>Ga0070717_10001818_pt1 | contig 14913 bp, 10 predicted proteins | sample LARL113metaG_FD_71366 | JGI IMG/M metagenome (GOLD analysis project Ga0070717, IMG submission 71366) | Corn, switchgrass and miscanthus rhizosphere microbial communities from Kellogg Biological Station, Michigan, USA - LAR L11-3 metaG | ecosystem: Host-associated > Plants > Roots > Rhizosphere ... | reverse complement strand
GTGCAGTAGGTGGTTTCCTCGCCGTCGCCGCAGGCTTTTTTCAGACCGGACATAGAGAGATAGGCCAAAGAATCAGCGCCGATATACTTGCGGATTTCTTCGACAGAATTGTTGGCGGCGATGAGTTCCTTCTTGCGCGGAGTGTCGACGCCATAAAAACACGGTGAGATAGTCGGCGGACAGGAGATGCGCAAGTGCACTTCTTTCGCGCCGGCGCTGCGCACCATGCGAACAATTTTTCTGCTGGTGGTGCCACGTACGATGGAGTCATCGATCAGCACCACGCGCTTGCCTTCGAGCAGGCTGCGTACGGGATTGAGTTTGAGCTTTACGCCGAAGTCGCGGACAGTCTGCTGCGGCTCGATGAAGGTCCGTCCCACATAGTGGTTGCGAATCAGGCCAAAGCGAAGCGGGATGCCGCTTTCAGCGGCATAGCCCATGGCCGCCGTCACGCCAGAGTCTGGAACAGGTACGACCAAGTCAGCGTTTGCGGGAGCTTCGCGGGCGAGTTCGCGACCGAGCTGTTCACGACTATCCTGCACTGGACGGCCAAAGATGCGGCTGTCGGGACGAGAGAAGTACACGTGCTCAAAGATGCAGCTCGACTGCTGGAGTGCGGGAGTATAGCGGCGGCAACTGACGCCTTCCGGGCCAACAATAATCACCTCGCCCGGTTTCACGTCGCGCTCGTACTCGGCGCCGATCAGATCGAAGGCGCACGTCTCTGAGGCGAAAACCACTGTGCCTTCCTCTCCAGCAACCTGCGCAGGAATACGCCCCATGGCCAGTGGCCTGAAGCCACGAGCATCGCGCGCAGCAAAAATACGATCTCGGCTGATCATCACCAGCGAGAATGCGCCTTCAACTCGACGGAGCGCGTCGGCCATGGCGTCGGGAAGCGTTTGCTCGCGCGATTGCGCGATCAGGTGGACGATGACTTCGGTATCGCTACTGGTCTGGAAGATGGAGCCCTGCGCTTCCATGCGGCTACGAATTTCCTGAGCGTTGGTAAGATTGCCATTGTGCGCCAGCGCAATCATGCCTTTGTTGGATTGCACCATGATGGGCTGAGCGTTCAGCAGGGCGGAGTCGCCAGCGGTGGAATAACGCGTGTGGCCGATTGCCAGTGTGCCGCGGATGCGCGAGAGCTTCTTTTCGGTAAAGATGTCGGCGACCAAACCCATGGACTTGTGGATATGCAGCGACATGCCATCGGAGGTGACGATGCCGGCAGATTCCTGTCCTCGATGCTGGAGGGCGTGCAGGCCGAGATAGGCGAGCGTCTCCGCCTCAGGATGCGAGTAGATTGCCACTACGCCGCACTCGTCGCGAAATTTATCGGAGATAGCCATCAGTTCTCAGCCGTCAGCTTTCAGCAAAGCCCTAATCCGCCGCAACCCCGGCAGGTTCGCTCCTAAGCGCCCGCTCCAGGGCATTCTCAAACTCATTCCGCAACTCAGCAACCGATGCCGACACGACGACTTTTCCATCGACTTTGATTTCTATGTTCCCGGAGGTCGTCTCCCCTAGAATATCCGCTGAAACTCCCGCTTTACTCGCTACTTGTTTGATTCGCGCCAGGTTCGCGGGGTCGCAGGAGATCACAATGCGGCTGGCATCTTCGGCAAAAAGCACGAATTCTGGTGCAAGATCGTGCGATTTCAGGTCCACACAGCAGCCGATGCCTTTGGGAAAAGATACCTTTGCCAGCGCGACCGCCAAGCCGCCTTCCGAGCAATCGTGCGCGGAATCAACCAAGCCGGCGCTGATGATCTCGACAATCGCCTTCTGAAGCCCGGCTTCTTTCTTGAGCTCCAATGCGGGCGGAAAGCCCCAAAGCTCGCCGAGTACCTCTTTCGCGTATTCGGATGATCCAAATTCGACTTCGGCGTCGATGACGTCACCTGGCTCCGATCCGCTCAGCAGAACGACAGCACGGCCAGGCTCGCGGAAGTGCGGAAACGTCGCCTTGGTTACATCGTCGAGAATTCCAACCACGCCCAGCACCGGGGTGGGGTAAATTCCCTCGCCCAGGGTCTCGTTATAGAAGCTGACGTTGCCGCCGGTAATTGGGATTTCGAGTTCTTCGCAAGCTTTGGTGATTCCATCAATAACTTGAGAAAACTGCCACATGATATGCGGCTTCTCAGGATTTCCGAAGTTCAGGCAATTCGTCGCGCCTACAGGCGTCGCTCCCGAACAAGCCACATTGCGCGCGGCTTCGGCGACCGCATGCATGGCGCCGACCCGGGGATCGAGATAGCACCAGCGGCCATTTCCGTCCAGAGCCATCGATAACGCGCGCTGCGATCCCTTAATGCGAATCACGCCCGCGTCGCCGTAGCCCGGCCCTTCCACGGTATTGGTTTGGACCATCGAATCGTATTGCTGATAAATCCAGCGCTTGCTGCAAATGTTCTGGCTGGCGAGGAGTTGTTTTAATGGTCCAGTTAAATCCTGCTGACCGAAGCGAATGTGATCGGGCTTCTCGCGTGAGACCGGCGGCTCCCAGCGCTCGAGTGGACGACGATAAACCGGGGCATCGTCGGTCAGTGCGGTGTTGGGGATATCGGCGACAGTCTGGCCGTGCTCCAACACGCGCATTCTCGGTTCAGGAATCACGCGGCCAACTTCGACGGCGTCGAGTCCCCACTTGCGGAACACGCGATAGACTTCCTCCTCGCGTCCTTTTTGTGCGACCAGCAGCATGCGCTCCTGCGATTCACTGAGCAGGATTTCGTAGGCGTTCATGCCGGTTTCGCGCTGCGGCACACGATCCATTTCGATTTCAATTCCTACATGCCCGCGCGCGCCCATCTCGCAGGTGGAGCAGGTCAAGCCAGCGGCTCCCATGTCTTGAATGCCAATGATCGCGCCCGTCTGCATGGCTTCGAGGCAGGCTTCGAGCAGAAGTTTCTCGAGGAAGGGATCGCCGACCTGCACATTGGGACGTTTGGCTTCCGACGCTTCGCTGAATTCTTCACTGGCCATGGTCGCCCCGTGAATCCCGTCGCGCCCAGTCTTCGCGCCGACGTAAATTACGGGATTACCTTCCCCTGCAGCTTTCGCATAGAAGATTTGGTCTTTGCGGACCAAGCCCAAAGCAAACGCGTTCACCAGCGGATTGCCGGAGTAACAGGGCTCGAACTTAGTTTCGCCGCCGAGGTTAGGAACACCGAAGCAGTTGCCGTAAGAGGCGATTCCGCCGACGACACCTTCGAGGATGGAATGATTGCGATGAATGTCAGACTGTGTGGCGCGGACACTCTTGTCCGCGGCCTTTGATTGTTCAATCGGCCCGAATCGCAGCGAATCCATCACTGCAACCGGCCTTGCGCCCATGGTGAAAATGTCGCGCAGGATTCCGCCGACACCTGTGGTGGCTCCCTGAAACGGTTCGATGAACGAAGGGTGGTTATGTGACTCGATTTTGAAGGCGCAGGCCCAGCCATCTCCAATGTCGATGATGCCCGCATTCTCTCCCGGCCCCTGCAAAACGCGCCGGCTGCGGGTAGGCAGGCGCCTAAGGTGCACGCGTGACGATTTGTACGAGCAGTGCTCGCTCCACATCACGCTGAAGATGCCGAGTTCGGTGAACGACGGCTCACGCCCGAGCAGCGACTTGATACGCTCGTATTCTTCAGCCGTAATGCCGTGATCACGCAGGATTTCGGGAGTAATCGCCAGGGTCGCCGTGGTCATGGAGGGAAAGTATATTGTCGCATTTTCGACACGCGGTGAACAGTAGAACTATTTGTCGTCGAGCTTCGCTCGACCGGACGGGCGAGGGCGCCCGTCCCCACATGGCCAGTCTTGCTCCGCATATACTGGCACTCGCATGAAATCCATCATCGTCGGCACCGCCGGCCATATTGATCACGGGAAGACCGCGCTTGTAAAGGCTTTGACCGGAATCGATGCGGACCGCCTGGAAGAGGAAAAGCGCCGGGGGATAACTATTGATCTTGGCTTTGCTCACATGGAACTGGCGAGTGAAGGTGGAGAGCGCTTGCGCTTCGGTTTCGTGGACGTTCCGGGTCACGAGCGCTTCGTCCGCAACATGCTGGCCGGGGTTGGCGGAATCGATCTCGTTCTTCTGGTGATCGCCGCCGACGAAGGTGTCAAGCCGCAAACCCGTGAGCACTTCGACATCTGCCGACTGCTCGCGATCCAGCGTGGGATAACGGTCCTCACAAAGTCAGACACAGTCGATACTGAAACTCTCGAGGTGGTCCGCCTTGAAGTTGAAGAATTTCTGCGCGGATCGTTCCTGGAAAAATCGCCGATCATTCCTGTTAGCTCGCTCAAGAGCACCGGGTTCGCCGAACTGAAACGCGAACTTGTGCGGGTCGCGGGTGAAACGTCGGCGCGTGATTCGTCCGCAATCGCCCGTTTGCCCATCGACCGCGTATTCACCATGAAAGGCTTTGGAACCGTGGTCACGGGAACTCTGATCGCGGGAACGATTCGCAAAGAAGATGAATTGGAGCTGTTCCCTTCCGGTAAGCGGGTCCGAGTCCGCGGCGTGCAGGTCCATGGCAAGATCGCGGATCACGCCTCCGCCGGTGAGCGCACGGCGTTAAATCTCTCCGGAATTGAAAAACATGAACTCGAACGGGGTATGGTGTTGGCATCACCGGGGCTGTTGCAGGCCTCGTCGCGAATCGATGTAAAGCTTTCACTACTGCCTTCCGCCAAGCCTCTCAAGAGCGGGGCGCGCGTGCACCTGCACACATTCACCTCTGAAGTAATCGCCACGGTGCGGCCATTTGAAGGCAAGCAATTGCAACCCGGAGCGGAAGCCTTCGCGCAGCTACAGTTGAGCGAGCCACTTGTGCTTTTGCCCGGCGACCGCTTCATCATTCGCCAGTTCTCTCCGGTCGTAACCAGCGGCGGAGGTGAAGTGTTGGATGCATTCCCGCTCAGAAAAGCCGCGACTTCAGATCGCCTGGAGTTCCTGCGCAGCTTGAGCAGAGGAAATGTGAGTGCATCGGTTTTTGCACGAATTCAACGGCATGCGCAGCAAGGAATTACGCTTGCTCAACTCACGTCAGAAACCGGGCTGGAGCAGGTTGCTCTGGATCGCTCACTCGCAGATCTTCATCGCGAGAAGAGAATTATGCGCCTCCGTGATCTTGCGATGGATACCAAGGCTTTTAGAGCTTTGACAGAAACACTGATCAAGTCAATTGCGGAGTTTCACGCCAGGAATCCACTGGTAGCAGGGATAGCAAAGGAATCTCTCCGCGAACAGACGGGTCTATCGCAAGCGGCGTTCGAAGCGGGACTGAGCTTCTGTGTTGGCGAACGCACTCTGGCGATCACCGGTGAACTTCTGCACCTGCCTGGTCGCGGCGTAGTGATGAAAGATGAGGAGGCGGAATCGCGAAGAATCATAGAGCAGGCGTTTTCTTCGGCTGGGCTAAAGGTTCCGGCTCTGAAAGATGTCCTTGCCGGTTTGAAGATCGACAAAACCCGAGCGCACAAAATCATGACCCTGCTGCTGCGTGAAAAAATCCTCATCAAAGTCTCCGACGATCTGGTTTTTCATCAATCCGCGCTCAATGGGTTGCGCAAGAGCCTGGCAGCGCAAAAACTGATTTCCCCGCGGCTCGACGTGGCCCGCTTCAAAGAACTCACCGGAGTCAGCCGGAAGTATGCCATCCCGCTGCTGGAGTATTTGGATCGGGAGAGGGTGACGAAGCGGGTCGGGGAGGCACGCGTTATCATGTAAGCAACTGTTACTAAATGAGATAGCACCATAAACCGTCAATGCCATGTTTATATGATAATATATCTCCTAACTGGGGGATAATACTATGGCAGCGCTTGCCCGGATGACCAGACAAAAAATCTCAACCACCATTTCTTCGTCTGCGCTCGAGTATCTGGAAAACTTAATCCGCAATAACGACGCCCGAACGCTGGCAGAAGCTATTGATCTTGCGGTTGAACGACTTCTGGTTTATGAAAATCGCGAACGCCTTGCCAACGATACTGCCGCCTACTTTGCCAACTTGAGCGACGAAGAAGCGGCTGAGGAACGGCGGCTGGAGTCGGCACTCTCTCAGGGTGCTGGCGGAGTTGACTTTGATCAGTAGCCAGATGCCCCGGCGAGGAGAGATCTGGACCGCAAACCTGGGCAGTCCGCCAATTCGCCATTGGGTGCTGGTCGTCTCCCTGGACGAAAGAAACCTGAGCGATCGTAGGGATTCGGTGCTGGTTGTACCGCTGAGCAGCAGCGGCCCCGAAGGAGCAACCGTGATTCAGCTTCCGCCGGGCGAGACGGGATTGCCGGGCCCATCCTTCATGAAGGGTCATTTCATTCAAACACTCTCAAAGCAATCACTACTCGAACGAGGGCGGCGCATTCTTTATGGCACAAGAATGCGGGAAGTGGTCCTGGCGGTCCGGCGAAGCTTTGACCCCGATGCGCCCTGGCCGGGGCGGCAACCGTCGTTTGCCAATCCGCCGAAGAAATAGACGAGGATTCCACAGCTTCTCCACAACAACTCGCGTCATTTATATTTCTTATAAGCCTGCTCTGGCCTCACAATTCTCTGTAGCCCTGCATGTCCCTTCCTTCTGATTTCGCGCAAACTCTGAAACTTCAGGCAGACATTGTCCGGATTGTCGGCGACTATGTCACGTTGAAGAAAGCTGGCGCTCAGAATTACTCCGGGCTGTGCCCATTTCACAAAGAAAAGTCGCCGTCATTTTCTGTTCACGCGGCTCGGCAGTTCTTCCACTGCTTCGGGTGCGGAGTTTCTGGCGACGTTTTCAGCTTTGTTCAGAAGATTGAAAACATCACATTTCCCGAATCGGTGCGCTTGGTCGCGCAGAAGCTCGGAATTCCACTGCCCAAAGCTGTTTTCAGCAGCGAGTCCGAAGCTCGCGATGCCCGGCTGCGCACCACCCTGGTCGAAATCCATGAACGGGCCTGCGCCTTTTTTCAAGAGTGCCTGCGCAGGCCGGAAGGGGCACGAGCTCGGGAATATCTGTCCGGACGCGGACTTGATGAAGCTACGATCAAGAAGTTTCGCATTGGATTCGCGCCCGATTCCGGGTTTTTGCTGCGGGATCGGCTGAAGAGCGAATTCGGCCAGGAAGCTCTGCGAGAGAGCGGCCTGTTTTCGTGGAAGGAGGGCAGTCAGCAATCGGAAAAGTCGCCGTCGGTCGTCGGTCGTCAGTCGTCGGCCCAGCAGGAAACCCCAGCCCCCCAGCCTGCGGCATCTGCAGCGAGAAGCGGCGATTTTGCGAACGACCAACGACGTCCGACGAACGACCAGTCTCAAGAGCCAACCGAGGACCGACGACCGACGACTCCTCTTTCTTCCATGTACTCGAAATTCCGCAATCGTGTCATGTTTCCGATCGCGAACGAAAGCGGGCGCGTGATCGCCTTCACCGGGCGAACACTTTCAGCCGACGAAAAAGCCGGCCCAAAGTATTTAAATTCACCGGAAACGGCGATCTACTCGAAGTCGCGCGTGCTGTTTAACCTCGATCTTGCCAAAGAAGGCATTCGCGCACTGAATTACGCAATACTGGTCGAAGGACAAATGGACTGCGTGTCCGTCTTCGCGGCTGGATTTCACAACGTCATCGCCACCTCGGGCACGGCCTTTACGGCGGCGCAAGCCGGTTTGCTCGGCCGTTTCACCAAGCAGGTGGTTGTCAATTTCGACCCCGATGCCGCCGGGGCCAAAGCCACTGAACGCACGCTGGGCCTGCTGGTGGAAGAAGAGTTCGACATTCGCGTGCTCACTCTCGAGCAGGGGCTTGATCCTGACTTGTTCGTGCGGCGAAAAGGGAAAGATGCTTACACCGCCGCGCTGCGCAATTCACAAAAATATTTTGATTACCTGATTGAGCGGGCACGGATGATGTTCCCCGTACGCAGCGCTGAAGGCAAGCACAAGGCGGTGAATTATTTATTACCGCATATTCAGCGGGTGCCTAGCCGAATTGTGCGTGACTCGTTGGCCGAGGAAATCGCGCAAAAGCTGAATATCGATTCGGCGGTGCTTCGCCAGGAGTTAAAGCACGCTGCGGGCGGCCGCAAGACTGCCAGCGTGAAAACCGCGCCCGATTCGCAGATCACCGATGCGGAGAAAATTCTCATCCGCGCGCTCACTTCCGCTACTCAACTGCACACGGAAGACTCTGTATCCGACCGTTCCGGCGAAGATGATGCCTTCGATCCTGCGCGCCAAGCCCGCTTTGTGCTCGCGGCCGAGCGCTTGCATGTTGGGCTCGCCACCGAGTCCCTGATTGATGCGCTGCTGAACGCGCCACCAGAGACGCAGGACATCATGGATACAATGCTATCGCCAGACGATCGACGCGTGCTGGCGACGATCGTGATGAAGGATGATGAAGAGCTTTCGGCTGAGAAGATCGAGGGCGCGACCCGGGCTTTGATTCGTGTGCAGATCCGCCGACGGCTGGAAGACATTCAGCGACAGGTCGAAGCGCTGCGCGCGCACGATCCGGCTCAACTCAAGACGTTGATGGATGAGAAGCTTAGGCTCAAGCGCGCACTCATGAACCCCGGCGTCACAGGCGATCAGATTACGGCGGCGTCAGCGAATTAGCTTTCGACACCTTCTCACGCTCAATGGAGAAGCAGATTCCTCACCGCTAAAGCGGTTCGGAATGACATAGCCATTTAATTTCGGAAATGGAATCGAGATCTTTTACAATCGAGATCTTTACCATTGCGGCTACTCACGCACCGGTGTGGGCACAAGAATTTACGCCGCTCTCCTGAACTCCGATATTCTTCGCCGCCGCGCCTCTCTGGAACCGTTGTAGTCCGTCATCGCCGCGATCATGCCCTCGGCGGTGGCCTGCCGTCGGAAAAACCGGGCTTCTGGCCGATCCTCAATCGCCAGCAGCTTCGGCATGGACGCACTTGTCGTTGCGATTCCGTAATCTAATGCTTCATGGACTCGAAAGCTGTAACGCCGAAAAACTCCCAGCGGATAATCCGTCATAAGCGCATTGACCAATATGCCTGCACCCAGGGCGAAAGCGGCATTCGATGCGCGCGGGCTACGTCGGCGGAGCAGCGCTCCGGCCACGAAATTTGTGCCCGCATGTATGTAATCGATGACGGCGTGAGTTTTCGGGGAAATAACTTTGGGCAATAAGAGACTCATAATTCCGGGCATCGGCGTCTCCTCGGATTCCTGACTTGCCATGTTCAGATGCGGGGGGACTGAGGTGGGTGTCCTGATGCGGGTCAATCTTCGTCTCTGCGTCGCTCAGTGACACAAGGAAGAAGGCGATTTGTTGGTGTAGCCTAGAGATGATGGCTCCCAGAGGTGGTCCGGTGCCGAATCCGCGGTGGTATCTTATCCCCGTACGTGTGCTGCTGGTCACGTTCATCGTCACGCTACTTTCGTTCGCGGTCAGCCTCTTGTTGGGGATCACAGGAATAGTGTTCGCGGCACGATTACGACATGCGCACCCCAACTTGACGGTTGCCTACCGCTACATAGCGGTTCCGGCTGCAGCGACGGTCGCGGGCATTGTCCTGGTGGGTGCGTGCGCTATGGAAGCACGGCGGTATCGGCAGTTGAAGACGCTGCGAAAGATGGAAGACGAGATGCAACACGCCACCTGACCTATGAAGCCGCACATTGCCATTCCGCTTCCGCACGGCGCTGATTCCGAGTACACCGAAAGAGCAATTCCACAATATGAGCGGGCGGTGGAGCTTGCAGGCGGAGAGCCGGTGCGGATTCCGCTTGATCGCTCTCCAGCGGAGGTAATGAAGCTAATTGAGCGTTGCGATGCGGTCCTGCTGCCGGGGAGCAAGGCCGACGTGGATCCAGCGAAATTCAATGCTCAGCGGCATCCCAAAACCGAAGCGTCTGATCCAAAGCGTGACACCGTTGACGAGTTGCTGTTGCAAGACGCGTACAACATGGGCAAGCCAATCCTTGGCATCTGTTATGGATTGCAGATCCTGAACGTGTATCGGTCGGGCACGCTGGTGCAGCACATCGAGTCGGCTATCAATCACGCGGCGGGCAGAAAAGTTCCGGTGGCGCACACGGTCGAAATTGAGCTGGGATCAAAGCTGGCGGAGATTACGGGCCTTAGTTCGTCGCAATTCCCGGCGGAAGCATCACTGGGAACAGCCGGGAAAGATTTGGCTTCCACCCGTGCAATTCCGATTTCCGTGAATTCCAGCCACCACCAATCGGCTGATCTTATCGGTGATGGATTGAAAATCGTCGCGCGCTGCCCCGAGGACGGCATCATTGAGGCGCTGGAAGGCACGTCACCCGATCACTTTGTTGTCGCCGTGCAGTGGCATCCCGAGCGATCGGTGGATGATGACGAGCATTCGCGAGCGATATTCCGAGCGTTGGTGGAAGCAGCAGAAGAAAAGCACCGGGAATTGAAGGGCGAATTTGAACAGGCTTTATAGGCGGAAACACCAGATTCAGTAATTTAAATCTTCAGCACCACTTTTCCGAAATTTTTCCCTTCGCATAGCAGCCCATAGGCTTCGGCAGCCTTTTCCATAGGGAACACAGCCCCAATCATCGGACGCAAATGTCCCTCGGCGGCGCGAGTAGAGAGCCACTGCCAGGCCTGCTTCATCAAATCGGCATTCGACGACAAGTAAGTCAGCCATAGCCCATGCACGCTGGCTCCTTTGGAGTAGAGAATGCCGGGATCGAGCAACCCGCGCTGTCCGCTAGCGCTGCCATAAACGATCACTCGTCCGAAATCGCGCAAGCAGCGCACGCCCTTGGTAGTGTGTTCGCCACCAAGCATTTCAAAGACAACGTCCACTCCTTCGCCGTTGGTTAGATCACGGATGGCTTGCTCATAATCCTGTTTCTTGTAGTTGATGGCATGCTGCAGACCGAGTTTCTGCACGCGGGCGATCTTTTCTTCGGAAGAAGAGGTGCCATACATTTCTACGCCAAGAAGTTTGCCGATCTGGACTGCAGCTGTGCCCACACCTCCGGCAACTGCATGGATGAGCACCCGAGCGCCCTTCGGCTGATCGAGCAGTCCAGCCTTCCAGTAGGCGAAGTACGCTGTAAAGAAATTGACGGGAAAAGCGGCACCTTCCTCGGAGCTCCAGTTCGCTGGCACAGGCCAGAGCAGATTCGACCGTGCTGCGACGGCCTCCGCGAACGCTCCCCACTGGATATACCCCATAACCCGATCGCCATTAGCTCGGGTCCCACAGAACTCGCGTCCTGCGACCAGAGGAGGTTTTGGAGTTCCTGGATACCCACCACGAGCAGTCATGGTATCGGCGAAGTTCAAGCCGCCAGCCTGCACCCGGACCAGTTCTTCGCCAGTATTTAGACTGGGCGCAGGGACGTCCTGTATCTGCAAAACCTCAGGGCCACCCAGGCGAGTTATAACTACGGCTTTCATGCCAACAGTTTAGCAACACGAATGTGCGTTCCCCCGGCTACCAAGGTTCGACATTCGCCAAACTTCTTGACTCTGGATGGAAAAACGTTAACTGCTTTTTGCTTTACAAGCAGGTATATACTTTCAGCGTATTGAACTAGCCCTCGAATAGTGCCGGGGGCGCGGGGCCTCTTCATCTCATAACGCGGCTCCGAATAAAAGGGTCGGCTGTGATACCTGTTTGTCGTTCGTAGCCGGCAGGAAGACCGCGTGGCTGGCGGTTTTCCAGGGAGGCACTGGTTGTGGACATTGTTCTTATCCGTCTGATTTTCATTGTCTTTGTAGCAGTTATTTGCTTTCTGATTCGGCCATTTGGCCCTGACACCCGCCTGGATGCCATCATCGGGGCGTTGCTTGGAACGGCAATCATCATCTTCGAGTGGCGACTGCACCGCATCAGTCTGAAGCGTCTGATCGGCGCGGCGATCGGCAGCATTCTCGGTATCTTCGGCGCCTACCTGTTTGCCCTGGTAATCCGGAACAGCCTGGGCGAAGGCCCTCTGCGCAATTTTCTCCAGATATTGATCATGCTGTTGATGGCCTATGTCGGTTTGCTGGTGGGCGCGAACAAAGGTGACCTGCTCAATCTGGCGGCGCTGGGTGGAATTTTCGGCGGGGAGAAACAGCTCAAGAAGAGCTACAAGATTCTCGACACCAGCGTGATCATCGACGGGCGAATCGCGGACATCGCCGAGACTGGGTTCCTCGACGGGGTTGTGGTCACCCCACAGTTCGTCTTGCGCGAACTGCAATTGGTGGCAGACTCAGCCGATTCCCTCAAACGCAATCGTGGCCGCCGAGGCTTGGACATTTTGCAGCGGCTGCAAAAAGTTGCGTCACTTCAGATTCAGATAGTTGAAGATGATTTCCCCACCGTGCGCGAAGTGGACCTGAAGCTCATCGAGCTTGCCAAACTATACGAAGGCAAGATCATCACCAATGATTTCAACCTGAACAAAGTCGCGCAACTTCAAGGCGTGCAGGTGCTGAACATCAACGAACTGGCCAACGCGCTCAAGCCGATAGTTCTGCCTGGCGAAACCATGCGGGTGTTCATTCTTAAGGAAGGCAAGGAGTACAACCAGGGAGTTGCCTACCTGGACGATGGGACGATGGTGGTGGTCGACAACGCGCGCAAGATGATTGGCAAGACGATTGACGTTTCGGTGACGTCAGTGCTTCAGACGACAGCTGGAAAGATGATTTTCGGCAAGTGGGATGAACGCGGCGGCCCACGCACCGAAGCGCGCCCGGTAAGTCCTGCGGTCTCGATTCCCGAGGCAAAGAAACAGGCTGTGGCCGCTGAACAGTCGACGGAATAAGCAATCAGAGAATGGGCGCAGCTGCGTCTACCAGGATGGCATCGTCCTGAAGGTTGCCGGTCACTCTCACCCGCTCACCGACCAATTTGCTGATAGCATCTTCACCGCCGAGTAGCGTGTAGCGGCGGTTCCCATCGATGAGCACGTAGCTTGCTCCTTTCCGGTAACAAGCGCGGGCGCATTCCGTCGATGTCATGTTGGATTTGCGCATATGGCGCGCGCCACAATGCGAGTCGGTGATCAGCCCGGTAAAGCTCGTGCCGTGGTGAGGGGCAGTTTCCTGGGGAAGGTCCTGCTCGGCCGCCGCTCCCTGATGGCTGGCTAAGGCAACCGATCCTCCTGCAATAATCAAGGCGAAAGCGAGCGCGGCCCCGAGAGTCGTCAGAACACAAAAGCTCAACAGCGAGAACCAGGTGCGTTTCCGTCTCACAATACCTCCGTGGGAACAAAGGTCAAGCAGAGTGGCATAGGTTTGGTTGCGCAATCCACACCGTCGGTTGCACCGCACGGCCTCGGTTCCGGTACCTAATGGACTCGTTTATACTGTTCGCCCCGCATGAAGGTTACGGTAATAATTCCGGCTGCAGGCCTGGGCACTCGCATGGCCTCAGCGGCGAAGGAAAAGAAGCCCACTGCCAGCAAGCAGTTTGCAGAGCTAAAGGGAAAACCGATACTGGTCCGCACGCTCTCGAAATTTGCCATGCATCCGGAAGTTCACGCCATCTACGTAGCGTTACGAAAAGAGGAAATTCCGCTATTCCAAGCGCGTTTGGAGCGGGAAGCACCTGAGATACTGGCAAAAACACCTGTATTACTAGAGGGCGGAGAGCATCGCCAACAATCTGTCGCCAACGCGCTGGCGCAAATTTCCGCTGCGGGGGATGACATCATTCTGGTGCATGATGCGGTGCGGCCTTTTGTGACCGATGAAACCATCCACGAAGTCGTTGTGGCAGCACAGAAATACGGAGCAGCGATCGCCGGAGTTCCCGCTGTGGACACCATCAAACAAGTGGAGCGCACGTCCGAGGGAGCATTGATTAAAGCCACCATCCCGCGCGAGAGGATTGTGATGGCGCAAACGCCGCAGGGTTTTCAGTATGGAGTTCTGAAGAAGGCGTTTGATGAAGCCGCTGCGGACGGATTTATCGGCACCGATGAAGCTTCGCTAGTGGAGCGATCCGGCCACCACGTGGCTGTGGTGATGGGATCGGCACAAAACATCAAGATCACAACCCCAGCAGACTTAGAGCTGGCGGAATTCTACTTGGAGCAGTCGTAAGGCTTCCCACTATTCCTCAGTGCTGTAATTCCAGCGTCCCAGACGTGACCAAACCCAAGTCTTGCTGCAAAGCGTATGCCTGAGAACTCGATACAGGGTACATTACGAGATTCAGGGTATTGCCATTCAGATTTGCCACGATGCGACTGTTAGCTCCGACCGAATAGGTACCAGCGATGAGACCTGGACTGGCACCACCGTTAAATTCGTTGGCAAACTCATTCAGAGTCAAGTTGCTGGAGCCATCAAAACGCAGGAGTCCGACACGCGAAAGGTAAAGGCCCAAATTGAGATCCAGCCCGTCCATATCGATCACGTATTGGCCGACCAGTGATGAGGCGGAGAAGGAATTCGTCGTCTGCAGGTCTGCTGTGCCATCTTCAAATGTCGCACCGGTGTCGTCGAGGAAAAATGCTCGCGAAGGACTTACCATCCAGAAAATTTGCGTCGTGGAACCCGAACATGGCGCCCCCGATCCGTTGGTGGCAACGACACGCCCGTTAATTCCGCCTGCCGCTCCCGTCGCAAAACAGGTTGAAGCAAGGGCGGCGTTTGGAGTGAAGGCTCCATCTTGCATCAAATCTTCGACCCCCGCGATAGTTCCGGGGGCTGCGGTGAACTGCCCAACCGTAGCCAGCCCTTGCAGGGAGAGGTCATCGCCGCGGCTCCCAAAGGCGTAGCTGCCTGACAGTCCTGTTCCGCCGGCCACGTTGGTTTGCGCCTCAGCGCTGCCTGAACCAATGGCTCCTGCGTCACTCACCAGCAGCGCCAATTCGCCGCTATTCACGATGTAGTACACAATGTGAGTGGTGAAATTGGCCGTGGTGTCGAGCAGTGTGGCGGTTCCTCGGCCCG
>Ga0070717_10001817_pt1 | contig 14914 bp, 12 predicted proteins | sample LARL113metaG_FD_71366 | JGI IMG/M metagenome (GOLD analysis project Ga0070717, IMG submission 71366) | Corn, switchgrass and miscanthus rhizosphere microbial communities from Kellogg Biological Station, Michigan, USA - LAR L11-3 metaG | ecosystem: Host-associated > Plants > Roots > Rhizosphere ... | reverse complement strand
GCTGCTATCAGCGTATGCAAAGCAGATGCAAACCGTGACTCCGGAAATCATTGACGAAATTGCCGAGGATTTCCGCCTCAACGTTGTTCGTCTCCCTGAAACCGAGACAACCGATGGTTTTGATGCGATTGAAATACAGCAGGCTGCGAAAATCCTGATAAATTTATATTCCTCTATGCATAAATCCAATGTGTCTAAGATTGAATCGACGCTGCCGCAGGCGCGACAAGCATGAGCCACATATTTGACGCATTGCAGAATTCGCTGGCCGAGACCCCCGGTTTCGAGGTGCCGTGCCCAATTCTTGCGACCGAGTTGCTGGAAGCTGCTGAGCTCAAATCGGCAGCTGCGCGCGCAATGGTTAGCGCCTCCCAGCCGCCGCTGGCGACAAGGACAGATCGCGTTCCGACGGATTGTAAAGTTCCGCCTGACCCCGTAGCTTCAATCCGGAGTGCTGAGCGACCGTCAGGCATAGATCAGGCCAGCCAATTTCAATTATCGCGATTTCTAAGTGTGCTTGGCTTCTTCGGATTGCGACAACAACCGTTTGGGGTGACACCCGACTCGACTTGTGTATTTCCCAGCGCTTCCTGGCGGCGGGCCTGGGCGTCGTTGTGCTATGGCATTGAAAATCAGCAGGGCTTGATCGTGCTCGCGGCCGAACCTGGGATGGGGAAGACAACTTTACTTTATCGAGTGCTTTCGCATTATAAGCACTCTGCCCGGACGGCATTCGTGTTCCAGACACAATGTAATTCTCAGCAATTGCTGCGATACCTTCTCGCCGATCTGGGATTCGGCTGTGAAGAGCAAGATCCAGTTCGCCTGCATGAACGGATAAACGAATACCTTTTGCAAACGGCTGCTGAGGGCAAGAGGTCGATACTTGTCTTAGATGAGGCACAGAATCTGAGCTCCGAAGTCTTGGAAGCCATACGCCTCTTATCTGATTTTGAGACGCCGCGAAGGAAACTGCTTCAGATCATTCTTGCGGGTCAATCGGAGTTACTGGAACAGCTCGCCCGTCCGCGCTTGGCGTCTCTTCAGCAGAGAATCACTGTATCCGCGGCACTGACTGCTCTTACGACCAGTGAAGTAGAACACTACATAAACCACCGCTTGGAACATGCCGGGTACGCAGGGTTACCCCTGTTTACACCGGATGCGTGTAATGCTATCGCTAAATTTACAGGGGGAGTTCCAAGGAGGATCAACCAGACCTGTTGGAGAGCGCTTTCAATAGCGTGGGCTCGCGAGCGAAAAATTATCGACGCATCTATCGTACTTGAACTGACCAAGAACACTGATGTAGGCAACAACTGGTTTGTTCGATCATTAGCCAGGTATCGCCGCCTGGCGCGAATCACCCAATCGCAAGCGACTCTAGCGCGCTACTGCGGGCAAAACGTGTCCTTGTAAGAATACAAAATCCTGTTCCTCTGCTCTGTCACTCCTCACGCACTTAAAGGCTCATTAACGCCAACGCAATGTTATTCGATTATTAAGGAGCTAATGAAAGTGAAGGTTCCAACGATCAAGTTATTACTGTTTTCTCTATTTGCGAGTTTCCTCAGTTTAGGTGCGCAAACCGTGCCCATGCAGGCACCTGGCAAGCCTTCGGGAACTCAGTCGGCCGAATTGAATTCTCTAGTGGCATCCCTTCGTGGGGTGCATGAGCCAGTTTTGCAGACCAGACAGGAACGTTACACACTGCATCCCGGAGACACGATGGAAATAGACTTTCCATTCGTGCCGGCATTTAACCAGGTTTCCATTGTCCAACCTGATGGTTACATTGCGTTGCACAACCTGGGTGAGGTGCGCGTTCAAGGAAAGACCGTTCCCGAGACAATCGAAGCGATTAAGGCAGCATATTCGAAAATCTTAGAGAATCCGGTTATTTCAATTGATCTGAAAGACTTTGAACGCCCCTACTTCATCGCTAGCGGAGAGGTGTCACATCCTGGCAAATATGAGCTGCGAGGGGCAACCTCGGTCGCCGAGGCGGTCGCCATAGCGGGTGGCACCAGTGATGTCGGAAAGCGATCTCAAGTATTGGTCTTTCACCGTTTGTCGGATAGCTCCGTCCAGGTCAAGCAAGTAAATCTGAAGAGACTCCTTGACGGAAAAAACCTGCGCGAAGATGTGTACCTGCAGCCGGGCGATTTGTTATTTGTACCCAAATCGCTTACCGCCATGGCAATTAAGGCGCTAATGCCTCACACAACGACAGGCCTGTATGTTCCTCTTCATTAGGGATCTGCCATGGCCCAGGAGGTCGGCATGCAAAATGAGACTCATTTAACTTATTCAAGAGATTCAATCCAGATTCTGCTTCGCGAACTCGCCTTGGCAGGGTTCCGTCATCGCCGTTTAGCGGTGGTGTCATTCGCGACCATTTTTACTGTGAGTGTCCTATATGTGCTCATTCGCACACCTCAGTACCGGTCACAAATGACTATACTGGTCAACCTGCAGCGCGCCGATCCCGTGGTGAGCAGTGAGGCGAACGTACAACCGAGGTACATTGCTCCAATCAGCGATGAAGAAGTAAATTCAGAGCTAAGTCTTTTAGAAAGCCGGGATCTGCTCGAGCAGGTTGTCATTCGTTGCGGTCTGCACATTCCGAAGAAGCCTACCGGGCTAGCATCGGCTCTAGGTTGGATGCACCGGTCTCAAAAAGACGAGCAAACCATCATTGCAGAGGCAATCCTGGTTTTGCAGAAGAAGCTGACAGTCGAAGTTGTTCCCAAAACAACGCTTATCAGAATCTCTTATATTTCTGCGAATCCGGAGCTCGCCGCCCGAGTTCTGGATGTCCTCTCAGATCTCTACCTAAAAAAACATCTTGCTGTTCGACGGCCCAGCGGTGCCTTCGATTTTTTCAAGCAAGAATCTGACCTTCATCGACAAAATTTGGCAGATGCGGAAAAGCGACTGGCCGACTTCGGACGTGAGCAAAATATCGCATCGGTCCAAGCTGAACAGGACGCTACATTGAAGAAGCTCACGGAGCTGGAGGTAGATCTAAAAGACACCAACGCAGCCATCGAATCAGCGAAGCAGCACATCGGCATGCTTCAAATACAAATTGCGGGAATTCCTGCTCGTCTCACTACTCAAGTTCGTGAGTCATCGGGCAAACCACCGGATCAACTGCAATCGGCGTTGTTGACTCTAGAACTGAAACGCACTGAGCTTCTTGCAATATTTAAGCCCGATTATCCGTCCGTTAAAGAAGTAGAGAAGGAAATTGCAGACACGAAAGCTGCGATTGCCTCTTCTCAAAAGGAGAGCACGATCGAAGAGACGACGGACCGGGACCCGACGCATGAGTTCCTCAGGGCTGACCTTGAGAAATCCAAACTGGCATTGGTTGACTTACAATCGCGAGCTCAGACCAGTTCCCAGCTTATTCGGCAGTACCAGGTAAAAGCGCGCGAACTAGATCAGATGGCTCTGGTGCAGCAGGATTTAGTCCGGAATGCAAAAGTTACCGAAGAGAAGTACTTGACCTACGAAAAGCAAGCAGAAGAAGCACGTATTTCGGATGCACTCGACAGCCGCCACATAGTGAATGTTGCGATAGCCGAGCGGCCATATGTGCCACGCCTGTCTGCGATGTTGCCGGGGTCTGTGGTTCTCCTTCTCGGAATCCTTCTAGGGGGGACCCTCAGTACAGGCCTGACGCTTGCCGCAGACCGGTTGGATAGATCCTTTCGAACACCGCGGGAAGTACAGCTCTTTCTTAATGTGCCGGTGGTCGCGGCCATACCAGAAGACGTGTAGATGGATGGGTTCATATGCCCTAGCCATATTGCACAGCTGTAAGTAAAGATGCTTGGTTGTTCTATCATTCCGAGATCGTGAGCCGGGAGGGTTTGCGTGAGTAGACATTTCGATATAGTAACGAGTTTGGATTCGAGCGAAAGATCGATACCGTATCGCGCTACGACGGAGGACCTGGCGGATACATTGATTGTCGATAGTCCCTCAGTGATGCCAAACCAAGCCCCTTCAGAAGTGTATCCTCAGCCGAGCCGGATAGCGGCAGAGTCGGCACCTAGGAAACCGGAACGACGATTCTCGAAACAATACAGGCTGTCGAAGTCCGAGGTTATTCGCGAAGAAGAATTCAAGCTTGTGCAACGCGTATTTCTGGCAAACGGAGAAAAATCCCCGCGAGTTGTCCTGTTTTGCGGCGTTGAGAGTGGGAACGGGTGCAGCCGTATATGTTCGCGTGTCGGGGAGATATTGGCGGCCCGTTCAGCCGAAACGGTGTGCATCGTAGACGCGAATCTACGCTCACCCTCGTTACATACCTTATTTGGTCTCCACAACGGCAAAGGATTTACAGACGCCATGAGAGGTCCGGCTCGCCTGCGCGACTATGCCATTCCATTGAACGGCAGCCTTTGGATAATTACGAGCGGAAGGCTACCACACAACAAACAGTCTTGGATGAATTCAGAAGAATCAAGGTCGCGAATAACGGAGTTACGGTCTTCATTCGATTACGTGCTGATCGACGGCGCGCCGCTCAAGCCATATACAGATGCTACTCTCCTGAGTCCCCTGACTGACGGGGTTGTCTTGGTTGTGGAGGCCAATAACACACAGCGTGAGGTGGTAAAAAAGGCGAAGGAAGAAATCGAATCAAACAACTGCAAAATTCTAGGGGTCGTATTAAATAGGCGTACTTTTCCCGTCCCTGAGCGAATCTATCGCTATCTCTGATGTAAAAGAAAATATAAAAAGTTTAAATGCCCGATATCGCTACCATAAGCTCCCAAGACACAGGACTGGCAGAGCGCATTGCCAATGACGCTCCTGTCAGCGCGACTTGCACAGACACAGAACCGTGCTCCGCAACCGATCTGCAAGAGGTACTGAGCGAAAGACTTGCAGAGGAGGGAGTTAGTTACTGCGTGTGGAAGCGGACTATCGAGTTGGATAGCCCTCTTCTTGCAAATAAAGAACTGGATTTGCTGGTAAGCCGTGGCGATGGGCAGCGTTTCCAAGAGATCCTTATTGAGCTTGGTTTTAAAGAAGGCCGCCCATCGATTTCCGAAGAATTACCGGGTATGGTTCATTACTACGGATGCAGCAAGGCAGGCTGGCTTCATCTCCACGTTCATTTTCAACTACTCATTGGGCATGATCTCACCAAAAACTATCGTCTTCCACTAGAACAGGTTTTTCTGTCTTCATCCCGAAGAAGAGGTCTTTGGAGAATTCCTACACCCGAATGCGAGCTTATCGGGCTAGTGTTACGAATGGTATTAAAACATTTGACGTGGGATGCATTCCTCTTCGGACAGGGAACACTCCCCAAAGCGGTTCAGGACGAATTGGCTTTCCTAATGGCTCGCGCAACTCTCGCGAGCTTACGCCGCCTCCTTAGCGACAATCTACCCGTGCTCGATCCCATGCTCTTCGACGCATGCTTAACGTCCCTGCAGCCACACTCGGCCACTCGTTTTCGAATGAGAACTGCCCGGAAATTAACCAGACGGATGAAGCCGTATGCCCGCCGCTCTGCGGGCGCTGAGATCGTGACCAACTTCTACCACTTGACGACTCGTGCGGTCCGGCGGCGGCTCTGGAAACAACTGCCGAGAAAACGTCTGCTCAAGGGAGGCGCCGTCATTGCTCTGGTAGGCGGAGATGGAGCAGGAAAATCAACTGCGGTGGCGGCCTTAGCAACATGGTTATCGAAGCACTTCGAGACAAGAACAGTGCACCTGGGCAGACCACCTCGTTCGGGGCTAACTTGGCTTGTGAAAGGCTTCGTTCGGCTGGCAAGACTGTCCCGTTTCCTATCCACTGAAAAAAAATTGGGAAAATCAGCTTCTATTAAGCTTACTGAGTACTGTCGTCTTCTGGAATGTTTGTGCACAGCACGCGATCGCTTCCGCACCTTCAGGCGCGCATGCCGTTTTGCCTCCAATGGCGGCTTAGTTTTTTGCGATCGCTTTCCTCTCGCGCAACTTAGATTGATGGATGGCCCGAGGTCAAATGTGTCTGAAGAGACATTCCGGCACTTCGATAAGCTGATGAAATTGTTGGTCCAACAAGAGATCAGCTATTACCGAGCATTTACTTCTCCGGACCTGCTAGTTGTCCTTCGGGTGAATCCGAACATCGCTGTGCTAAGAAAGGTTGACGAGGATGCTTCCGCGGTAGAGCAGCGATGTCAGGAGGTGTGGAACACGAGTTGGGAACAAAGTTGCGCTCACGTGATAGACGCAAATCAACCGGCAACCGACGTTATGATGGAGCTGCAGCACCTGGTGTGGGCGGAGTTATAGGATTGCGAGTGAATTCCGCACGAGTTATCGAAGTCGTAGGCCCTGCCGGAGCAGGAAAAACAAGCCTCATACAAGCACTCCAACACCGGGAAGACAACATCATTTCAGAAATCCCTCTCGGTAAGTTGTATTGCGCAGCAACCATGGCTGGTAATGCTCTATCTTGGATTAGACCCTTTGTGGCCCAGAGGTGTCGTGGGCGTTGGTTTACCTGGAGAGAAATGCGATCAATGATTTATCTCCAGGGTTGGCACCACTGGCTTTGTCAAAGGGAGCTAAACGATGAAGTTGTTATGTTTGATCACGGTCCGATCTACCGGTTGGCACTATTGCGTGAGTTCGGCCCCGAACTTACGAGGAGTGCTCGTTTCCAAAGTTGGTGGAATAGTGAACTCCGGCATTGGGCTTCGAGGCTCGAACTGATAATTTGGCTCGATGCCCCCGACGCAATTTTGCTTCAACGGATTAATAAAAGGTTGGAGTCGCACCAAATCAAAGGAAAACCTGACGGTCAAGCGTGTGGTTTCTTAGCTCGATATCGCGCGTCCTATGACATAACAATGAGAAAAATTCAATTAGAGAATGCGGTGCCAGTTCTGAAGTTCGATACTGGAAAGAAAACCTTGGCAGAAATCATAAAGAATATATCTGTAGCTTCGGAAATTGAGACCGTGACGTGTTGAATAATTCGGACGCGAATATGGCCACCATCGCCGAGGTAGAAGTGCAGGTTTCGCAAGAATGTCGGACTGAGCCGCGGAGTGCGTTTGCGAATAGGTTCAAGAGAATCTCGTGGCTGCTATCGGACACCACACTAACTAAAAAGGCCTATCTCAATGCCATAGCTGCAGCTTTGGATTATGGCGGTCGGTTGGTGGTTGGATTTATCCTAAATCCGCTCCTTGTCAGAGGTCTCGGCGATTATGGATATGGTTCATGGCAACTGCTTGGGCGCTTAATTAGCTATATCGCTCCCGCCAGTGGGCGGCCGACTCAGACCCTCAAATGGACAATAGCATGTCAACAGGCAGATTCCGACTGGGAGGCAAAGCGACGCCAGGTGGGCAGCGCGCTAGGTGTGTGGCTGTTGTTCTTGCCGCTTTTAGCAATTTTGGGATTGGCCGTCGTTTGGTTTGTTCCGACATGGTTGAAAGCTCCATCCGGGATGTCCCAGGTGGTACGCATTGCGGCCGCTCTTCTCGTCGCCGAGATGATGTTGGGAAATCTTGCGGACGTGCCTCGCTCAGTCCTGGAGGGAGAAAATCTTGGATACAAGCGAATGGGCCTCTCAGCTTGCATGGTGGGCCTTGGTGGCGGGTTGATGGCTCTGGCTGTTTATTTCAAGACCGGCTTAATAGGAGTTGCCGCAGCAAATCTCGCCACCACGCTGCTAACTGGGGTGTTTTTCCTTCAGGTGGTTCGGGCGTGCGTGGTCTGGTTCGGCGTCATCATGCCCTCTTATCAGGAGATTCGACGATTTCTGGCATTGAGCGGATGGTTTCTGGGATGGCGCATAGTTTTTCAGCTTATGACCGCCAGTGACGTCGTGATGTTAGGAATACTCAAGTCGGTCAAGCTAGTAACCACGTACACGCTAACGAAGTATGTTCCAGAGGCAGCCGTAAGTCTGGTCGCCATCGTGGTATTCGGGATTACTCCAGGGCTGGCGGGAATCGTCGGATCAGGAGACCTGAAGAAGGCTGTTCAACTTCGAAGTGAGATCATGTCACTGACCTGGCTTATTCTGACTGTGGTCGGCACCACGACTCTGCTTTGGAACCAGTCCTTTATTCAGTTGTGGGTAGGCAAGACATACGATGCCGGCTTAAGTAGCGTCCTGCTAATCCTGGTCATGACGATGCAGTTCGTCCTGATCCGTAACGACGGAAGTATCATTGACATTACGCTGGATCTCCGCTGGAAAGTGCTACTTGGGGCGCTATCTGTCGTGCTGTCAATTGCGCTGGCGGCATTTTTGATTAGATATACAAAGTCCGGGATTGCCGGCTTATGTCTCGGATTTATCGCCGGCAGGTTACTTCTGACAGTAACTTATCCTTTACTGGTTGGCCGGCGGCTGGGCATCTCCGCGATTTCTCAATTTTGGGCGAGCTTGAGGCCGTTGCTGGTTACTAGTTCACTTCTGTCGTCTGTGTTTATTGCGAATCGATTTCTTAACCCGGCGTCCTGGATGGGTCTAGTTGTGGGCGTCGCGACGACAGTTCTTTTGATTTCGCCGGTTGCATTCTATTTCGGACTACCTCCACAATATCGTCGGCGATTATTGCAGAGGTTGGTTGCCCTGCACGTTCCCGCATAAGTATCTTTTCTGAAATGAGAACTGAAACGCGTGACCGGGTAAGTATTTTCATTCCATCACTCCGGGAAGGCGGAGCTGAACGTGCGATGGCTGTATTGAGCGGTGAAATGACAAAGCGCGGCTGTGCGGTGGATTTGGTGCTGGCTCAAGGAGAGGGACCACACCTTTCAGAAGTGTCGCCGGCAGTGCGCGTGATTGACCTGAAGGCGCCGAGGATACGATCGAGTATCTTCGCCCTGGCGCGATACATGCATCGGGAACGGCCCACAGCAATGCTGGCGGTCATGAATCATGCCAACATTGTAGCGTTATGGGCGAAGAGGTTAATAGGCGGCCAGACCCGGCTCGTAGTCAGCGAGCGCAACACTCTGACATCTTCGACAGAAAACTCTTCCAGCCGAGTTGAACGGCTTATGCCACATCTCATGACCAAATTTTATCCTTGGGCAGATGGAATTACTGCGGTATCTCACGGGGTAGCGGATGATTTGGCAAATGTCTGCGGTATCGCGCGTACTCGCATTAAGGTAATTTATAACCCAGTAGCCAGGCCCGATGTCCACGAAAGGGCGCTGGAGCAGATCAGCCATCCCTGGTTTGAGCCCGGCGGTCCGCCGGTGATTCTCGGTGTCGGCCGACTCACTCCGCAAAAAGATTTTTCGACGCTCATACGCGCATTCGCGCGAGTACGTCGTGAGCGCGTCGCCCGTTTGTTGATCCTCGGTGAAGGAATTGAGCGAACTGCGCTCGAGTCGCTCGCATGTAACTTAGGAGTTCACCAGGACGTAAGTTTACCCGGGTTTCTATCCAATCCCTATCCCTTCATGAGGCAGGCATCTGTCTTCGTGCTCTCGTCGAAATGGGAAGGATTACCAGCTGTTCTGATTGAAGCCCTTTTTTGTGGGGCTCCGGTCGTTTCGACACGTTGTCCGAGTGGTCCTCCTGAGATATTGGACAACGGCAAGTACGGTCAACTAGTGCCAGTAGGCGATGAAGCGGCAATGGCTAGCGCTATCGCCAGTACTCTGGATAAAAAAACTCCTGGGCCTGATCCTCAAAGTTGGCGTCCTTTTGCGATTGACTCCATCGTCGACCAGTATCTAAGTACTCTGCTGCCTAACTAAGAATGCGACGCATCGCCTATTGGTTGTCGCTGGTGCTGATTTTCACTATGCCTTGGGAAAACCTTCTCGATGTGGCAGGCCTGGGCACAATCGCGCGCATGGTGGGCCTGTTGCTGGCGGCCACGTGGTTCTCGGCCGTGGTTCTAGGCGCACGGGTACGCCGACCCAGCGCTTTCCATGCGGTGGTGTTGGTCTTTTTTTTGTGGAATGCCGCCACGCTGTTCTGGACAGTCGATCTAGACAGCACTCTGACCAGCGTTTTCACCTACGTGCAGCTGCTGGGACTGGTGGCGATCATTTGGGATCTCTACGAGACGCCGGAGGACGTTAGAGCTGCGCTGCAGGCATACGTGCTTGGTAGTTATATTTCGGTTTCCAGCCTGGTAGCCAATTATCTCGCGGAGAACGCGGGTCCATCACACAGTCGCATGCTCCACGTCACAAGCGCGAACTACAGCGAGATGGGCTTTTATGTAAACGATCTCGGGTTCATCTTGGTTTTGGGTATTCCCATGGCCTGGTATCTCGCACTTGGCAAGTCTCGGAGCCGGTCGGCTAACGCGCTCAAGCTCATCAATTACCTCTATGTGCCGGCGGCGGTCGTGGGCGTGGTGCTCACCGAATCTCGGGCCGCATTTCTGGGGATGCTGCCTGCGGCGTTGTTTATTCTGGGTTCACTAAAGCGGCTCAAAATCCACCAGCGGATTCTGCTGTGCGGCGCTTTAGTGGCGGCCCTGGTTCTGGCAGCGCCGTTCGTCCCGGAAGCCTCGGTCGAGCGCCTGGCCACCACCGGCTCGGAAATGGAAGGTGGGGATATCAACGGCCGGATGAGAATATGGCGAGCAGGCATCTCAGCTTTTAACGAGCGTCCGTTAGTGGGCTTTGGCACAGGGGCGTTTCGCACCGCGGTTACCTGCCGCAACGCTGAGGGTCAGGGATGTTTTGCTCATAACTTCATCATCCTGTTCCTGGTGGAAGACGGCCTGGTGGGCTCAGCCATCTTCGCCCTCATCTTGGTGTTGCTGTTCCGCTACGCCTGGCGACAGCCCAAGTGGGAATCGCGGCTGTGGCTCGCTATGCTCGCGATGTGGCTTATCGGGGCGACGAGCCATAACTGGGAGCAGAGAAAACAAACTTGGCTGCTTTTTAACCTGGTTGTGATCAGCGCAGGCATGCCCGTGTGCTCGGGCTTTCTGGCGAGCGAAGGACGACTCGCGGTTGGACAGCTGAGTGAGGCCGAGGCGTGAGCGGCCCGCTCTTCCACAATTCACCTTTGATACTCGGCTACCACAGTATCAGTGAGCGCCGCAATGATGCGCTGGCAGTCTCTGGAAGTAATTTCGAGTACCAACTGCGGTGGCTCTCTGAGCGTGGGTATCACTCGCTGACCTTGGCGGATTTTCTGGCGGGTGGGAAGCGTTCCCAAGGCCGGGTGGTAATCATTACCTTTGACGATGGCTATGCCGATAACTACAGTCTGGCATTCCCGATCCTCCAACGCTACGGCTTCGTGGCAACAGTTTTCTTGGTCTCCGAGTACGTCAATACGGACCGTGTCTTCCCTTGGGACAAGCCAAAGATAGCGCGCACTGAGGAACGGTCTTTGTACGAAGTGCTGACGTGGGACCAGGTGGAAGAAATGGCAAAATACGGAATCGAGTTTGGTTCTCACACCTGTTCGCACCGCGAGTTGCCCGGTCTTTCGGAAGCCGAACGCTGGGATGAGATTTCCCGCTCTCGGAAGGAACTGAGCACCCGGCTGGGCCAGGAAGTGGTTTCGTTCTCTTATCCTCGCGGATGCCTCAGCCCGGATGTGATTTCTCAAGTTGCAAAGGCAGGGTATCTCGGCGGGGTGGTGACCCCAACCCGCGTGGGCATCCCTCACTCTGAATACACGCTCGGCCGGATCGGTGTGTATCAGCCGAATGGCCGCCTGACATTCCGCGTGAAGACTAATCACTGGGCGAGGAGAACCTACGAAACCCTGCTCTGGCTGCGCTAAATGCCCCTGCATTGCTTTTTCCAATCGAAGGCCAATATTCTTATGCGAGTCGAGACTGAGACGGCACCGACATGCGAACAGCCTAGTCGGCCGGCACCAAGACCGGGCAGACGGCTGAAGATTTTGCACGTTGTGCTTTCTATCAGTGAAACCAATGCGCCCTACAACGACCACTGCATCCCCATGCGCAAAGAGCGGGACATCAGCATATGCACCTATTTCCGACCCTCCGTCGTGCCTCCCGAGGAAATTACGCTGTTCGCGGGTGACGACACCCTGTTCGGGTTCCTGCGGGCGCTGAGAACTGCGCTCAAAGCAAAGCGCTACGACGTTATTCACACCGACATGCAGCATGTCGCCTTTCTCTTCATCCTGTGGAACGCGCTCACGGGGTGGAGATACATGGCCAGAACGGTGCACACTATCCATAGTTCCTACCCTATCTACAAGCCGCGTAACAAGCTGCTCCTAATGCCGGTTTTTGCTTTCTTCCGGAGAGTGGTGTGCTGCAGCTACTCGAGCCTCGATTCCGTGCCGCGGTATCTCAGGTGGGTGGCAGGAAGTAGACTTCGTGCGATCGAGAACTGCTTGGACCTCGAACGTCTCGACGAGGTGGTTGGAAGACATTCGCGCCGACCCCAGACGGGAACGTTCAGTGTGATATCCGTCGGTCGGCTGATCAAAGGCAAGGACCCGATTACAGTGATGCACGCTTTCCATCAGGCTGCTGAATCCACCTCTCGGTTGGTGTTTATCGGGGCCAACAACAGCGAGGACCTCGCCTTAGGAGAGTACGGCGAGATGCTGATGCGCGAGCGAGAAGTCCTGGGCCTTGGCACCCAGGTGGAACTAACCGGACTGATTCCGCGAGAGCAAGTGTACGAAAGGCTTAGCCGGGCGGACCTATTCATCTCGGCCTCGGTCGGCGAGGGGTTGCCTCTCTCAGTGCTGCAGGCCATGGCGTGCCGCTGCCCGGTGATCTTGTCGGATATAGGGCCTCACCGGGAAATTGCCATGGGCGCTCCGTTCATTCCTCTCGTCCCAATTCACGACGTGGCTGGTTTCGCCAGGGAGATCACTCGGTTCAGGAATATGTCACCCGAGGCTAGAGACCGCATCGGCGAACTTTGCCGAGGAATTGTGGAGGAAAGATTTCGACTGGCAAATATGCAACAAGGCTACGGTGCGCTCTATGCAGAACTGATCAAGGTGGGGGACTAGTATGCAGGTAGAGTTCACAGGGTGCACTGGCACGGGAAAAACGAGTCTGCTCCGTTCCGTCCTGGAGACTTGCAGGTTGCAAGGGATTGCGACGGTTGAGGCTGACGATTTCACCCTGCAACTGATTAAGCTGAACAGGGTTAAGGCAAGGCTGCTTCGGATCATGCTTATCGATCTGATGACGCTCACAGCCGCTCTCCTGACTTGGCGAACCCGTCGCGCCTATTACGCCTTCAGCCTGCGAATCGTGCTTGGACTGCAGACTTCCGCACTGGAAAAGCTCAATCTCATGCGGAACGTCCTGAAAAAAATAGGTACTTACGAGATTATCCAGCGCTTCAACCGCGACGGTCGGCTCGTACTGGTGGATGAGGGCACGATCCATGCCGCCCACAACCTGTTCGTGCACCTCTGCCGGGAGCCGGATTGGGACCAGTTGGGACAGTTTGTCGAACTGATCCCTCTTCCCGAGGTCGCGGTCGGTCTCACTGGCAATGAAGAGGCCGTGGTCGGAAGAACCCTGAAGCGCGGGCACAAACGGATCCGACTTGGTACGCGGGAGAATGTTGAGCTATTTGTGCGCCGCGGCTTGGCGGTGTTTTCAGCCCTAGAAGATCACCCTCGGCTGGCAGCACGATGGCTTTCGGTATACCCGGCACGGGAGTTCATCTGCCCCGAAACAGGGCAGCCCTCGCTCCAAAAATCGGTGACGGCCCTGGTTCCGGCTGTGCTGGAATTCCGGACAGGATTAACCGTATGAACACATTCGTCAGCCCAATGGCCGGTGAAATCAGAAACCCCAGGGAGAATTGGCCTTCCCTGTCGTCCCCTCCCATTTCCGCCATCGCGCGGTTGTTCGACATTTTGAACGACGAGGAAGTCGACTACTGCCACTGGAAGGGAAACCGGTCGCTTCAGCAAGGTCTTGCGGGCGAAAAAGACCTCGACCTGCTGGTCGACCGCTGCTCGCTTGGTAAAGCCACAACTGTGCTCACGAAGCTCGGATACAAATTGGCGACCGTCAAGTGGGAACCTGTGACGCCTGGGGTGGTTCATTACTACGGTCTTGAGGAGAGGAGCGGCCAACTTATCCACGTTCATCTCTACAGCCGGGTGGCGTCAGGAGAGAGCTTCATCCCCAGTCACATTTTCCCGTGGGAACGCATGCTGCTCGAAAACGGAGGCGTTATTGGCAACGTCCGAGTACCCTCCAAGCCCGCCGAACTGGTTCTTTTCGTTATACGAACCTTGATCAGATATGGTTCTTTACTCGACCTGATGCAGCTTGCACGAAATCGCGAGAAGATTACCCTGCAACTGGAGTGGCTACTCAGAGGGACTTCCGCTTCTGAGCCGCTGCAGCTGCTTGAGACCTACTGCCCCGTGGTCGATAGGCAATTGTTCGCGGAGTGCGTAAGCTCGCTAGAGAGTGGCTCACTACTTAAACGCTTGCGATTAGCCAGGCGTATTCGGGTTCGCCTTCGGGCCTATGCGATACGCAGCTTTCGCGGGCGCGTGGCTGCCTACGTTCAGCTGCTGTCGGGCGCACTCCGCTGCCTGCTCAGCAAGAGAAAGAAGAAGGTGCTGCAATCCGGCGGCGCGGTAATTGCATTTGTGGGGGCTGAGGCTAGCGGCAAGTCAACGCTGGTGGCGGAATGCCGGCGCTGCTTTGGGAAAGACTTGGCCGTAGGCGCAATCCATGGCGGCAAGCCACCTGCAACCTGGCTCACGGCGCCTTTGCAACTGGCTTTGCCCCTCCTCCGCCGGCTTCTGCCCAGGATCCGATCGACGCGGTTTGAGATCGGCAACGTGGATGACTCCTCCGATAGTGCTTCCGCTCGCGTAGGCTGGGGATCTGTTCTCCATGCTGTGCGTGCTGTTTCCCTCGCTTGGGCGCGCAGCTGCCTTTTGATTTCAGCCAGACAGCGGGCAGCCG
>Ga0070717_10001813_pt1 | contig 14923 bp, 13 predicted proteins | sample LARL113metaG_FD_71366 | JGI IMG/M metagenome (GOLD analysis project Ga0070717, IMG submission 71366) | Corn, switchgrass and miscanthus rhizosphere microbial communities from Kellogg Biological Station, Michigan, USA - LAR L11-3 metaG | ecosystem: Host-associated > Plants > Roots > Rhizosphere ... | reverse complement strand
GGCCGGGAGTGTACATTGCCCGTAGCTGCCAGCCTGGTACGTCAGCCAGGTCACCGTCGGACAGGGTGCGGTCAGGCAGAGCGACCGAGGAAAAGGGCAGGTAATGCTCGGCTGGTCCTGCTGCCTCAATAGCCTCGGCCGCCGAGGCCCCCAGCGAGCACAGGAAGGCTACCTCCTGGGCGACCATAGCCTGGGCATCCCGGTGGTCAGGGTGTGCCAGCACCGCCCGGTCGGCCGGGTGCATCGCGATCCACGCCCCGGAGCGCGCCCGCAGTCGTCCGGCGAGGCCCGCGCGGTCGAAGTGCATGTGCGTTACCAGGACGCCGATGACACGAGCCGGGTCCGCGCCTATAGAGCGCAGTCCAGAGCACAGCGCCTGCCACGATTCTTCGCTGTCCCACCCCGAGTCCACCAGGACCAGGCCGTGCGTTGCCGCGAAGACGTAGGCGGAGACGTACCGAAGGGGATTGTCGGGAATGGGGACGGGAATCGACCAGAGATCCGCAGCCAGCTGCTCGACCGGAGGCAGGACACGCTGGCGCCACGCCTCTAGCTGTCTGATCCCGGTGACTATCTGTCCGTCCGGCGGAGCCGTCATCGCAGCTACTCGACGATGCGAATGGCGCGTTCCGGGCAGCTAAGCACGGCGTCCTTGACGGCTTCCTCCTGGTCGGGCGGAACCACGTCGGTGCGAAGCACCGAATAGCCGGCGTCGTCGATATCGAAGACCTCCGGGCAGATCTGATAGCACTGGGCGTGCCCTTGGCACACGGCGTTGTCCACGGTGACCCGCAACGGTCTGTCCTCCTTGTAGTTCAGCTCAGCCCGTTCATCGTCAGTACTCCGCGAATGTTGCGTCCTTCATTCGAGTCTGCCAGCGCCTGGTTGATGTCCGGCAGCGCGTACCTGGTCACCATGACGTCGAGATCGAGCAGCCCCTTACGGTACAGGCCGAGCAGCCGGGGCGCCGACGCGCGCGGGTCCACCGAGCCGAACAGGCAACCGAGCAGTTGCTTGTTGTAGAGAGCGAACATGCCGATGTCCATCGGCACCTGCTGCACGCCGTGCTCGGCCATTCCCGTGACCACGCACGTGCCGCCCTTTCCCGTGATGCCAAGTGCGTCATGAATGAGCTGGCCGGTGACCACGCTGGGGGTAAGGACCACGACATCGGCACCCTGACCATTAGTCAGGTGCGCTACCTCAGCGCGTGCGTCGGCGATCGAGGCGGCTGTGCTCGTGGCACCTCCCTTGTAAGCCATCTCCCGGCGGTTTTCGATCAAATCGACGGCGATAATGTGCTTCGCCCCCGCGATCCGGGCACCCTGCACGGCGCCGAAGCCGACTCCGCCGGTGCCGACGACCACAACGATGTCGCCAGGCCTGGTACCGCCGCGCTCCACCGCCGAGCCCCAGCCAGTCGTAACGCCGCAGGACACCAAGGATGCGCTAGCCAGTGGCAGGTCGGAGTCGAGCGGAAGCAAGGATCTCTGGGAGACGACTGTTCGCTCAGCGAATGTCCCGAGCTTCGCCATCACGAACAGGTCCTCACCCCGTGCGCGGTGCTTGATCCGCCCGTCGACGAGCTGCCCGCGCTCGGCGAAGCCCTTGTTGTCGTCGCAGATGTAGCCGCGGCCAGTCGCGCAGTAACGGCACCGGCCGCAGGCCGGCACGAAATTGGCGAGTACATGGTCGCCAGGCGAGAACGCGGTTACCCCAGGGCCGACGTCAGCGACGATGCCCGCGCCTTCGTGCCCGCCGAGCATCGGGAACCTTGATGCCTCTTCTTCCTTAGGCACGCGCTCGCCCGTGCGGATGCCCTCGTCCGAATGGCAGAGGCCGGCAGCGGCCCATTCGACCAGCACCTCGCCAGGGCCGGGCGGGTCTACCTCGATCTCCTCAACGCTCCACGGCTGATTGACGCCCCAGCAGATCGCCGCCAGAGACTTCATGGCATCGCACTCCTGTCCCGCCTCGGATGCGGTCTTCGTCGCGCCATACTAACTCACAAGTAAGGTTATCGCGCAAGATGGGCGGGTTCAGCGACATTATCAGCGCATGTTGTGCCCAGGCGTTCGTGAGTCTTGACTTACCAGTTAACTTAACCGTACGCTCGATCTGTTCGGGCGCCAGCGGCTGCCCCCGATCAGCGGCCTGCGCTCGGACGTGCATGACGCCAGAAACGCGGAGCATCTCCGACCGACTACTGGGAGCGTCCATGACCGAGTCCACGACCTTTCGGCCGTCGGGTGGCTCAGGTGATCCAGCAGATCCAAACGGGCAGTCCGACTTCGAAACGATTCCTTATGAGACGTTCGGAGTCCACCGGCCGGCCCTGTCGTACTTCTCGATCTTCGACGGGTTCCGCGAGCAGGCGCCAGCCTTCCGGCTGGACATCTCGCCAGGTAACGAGGGCTGGATGCTGACGCGCCTGGCGACGATACGCGAGGCGTTCCAGCGTCCTGGTACGTTCTCGAGCACCGCGGTGATCCCGAGTGCGCCGGATCCCCAGTACAAGCTCATTCCCGAGATGATCGACCCGCCCGAGCACACAGCGTGGCGGAGGGCTCTTGGCAACATCTTCGGGCCGAAGGCGGTCGAGCGGCTCGATCCTTGGGTGCGCGAGCGCGCTGTCTCACTGGTCGCCGATCTCGTCGACCGTGGTTCGTGCGACTTCGTCGCCGACTTCGCGCAGCAGTTCCCCAACTCCGTCTTCCTTGACATCCTGGGGCTGCCCCAGGGGGAACTGCCGTTCTTCGTGTCAGCGGTTGACAAGATCATGCACGGCAACCACGCTGACCCTGTCGCGGCACAGTTGTCGGCGGACACGATGGCGGAGGTGTCCGCGTACTTCAGCCAACTCGTGGCCGAGCGACGTCGCGCACCGAAAGACGACCTGATCAGTACCGCTATCGGCTTCGAGATCGACGGTGCGCCGCCATCCGACGCGGATCTGCTGTCGCTTCTGGTGTTCTTGTTCATGGCGGGCCTGGACACCGTGGCCATCCAGCTGTCGTACTCGTTCTTGCATCTGGCCACGCATGCCGATGACCGTGAGCGCGTCGTCGTCGAGCCGAGCTCAATCCCCGGATTCGTCGAAGATCTGCTCCGTGTGTACTCGTTCGTCGCGCCGGCACGCAAGGTAACCCACGACGTGGAGCTGAGTGGCTGTCCCATGAGCGCCGGCCAGATGGTGTACCTGCCGCTGCCCGCGGCGAACCGTGATCCCAGGGAGTTCCCGTCCCCGGACAAGGTCGATGCCGACCGCTTGCACAACCGGCACCTAGCCTTCGGTGCGGGACCGCATCGCTGCCTCGGCTCTCACCTCGCCCGCCGCGAGCTACGCATCGCTCTGGAGGAGTGGCACCGGCGCATCCCGTCCTACGCCCTCGACGAGGGCGCGCTCATTACCGAGAGCGGCCAGCAGATCGGCTTGATCAGCCTCCCCCTGCACTGGCCGGCCTGACGTCGCGAAAGCCCCGCCGGGACCACCGTAGTCCCGGTTCGGTAATAGTTTCTTCCTGAAGAGTCAAGGAAAATGATCTGAACGCGAGGCATGACCCGGCCGAGCGCCCCCGCCCGCAGCTGTCTGGAACCGACACAACCAGCCATGAGTCAGCTCATTCGGTCGCTACAGCGACTTAGAGCGACCGTCCGCCACATGAGGCATCGAGTACGTAACTTTACTGACTGATAAGCAAAGAACTGTTGACATACGGGAAAACGCCGTGTCATAGTCACCTTGCTCTAACCTCCGCTTCGGCCGTTAGCCCGAGGCCCTCGTTGTTGAGGGGGACTGCGAAAGTGCACAGACATACTGAAGTAACCAGGAACCAACCACCCCATCAGAAAAAGTCCTCCCGGGCCCGCGCGGTCGCTGCCGGCGCGGTGCTGACGGCTGTCGCGGTTACAGCGGCGGCGTGTAGCTCAGGCAGCTCGTCGAGTACCGGTGGTACTGCCGCTGCCGCTGGTGGCGGAGGCAGCTCGCCGGGCGTCAGCTCGTCCACGATCAAGATCGGGCTGCTGACCTCGTTCACCGGTCCGCTCGCGGCGACCTTCTCCACCGTCGCCACCGGCTTCGAAGCGCGGATCGCCATGCAGAACGCCGAAGGCGGGGTGGACGGCCGCAAGATCCAGATCGTTAACGGTGATGACCAGGGGTCAGCCACCGCGGCGCTGTCGGCGGCCAAGACGCTAGTCGAGCAGGACGGCGTGTTCGCGGTCGGTGGCCTGGGCACCTACGTGTTCGCGGCGGCGTCGTACCTGCAGCAGCAGAACATCCCCGTGGTCGGCTACAGCATCGACGGCGGCCCGGAGTGGGCGCCGCCGACCACGAACACGGTGGCTGTCCTGGGGAGCCCCAACCCGAGCCATCCCGCTCCGGTTGCCTGGGGCACGTTCCTGAAGAGCCATGGCGCCACCAGCGTGGCCGCCGTCGGCGCGGCCGCGCCGTCGGCGCAGGTCATCGCCAAGAACATCCTCTCGTCGGCGAAGGCAGCCGGGCTCAAGGCGCCGTACCTGAACACCACGATCCCGCTGTCTCAGACCGCCGGCTTCGACTCCGTGGTCCAGGCCATCAAGGCCAGCGGCGCAGACGCGGTGACGATGTCACAGGGCACGGCCGCCGACCTCGGTCTGCTGTCCGCGATCCAGCAGGCCGGCCTGAAGCTGAAGGTCATCCTCGTCCTGCCGCCGGTGCCGAGCGTGTCCATCACCAACGCACAGGTCAAGACCGAACTCGCCAACACCTGGTCGGGGTGGCCAGTGCTGCCCCCGATCCAGAACACCGCTAGCAACAAGGTCATCACCGACGCGCTGGCAACGTACGAACATCAGACCACCCTGCCCGACCAGAACGAGCTGGCTGCGTGGGCATCGGCGGACGCGATCATCAAGGGACTGCAGGCGGGCGGAAAGAATCCCACGCGCACGCAGTTCCTGACCGATCTGAAGGGGATGACGAATTACAACGGCGGCGGCACCGCGCTGAGCCCCACGAACATCTCCCAGGCCTTCGGCGCGGGCGCCCAGGACGCCGGGGCCGCACCAAACGACTGCCTCGCGTTCACCCAGTTCGTCGGGGACGCGTACGAGCCGCCGACCACCGTCTGCGGCGGCCTCGTGCCCAACTCCAACGCGAGCTAGCCCGCAGCACCGATCCACCAGCACGCCGGAAGGGGTGCGCGGTCGGCACACAAGCCGCGCACCCCGCCTGGCACTCCGCCACCGAGAAGTTCCCCACGCGGGAACCGTTAGGGGAGGGCCATGATCGAAGCCATCATCGCCGGTTGCGCGCTCGGCGCCGTGTACGCACTGGCTTCCGGCGGCCTGGTGATCACCTATGTGTCGTCCGGAATCCTCAACTTCGCGTATGCGGCGATCGCCTTCTTCGTTGCCCGCTTCTACTACTTCCTGCACATGCAGCACGGGTGGGGGATCGCGCCGGCGGCGGTAGTCTCGGTCCTTTGCGCCGGCCCGGCGCTGGGTGTCCTCCTCTGGTACGTACTGTTCCGGTTCATTCGTCTAGCATCCCCGCTGATCAAGATCGTGGTGACGATCGGTCTGGCGGTCTCCATCCCTCCGATCACCTTGATGCTGTTCGGCAACCTCGACATCTCGAACCCGCCAGGCCTGGCCCCCCAGCCGGTCCACGTTTACCAATTCCTCGGGGCACCCGTCTCGCTCGACCAGATCCTGGTCTACGCGTGCGTCGTGGTGGTTCTCGGCGGCGCCGGCGCGCTCCTGCGCTGGACAAACGCGGGACTGCTGATCCGTTCGGTGGTCGACTCGGACGCGCTCGCGTCCCTGTCGGGTGTGCGGCCGTCTCGTGTCGCCGTGGGCGTATGGGCGGTCAGCACGTTCAGCGCCGGGCTCACCGGCGTGCTGGCCGCGCCGATCATCGGCCTGACCGACGATTCGTTCACGGTGCTGATCGCCGCGGCCTTCGCGGCCGTCGTCGCGGCACGGCTGCGCAGTGTGGGCATCGCGGTGCTCGTCGGCTTGCTGATGGGGATCATCACCGGGATCGTCGAGCGGTACCTGCCGTCGTCGAGCCAGTTCACCGCCGCCGTCATCCCGAGCATCCCGTTCGCGCTGCTGGCCGTCTTCTTGATCTACTGGGCGATCCGCGGCGAGAACCTGCAGCAGACCCAGGCTGTCGGCGGCCCCCTGGACCGTGCCATCTCTCCCCATGGGGGAAGCGAGATGGCGCTGGCCCGGGCCGCTGACCTCGCCGGCGACTCCTCGGCTGTCACGATTCGCGGCCTGAGAATCTCCCCGCGGGTGGCAGGCCCGACGCTCTTTATCGTGATCGCCGCCATCGTGCCGTTCGCGCTTGGCGGCGTATGGATGAGCGCGTACGCGGTCGGCATCGCGTACGGGGTGGTGATGCTCTCCTACACGGTCAGCGCCGGCGAAGGCGGAATGATCTGGCTGTGCCAGATCAGCTTCGCCGGAATGGGCGCCTTCACCACCGCCGTGCTGGCGACGAACGACCACTGGCCGCTCATCCCGGCCATGATCGTCGGCGGCCTGGTCTGCGGCGTGATCGGCGCCATCGTCGGCCTGCTCACGATCCGGCTGGGCAACATCTACGTCGCGCTCGCCACGCTTACGTTCGGATTGCTTGTCGAAAACCTGGTCTTCAACCTGAACTACCTGAACAACTTCGGCGCCGGGGTCGCCATCACCCGATCGCGCATCACCGCGACCGACCGCGGCTTCGCCTGGTTCTCGCTGATCATTTTCGTGGTGCTGGCATTGCTGTTCGAGAACATGCGCCGGTCGACCTTCGGCATGGCCGTGACAGCCGTCCGGTGGAGCGATCCGGCTGCGCGGACGGTCGGGCTGAGCGTCCTGATGAACAAGGTCGCCCTCTCGACGTTCGCGGCGTTCATCGCGGGGATCGGCGGCGCGCTGCTGGCGATCTACGCGACGGCGGCGATTCCGGCCAGTTACGCGACGTTCTCCGGCCTTGTCTGGCTGGCGGTGCTGGTCACCGTCGGCGTGCGGAGCATCAGCGCCGCACTCATCGCGGGCGTGCTGTTCAGCGTCCTTCCCCAGGTGTTCCTGACCTACCTGCCAACCTCCTGGGGCGAGCTGCCCCCGGCGTTGTTCGGGTTGGGCGCCGTGCTCGTCGCCCGCAATCCCGAGGGCACCGTCGCCATGCACGCCCGGCAGCTGCAGCACCTGCTCAGCCGGCGAGCCGGCGGATCCGCGCCGCAGGCCGCTCTCGCGACTGGAAACGGCGGCGCTACGGCCGGGGCAGCCGGGGCACTCGGGGCAAGCGGGTCGCCAGCCCGGGACACGGCCAAGAAAGAGGTGGCCCGATGAGCATGGTGCTGGCCGGCGAGAACATCTCCGTGAACTTCGGCGGCATCAAGGCGCTGACCGACGTCAGCATCCAGGTGCCGGAACAGTCGATCGTCGGTTTGATCGGCCCGAACGGCGCCGGCAAGAGCACGCTGATCGGCGTGCTGTCCGGCCTGCTCCGCCCAGGGCAGGGCCGGGTGTACATGGACGGCGCCGACGTCACGAGGCTCGCGGCCCACAAGCGGGCCAGGCGCGGTCTCGCGCGCACCTATCAGCTCCCCGAGCTGTACGCCGGCCTGACCGTGCGCGACCACCTCGTTCTGGCCTACCGGCTGCGTCACGAACGCTCGCGGATGTGGCGTGATCTGCTCGACGGACGGGGCTGGCGGCCGGCGTCGTCCGCCGAGAACGAGCGCGTCGACCACCTGCTGGAGTGGCTTGACCTGACCGAGCTGCGGTCCTCGGCCGTCGCGGCGCTCCCGCTCGGCTACAGCCGCCTGCTCGAGGTGGGACGAGCGCTCGCGGGGTCACCGCGCGTCGTCCTGCTCGACGAGCCGCTCTCCGGTCTCGACGGCGAAGAGTCCGAAGCACTCGCCGAGACGCTGCACGACCTGGTGCAGAGCGAGCAGGTGTCGTTCCTGCTCATCGACCACGACGTCGACACCGTGCTCACCCGCTCCTCTGACGTGGTGGTCCTGGAATTCGGCCAGGTGATCGCGCGGGGTACTCCGGCCGAGATCAGGGAGAGCGACGTTGTCCGCAACGCCTACCTGGGTGACTCCGTGATGGGCAACTCCGTCAATGCAGGGCCAGGTGGCAGCGATGACTGACGAGCATCCCGTTCTTGCGGTATCGAACCTCCAGATCTATTACGGCGCCGCGCTCGCCGTGCAGGATGTCAGCTTCGAGGTGCCGTCCGGCTCGGTGGTGACCGTGCTCGGCGCGAACGGCGCGGGCAAGAGCAGCGTCGCCCGGGCGTGCTCAGGCCTGGTTCCGGTGAAGTCCGGCTCGATCTGCCTCAACGGCACAGACGTCACGAAGTGGCAGGCCGCCGAGATCCGCAGGGCCGGGCTTGTTTACCTGCCGGAGGGTCGCGGCGTGTTCCCTAACCTTTCCGTCTGGGAAAATCTCCGGCTGGCCGTCCGGCTGGTACCCGACCGCAAGAAAGCTCTCGATCTCGCCCTGCGGTTCTTCCCGATCCTGGATGAGCGACGCGGACAGCGCGCAGGCAGCCTGTCCGGGGGCGAGCAGCAGATGCTCTCCCTGGCCCGCGCGATCGCGGCCCAGGCAAAGGTCGCGATCATCGACGAGCCATCCCTGGGACTGGCGCCGAAGATAATAGACCAGGTATTCGAGTCGCTGCACCGCGCCAAAGAGTTCGGCATGACGATGGTGGTCATCGAGCAGTTCGCGCACCGTGCGCTCGCGCTGTCCGATCACTGCATCATCCTGCGCCAGGGCAATGTGGCCTGGGCCGGCCCGGCGACGACAAACCCTGACGAGATCACGGCCCATTACCTGGGAAGCTGACCACGGTGAGCCACGCGTCCAGGAAGTACGTCGTCACGGGTGGCGCGTCGGGGATCGGGGCCGCGGTCTGCCGTGTGCTCGGCGACGCTGGCGCCGCGGTCGCCGTGCTCGACCGGGACGTCGCGGGTGCGCGGACGGTGGCCGCCTCGCTCGCGCGCGGCCGGGCGTTCGCGGTCGACATCAGCGACCCGAAGGAGGTCGACGGGGCGTTCGACGACGCCGTCGCGTTCCTCGGGGACCTGGACGGCGTGGCGCACGTCGCCGCGGTCGACGACCCGGAGGCCAAGGCGTCCATCGGGCGATTCCGTGCCGAGGGCGAGCCGCTGGACATCACCTCGCGGCTTCGCGACGATCAGTGGCGGCGCATGCTGGCGGTCAACCTCGACGGCACCTTTTATGTCAACCGCGCGGCGCTCCGCGTGCTCCTGCCGCGCCGCTCGGGCGCGGTCGTGAACGTCGCGTCGATCGCCGCTTCGACTCCCGCGGCCGGGTTCCCGCACTACAGCGCCAGCAAGGCCGGAGTCCTCGGGCTGTCGCGGTCGATCGCCCTTGAAGTGGCCGATCGCGGCGTTCGGGTCAACGTGGTGGCCCCCGGCGCCGTGGACACGCCGATGCTGGCGCGTAACCCCAGCCGGTCGAGCGACTCGGCGATTCCGCTCGGCCGGATGGCCCAGCCCGCCGAGCTGGCGCACGTGATCGCTTTCCTGCTGAGCGACGAGGCGTCGTACATGACCGGCGAGACAGTCCACGTCAACGGCGGGCTGGCGATGCTCTGACAGGAGGAAAGGGTGGAAGAGCAGCTTCCCTCCGTTCGGGCTGATGTTCTTGATTACCCCGAACGGACCGCGGCGACTGTGCGGCGCCGCGCCTTCGTCACCGGCGGGACGAGCCCGATGGGGTCGGCGATCGTACGCCGGTTCGCCCAGGCCGGGCACGAGGTGGCCTTCAGCTACAACACCAACGGCGAGCGTGCCGAGAAGCTCGCCGCCGAGACCGGGGCCGACGCCTACGCCCTCGACTTTAGCGGGGCATGGCGGGCGCCCGAACTCGACGTCGACATCCTCGTGAACAACGCCGGCGTGAACCTCGCGACCGAAGAGATCTTCGGCACCAGTGACGAAGAGATCGAGACGACGATGCGGATCAACTTCTACGCGCCGGTGCGTCTCATCCGCCACTTCGGCCGGGGCATGCGAGATCGGGGCTTCGGCCGCGTCGTCACCATCAATTCCGGGATGGGGCTGGTTCCGCCGGCCCGCCGCCTCAGCTACGGCGCGAGCAAGCACGCCATGCGGGCAGCGACCCGCTCGCTGGCGCAAGAGCTCGCGGCCTACGGGATCACGGTCAATGACGTCTGCCCGGGGCCGGTCGACTCGTTCATGTTCCGGGCGAAGGCCCAGGAGGCCGTGGATGCGGGTCGGTTCGCCGATACCGCCGCCTACCTGGCCGACTTTCTTTCGAAGGTGCCGACAGGCAGTCTCATCCTCGCGGACGAGGTCGCGGCCGCGGTCGCGTTCCTCGCCGCCGAGGAGAGCGGCTCGATCACCGGCGTCGCGCTGCGCGTCGACGGCGGGATGTACAACCTCTGAGACGGCCACCGGGAGGGGTGTTGACGGAAACGATCGCCGGAGTCCCGTCGCTCGGGGAAGCCCTGGCCGCGGCCGAGGAATCGACGGGGCTTCGCGACTGGGGCGGGGACGGCAGCTGGCGCACGGGCCTTGGCGAGGTTCTCGCGTCGGCGCGTACCGATCCGCAGCCGGCCGTGCGCGAAGCGGTCACCGCCGAGGTCGCCCGCCTGCTCGCGATCCGGTTGCGGCTCGCCGCTGATGAAGCGGCCTATCCGGAGATCACCGTGGCGCCGGTCGATCGTCCCCTGTTCATCGTTGGCTTCCCGCGCACCGGGACGACGCACCTGCACGAGTTGCTCACCCTGGACCCGGCCGCCCGGGCGCCACTGGCCTGGGAGTCGCGCACGCCCTGGCCGGCACCGGATGTCGCGACGTACGCCTGCGACCCGCGGATCGCGGCCACGCAGGCGCGCTACGACGCGATGCTGGCGATCCGGCCAGAGTTCCGGACCATGCACGCGTTGGGCGCCCGGCTTCCGGCCGAGTGCCAGGAGATCATGATGCTGCATTTCGCCAGCGCCAACTTCTGGCACCGCTTCGGGCTAGCGTCCTACGCCGCGTGGTTCGCCGCCGCGCGGCACAGCGGCAAATACCGGTCGCACAAGCGCGTCCTGCAGGAACTGCAGTGGAAGGGACCGCGCGGCCGCTGGACGCTTAAATCCCCTGAGCACCTGTTCGACCTGGCCGAACTCCTCGAAACCTACCCCGATGCCTGCCTGGTGCAGACGCACCGCGACCCGGCGACCGCGATGGTGTCGCTGGCCAGGCTTATCTACACAAACCAGGCGATGTACTTCCCGCGGGCCGATCTCCGCGAGGTCGGCGCCATCGTCCGCGCCGTGTGGGGCACGGTTTTCGAGCGCGCGGTGGCCGACCGGTCGCTGCCCAGCGTGGACGGCGCCGTCCTGGACATCGCATACCGCGACCTGGTGACCCGGCCGGTCGATGCGGTCCGCGCCATCTACGAGCGGTTCGGCTTGCCGTACACGAACGAGTTCCATCGTGCGCTGACCGGCCACCTCCGGCAGCAGCCTTCCGGGCGCGGCGAGGGCGGTGGCGATCGCGCCGCTGGCGAGGACTACGGGCTGTCGGCGGCCGAGCTAGCCGAAGCGTTCCCCGCTTACCGCGAACGATTCTCCCGTTTCCTCTAGGAGCAGCCAGTCGTGTCTGTCGTCGATTTGAGTGCCGGCCTGATGCCGGCTCGTGAGTACTTCCTTGACTCCCGTCCGGCCAACCCGCGACTGCGACAGGCGGCCAACATCTGGCTGCACGACGACCAGGGTCGTTTCGCCTTGCCCCGGTTCGGTGTGGAACGTGTCGCGCGCGACTGGGACCGCCCCGCCGTGCAGGCCAACGTCGCCTTTCCAGGCGGGCGCGTGCTGGTCGGCAACATCGTCGCCGGCGCTCACCCCACCCGTGACGAGCATGGCGAGCCGGCCGTCCTCGGCAGCGGCCCGCTCCGCCTCCAGTGCCTGGAGCCGTTCCGCCGCTGGAGCCTGAGCTTCCACGGCCCGGCGGTCGATACCAACGTCGCCGACCAGGCCGCCGGTCACGTCGCCACCGGGCCGCACGTCGATGTCGAGATCCACGCGGAGCTCACCATGGTCGTCCCGCCCTGGGTCGAGAGCGACGGCAGCGCGGAACAGAAGAAGACGATCGACGCCGGCCACCGCCACGAGCAGCTGTTCAGCGCACGCGGCACGCTGCGCGCCGGAGACGACGCGCCGATCGAGTTCACGGCGTCGGGGCTGCGCATCTACCGGCACGGCGTGCGGGTCATGACGCATTTTGGCGGCCACACATGGCAGGCCGCGGTGTTCCCGAGCGGCCGGGCGTTCGGCTACACGGCGTTTCCCGACTCGCCCGATGGCACGCCGGGTTACGCGCGTGGCTTCGTGTTCGACGGTTCGCGGATGTACTCGGCGACGCCGGTCGAGATTCCGTGGCTGACCGCGTTCCAGCCCGAAGACGGCGATGTCGGTTTCACGTTGCGCAGTGAACTCGGTGCGCATCGCGTCGAAGCCCGCACCACGACCAGTTGCGCCACCGCGGGCCGCGCCGCCCTGGCTAGCGTCGCCGCCCTCAACTCCGGCACCGCCGACCGCGACCTCTTCCTGCACCAAGGCGGCGCCCGTTATACGTGGGACGGCGAAAGCGCCTACGGCATGGTCGAACGCGCGCTGCCGATTGGCCAGGTCACTGTGCCCGGCCGGGCCGGGGCATAATGGCCAGCCGTCGTGACGCCATCAGGATGACCAGCACAGAGGTGCAGGCCTACCTCGGGGAGATGAAACAACTGACGGTGGCTACCCTGCTGCCGGACGGTTCGCCGCACTTGGTAGCCATGTCGTTTGCGCTCGTGGACGGGGTTCCCGCGTTCGTTTCTTACGCCAAGAGCCAGAAGGTGCGCAATCTTCGGCGAGATCCCAGGATGAGCATCCTGGCCTCGAGCGGAGAGCGCTACGCCGACTACAGGGGCGTCCAGATGAACGGTACCGGGGCACTCGTTGAGGACAGGGATGCCGTGATCGCGCTTATGCAGCAGATCGCCGTCAGAACGCGAGTCGCGGAGCCTGTCACGGCAGTGACCCTCCCCGACGAACTCAAGGCCCAGGCGCCCAAGCGAGTCGGCCTGATATTCCGTCCCGATCGTTGCGCAAGCTGGGATCATCGAAAACTCGGTGGCCGGTACTAAAGGTAGTTAAGGCGATCGGCGCTACCTGGATGGAGAATCGTGACGCCCGAGCAAGCCGTGCCAGACTGGCCGCATTCCCCCGCCAACGATGACCGCCCCCTCAACGGCCTTCGCGTGCTCGATCTGTCGCGGATCGTCGCCGGGCCGCTGTGCGCGATGCTGCTAGCCGATCTCGGTGCCGACGTCGTCAAGGTCGAGGGACCGTCTGGAGACGAGATCCGGAAGTGGGGACCGCCGTTCGTTGAACAGCAGGCCACCTACTACTACGTTCCCAACAAGAACAAATGGCTGATGACCCTCGACCTGAAATCCCCCGGCGGCCAGCTCGTGCTGGCTGAGCTGATCAAGGCCGCGGACGTCGTGATCCACAACTTCACCGCCGATGTCGCGCAGGCGCTGGAAGTCGACTTCGGGCGGGTCGCCGCGATCAATCCGTGCATCATTTACCTCACCATCTCGGGGTTCGGCCCAGCGCAGGCCAACCGCCCGGGCTTCGACCTCGTGGCACAGGCCACGTCGGGGTTGATGTCGGTGACGGGCAATCCGGAAACTGGCCCGACCAAGGTCGGGGTACCCATTTCGGACATCGCCTCGGCCCACTACGGGGCTATAGGGGTCCTGGCCATCGTGGCGCAGCGCGGCATCGGTGCCATACGGTCAGGGAAGCAGTTCCCTGCCGTTCAACTGGATGTGGCCCTCCAGGACGCGAGCATCTCGCTGCTAGCCAACCAGGCGGCGAACTGGCTGCTGGGCGGCATCAACGGCACTCTCAGGGGCAATGACCACCCGAACGTAGCCCCGTACAGTGTTTTCGCCACCGGCGATGGCGCCATCGCGCTCGCGGTCGGCACCAGCAAGCAGTTCGAGCGGCTATGTCAGGTCCTTGGGCGCGGGGAGCTTGCCACCGATCCCCGGTTTTCCGATAACGCCAGCCGGCTACGGCACCGGGACGAGCTGCGGGAGCTGCTTGAGACAGCCCTCTCGCGGGAGAGCGCCGCGAAGTGGCACGAACTGCTCAGTGCTCACGGCGTGCCCAATGGCCCGATCCTTGACGTCAGCGACGCGATTGAGGACCCAGCCTGCGATCTTGTCGGCATCATCGGCGATACGGGTGGCCGCGCACTCAGGCTGATGGCGACGCCAGTCCGTATCGACGGCTCCTACTACCCGCCGTACATCGCGCCTGGTCTGCCAGACGCGCACGCGGCCGAGATTCTGGCCTGCATGGGTTTGACCAAGGGGCTAGCGGCCTCCGAGTAATCCTTCTGCTGCCCATTGCCCCATTCTGTTCCTGAACTTGGTCGCCCGTTTTGTCACCCTTGTCTTATGGCTCCTGAGCGCGTCACACCCATGCACCACCTGATGATCATGGTCAATTCAGCTGCCTCCGGCCCGCGGCGCTACAGGCTCGTTTGGCGGTATCGCGACTCTGACAAAGAGCTATGACCTGGACGCTCAGCGAGCGGTCTGCTGGCCCTTGAGCCGATCAAGATGCGATCGACCAGGCTGTAAGGCAGCAAGCTAGCGGGCCACGAGGTGGTTCCTTCGCTTGGCCGCCCTGGCAACTAATTCCGCGGTGCATCTTCCGCTGGCGGCTCACGGTCTTCCAGCGCTGTCTTGCAGTCATCGCGGAACGAGGACAGCCGCGTAGCGAGGTCGTCAGGCAGCATCCTCAGCCCCAGCAAGTCCTCGGCCGCCTCGGCGGCTGTCTTGAGATCGCGGGTCATGTAGCCGGCCAGCCGGTAGGCCGCAAGGATGG
>Ga0070717_10001812_pt1 | contig 14927 bp, 10 predicted proteins | sample LARL113metaG_FD_71366 | JGI IMG/M metagenome (GOLD analysis project Ga0070717, IMG submission 71366) | Corn, switchgrass and miscanthus rhizosphere microbial communities from Kellogg Biological Station, Michigan, USA - LAR L11-3 metaG | ecosystem: Host-associated > Plants > Roots > Rhizosphere ... | reverse complement strand
CTCTACTCCGTGGCGGCTTCAGGAGGCGATACGGTCGAGCTGACGCCGGGCAGGTACGAGGTCGAGCATGTGAACCTGAGCGGCGACTGCAAGACGCTGGTGTTCGATTCGGACCGGGATGATATCGATCGGCGCCACGTGTGGAGGATTTCTCTCGATGGCAGATCCAAACCTGTAGCAGAACAGGTGACGAAGGGCGAGGGCATCGAAACGCAGCCGGTCGTGGCGAGCGACGGCAGCACGGTGGCGGTGCTGCACTCGGATGTGCACGTGCCGATGCGGGCCGCCGTTGTGCGGGATGGGAAGCTCGTCGATTTGGCTCCGCAGGCCATTCCTGCCGGATTTCCGGGCGAACATTTTGTCACGCCGCAACAGGTGATCTTTCCGGCTGCGGACGGCCTCGAGATTCATGGACAGCTCTTCGTGCCACCGGGCGTGCACAGCGGCGAGCGACGGCCGGCGGCGATCTTTTTCCATGGTGGCAGCCAGCGGCAGATGCTGCTGGGGTGGCATTACATGGAGTACTACTCGAATGCCTATGCGATGAACCAGTACCTGGCCAGCAAAGGTTTCGTGGTGCTGAGCGTGAATTACCGCAGCGGCATTGGGTATGGCCTCGACTTTCGCGAAGCCATGAATTACGGCGCGGATGGGGCAAGCGAATTCAACGATGTGCTGGGGGCGGGACTGTTCCTGAAGAACCGCGCCGAGGTGGATCCAAAGCGCATCGCGTGCTGGGGCGGCAGCTACGGAGGTTATCTCACGGCGTTGGCGCTGGCGCGGGCATCGGATCTGTTTGCCGCGGGAGTGGATATGCACGGCGTGCACGACTGGAACCTGGAGATGCCGACCTTCGTTCCCAGTTACGATCCGCGCGAACATGCGGAGATCGCACGGCGGGCGTTTGAGTCGTCGCCGATGGCGTCGGTCAAGACGTGGCGTTCGCCGGTTCTGCTGATCCACGGCGATGACGACCGTAACGTGCCGTTCGCAGAAACGGTGCAACTGGTGGAGGCCTTACGGAAGCAGAAGGTCGAATTCGAGGAAATCGTCTTTCCCGATGAGATCCACGATTTCCTGTTGCGCCGCGACTGGATCCGCGCCTATACCGCCGGCGAGGAATTTCTGCAGCGGAAGATCGGTGCAGCCGGGAATCGGTGAAATAAGAGCTGGGTCAATTCCGGCATTTGCAGCACGACTACGGGAGCAGGATTCTCCTGAGACGTTGGTTGGGGTACCATTGGCAGCGCAGCCAAAACCCTGACCGGAGCACTTCCATGAAGAAAGCAGCATCGGGCGTGACCGTTCCCACCACCATAGGCCCCGGCAAGGCCGCCGACGTCGAAAGCTACCTGACCGCCTGCCCTGAGCCCCACCGGACTACACTCGAAAAGCTTCGCGCCACCATCCGATCGGTCGTCCCGAAAGAAACCACGGAGGCGATCGCGTACGGTATGCCCAGTTTCCGCTACAAAGGAGGCTTGGTTGGCTACGCGGCATTCAAGGCGCATTGTAGTTTCTTCCCGATGAGCGGGAGGCTGGTGGAGGAATTCGCCGACGAACTAAAGGCCTACAAGACGGCCAAGGGAACCATCCAGTTCGCGGTCGACAAGCCTCTGCCGGCGACGCTGGTGAAGAAGATGGTGAAGGCACGGGTGGCGCAGAACGAATTGAAGAAAGGCCGCTAAACCAGGGAGAAGCAGCGGAGTACTCAGGCGACTCGTTGCCAGCGCGCCGGATTGTGGTGATCCAGATCACTCCTCCCGCTGGACAGAGTTGGTACAAGTGGAGTAAAGAGGTCATCTATGTGTCTTGCGATTCCAGGTCGAGTCGAAGAAATTTCCACGGACGGGCTCATCCGCATCGGGCGCGTGAATTTCGGGGGAGTCGTCAAAAAGGTGTGTCTGGATTACGTTCCCGAGATCGCTGTGGGCGACTATGCCATTGTGCATGTTGGGTTTGCGATCTCGAAGATTGACGAAAAGACGGCCCATGAAACGCTCGAGACCTTCCGCGCCATGGGGGTATTGGACGAGGAACTGGCCACGGAAGAAGAGGTCTTTGCGCGGGCGGCGGTCGCACCGCAATCTCCGTGTCCGGATGGAAGTTGCAGTCCAGTCACAACCACCGGCCAAAAGCCCGATTGACGGGTGGTCGGTCCTCGGAACTGAAGCGGCAGGAGACTTGCCGGCACAACGGCGTGCCATAGAGAGCTTCCCTGCGGCATTACACGAAACGAACGTCCCCACCCTGCATTTGAGGCGATTCCAAAAGGGGATCGTAGCGGCCCATGAAGTATTTGACCGAGTTTCGTAATGGCGAAATTGCGCAGCGCATCGCGCGGGAAATCCACCAGGTGGCCACCCGGCCGTGGAAGATCATGGAAGTGTGCGGCGGGCAGACGCACTCGATCATCAAGAACGGCATCGACCAGATGCTGCCGCCGGGGATCGAAATGGTGCACGGGCCGGGGTGCCCGGTGTGCGTGACGCCGCTGGAACTGATCGACAAAGCTCTTGCCATCGCGGCCCAGCCGGGCGTCACCTTCTGCTCGTTTGGGGACATGTTGCGGGTGCCTGGCACCGACGCCGACCTGTTCCAGGTGAAGGGGAATGGCGCCGATGTCCGGGTGGTGTATTCGCCCCTTGATGCGGTGGAACTGGCGGTCAAGAATCCCGATCGGCAGGTGGTGTTCTTCGGGGTGGGGTTTGAAACCACCGGCCCGGCCAACGCGATGGCCGTGCATGTGGCGAAGCGGCGCGGGCTCAAGAATTTCTCGGTGCTGGTGTCGCATGTGCTGGTGCCGCCGGCGATCGAGGCCATCATGAGTTCGCCGGGGAACCAGGTGCAGGCCTTCCTCGCGGCCGGCCATGTGTGCAGCGTGATGGGCTACTGGGAGTATCCGCCGCTGGCAGAGAAGTACAGGATCCCGATCGTGGTGACGGGATTCGAGCCGCTCGATCTGCTCGACGGGATTCGGCGGGCGGTGATTCAGCTGGAAGCGGGCCGCTACGAGGTGGAGAACGCCTACGCCCGCATCGTGCGCTACGACGGAAACGAGGCGGCCCAGAAGCTGCTGGCCGAAGTGTTTGAAGTGACCGATCGGGCGTGGCGCGGGATCGGCGTGATTCCCAGGAGCGGCTGGCGGCTGAGCCCGGAGTACAGCGATTACGACGCCGAGCTGCGCTTCCATATCACCGGGATCCATACCGAGGAGTCGAAGCTCTGCCGTTCCGGCGATGTGCTGCGGGGGGTGATCAAGCCGGCTGAATGCGGGGCTTTCGGCAAGGAATGCACGCCGCGTCATCCGCTGGGCGCGACCATGGTCTCAAGCGAAGGCGCGTGCGCGGCATATTACAACTATGGGCGGTTCATTTCGGCGGAGGAACTGGCGGGGGCGGGAGTTGCGGCTTCTAGTCCTAGCTTCTAGCTTGCGTCGTGCGGTCAAAGCGCGGGTTGAGGGCGAAATTGCGAAGCAGGAATCACGCATTGGGAGCCGCAGTTACGCGTAGCAGTTTGAGCTAGAGGCTAGAAGCTAGAGGCTAGGAGCTGTATTTCATGCCAATCGACGAAAGTACTCAATTGACCGAATCTCCCAATGCGATGCCCGATTTCTCGAAGTGGTCGTGTCCTCTGCCGCTGGTTGGCTACCCCAACATCGTGATGGGTCATGGCGGGGGCGGCAAGCTGGGCAGCGAATTGGTGGAGCACCTCTTCCTGCCCGCGTTTCGCAACCCGGCACTGGAAAACCTGGGCGACGCGGGAGTATTCGAGGTTGGGTCGGGGCGGCTGGCCATGAGCACCGATTCGTTTGTGGTGCAGCCTCTCTTCTTTCCTGGCGGCTCGATCGGCGCGCTGGCGGTGAACGGCACGGTGAATGACCTCTCTGTTTCGGGCGCCGAGCCTAAATTCCTGAGCGCCAGTTTCATCCTGGAAGAAGGCTTTCCGCTGGCCCAGCTTGCCGCAGTGGTGCAGGCGATGGCCGATGCGGCCACGGCAGCCGGCGTGCAGATCGTCACTGGCGACACCAAGGTGGTGGAGCGCGGCCACGGGGACGGCTGCTACATCAACACCGCCGGGGTAGGCGTGTTGCGCTCCGGAATCAACGTGGGTCCGCACCGCGCGCGGCCGGGAGACGCCATCCTGGTTTCAGGCTTTATCGGCGATCACGGCATGGCCATCATGAGCGTGCGCGAGGGGCTCGAATTCGAGAGCCAGATCCGCTCCGACTGTGCCGCGCTTAACGGCATGATCGCCGCGGTGCTCGATGCGGAGGGGCAACATGTACACGCCATGCGCGATCCAACGCGCGGCGGTCTGGCCTCAACGCTCAATGAAATCGCCACGTCGTCGAAGGTGGGTGTGGCCATCGATGAACGCGCCCTTCCGGTGCGCACCGAGGTGCAGTCGGCATGCGAACTGCTCGGGCTCGACCCGGTGTACGTGGCCAATGAAGGCAAGGCGGTCTTCTTTGTCGCCCCCGAGGCAGCGAATCGTGTTCTCGCCGTCTTGCGGGCGCATCCGCTGGGGCGCGACGCAGCCCGCATCGGCCATGCTACCGCCGAACATGCGGGCATGCTGGTGGCCCGCACCCAGATGGGCGCCAATCGGGTGATCCCACTGCAGATTGGGGAACAACTGCCGCGGATTTGCTGAAAGAGCAGTGGACAGTGAACAGGCTTAGCGCAGGCTTGTGGGATTCCCAGGTCTTAAACGCGAGACTTGGGAATCCCGGCCACTTTGTACGGCCGAAGATGGATGCATCCACCGCGGAAACGAGGATTAATGCACCGTCACGGTTACGCTCTTTTTTGATCTCCCGTATTGATTGGTTGAATAAAGGGTGTAGGTAGTGGTTGCCATGGGTGCAACGGTCAGGCTGCTTCCGCGCACGCCACCGAGTTTGTCGATGAAGGCATACGAGTCGTTGCTGGTGTTCCAGGCCAGTGTCACGTGTGTTCCCGCCGTCACGGTCGATGCTGAAGCAGTGAAGCTGAGGATGACCGGCGCCGCACTTTTCGGCGCCGTGGCCGAATCCCATCCAGGCCACTTCGGGGTCATCTGCACCACTTCGAAATTCAATCCCGATATCGCGCCGAGTTGAGCCAGATCGCTGTCGTTCCAACGCGAGTCAGGAACACCCTGGAAAAACAGGTTGCTCCCGTTATCGGCGAGGATCACGCCATATTTCTTCATCGCCGTGAGGATTACCTGGTTGGTCTTCGAGAATTTCGAAATATCGAAGCTCGCCTTCAGCCGGATACGCATCCCCATCACGTTGTAGGTGCTGGAATTATTTCCCGCGGCATGGACCGCAGGCTCGACGAAATATCCGCCATTGGCATCGCTTCTGGTCTGTGCCATGGTGAAGCGGAGTGCGTGATTGATCGCCCCGGATGCCACTTCGTCATAGCGCACCAGGCCCGGCAGGATCGGCAGCCCGGCTGCATCCGCAGAGCCCCACCCGTAAGGCCGCTTTTCGAAACGAGTGAGATCCCAGATGGCCTCCGACGACGCACTCCACTTCCCATTGCAGCGATGCGTGTTAAAGGTCTCATAGAGCATGCACGTCTTGCGATCGATCACCAGCACGTGTGCGTCGCCCAAATATGCATCGGGCCAGCCGGCGCAGTTCTGCGGCGAACCTTCGATGGGCGCTGTTGCCGGGAAGGGAGCCGCCGCCACATCGCTTTCGCTGGCATAATCCACTACGCTGATGGGAACCAGGGGCGTGGTGCTGGAATCCACCACCACATACGGAATACCGTAGTTCCCGTCGGCGGGCGTCGACCAGTCGTGGTGAAGGTGCGACCCCGCAAATGCCGAGGAGGCGATAATCTTTGAGCTGTTGGGATCGAGCGGAGCCGTGGAAATGTTTGTAACCCAGGCATCGGTCGGCTGGAAAGGAACAAACCCATTCAGGCTCGCATTGTTTCCTAGACTCAACTGTCCGCACACTTCCGTCGCCAAAGACTCAACGACGCCAAGGCTCAGCGTGGTTTGCGCTACCTTCGCGACCGGTTTGCTGGAGTCCGTTAATGCGATGGTGACCCTCGAGACGCCGACCGCGCCGGACGTTGGTTCGCCACTGATCCGTCCGGTCGATTTGTCCATCGTCAGCCCTGCGGGCAGGTTGCTCGTTCTGAACGTATAAGGTGGAATACCGCCAGCCACTGCGATCGTGGCGTCATAACTATCATTCGCCGTTCCGCTGGGTAGCGACATTGTTTTTATGGTCATGGGACTGGTTTGTACCTGCGCCTGCGCGCTTTGGGTGCTGCCAGACCATCCATTGAGCAGAGTAATGAAGACGAGCGTAGCGTACGTAGCTGTAATTCGCATGTATCCTCTGTTCCTTTGGGTTTGGGATTCACGCGCAACAGAAAATTGCAAGGAAAAAACGGACAAAACTGATTCTTAGGCTTTCGAAATCTCGTTTAAAGTGCTATATGCTGGACCACCGCAGCAAAGCAATTATATAGGCTGAATGTAGAAGCTCCCTCTACCGATCTCACGAGATGAACAAACCCCTCCCGCGCACGGATTCCACGGAAGTTGCGAACCGGGAGCGATGGCTCAATTCTGAGTGCTCAAAAGCAGTCGATGTGGTCGCAGGCATTCATCAGTGGAAGCTGCAGGTTCGAATCGTGCTGGGGGTCGGAGTAAATGGTGATGGTGGCGGGCTTGTAGTCCTCGGGCTTGGCGGTCATGATGTTAGGCACAAAGGTCTGCGGGTTGCGATCGTAGAGCGGGAACCAGGTGCTTTGGATTTCGACCATTACGGTGTGGCCGGCCTTGAAGACATGGTCCACGTCGTGCAGACTGAAGTGGTATTCGCGGATGGAGTTGGCGCGCAAGGGGCGGCCCTGGTCGAAGCGGTCGAGATAGCGGCCGCGAAAGATTTCTTCGTTGATCATGAGCTGATAGCCGCGCATGTGGGGGTCGGACGCGTCGTCGGGATACTCGTCGATCAGCTTGACGACCATATCGTTGTCGGTGCCCTTAGTGGCAGCGAAGATGTCGGCCATGACTTCGCCGGTGACCACCAGGTCTTTCTTGAGCACGGGCAGCTTCCATACGGCCAGGTCGGTGCGGCCGGTGACAAAACGCTGGTCTTCGGTGAGCCAGTCGAACCATTGCGAGTCTTCGCCGTAGGTGGGCTGGATGGGGCGGTGGCGATAGGGGATGGGATTCGCCGGATCGCTCACGTAGGTAGTTTTGGTTTCGGTCTTTGATTCGGTCCAGCTCAGCTTGCCATTGCCTTCGAGATGGAGGCTGGTTACTTCTGCCTGCTTGGGCGGGAAATGCGCGTAACGCTTCCAGGTGTTGGAGCCGGTCTGGAAGCTGGCAGTATCTTCGAGATCGAAGCCAGGCTCGTCCTTGAGATAGTGGGCGAAGAATTTGGCCTCGATCTGCTCGCGAAATTCCTTGCCGATGGGCTCGCCGTAATCCACGTTGCCGAGGTGGCGCGACGACGAGCTCCAGTAGCCGTGACGCCAAGGGCCGAGCACGAGGAAGTTGTCGTGCTGGCTGTCGAGCGGTTCGAGCGTGGAGTACTCGATCTGCGGGCCGTACATGTCTTCCTGGTCGTAGGTGCCGCCCACGGAGAGGGTGGGGATGGTGACGCTTTTCAGATCGTGTTCCACGCCGCGCGAGGACCAGACGGAGTCGTACGCGGGGTGCTCGAGAAAAAGCTTCCAGGTGGGCAGCATCTTGGAGCCGGACTTCTTCACGTCTTCGGCAAAGTTGCCGCGCTCCAGGAAATAGTCGAAGCCGTCGCGGGACTTGCCGGTCCAATCTCTTCCGTAGCTGACTTCGCTGTTCTGCTTGTTGGTTTCCATGCCGTAGGCGTAGTCATAGCCGTAGGTCTGGCGGAAGGCGCCGTTATGGAAGAAGTCGTCACCCATCCAGACGTCGATCATGGGAGCCTGGGGCGAGATGGCCTTCACGGCCGGGTGGGGATCGATGCCCGCCATCATGGCAAGAAAGCCGGGATAGCTGGTGCCGATGAACCCGGCGCGGCCGTTGTTTCCGGAGACATTTTTGAGCAGCCATTCGACCGTATCGTAGGCGTCAGTGCTTTCGTCCACGGCCTTGGGCTCTTGGTGATCAGCCAGTGGGCGGCTCATTACGAACTCGCCCTCGCTCTTGAAACGCCCGCGGATGTCCTGGTTGACGTAGATGTATCCGGCTCGAGCCAACTCCGGCCGCACGCGAAAGAAGAACGAGCGGGTGGTCCGGTCCACGCCATACGGCGTTCGCTCAATGAGAAGGGGGAGCGGCTGGGTGATGTCGGTGGGCTTCAGGATCACGGCATGGAGCTTGATGCCGTCGCGCATGGGGATCATGACTTCGGAGCGCTGGTAGTCGTGAAAGACGTGGCGGACCGGCTCGCCCGTTCGGCGGTACACGGCGTTGGGCTCGGAGGAAAGCACCACGCTCTCGGGCCGGCCGGCGTCGTCCAGCATGAAATGGACCGTAATTTTTGTGTCGGGGACGGCGAACTGCGCGGCGGACGTCTGCTTGAGTTCGGTGGGGACGCTTCGCTCGGACTGAAAGGTGAGCTTGCCGTTCTCCACAAAAAAGCTCAGAGGTGTGTCGGGCTCGGAGGGGTCGGTATATTCGCCCGCAAAGTTCTGGAGTTCGGCGGCACTGGACAACTGGCGTGCGGCCAAGGCGATGGGCGGACTGACGGCCGGGCCACCGGGAACCAACACAAAACACAAGACAACAAGAGCAACGCGAATCCGGGACAAGAGCCCTCCCATACGTGTCAGAGGAAATCAGGGCAGAGTTGGAAAAAGTGAGGGGAAGTTACGCATCATTAACAAACTTTGATTTTACATAAGGTGGAAAAGGGCGGACAATCTGAAGCCTGTTCCCCCATCCCGCAAAATCTGCAAAGATAGAAGCATGACCACATCCGTTGCCGCTCCTTCGCAGATTTTTGCCGCCCGAATCGGGCGCATTGAGGTTTCCGCAACCATGGCGGTGGCCGCCGAGGCCGCCAAACTGCGCGCCCAGGGCGCCAACCTGGTTGATTTCGGGGCCGGCGAGCCCCATTTCCCCACGCCGCGGCATATCAAGGACGCGGCCATTGCGGCCATCGACGCCAATTTCACGCGCTACACGGTGGTACCGGGCATTCCCGACGTGCGCAAGGCGATCGTCGAGCGCCACGCCTGCGATTTCGGGTCCGACTACAGCATCGACGAGGCCATCTTCACCACCGGGGGCAAGCTGGCGCTGTTCAACGCCATCCAGGTGCTGGTGGACCACGGCGACGAGGTGATCCTGCCCGTCCCCTACTGGGTCAGTTTCAAGGACATCATCCAGTACGCCGGGGGCAAGGTCGTGTTTCTTGAAACCAGCGAGGCGGAGAACTTCCGCATCACTGCCGACGCCATCGAGAAGGCGGTCACGCCGCGCACCAAGGCCATCATCCTCAATTCGCCGTCGAACCCGGCGGGGTCCGTGGTTTCCGCCGAGGACCTTGAGCGGATCGTTCACCTGGCCCACGAGCGGGGGATTTTCCTGCTGCTGGACGAGTGCTATGTATACCTGAACTACGCCGGGAAGGCGGTCTCCGGCGGATCGTTTACCTGGGCGAAGGACCACCTGGTGATCCTGGGTTCGTTGTCGAAGACCTATGCCATGACCGGCTGGCGGGCGGGGTTTGCGCTGGCGTCCAAGCCCGTGGTGGCCAACCTGAGCAAGCTGCAGTCACAGTCCACGTCCAATGCTTCGAGCATCGTGCAGAAGGCGGCGGTGGCGGCGCTGAACGGCTCGCAGGAGTGCGTCAGCGAGTTCCGCGCCGAGTTCATCGAGCTGCGCGACTACATGCTGGCCAAGCTGGCCGAAATTCCCGGCGTCACCTGCACTAAACCCGAGGGCGCTTTCTACGTCTACCCGAACATTGGGGCGTTTCTGGGCAAGGGCGGAGTGCGTACGGCCACCGAACTGGCCACACGCCTTCTGCATGAGGCCCACGTGGTCACCGTGCCCGGCGAGGCGTTCGGCACCGGCGAACATATCCGCATTTCCTACCCTGTGACGAAACAGAGCATCGACGAAGGCACCCGCCGCATGGCAGAATTCCTCAAACAGTTGGCCTAGGGGTATGTCGCCGGGCCGACACTGAGAAATCGGTGCGCCCCAGGACCTCGCCCGCCGTGTGCGGATGAGGTCCCGGGAGTGCAGATCGGGGACTGTACGCTCCTGAGGCCGGAGCGTCGCGATCGCTGCCCCAATCTGCCGCTAAAACGTTTAAGGACTGTATTCGCCATCACTGGTCAAACCTTGTGTTTGTCGCTTAGGATGTGTCTTCCATGTCAAAACGTATTGATTTTCGCCCTGTGATTCTCGCGGGAGGCAGCGGAACCCGCTTCTGGCCGCGCTCCCGCCGCGCCCGGGCCAAGCAGGTTTTGGCGCTCGACGGGCAAACCTCCATGATTCAGCAGACGGTTGAACGGCTCAAGCCATTGGCCGGGCTCGACCACACCTGGGTGATCACCAACGAATTCCTGGCCCAAGAGATTGCGGACCAGTTAAAGGGCGTGCCGGCGGGGCAGATCGTGTCGGAACCGGTGGCGCGCAATACCGCGCCGGCTTGCGGGCTCGCCGCCTTCATCATCGAGCGGGAGAACCCGGAGGCGATCCTGGGGGTGTTCCCCTCCGATCATGTGATCTCCGATGAGCCCCGTTTTCTACGAGTATTGCAGAAGGGAATTGCCCTGGCGGCCGCGGGCGACAACATGGTGGTGCTGGGTATCGAACCCACCCGGCCCGAGACCGGCTATGGCTATATCGAAACCGGCGACTTCACGTCTGACGACACCGCGCTGCGCGTGCGTCGGTTTACCGAGAAGCCGAACCAGATCAAGGCCGAGGAGTTCGTGACCGCGGGCAACTACTATTGGAATTCGGGGATGTTCCTGTGGTCGGCGCGCACCTTGGCCAACGCGGTGCGCGAGCACCTGCCCGAAACCGCGCCCATGCTGGAGAAGATCGGCAAATGCTTCGGCACGCCGGAGTTCGAGCCCTGCTTCCGCGAGTACTATCCGCAATGCGAGAACATCTCGGTGGATTACGCCGTGCTGGAGCCGCGCTCCGCCAAGGGCGAGCACAAGTCGCACCTCTATTGCCTGCCTGCCGAGTTCAGTTGGAACGATCTGGGCTCCTGGGCTTCGCTCTACGAGTACCAGGTGGAGACGCGCCTGCGCGGGGACGGCGAGGGAAATGTGGCGGAGAGCGACGGCCACATTGCTATCGAAGCTATGGATAATTATGTCTTCAGCCCCAAGAAGTTCGTGGCGCTGGTGGGGGTGAAGGACCTGGTGATTGTCGACACCGAGGACGCGCTGCTGATCGCTCATCGCGACCACTCTCAGGATGTGGGCAAGATCGTGAAGGAACTGGCGATGATGCGCGAGGAACTGATCTGAGAGATGTGACTCGCCAGAGACGAAGGTCGAACCTCAGAGGAACTGGTGGGGTGATGGGCGTTGCTCCCGCTGACTGCGCAAAGAAATTCGCCGGGGCGCGAGAGCATGAACGGCCAAGGCCTGCAAATGCTTCCCTCGTCCACGCCTAGCTGTGTCGCAGTGTCTCCGCGATCTCCACTTGGGATGCCCTGCGCGCGGGCAGGACCGATGCCGCCATCCCCGTAAGCAGGGCCAACAACAGCGCCAGCCCCAGCGTTACGGCATCTGTCGATTCAATTCCGAACAAAAGCGATTTGATATATCGGCCAAACACGAGCCCCAGGATCATTCCGGTGCCCGCTCCAATCACGGTCAGGCGCAGTCCGTCCTTGACCACCAGCAGGAATATTCGCTGCGCACTCGACCCCAGCGCCATGCGGATCGCCATTTCCGCTGATCGCTGCTGGGTGGCGTATGCCATGACGCCGTAAATTCCCACGGCTGCGATGACCAGCGCGAGCGCCGCGAACAGCACCAGCAGCATGGTCCGGAATCGCGGCTGGGCGAAGTTCTGTCCCACATTCTCCTGCATCGTCCGGACCTGGACAATCGGTTGGTTCGGATTCAGCCGATGAATTGCAGCTCGCAGCGATGTTGCTGACTGCATCGGGTCCCCATGCGTGCGGAGTACCACCGACATCAGCCGCACCGGTAACACCTGGTCCGCCTGCCGGAACGGCACATACATTTCGCCGGCGGCATCCGCTACCAGGGACTGCTTGACGTCTCCGACCACTCCAACAATCGTCATCCACGGTACTGTCTCATCGGGAATCGCCCCGATCTGCATCCGTTTGCCGAGCGGAGACTGATCGCGAAAATATGTCTGCGCCATGGAGCGATTGATCACCACCACGGGCGGGGTGCCTTCGCGATCGGCATCCGTAATCCAGCGGCCCTGCAGGAGCGGTATCCTCAAGGTCTCGAAATACCCCGCGCTGGTGGTGCGGTAATTGGCGATGATGTATTCGCTGGCATTGCGCGGCGGCCTGCCGTAGATGTTGAAATGAATTGCCGCTCCCTTACCGCTTACCGGCAGAAACGATGCGGCACCCACGGCTTCCACACCAGGAAGCTTTCGCAGTTCGGTCAGCGCCGCATCATAGAAGTTCAGGGCCTGTGCGCCCGCCGTGGGTCCCAGTGAACTTGTGGGTAAGTCCGCGATCAGGATGTTCTCGCCGGAGAACCCCAACGCCACATCCGAGAGCCGGTCCATGGTGCGCAGGAACAGGCCCGCTCCGATCAGCAAGAGAACCGCAAAACAAACCTCGGTGACTACCAGCACGTTGCGCATGCGCTTGACGCCGCGGCCGACCGACCCTCGATCCATGTCGCTCAGCGCTGACCGGACATTCACCGAGCGGACCGTTCCGACGGGCGCCACTCCGAAAAACAGGCCTACGCCGATCGAAACCACGCAGGTGAACAGCAGGACGTGAAAGTCGATTGAGACGGGCGCATCGACTGGAAGGGAGGACCCAGCGAGCCGCACCAGCCATGGCAGCGAGAAGTAGGCCAGCGCAATCCCGGCCAGCGCGCCCATGCCGGAAAGCAGAACGCCTTCCACAGTAAGTTGGCGCAGCATGCGCCAGTTTGACGCGCCCAGCGCCATGCGGATCGAGATCTCCCGCCGCCGCGCCGTGGCGCGCGCCAGCAGCAGGTTGGCGATGTTCGCGCAGGCAATCAGGAGCACGAACGCTACGGCGCACAGGAGCGCAACCAGAACAGGTTTGGTCTGGCTCACGAGTTGCTCGTGCATGGGGTTTACGACGGCGTCGAGGGCAATGTTGTCCGTTGGGTAGCGCTCCAGAAGCCGTTTCGCAATGGTGCTCATTTCGGCGCGCGCCTGCGCCAGGCGCACTCCTTGCTTCAAACGTGCGATGGGGAAAATGCCCGGATGCCAGCTCCGGTCGTCGGGCAGAGTCAGCGCCCAGGGCGTCATCGGCAGCACCACGTCGGCCTGCTGCTGCAAAACCTGAAAATTGCGCGGCAGAACGCCGATGATGGTGTAGCTCTGGTTGTTCAGCGTGATCGTCTGTCCCGCCACTTGCGATGACGCGCCAAACATCCGCTGCCAGAGGCCGAAGCCGAGCAGCGCGACGGCGGGTGACTGCTTGGCATCGTCGGTTTCGGAGAGATTGCGCCCCACGATCGTCTGCACGCCGAGCAGGTGGAGCAGATTTCCGGTAATCATCTGGGCCGGGATCTGCTCCGGCTCGCCGTGGCCCGTGAGCGTTACGTTGAGCGATCGGGCGGCCCCGAACTCTTCGAATGAAGTGCTCTGCGTCTGCCAATCTCTGAAGTTCTGATAGGAGGCCGAGAGGATGGGGAATGCGTTGGCATGCTCGGAAATCAGAACCAGCCGATCCGGATCGCGGAATGGCAACGGGCGCAACAGCACTCCGTAAACCGCGCTGAACAGCGCGGTATTGGAACCGATGCCCAGCGCCAGCGTCAGCACGGCGAGGCTTGTGAACAGCTTCGCCCGCCCCAATTGGCGCAGCGAGTACCGTACATCCTGTATCAGAGTCGATCTCATCCTGTTGAACCACCCTCAGCGGCGATGCCCCGCACAGCGCGCGCCAACTGCTGCGCCCATCCACGCAATCTATCTTGCCGCATCTGGCATATGTTTGTACCGCTCCATGTGATTAATGACCTGCTGTGCAATATGAACGGCGTGGACGAGGCGCGCGCACCGGTACGCCGATCCACTTTTCCTAATTGCCAATCAGCAATCCGGTGACCTATGGTATTCGGGTGCCAAGATAGCACCGAAGGATTCGGTTCCCCATCGAACGCCCGAATCAATCGCCGAACGGAGGAACGAATGGTCAATCTTGAAGATGCGCGGAGAGTCATCGCCGCAGCTGAGAAGAAAGCCAAGGAAATTGGACAGCCAATGAACATCGCCGTTGCGGATGCTGGAGGGAACCTGGTTTCCCACGTGCGGATGGACGGCGCCTGGCTGGGAAGCATCGATATCTCGATCAAGAAGGCATATACATCCCGCGCCTTCGATATCACGACGAAAGATCTGGCCACTCACTCGCAGTCAGGAGGGCAGTTCTTTGGCATTAACGCCTCGAACGATGGAAAGATCATGATTTTCGCCGGCGGAATCCCCTTGAAGAGAGATGGCAAGGTTGTGGGAGCAATCGGAGTAAGCGGTGGTTCCGGGGACCAGGACCATGCGGTCGCCGAGGCAGGCGCTACCGCGTTCTGAAAGATAAAGGAGCACATGATGGCTGACAATCACGGTGTGGTGTATCTCGGACCCAACAGCGTCGAAGTGCAATCGATCGACTACCCCAAGTTGCAGAACCCAGCCGGCAAAAAGATCGATCACGGGGTGATTCTGAAAGTGGTGTCGACCAATATTTGCGGTTCGGATCAGCACATGGTTCGTGGCCGCACCACTGCGCCGAAAGGGCTGGTGCTCGG
>Ga0070717_10001811_pt1 | contig 14931 bp, 16 predicted proteins | sample LARL113metaG_FD_71366 | JGI IMG/M metagenome (GOLD analysis project Ga0070717, IMG submission 71366) | Corn, switchgrass and miscanthus rhizosphere microbial communities from Kellogg Biological Station, Michigan, USA - LAR L11-3 metaG | ecosystem: Host-associated > Plants > Roots > Rhizosphere ... | reverse complement strand
CGCGAGATCGGCTGGCTGAGGCGGGTCTCCACGACCCCTGTCCATCCCTGGCGGCTGCTCGCCGTCCAGCTGGTCCTCGACCTCGTCTTCGCCGTGCTGGCGATCGCCATCGTCCTCATCGGGAGCGTGACGATCTTCGGCGCCCACCTCGATGTGGGGATCCCCTACTTCGTGCTCGCGACCCTGCTCTCGATCGCGGAGATCTTCGCGCTCGGGCTGCTCGTGGCGGCCCTGGCGCCGTCGCAGACGTTCGCCAGCGCGGCGGCCGGCGTGCTGTTCTTCGTGCTGCTGTTCCTGTCGGGCCTGTGGGTCCAGCCAGCCCAGATCAGCGGGCCGCTGCAGGCGATCATGTACTACTCACCCACGGGAGCGGCCTCCCGGGCGCTGCTCGATGCGGTGTTCAACCAGGCCCCTCCGCTCGGGACCATCCTGGCGATGGTTGGCTACACGGCCGTCTTCACGGCCGCGGCGATCCGCTTCTTCCGCTGGGAGTGAGGCGACCGTAGGCCACGAAGCCGGCCCCGCACAGGCAGGCCCAGGCCAGGCAGGCCAGCCACAGCGCCGGGCCGCCCCACGTCTGCAGGATCAGGCCGCCGGCCAGCGGCCCGAGCGAGAGGCCGAGGCTCTGCAGGACCGACACGGCGCCCTGGTACTGGCCAGCGAGCGCAACACGCGCTTGACATCCCGGCCGCGGGGCCCGGGTCCGGCTCAGGGGTGCCTCCTCATCGGGGAGGAGGCACCGCCGTCGCCGCTCGGTTCAGAGCGCCTGCTGGACAGCCGTGTACGCGGGCTTGGTCTGGAGGTTCTGGTCGTACAGGTCCGCCGCGCCCTGGCCGGAGAACGTGCCCGGGACCCAGGAGTACTTGTCGGTGAACTCCCACACCGTGATCGCCCGGCAGCCCGACACGGCCAGGCACGCGTTGACCACGGTTCGATAGTCGGACGCCTGCTGCGTGAGCTTGGCGCTCGTGGTCGGGAGCGTCATGCGCACGTCCAGCTCGGTGATCTCGACGCTGACCCCGAGCGCGGTGAACCGGGAGATGTTCTGCTGGAGCGACGACGGCACCTGGCCGAGGATGAAGTGGCTCTCGAAGCCGATGCCGTCGATGGGCACGCCCTGGGACTTCAGCGACCTGACCAGGTTGAGCATCGCGGTGCTCTTGGCGTTGACGCCCTCGATGTTGAAGTCGTTCAGGAACAGCTTGGCGCTGGGATCGGCCGTCCGGGCCGCCCGCAGGGCCGTCGCGATGTAGCCGGAGCCGGGGCCGCCGTTGCCGGGTGTGGCCCGGGAGAAGATGTCGCTGCGCAGCGAGCCGTCGTCGTTGAATGGCTCGTTGACGACGTCCCAGACCGCGGCCCGACCCTTGTAGCGGCCGACCTCGGTCGCGATGTGCTGCTGCATCAGCGTGAGCACGCTGGAGGCGGTCGGGAAATTGGTGGAGTTGACCCAGCTGGGCAGCTGTGAATGCCAGACCAGGTTGTGGCCGCGGACGCGCTCGCCGTGCGACTGGGCGAAGCTGACGATCTGGTCAGCGCCGGACCAGTTGAACTGACCGCGCGTGGGCTCCACGACCCCCCACTTCATCTCGTTCTCGGGTGTCACCGAGTTGAACTGGGCCGCGCCGATGCTCGCGTACGTGGCGTCGGCGGACAGGTGGCTCGCCGCCAGCGCCGTTCCGATCTTGACCCCGCGGGCATCCGCCACCGACCGCAGCGTCGGCCCCGCCGCGAATGCGACCTGGACGCCGAGCAGTGCCAATCCCAGCGCCGCCACCACGGGAAGGATCCGATGGGCGCGCGCCCGCGCGCGCAGGAAGTCGATCGCACCGTGCGTCATGGTTCTCTCTCCCTCCTTGCCCGAGGCAAGCACGAACTTCCGGATGTGTTCCGGAAAATCCGTGCCCATGCTAGGTCGGGCTGGGAGCGTCGTCAAATTCGCCGTGCGCTGGTCCAGACCGGAAGTTTCGGCCGGGATCGGCGTCCAGTTTGGCCATGAGTTGTGGTCCGAGGTAGCTTGGGGGTAGGGCCACGACCCGGGCTGCGTCGATCGGGGGTGGCGGAGGCTGGACGGTGACCTTGATCGATGGGCTGTACGGAAATGTCGCGGTGGTGGTCCTCTGCGGCATCCTCTTCGCAAACGAAGCCGGGATGCCCATGCCGACCAACGGCGAGCTGATCCTGATCACCGGTGGAATCCTCGTTGGCACCGGCGCGCTCGACCCCTGGCTGTTCGTGCCGCTGGCGATCGTGGCGACCCTCGGTGGAGCGTTCACTGGCTACAGTTGGGCCCGCCTCGTCGGCGAGAACGGGCTCCAGGCGGTCGCCGAGCGCCTGGGCCAGAGCCGGCGCCTCGCCCGCGTGAGCGCTCGGCTGGCGAAGGCGGGGCCGCTCCGCATCGCCCTGCACAGGCTGACACCTGGCTTTCGCGTCTACACGTCACTGGTCGCGGGGGCAGCCGGCGTCGATCGTCGTCGGTTTCTCGTTGGCATCGGTCCCCTGATCCTGGTCTGGGTCGCGGTGTTCACGACCGTCGGAGCGCTGGTGGGAGTGCCGGCCAGCCGCTTCCTGAACCAGCTCCAGAACCTCATGCTCCAGGGCGGCCTGCTCATCGCGATCGGCGCCCTTGCCTATCTGGCCGTGCGCCGCATCCCGACCGCGGGTCGTGCGGCCCTCGCTCGGCTCCCGACCAGGCTCAGGGTCGTGCTGGCCGTCATGGTGGACGTGGCGCTGATCGCAACCGTGGTGGTGGGCGTCCTGTCGATCGTCGGTGGGCTGCTGGCCATCGTCTCTCCCGTGCGAGCGGTCGCCGCGCTCGCCTGGTGGGTGGAGCTGCTGGCCGTTCTCGTGGTGATCGCCGTGTTCTATTCCGTGGCCACGAGAAGGGGGATGAACGCGACTGCGGGCGAGACGCTTCTGGATGCGAGCTACCTCACACGCGGCAGCCGGTCACGCCTGAAGCGACTCCTCCAGTCCCAGTTGAGCCAGCAGGATGCCCCGCCCGCTGAGCTGGTCAGCATGTCGGTCGCGTTCGGCTCTCTCGCCGACACGCGATGTCTGCAGGTCGCACAACTCCTGATGCAGCGTGGCTCTTCACAGAGCGAGGTGTGCTCGACGCTGGCGCTCTCGGAGAGCGACGCCAGTGATGCCCTCCACGACCTGGAGGAAGTGGGCCTCGTCGTCGGCGATGGTGAGGGCCCCGACCGGCACTATGCGATCGCCAGTGATCACGTCCGGCTGGGTTTGGCCGAACTGATGACTCACATGCTCGTCCACGCTGATCGCGCGGAGGCGTGATCGGCGATCGGTATGCCCACGGCCCGTTGCCTGAGCCGGATTCCACCGAACAGTCGGCGACTCGGCGCCGCGTCCGCCTCCGTCGGTGGAATCCGGCTGAGCCCGGTCACCACAGCTCGCGGGCGACCGGGCTCAGACCGAGGCGTTCGAGCGAGTGATCGTGGCCGGTGGGCAGGACGGTGACGGGTATGTGTCGGGTATTGTCGTCGCGCCTCAGCGACTGCAGGAATGGACTGCGCTCCGAGCCCAGCCGATCGACGGTCAGAAAGATGATCCGCGGCTGGGTCTGCCGCGCCAGCGTGAGGGCAACGTCGACATCCGAGGTTTTGACGACATGGTATCCGCGGGCCTCGAGCTTCCTACGGTGAAGCGTGGCCACCAGGCTGTCGTCGTCCACCAGCAGCACGTTCTGCGGCGCCACGATTGGTCTGCCGGATCGGGCGGGCATTCCGGACCTCCCTGACCTTCTCCTCCGGCGGACCCGGGTGGCGCGCGGGAGAGGGAAGGGCGGGGCCACCCAGGAGAACTGGTCTTCGGCCAGTGGTACCACTGTACGGGTCGCCGGCCCGCTGTGCGGCCCACCGGCCGCCCGGCCCGCGGCATCCCGCTGCTGGAGGCGGCGCTGGTGGCGCTGCCGGAGGTCGACCACGCCTGCGCCCTGCTCCGGGAGGCGCTGGCGCTGGCGATGGCCGCCGGCCTGCCCGAAGCCGTGACGCGCGTGCGGGCGGCTCGTGAGCTGCGCCTGGCGGCTCACGGGAAGGTCCCGGCGGTCTGCGACCTGGACGAGGAGCTGCGGGCCGCCGCGGCGCTGGCTCCCTGACTCGTATCAGACGGCTGTCAGGTACGAGACGACCATGTCCCCGAGCATCTGCCGGTAGCGGTCGCGGAGCGGCGGGTCGAGCAGGTCGCGGCCGAACAGCGTGCCGAACGTGCTGCGGTTCGCGACACGAAAGAAGCAGAACGCGCTGATCATCGTGTGGACGTCGATCGCGTCGACATCTCTCCGGAAGATCCCGGCCTGCCAGCCCCGGTCGAGGATCTTCCGGATCACGTCCAGCGCGGGCATGTTGAGGTGGGTGATCGAGTCGGAACGGCGCATGTGCTCTGCGTTGTGGATGTTCTCGATGCTCACCAGGCGGATGAAGTCGGGGTGCGACTCGTGGTGGTCGAACGTCAGCTCCGCGAGGCGCCGGATCGCCTCGAGGGGCTCGAGATGCTCGACGTCGAGGTCCTGCTCGGCGGCCCGGATCCTGGCGTAGGCGCGCTCGAGGACGGCGATCCACAGGCCCTCCTTGCTGCCGAAGTAGTAGTAGATCATCCGCTTGGTCGTCCGGATCCGGGCGGCGATCTCGTCCACTCGGGCGCCGGAGTAGCCCTGCTCGGCGAACTCCGCGGCGGCCGCGTCGAGGATCTCCCCGCGCGTTCGTTCGGCGTCGCGCACGCGGAGGCCGCGCTCCGCGACCTCCGGTCGCGTCTCCGATCGATCCTCCGGTTGTCCGAGCGCGCTCACCCTGCTCCTTCGGCGCAATTATCGGTCGCCTCGATGCGGCCTTCGCCTTGACGGTGTCGCCACGAGCAATTAACGTACTAGTTCGTTACTAAGATGGCAACAGCCGAAGCGACGCCTCAGGAGCGGTATCTCGTTGGCCTCGTCGGGGCGGGAATCGCGACCTCCGTGACCCCGGCGCTCCACGAGCGGGCGGCGGATCGGCTGGGCCTCCGCTACCTGTACCAGCTCCTCGACCTCGACCGCCTCGCGCTCGGAGCGGACGCGATCGGCTCCCTCCTCGCCGGGGCGCGGCGGTTCGGCTTCCGCGGTCTGAACGTCACGCACCCGTGCAAGCAGGCGGTGGTGCGGCACCTGGACGACCTGTCGGCCGATGCCGCGGCCGTCCAGGCCGTCAACACGATCGTGTTCGAGGACGGGCGGGCGGTCGGCCACAACACCGACACGTTCGGATTCGAGCAGGGCTTCCGGCGCGGCCTCGGCGACGCCGGCGTCGGCCTGGTCGTGCTGCTCGGCGCCGGCGGGGCGGGCGCGGCCGTGGCGACGGCGATGCTGCGGCTCGGCGCCGGCCGCGTGGTGGTCGTGGACCCGGACGCCGCCCGCGCCCGGTGCCTCGTGGAGTCGGCCGGGTCGCGGTTCGGCCGCGGCCGCGTGGAGGTCGGGCTGCTCGAACGCGTGGGCGAGCACCTCGAGCGCGCGGACGGCCTGATCAACGCGTCGCCGGTCGGCATGGCGGGCCACGACGGCACCCCGGTCGACCCCGGGCTCCTCCCGCCCCACGTCTGGGTCGCCGATCTCGTGTACCGACCGCTCAGGACCAGGCTGCTCGGCGAGGCCCGCCGCCAGGGCTGCCGGACGCTCGACGGCGGCGGCATGGCGGTGTTCCAGGCCGTCCGCGCCTTCGAGATCTTCACGGGCCACGCGCCCGGTGTGGACGAGATGCTCGCGGACTTCGAGGAGCTGGCCGCCCGTGCGTAGGTCGATCGCCACCGTCTCTCTCGCCGGTCCACTGGAGGAGAAGCTGAGAGCGGCGGCAGCGGTCGGCTTCGACGGGGTCGAGCTCTTCGAGGACGACCTGGTCTGCTGCCCGCGCTCGCCCGAGGAGGTGGCGGCGATCGTCCGCGACCTCGGGTTGACGATCGATCTCTACCAGCCGTTCCGCGACTACGAGGCGGTCGCGCCGGACCTGCACGAACGCAACCTCCGGCGCGCGCGGCGGAAGCTCGAGGTGATGGGCCGCCTCGGGGCTTCGACCATGCTCGTCTGCTCCAACGTGTCTCCGAGCGCGGTCGAGGACGACGCGCTGGCGGCCGAGCAGCTGCGTGTCCTCGCGGAGCTCGCCGCCGGATACGGGGTTCGGGTGGCGTACGAGGCGCTCGCCTGGGGCCGCCACGTCGCCGACTACCTGCACGCCTGGCGGATCGTGGAAGGGGCCGGACACCCCAACCTCGGCGTGTGCATCGACAGCTTCCACGTGCTGACGCAGGGGGTGGATGCGATCGGGATCGAGAGCATCCCGGGCGACCGCATCTTCTTCGTCCAGCTCGCGGACGCGCCGCGGCTGCCGATGCACGTGCTGCACTGGAGCCGGCACCACCGGTGCTTCCCCGGCCAGGGCGATCTCGACGTTCAGCGGCTCCTCCGCCACGTCACTGCCTCGGGCTACGCGGGGCCGCTCTCGCTGGAGGTCTTCAACGACGTCTTCCGCCAGATCGACCCGCTGCGGACGGCGAGAGACGGCATGCGCTCGCTGCTGGCGCTCGAGGAATCACGGCGACCCGCCGCGGGGGCACGGCGACCGCCGCCTCCGCCGGCACTCAACGGTTTCGCCTTCGCGGAGGTGGCCACCGATCCGGAGGCGTCGGGCGGTGTCGCACGCGCCCTGGCGGGCCTCGGATTCGTGCCGGCGGCCCGTCACCGCACGAAGCCCGTGCGCCTCTGGCAGCAGGGTCAGGCGCGGGTGCTCGTGAACACCAACGCCGCCGCCGGAACCAACCGGGTGCGCCTGGCCGCCCTGGCGGTGGAGACCGGCGATCCGCTGGCCTCGGCCGAGCGTGCCCGGGCGATGCTCGCGACCGAGCGGCCGCGCAGCGCCGGACCGGGCGAGGCGGTGATGACGGAGATCGCCGCCCCCGACGGCACGTCGATCTTCTTCTGCCGGACGGCGGCCGGCGATGCCACGAGCTGGATCGGCGACTTCGAGCCCGAGCGAACGCGCTCCGAAGAGGCGGACGCCGGCCTGTGCCGCATCGATCACGTCGGTCTGTCTCACCCGTTCGGGACCTTCGAGGAAGCGGCGCTGTTCTACCGGAGCGTCCTCGGCCTGCAGACCGTCGAGCTGCCGGAGCTGGCCGGTCTGAACGGGCTGCGGCGGGCGGAGACGCTGGCGGGCGGCGAGGTCCGGATCGCGCTCGACACGGCGCTCGTGGCCGGCGGCCCGCTGCCCAGCGTCGAGCTGCAGCACGTCGCGTTCCGGACGAGCGACATCTTCGCCTTCGCCCGCGCCGTCCGCGCCGCCGGGACGCAGCTGCTCCCGATCCCGGCCAACTACTACGACGACCTGGAGGCCAGGTTCGAGCTGGGCTCCGAGACGATCGCCTCGCTCGCCGACCTGGGCATCCTCTACGACCGCGACGACCGGGGAGGCGAGCTCTTCCACCTCTACACCCCCATCGTCGGCCGGGGGCTGTTCTTCGAGGTGGTCCAGCGCGCCGGCCGGTACAGCGGCCTGGGCGCGCGCAACGTGCCGGTCCGGACGGCCGCACAGCGGGAGAGATAGGAGGAAGGAGATGGGACACAGCAAGCGGGCGTGGTCGCTCGCCGTGGTCGCCGTGGCTCTCGCGGCGTGCGGTGGTCAGCTTTCGGGCAGCGGGGGCGCGACGTCGACCGCGCCGATCGTCGTGGACCTCGTCGGCACGTTCAGCGGCCAGAATGCCGATCTCGGCGGCTGGGCCTGGGACGGCGTCAGCCTCGCGGTGAACCAGGCCAACGCGAAGGGCGGCGTGAACGGGCGCAAGATCACGCTCCAGAAGTACGACGACCAGGGACAGCCCACTGTCGGCACGGACCTGGCGCAGCGGGCGATCAGCGACCACGCGACGATGGTCTACGGGTCGGATCTGAGCACCATCACCCTGGCGATGATCCCGACGCTGACGGCCGCGAAGATCCCGCAGATCACCTCCGGCCAGGCGCCTGCGATCCTGGCCCAGGGTTCGTCGTACGTCTTCCTCGACAGCACGACGAGCGGCGTCTTCGACCAGACGCTCGCCGACTACCTGGTCAGCAAGCAGCGGCTCACGTCCATCGCGATGGTGACCAACAACGACGCGTACGGGAAGGGCGAGCACGACGCGTTCCTGGCCGAGCTCACGAAGCTGTCGGTCAAACCGACGATCGACAGGGTGGTCACGCCGGACCAGAAGGACTTCACCTCGGTCCTGACGGACGTCCGTGACACCAGTCCCAAGGCGCTGTTCATCGGCGCCGAGGAGGTCGAGACCGGGCTGATCGCGAAGCAGGCGCGGAGCCTCGGCATCACGGCGACGCTCACCGGCGGTGCGCCGATGGGCACGCCGACCTACCTCCAGACGGCCGGTGCCGACGTCGCGGAGGGCACGATCATGACCTCGCCGTACCTCGACAACAACGCGAACGCACGGACGCGGGCCTTTGCCACCGCATATCGCAAGGCCTACGGACAGGACCCGGAGCTGCACGGCGCCAAGGCGTACGACGGCATGAACGTCTTCATCGCGGCGATGCGCAAGTCGGGTTCCGACCTGAGCGGGCCGAAGCTGATCGCGGCGGTGCGCTCCGTCAGCTACGACGGGCTGCTCGGTCACTTCAAGTTCGACAGCACAGGCCTTGGCCTGCACGCCACGCAGATCGGGTTCATCAAGGGCGGCAAGGTCGTCCCGGCGTGACGCGGTGACCGGCCTGCTGCAGACCGTGGTCGGCGGCCTCAGCATGGGCGCCGTCTACGCCCTGGTGGCGATGGGCTTCGCCATCGTCTACCGGACGATCGGGCTGGTCAACTTCGCGCACGCGGACGTGGTGATGATCGGCGCGTACGTGACGGTGACGTTCTTCCTGACGGCGCGGCTCCCGTTCGCGCTGTCGTTCCTGATCGCGATCATCCTGACGGGGGCGCTGGGACTGGTCATCGAGCGAATCCTCCGGCCCCTCGAGAGCCGGGACCTCGACCTGATGCTGATCGGGACGATCGGGTTCGGAATCGTGCTGGAGAGCGTGGCCATCCTGGTGTGGGGCTCGTTCGGGACGGCCGTCCCGACGCCGATCCCGAACGTGCCCCTCCACGTCGGAGGAGTGATCGTCACCACGTACCAGTTCCTCGTCGTCGGCGTGGCCGCCGTGGTGATGGTGCTCCTCTTCCTGTTCCTCGACCGCACGCGGCTGGGGACCGCGATGCAGGCCGCGGCGATGGACCGGCTGGCCGCGACGGCGATGGGGGTGAACGTCGGCGCGGCGAACGCGCTGGCCTTCGCGATCGGTTCCTCGATAGCCGCCGTCGCCGGGGGACTGGTGGGGCCGCTGCTGTACGTGAGCCCGGGCATGGGCGCCTCGATCGGCATCAGGGGGTTCGCCGCAGCCATCCTGGGGGGGTTCGGGAGCATCCCGGGTGCGATCGTGGGCGGCCTGATCTTCGGGCTGATCGAGGCGTTCGCGTCCAGTCACCTTTCCGCCTACGCCGACCTGATCACGTTCGTCGTGTTCGCCGCGGTCATGACGGTCCGGCAGACGGGCATCTTCGGAGAGCGGACAGGGGACCGGGCGTGATCCGGGTCGGCTTAGGCAAGCCGCTGCTGCTGGCGGCCATGCTCGCCCTGCCCGTCTTCCTCGATCTCTACAAGGCGCACGTGGCGGTGCTGATCATGCTGTACGCCATCGTCGCGATCGGCCTGAGCCTGGTGATGGGCTTCGGCGGGCAGGTCAACCTCGCGCAGGCGGCCTTCTTCGGCACCGGCGCATACGCCTCGGCCATCCTGACCGCGACGTACGGCTGGAACCCGTGGCTGGCGGCGCCGGTGGCGGTCCTGGCCGCGGGCGCGATGGCGCTGGTCGTCGGCCTGCCCGCTCTCCGCATCCAGTCCCACTACCTGGGCATCGTCAGCCTCGGGCTCGCCGTCGCCTTCGCGAGCCTCCTCACCAACCTGACGGTGACGGGGGGAGCCTCGGGGATCAGCAGGGTGCCCCCGCTGCCCGCTCCAGGCATCGACCTCACCGACGAGTACAACTACTACTACCTCGTCCTGGCGGTGCTCGCCGGCGCCACTGCCCTCGGCCTGTTCATCGCCGGCACCACCCTCGGGCGCCGGTTCCGGGCCATGCGCGACGACAGCCTGGCCGCCGCGGCGGTCGGGATCGAGATCCCACAGTACCGGCTGCTGGCGTTCGCGCTCGCGGGGCTGCTGGGCGGGGCCGCGGGCGTGCTGTACGCGCATCTCGTCCGCTACGTGAGCCCCGACACCTTCGGCCTCGGGGTCATGTTCCTCCTGCTCGCGATCGTCATCATCGGCGGCCGCGACAGCATCTGGGGCGTGATGGTGTCTGCCGCACTGCTGGTCGCAGCCCGTGACGTCCTGATCGGGCTGCAGACGTACCAGCAGCTCGTCTACGGGGCGCTGATGGTCGGCACCGTGGTGTTCGCGCCGAGCGGCCTGGCGGGGGTCGGGGCCGCGGTCAGGCGGCGCCTTCCGGATCGATGGCCGTCGATCCCGCTCTCGCTCGTGGGCGTCGGGCAGGGGAAGTCCTCTCCGGCTCGCGCGCCGCGGCGGTCACCGGCCGCCGCCGGCGGACCACCCGCGATACAGGTCACGGACGTGACCATGCGCTTTCGCGGCGTGCTCGCGCTCGGCGACGTCTGCCTCGAGGTCCCGGCGCGCGAGATCCACGGCATCATCGGTCCCAACGGGTCGGGTAAGACAACGCTCTTCAACATCGTGTCGGGGATCTATCGGCCCAACGGCGGGAGCGTGCTGCTGCATGGACGAGACGTGACAGGCCGGCCCGCCTACACGATCTCGCGCGCCGGGGTGGCCAGGACGTTCCAGAACCTGCGCCTCTTCCGCCGGCTGACGGTGCTCGAGAACGTGATGGTCGCGCTCGACCGCGATCCCGCATACGCGCACGCCCGCTACCTGCTCGGACCCTGGTCGGTCCTGCGTGGCGAGCGGCGGTACCGGGTGCAGGCGCTGTCGCTGCTCCAGGAGCTCGGGCTCGACGGCGCGGCTGGCGAGCTCCCCGCCAGCCTGCCGTACGGTCTTCAGCGTCGGGTCGAGATCGCCCGTGCGCTGGCGACCGACCCGACCCTGCTGCTGCTCGACGAGCCCGCCGCGGGCCTGACGGCCGGCGAGCTCGACGGACTCTCCGCCATCATCCGGCGGGTCCGGGACGACGGCGTGACCGTCCTCGTCATCGAGCACAACATGGGCCTGGTGATGAGCGTGTGCGAGCGCATCACGGTCCTGGCCCACGGCCGTGTGATCGCGGTCGGGTCGCCTGTCGAGGTGGCGCGCGATCGGAACGTCGTCGAGGCCTACCTGGGCTCTGACCTGCCGCTGGAGGACGCGATGTGACGACCGCGCCCGCCGCCGGAGGACTGATCGTGCAGGGACTTTGCGTCAGCTACGGGCGCCTCGCCGCCGTGCGCAACGTGAGCTTCCAGGTGCCGGATGGCCGCAGCCTGGGGATCATCGGCGCCAACGGGGCGGGCAAGAGCTCGACGCTGAGGGCGATCCTCCGCCAGGTCGAGGCTCGGGCCGACGCGATCGAGTTCGGCGGCGTGGACCTGCGGTCGACGGCTCCGCACCGCGTGGTCGACCTGGGCATCGGCTACGTCCCCGAGGGCAGGCGGGTCTTCGCGGGCCTCACCGTCCGCAAGAACCTGCTGATGGGCGCGTACCGGCAGCGCTGGCGGTCGGTCGGAGATCGGCTCGACCGCGTCCACGAGCTGTTCCCGGCGCTGGCCCGCTTCGACGGCTCGCTGGCGGGCGGGCTGAGCGGTGGCCAGCAGCAGATGCTGGCCATCGGTCGCGCGTTGATGAGCGCGCCGAGGCTCCTCGTCCTGGACGAGCCGTCGATGGGGCTGGCGCCCGTCGTGATCGGGGAGATCGCGAGGACGCTCCAGGTGCTCCGGAGAGAGGGGATGGCGATCCTGCTCGTCGAGCAGAACGCGAAGCTCACGTTCTCGGTTGCCGACCGCTGCGTGGTGTTCGAGAACGGTGAGGTCGTCAAGCAGGGCACGTCGGAGGAGCTGCGCGGCGACTCCGAGATACGACGGATCTACCTGGGGATCTGAGCCGCGCCGGCCGTGGATGAGGTGGGTCGTCGACGGCTCCGCGACGTGTTCTGCTGTGGACCGGGGGCTGCGGGTGCGCGTCATACTGAACGGGATGCGACTGCGCGATCTGCTGCGGCTGCTCCGGCGCAGGGGAACCGGGCCTGCGCCTGCCGAGCAGGACCGGTACCACGATGCCGAGCGCACGGAGCAGAAGACGCAGGCGCACTATCGCTCCGTCACGGACACGGACGCCAGGGGGCGATCGACGAAGAGGCCCTGACCTCCGCCCGAGGTCGCATCGTGGTGCGCCATGTCGTCCGACAGGGTTCAGCGCAGCGCCTCGCCATAGGGCAGGAGCGCGATCGCGCGGGCTCGTTTCAAGGCTGTCGTCAACGGCCGCTGGTGCTTCGCGCAAGTGCCGGTGCGGCGCCGGGGCAGGATCTTGCCCGACTCGGACAGGAACCGGCGCAGCCGACTGACTTCCTTGTAGTCGATGTAATCGATCTGCTCGGCGCAGAGGCTGCAGACCTTGGGTCGGGAGTCCCGCCGCCTCGGCCCCGCTGGTCTTCGAATGGGCATTCCGTTGCATTCTCCTCAGCTTGATTTCCTCGCCAAGCTCGATGTTTGGGCGGTGTCGTCACTGTTGATCGAACATGATCGCGTGGGCGCGGACATCCGCGAACAGGGCTAGCGTACCTCCACCAGGAGCCTGATCCCGGTCCGGTCCTGTCCGTCGAACGACAAGTCGACGAAGGAGGGAATGCATACCAGGTCGAGGCCGGCGGCCACGACGTAGCCGCGCGAGATGGCGATCGCCTTGATGGCCTGGTTGACGGCGCCAGCACCGATCGCGTGGACCTCGACCCGGCCCTGACTCCGGATCACCCCCGCGATCGCGCCGGCCACCAGGACAGGCCTGGAGGTGGTAGCGACTTTGAGCACCTCCCTTTGCATCTGGCCTTCTTCTGGCATCCTTCGGTCCTCGTCAAGTATGCGCTCGGTCGAGGAGCCGGACTGGATTATCTCCTCCTCCTCGTACAGGCCGGATCCACTCGTTCGCGGAGGCCCCGCCAGTGGTATCCTGGCCCGGCCGCGTCCAGAGGACGCGGGCGTCGCGGATCAGGGATCCTACTTCTCGAACATCGTCCGCACGTTCAACCTGTGTTTCGAGGGGTAGGAGATTCTATGACAATTGGGCCCGCGCGCGCAGCGCGAGCGCCTCGCGTAGGCACGGACAGCACCACGGCGATCATCGATGGTCGTCGGGCGATGCCCGGCGGCGATGACTACACCGGCTTGAAGCGGCTGGTCATGGAGGCGGGTCTGTTCGAAACGCAGTCCCGCTACTACGTGGGGTTGATGATCGTCAACTCAGTTGTGTTCGGAGCCTGCCTGGCCGTCTTCCTGGTCACGCGCAATCTCTGGGTAGTGGTGCCGAACGCAGTCCTTCTCGCCGTGATCTCGGGGCAGCTCGGCTTTCAGCTCCACGACGCCGGGCACCAGCAGATGTTCCGCGTCCGGTGGAAGAACACGGCAGTCGGACTCATCACCGCGAACCTGCTGCTCGGCATGAGCTACGGCTGGTGGGTGCAGAAGCACAACCGCCACCATGCCAATCCGAACCACGTCGTGCGCGACCCCGACATCAACAACCCGGCGATCGCGTACACCCAGGAGCAGGCGCTGGGTCGTTGGGGACCGCTGCGTCTGCTGGCGCGCTACCAGGCATTTCTGTTCTTTCCCCTGCTCGGGCTGCTCGCCTGGAGCATGCACGTGGCCGGTGCGGTCTTCCTCGTCCGCCGGCGATCCCGCCGCCGCGGTCTGGAGGCCCTGGCGCTGCTGGCGCATGCCGCCGCGTACGTCGGTGTGCTCGTGTTCGCGCTTGGACCATGGAGAGCGCTGCTGGTGATCGCGATCCACAAGGCGGTGGGCGGGTTCTACCTGGCCTCGGTGTTCGCCCCCAACCACAAGGGCATGCCACAGATGGACGACGACAGCAAGCTGGACTTCCTGCGCTCGCAGGTGGTCACGTCCCGTAACATCCGCGGCGCCTGGTGGACCGACCTGCTGTTCGGCTCACTCAACTACCAGGTGGAGCACCACCTGTTTCCGCGGATGCCCCGCAACCGCCTGCGGCGATCGAGCGTGATCGTGAGGGCATTCTGCGTCCAGAGAGGAGTCCCATACCACGAGACGTCGTTCCTCGGCTCTTACGGTGAGCTCCTCCGGTTCCTGCACGCCGTGGGCGCTCCGCTGAGGTCCTCGGCCCGTCCCGTCTCCTGAGCCCGGCCACAACAGGTCGTACGCCGCGTCAGCAGGCGGTGCGGCTGGCCGCGGCGCGCAGCACCGCCGCCGACCGCTGGGCGGTGGCCGGCGCGGTCCTCGTGTCGTCGCTGATGTCGAAGTGCTCGCCGTTGTCGGCCGCGTAGCCGCCCAGCGGGTCGCTCTCGGCCTCCGGGTACGCGCGTGTCGGCGGTCGCTGCACGCGTCCCACCAGCCGCCAGAAGATCCAGCCCGCCGACCTCGGGTCGCAGGCCAGCGCACGCAGCCAGGAGGCGTAGACCTCGGGCTGGCCGGCGTGCTGGAAGCCGTATCCGAACTCCTGCAGCAGGACCGGCTTGCCGACCGCCGCCGCCATCGCGCCGTGGCGGTGGATCAGGTCGATCGCCGCCGCCGGGCTCACGCCGTAGGTGTCCGGGTAGAAGTGCCAGCTGCCGAAGTCGAGCCCCGGCAGCGCCAGCTCGGCCGCCGGGTCCAGGACGCCCGGCCTGTCGAAGAAGCCCTCGTCGCCCGACGTCACCAGGTGGTTCGGGTCCAGCGACCGGAC
>Ga0070717_10001810_pt1 | contig 14936 bp, 14 predicted proteins | sample LARL113metaG_FD_71366 | JGI IMG/M metagenome (GOLD analysis project Ga0070717, IMG submission 71366) | Corn, switchgrass and miscanthus rhizosphere microbial communities from Kellogg Biological Station, Michigan, USA - LAR L11-3 metaG | ecosystem: Host-associated > Plants > Roots > Rhizosphere ... | reverse complement strand
AACAGTCTCTGGTCCCGGAAGAGATTCAGTTGACCAAAGCGAATTAATCCTGAGCGATGTTCCCCTGCCTGCAACCTAGCTACGTTTTACTGAGGCGCAGATGTCTTAGCCCGTGCACCTGGCCTTGAGCTCCCGCTTTACATGACATCTCTGATCTGAGAAACTCATCCGTGGAAACCCAATCGATCGTTGTCCTCGATTTCGGCGCACAGTATTCTCAACTCATCGCGCGCCGTGTACGCGAACTGAACGTCTTCTCGGTCGTCCTTCCTTGCAACGCTAAGATTGAAGAGATCCGCAAGCACTCTCCAGCCGGAATTATTCTTTCCGGCGGCCCGTCATCGGTGTATGACAAGGACGCCCCCGTCGCTAACTCACGTGTCTTCGGGCTCGGCATCCCCGTCCTCGGAATCTGCTACGGACTGCAATTCATGGTGCACACGCTCGGCGGCAAAGTTCGCGCCGCGAAGCATCGCGAATATGGGCATGCGCACGTTGATCTGCTCGAACAGTCGCAGCTTTTCCAAGAGTTACCACGCAATCTCGAAGTCTGGATGTCCCACGGTGACGAAGCATTAGAGCTGCCCACCGGCTTCAAGCTGATCGCAAAATCGCTGAGCGCGGTGGCCGCCGTCGAAAACAGCAGTCGGCAGCTATATGCCGTGCAGTTCCATCCTGAAGTTCATCACACGAAGTTCGGCAAAGACATCCTTCGTAATTTTGTGCTGAACATCTGCAATGCCAAGACCACTTGGACCCCTCAGCATTTTGTCGATGCCACTATCGCATCAATTCGCAATCAGGTCGGGTCGGGCCGCGCGATCTGCGCCCTATCCGGCGGGGTAGATTCGGCCGTCGCGGCCACCTTGGTAGATCGCGCGCTCCGAGACGGCGAAAAATCGCGGCTGACATCCATATTTGTGAACAATGGTGTCTTGCGAAAAAACGAGTTTGAAAAAGTTCAGCAGAACTTGCAAGACAAACTTGGGTTGCACGTCGTGGCGGTCGACGCCACCGAGCGGTTCCTTTCAAAGCTTTCAGGAGTTACAGATCCTGAAAAGAAGCGCAAAATCATCGGCAACGAATTCATCAAAGTATTCGAAGAAGAAGCCCATCGCATAGAAAAAGAAGAGGGCGAAGTTGAATGGCTCGTCCAGGGGACTCTATATCCGGACGTGATCGAATCAGTTTCGGTTCGCGGCCCGTCGCAAGTGATCAAGTCCCATCACAACGTCGGCGGACTGCCCGAGAAGATGAAATTAAAGCTGATCGAACCGTTGAGGGACCTCTTCAAAGATGAGGTGCGCAAGATCGGGCGGGACATGGAGATGCCGGAAGAAATCCTGCACCGGCAGCCTTTCCCAGGGCCCGGGCTCGCAGTAAGAATTCTGGGTGAAGTCACGCCTGAGCGGCTCGCCATTCTGCGCGAATGCGACGATATTGTGGTCACCGAAATCAAGAAGGCCGAGCTCTACACTAAAATCTGGCAATCGTTCGCGGTGCTCTTGCCGATTATGTCCGTCGGCGTGATGGGCGACCAGCGCACTTATGCCTATACGTGTGCCATCCGCGCGGTTCATTCCGAGGATGGCATGACTGCTGACTGGGTCCCGCTGCCTCACGAAGTACTGAAGACAATTTCCAGTCGAATCGTCAACGAGGTACACGGAGTCAATCGCGTGGTTTACGACGTGACTTCGAAACCTCCGGGAACCATTGAGTGGGAGTAGCCCCAGGTCCAAGCAAATTGCGGCGCTTGGTTTCCGGCCGCACGCACTTCCGCTAGAATGAGTGCGTTTCTAACCTTCTTAGGACCTTTGAGTCTAAGCAACCATGAAAAACAACTTTGCCTTGAAACCGATCTTTGCTTTCCTACTCTGCGCCACTACTGCTTTCAGCCAATCCAAGGGACCGGATACTCAGCCAGCGCTGCCATATTCCCCGAGCCTGGACTTGACCTCCATGGACCGTTCTATCGATCCCTGCGTCGATCTTTACCACTATTCGTGCGGCGGCTGGCAAAAGAAGAATCCGATCCCTCCTGACCAGACCTCGTGGTCGGTTTACGGCAAACTCTATCAGGACAATCTTAATTTCCTGCGCACCATTCTGGAGCAGGCGTCTGATGCTTCCAAGCTGCGTAATCCGGTGACGCAAAAAATCGGCGACTTCTACGGCGCTTGCATGGACGAAGATGCCGCTGAGAAGCGTGGCCTGTCGGGACTGCAGCCGGAATTGGACGAGATCGCAAAATTAAACTCTGTGGCCGATGTTACTCACCTAATTGCCCGCCTGCAGCTCAGTTTCAATAAGATTTTGTTCGACAGTGGTTCAGAGCAAGACCCGGACAACTCCGACCTGGTAATTGCGGGACTAGACCAGGGCGGGCTGGGCTTGCCGGACCGCGACTATTACGTAAAAGACGACGCCAAATCTAAAGAGACTCGCGACCGTTACGTGAAGCATGTCCAAGCCGTTTTTCAGCTCAGCGGCGATAGTCCGGAGAGTGCCAAGGCGAACGCGGAAGTCGTGATGCGCCTGGAAACTGCGCTGGCGAATGCTTCCCTGACGCGCGTCGCACGCCGCAATCCATATAACCTCAAGCACAAAATGAAGCTCGCGGAGTTGAGCCAGTTGGCTCCCGCTGTTGACTGGAGCGCATATTACCGCGACGCGAGCTATCCGAAGTTCGAAATTATCAACGTAAATACGCCTGATTTTTTCAAAGAAGTGAACGTGTTGCTGACGTCTGAACCGGTTGCTAACTGGAAAACCTATCTACGTTTCCACGTCGTCGATTCGGAATCCCCATATCTCTCGTCAAAATTCGTTCAGGAAAACTTCGACTTCTATAGAAAATACTTGCGAGGCGTGACCGAACAACAGCCGCGCTGGAAACGCTGTGTCTCCTATACCGATCACAACCTCGGTGAAGCGGTAGGCCAGGCTTATGTCGCGCGCGTATTCTCGCCCGAACTAAAACAGAGCACGCGCGAGATGGTGCTCCACATCGAAGACGCCATGGCGCAGCGCATCGCGCAGCTGGATTGGATGAGTCCGGAGACTAAAAAGCAGGCGCTCATAAAACTGCATGGTATTCGCAACAAAATCGGCTATCCCGACAAGTGGCGTGACTACAGTTCGCTCACGATTGTGCCCGGCGACTTCCTCGCGGACATCCAACGAGCCCACGAATTTGAAAGCCGTCGCGACATCAACAAGATTGGTAGGCCGGTTGACCGCACCGAATGGGACATCTCTCCCGCTACGGTTGACGCTTACTATAACCCGCAAATGAACGACATCAACTTTCCAGCCGGCGTGCTGCAACCCCCGGTCTACGACGCGAAAATGGATGACGCCCCGAATTACGGCGATACCGGTGGCACCATCGGCCACGAACTCACCCATGGCTTCGACGATGAAGGCAGCCAGTTCGACGCCAAAGGCAATCTGCGAAACTGGTGGACCAAAGAAGACCGCGAGAAGTTCGATGCAAAAACCAAATGCGTGCAAGACCAGTACGCGCAGTACGTTGTGGTCGACGACGTTCACATTAACAGCGCGCTCACCCTCGGCGAGGATGTGGCCGATCTCGGCGGCGAGGTGCTGGCCTACATGGCATGGAAGGACGAAACAAAAGACAAAGGACTGCAGCCTGTCGAGGGCCTCACTCCGGAGCAGCGTTTCTTTATCGGCTTCGCGCAGTGGGACTGTGCCAATGAACGTCCAGAGGATTTACGGGTTCGTGCCGCGACCGATCCTCATTCTCCGGCCCAGTACCGTATCAACGGGGTAGTCGTGAACATGCCGGAGTTTTCCAAAGCTTTCTCCTGCAAAGTCGGGCAGCCCATGACCAAGCCGTCGGAGAAAGTTTGTCGGGTGTGGTAGGAACGAGAGAAAGGTAGTTTCTCGTTGGCTGGCGGAGCTATCCGTCGCCGATTTGGAACAGAAATAAGCTCTACTGCTGAGCGTCGGCTGTTAGCGGACCCACGTCCCTGACCGAACTGACAGGTCTACGAGGAGCGACCGCAGCCGGCACCGGCGGGCGCTGCTCCAATGTGCCCAACAACGGCGTCTCGTCCAATCCCATGTCTAGAGAGACGAACTGGTTGTTAGCGCACATCAATTCGATCAAGCGCCGCTGACGCGAACTGAGCACCTTCACCGGCAAGGTCTCAAAGTGGCGGAAGATCCAGATTAGATAAAGTCGTTGCGCAACCGAGGGATTCAAGTACCGCGGCCCGAGCGGAGTCAGAACTCGCAGCACGCCTGAAGAAAGCTTTTCAAGCCACATGAAACTGTCCCAAGAGGATTTTTTAATTCTTGACGAAGAGGGCGCTGCGCTTCATCTGCAATTCAGAGTCCATGAATTATGCACCAAAATCAATGCATTGGGAAGAGGGCTGGTGCAAAATTTTTATGAGAGCCGGAGTTTTTTATATCGTTGCAATCCGAGCCTTAGCTCTCTCTGTTAACGTCTTCCATGAATTTCCATGATTGTCGAAAATCAAAATGTCCGCCGGACGGGCCTTGCGCGGGCACTCTCGAAGTTAGGCTATTGTTCGCGGTCTCAGGCCTTCCTATTGGTCCGTGCTGGACAGGTGCGCCTCAACAGGCGATTGGTTCGGGACCCCGAAAAGCCCGTCTTGCTCGGCAAAGACCGGATAGAGGTGGACGGGAATGAGCTCGGCCAGGCGGACAAGCTGTATCTCATGCTCAATAAGCCGCGAGGGGTGGTGACCAGCCGCCACGACGAAAAAGGGCGCAAAACCATCTATTCCCTACTTCCCGCCTATGCCGAAAAGGACTGGCTGGCACCCGTCGGCAGGCTGGATATGGCCAGCGAAGGGCTGCTCTTGCTGACGAATGATTCCGGCTGGGGTGCCCGAATCGCTTCACCGGAAGGTCATATTGATAAGACTTACCACGTCCAGATTAACGCAATCGCAAATCAAGAATTGCTCGATCGCATTTGTAAGGGCGTCCGCACCGCAGACGGGGATTTTCTGGCTACCAAGCGCGCCAGTGTTTTGCGCCTGGGAAAAAAGAATTCCTGGCTGGAGATCGTGCTCGATGAAGGCAAGAACCGGCACATCCGGAGAATGCTTTCCGAGTTCGGAATTGCAGTATTGCGATTAGTGCGGGTTGCTATTGGACCGATCCAACTAGGCGACTTGGCCAAAGGCAAAGTACGGCCGCTTACAAATGGAGAGAAGGACGCATTTGCAGCAGTGAAATGATTTCTAGGGTTCGGAGCGGCGGTCGTCCTCGCCCGTGCCCGCATACAAAGTCCCACTACTTTATCCCCGCGTCATCGGGTAGTTCTTTTCCCGCCACTCGCGAACGCCGCCATCCATCGATAGTACGTTGGTATAGCCCATCTTTTGGAGATTGTCCGCTGCCAGTGCAGATCGAAAACCGCCGCCGCAGTACAAAACCATAGGAGTCTTTGCGTCGGGGACGCGCGCCTCTACATCGCGCTCAATAACTCCCTTGCCAAGATGAATCGCTCCCGGCAAATGGTCCTTAGTGAATTCGCTCTCTTCGCGCACGTCGACCAGCAGGAATTTCTCGCCGCCGTCGAGCTTTTCCTTTACTTCATCTACGGTGGTTTCTTGAATCCGGGACTTCGCGTCATTAACAATTTTCAAAAACCGCGGGGTGTGCTGCATGGGTCCTCCTCTTTCGAAACGACTGCCGCCCGCTGAACGGCGAATTTTAACCTGTTCTCAATGAGCACTAATTACTGAGCACGAGCCGCTGACCACTAGCCACTAACTACTCCTTCTGTCTGTCCTTTGAAAGTGCAGTCTTCCGGGTCCTTGTCTTCGCGCAGTCCGAGAAACACCGGTGCGCGAAGCTTCAAACCCCCTTCGGAAGTTTCGTGCGTCCACTCCGAGAACTTTACTTCCGAAACCCGCTCTGGCTTTACCCAATGTACTTTTTTGGCGTCCACGGATCCGGTGAACGGACTCTTCTTAGTTTCGATTTCTTTAAGAACCTCCCAGATTTGTTTCAGCATCGCCTGGTTGAAACCCGTCCCCGCGTTGCCCACATGGATCAGTTGCTTCTTGTCGTTGTAAAGTCCCAGAGCCAGCGAGCCAAAATATTGCCGCGCACCTTCCGGCTCAGTGTATCCACCAATTACACAGTCGACCGTCTGTGTGATTTTGATTTTCAGCCACTCGCGGCTGCGCCGCTCCTCATAACAGCTATTGCATTTCTTCGCGAGAATCCCCTCCAAGCCTTTCTGTTTCGCAGCCTGGAAAAGGGCCACCCCATGCCCCGCCTGATGGTCTGAGTAGCGGACCATTTCTCCTGCGGGAAGAATTTGGCGGAGCACGCGTTTGCGGTCGTCCAGAGCGACCCGTCGCATGTCGTAGCCGTCGAGGTAGATTAGATCGAAGACGTAATAAAGGATGGGAAGGTCCGACCGTGCTGCCGTCTGTCGTCCGTGGGCGCGGATTCCTGTACGTTGCTGCATCAGGCTAAACGATGGACGGCCTTGTTCATCGAGGACCACCACTTCGCCGTCGAGAATGGCCGTCTTCGCATTAACCAACTTCGGCAGCTCACGCAGCTCGGGATAACGCGGGCCGAGATCATTCTGGTTGCGCGACACCATGCGCACGGTTCCATTTTCTATGAACGAGACCACGCGATAACCATCCCATTTGATTTCGAAGAGCCAGTTCGGATCATCGAACGGCTCTTCCGCAATGGAGGCCAGCATCGGTTGAACCGCCGTGGGCATGGGCCGCTTGGCCGCGCCTTTTAAATCTTTAACCCGATCGTTCGCGGCGGGAACGTTTGAACCCGGGTTTACGGGTGCTTTTTTTTTTGCTCCGCTTGTGCTCGGCTTTGCTCTGCTCTTCTCTGTGGTCTCTGTCGTCTTAGCTTGTCGTTCTCGTTTATCCAGCTTGGCAATACTGTCCGCAAGCCAGGCAGCCTTTACTCCGCCCCGCGATGCCTTTTTGCTGCTCTGCCACTCAGCCGAGTCCTCATCTCCAGCGATTTGCGCCATGGTGTGACCGCTTAGTACCGACGTGTCGTAATTGTCGATATCGAACTTTTCGTCCACATATTTGTCGGACTTCTTGATCATCAGCCATTCGTTGCCTTTGCTGCCCGGCCGGCGAGCTTTCATGTGAATTAATGCGTAGTCGCCGTTCAATCGTTGCCCATGAAGTCGGAATTTTAGATCGCCTTTCTTGATCATGGCCGCAGCTTCGGCCTCGGTACCGGGGACATACTCTCCATTGACCGGAACGGGTGAAAGCGGCTCCCACGTGCCGACATCCCACACCATCACTGTTCCCGCACCATAATTGCCTTCAGGAATAATGCCTTCAAAATCAAAGTAAGAAACTGGATGATCTTCAACCTGCATAGCCAGACGCTTGTCGCCAGGATTCAGCGATGGTCCTTTGGGAACTGCCCACGACTTCAACACGCCTTCCATCTCCAGACGGAAGTCGTAATGCAGGCGGGTGGCGCGATGGCGCTGCACCACGAATCGGTGGCCTTTGCTCTTGCCCAATTTTGGTGGAGGCTCGGGAGTTTCTGAGAAGCGCCTCTTGCGTTTGTATTCTTCTAGAGCCACGAACAATATTGTAAAGAAAGCAGACGCGAGAAGCGCAAAGATCGAGTCAAAAGCAAGAATTCAGAATGCAGAAGTTTGATCGGTAGATCTCACTTCTGCATTCTTCCTTCTGAATTCTGCATTCAAGACCGTTCAGGCGGCCTTGCCCATGGTGATGCGGTGAGCAGTTGACGTTTCTACGTTGTAGAGCTCGACCGACGGCTCATCGCTCAGTAACGGACGAAGCGCATCGGTGACTTCCTGGAAGTGGTCGCGATGATAGCGCTCGGCATCGGCGCGCGATTTCCATATGCTGATGGCAACCGCGCGGTCAGGCTCGTCGTCTGAGCTTAACGCTAACACATCGACGAATCCCGGCTGCGAGCGCAAGATCGGTAAGACATGCTGCTGCAGCGTGTCCTTGAACTCTTGCCTTTTATCGTTTTTCACGTAGCATTCCACAATGCGCGTAAACATAGTGAGCACTCCTTTCGCATGGTTAGAAGTAAACAGTTGACCCGCCGCCGATCAGCCTGCGGCGGGAAGTGCCGGGCGGTGGAGCTTGGAAGTGACGAACGAATTATAGGCCTGCGGAAAGCGGCGTCCTGTGGAGAAAAAGTTCCTGGTTGCCAACAACCGAATTAACTGCCAAGCACGAATAATTCGCCAAAATGCAGCGTGAATATCCTCAACAGCCATTGGTCGGGGTCGGCGCAGTCATTGTTGAAGACGGCCGCGTCCTGCTTATTAAAAGAGGCAAGGCGCCACTGCTCGGCGAGTGGTCGATTCCCGGCGGAATGCTTGAGTTAGGCGAAACCCTGCGGCAAGGGGCGGAACGCGAAGCACTGGAAGAAACCGGCCTAACGGTGCGGGCGACAGAGCTGCTGGGAGTTTTTGATCGCATCGTGCCCGACTCCATTGTGCCTGATGCCGCGAAGCCTGGTGAGATGAAGCGCCTGCTTTATCACTACGTGCTCATTGATTTTCTCTGCCAGAGAATCTCCGGAGATGCGCTTGCAGCAGGGGATGCCGCCGATGCCGGCTGGTTCTCGGCGGAAGAAGTGGCCGGGCTGCAACTTGCCACCGAGACCGCAAGAGTCGTGCGCCTCGGATTCACGAAGTCGGGTCTGTAGCTTTCTCTTCGGGTTCGGGAAGTGTTTCCTCCCATACATGGCGGCAGGTTTGGCAAATCCAGCCAGTTCGCCGTAAGGGAATCGGGAAGTTTACAAATAGGCTTCCGTACGCGATCGGCTTATACAACTCCTCAAAATTGATGTCGAGCGATTGACAGTTTGGGCAGCGCGGCTGCCGGTATTCCGATGGACCCTCGAAATCGATTTCTTCGGGAATAGGCTCGGCCAGGATTCGGGTCGCGGCTTCCGCGTCCTCAGGCGTTACAAGTAGTTTGACTCCGCCCAGCAGATTCGACCAGAGCCAGTCCATACGCACCGTGTTGTCGTCGGCTAGATAGGATTCCACCCCTTCGAATGCAAGCTTGCCTTTCGCAAGCATCGCTTCGGGCAGGTCGCGAAATCTCTTTAGCATTAACAGATTTCTTTTACCTGGCATCTTGGTGTCAGGCGGAGACTCAGGTTCCGGCAGCTCGAGACCCCGCCGATCCAACTCATCCTCCAGCGCTTCCCATGCGAAGTCGCTTAGCTCCGAGGACTGAGCAGCGAGCTTTAGCAACTCGCCATCGGTCATCTCTCGGTACCGCGCTGCAAATCCCTTACCATCGTAATCAAAAACGCTCATCGCTCAGGATGATACGCGAGAGGCAAGGTGGGGACAAAAGCGAGATACGCACAAAAAATAGAACGGCCCGCAAGCTACTTGCCTGCGGGCCGCCCGGCGGACTGTTTGGGATTGACCAAGAGGTGGTCACTCTAAGTACCCCGCCGCGTTCGTCTGCTGCGGGGACAGTGGCCTCTCTGCTAACTCCGGGCCCGGCGTGACCTAACGCCGAGTGGAAATTCCAAACTCACCGGTCGAGTTGTGAAGCACTCAGAGCAACCGCTCTAAGTCTCAGCCACCTCACCTGGTCTTGTTGCACATCTACCACTACAGTCAGAACTTGTCATCAGACCACCTCCTTTCCGGTGTAATTGCAGAATAGTACACAACCAACTCTGGATCAAGCGGGCGGAAGCAAAAAAGGAAATAGGGTTTCTACGCTGGAGCTAACGTCTGCTTGCCGTTTCCCAGATATCAGTTCACGCGGTTGCCATCCCTTGTCGCGCCTTGGCCATGGGTGGGTCTCTTGGTGGTGAGTTGCGCTAAGCTGTTAACGAGCATGTCCGCCGTATACATTCTAGGCATTGAAAGCTCGTGTGATGAAACCGCCGCGGCCATGGTTCGATCCGGCGAGGAAGTAATCTCGAACGTGGTGGCCTCGCAGATTGCCACCCACCAACCCTACGGGGGCGTAGTCCCTGAGTTGGCTTCACGGGAGCATCTGCGTGCCATCGTTCCCGTTGTACGGCAAGCACTTGCCGATGCTGGAAGAAATTACGAATCTGTTGACGCACTCGCAGTCACCCAGGGGCCGGGCCTAGCCGGGGCCTTGCTGGTTGGGATCAGTTACGCCAAAGCCCTGGCTTTTGCCCTCGAAAAACCGCTGATCGCTGTCAATCACCTTGAAGGACACATTCATGCGGTGCTGCTTGAGGAACGGCAGAAAGGAAATCGCGAGCTGCGGTTTCCGGTGCTGGCGCTGGTGGTTTCCGGAGGCCATACCCATCTTTATTTGGCGGAACAGCAGGGCGAGAGTTGGTCGTACGAGAACATAGGCCACACTCGCGATGATGCCGCGGGTGAAGCCTTCGATAAAGTTGCCAAACTGCTCGGCCTCGGATACCCCGGGGGACCAGTGATTGACCGACTGGCTAAGCATGGCGATCCGAAGGCGGTGAAGTTTGCGACGCCTCAGATCAAGCATCCGGATCGGAGACCTGCAGCTTCAGTCGGGAAAAGCTCCTCCAAAGAGCAATCGTGGAGTTCCCGGCGTCGTCGCCCCGAGTCGCTTGCCGCCGATGGTCCGCGATTTGATTTTTCTTACAGCGGAATCAAGACCGCGGTGCTTCGCTATGTCGAAACGCATGCACTGGCAGATTCGATTGCGGCGCGACGCAAAGCATTGTCCGAAATTCCCAAGCCTAAACTGGAAGACTACCTCGCGCACTGCAACCAGCAGACCCTTGACCTGGTCTCTTCTTTCCAACGAGCCATGGTGGGCGACCTCGTCGGGAAAACTCTGGCTGCGGCGCGCGAGTACGAAATTGCGACTCTGTTTGTCACCGGCGGGGTCGCCGCCAACAACGAACTTCGGCAAGCGTTCGAGCAACAGGCTGCACGTGAAGGACTCCCGGTGTACTTCCCTTCCCGCCCGCTTTCAACGGACAACGCCGCGATGATCGCGGCGGCGGCCTATCCAAAATTTCTTGCCAAAGATTTGGCTACGATGGATTTTTCCGCCGATGCTGGCATGGCACTGAAATAGCCCTGAATTATCAGCCGTCAGCTCTCTGTTGTCGGTAGTGAACGTCTGGAAGCGGACCATTTTCACGACCATGTCATTCCGAACCGCTTTAGTGGTGAGGAACCTGCTTCTCAAAAATCGACGCGGTGCGAGCTGACTGCTGAGGGCTGATGGCTGAAAGCTGAGGGCGGATAGCTCTACTCCGCTTCCTCCAGCTTACTTTCCTCGATATCCATGTCTTTGAATTCGCTCGATTCGAACACTTCGCCACATTCCAGGCATTCCACAAATTCAGCGTCTTCTTCGCGGGCGACTACTCGTACGCGCGGGTGCTTGCATTTAGGCAGATCATTCGTCATCGCAGGAGGTTGGACAGGGCGGGATGTGGTCATAGATTCCGGACTCTCGCTTTCTCAGGACGGCGTTGCCCCGAGGACACTGCGCCGGAATTGGCCGTATTTTTATCGCCTCAACGGGTACTTGTCAAGCACAGAATTAGTCATTGGCCTAAACTCTCCTGGCCCAGTTTCGCGGCTCTTCGGGCGCGCCTTCTAGATGTGTGTAAAATTTTGATCAGAGAAGCCTGTGATGGCCGGCGTTACGAAATTAGAACAACATGCGCCCCAAAATGACGGGAATCTGAAACTGCCCATCTACCTGGATAATCACTCGACCACGCAGGTCGATCCGCGGGTGCTCGAGGAAATGCTTCCCTACCTTACGGATAGATTTGGTAATGCCGCCAGCCGCAGCCACTCCTTTGGATGGGCCGCCGACGAAGCTGTCGAGACCGCCCGGGCGAGGGTCGCAACCATGATCGGCGCGAAAAACGACGAAATCGTCTTCACCTCGGGCGCGACCGAAAGCGACAACTTGGCAATTAAGGGTGTGGCTGAAGCCCACCGCGGCAAGGGCAACCACATCATTACCGCCGTTACCGAGCACAAAGCTGTGCTCGATTCCTGCAAGCGCCTGGAAAAATATGGCTACCGAGTGACCTATTTACCGGTACAAAAGGACGGCCTGCTCTCTCACGAAGACCTCAAGCGAGCCATGGACTCAAAGACCATTCTGGTCACGGTCATGGCTGCAAACAATGAGATCGGAGTGTTGCAGCCAATCGCGGAAATAGGAAAATTCTGCCGCGAGCGCGGAGTGATCTTCCACTCGGATGCGGCGCAAGCTTTGGGCAAAATTCCGATTGACGTGGCTCGTCAAAACATCGATCTGCTTTCTATATCAGCGCACAAGGCGTACGGCCCGAAGGGCGTCGGCGCGCTTTACGTCCGTACCGGCGTCGAGATTGCTCCGACAATCGACGGCGGCGGCCACGAGGACGGAATGAGATCGGGAACGTTGAACGTTCCTGGGATAGTCGGCCTGGGCAAGGCGTGCGCGATTTGCCGGGACGAAATGCCACGCGAGTCATGCCGCATCGCTGGTTTGCGAAACCGGCTTCGCGACAAGATCCAATCCAGTCTGGACGAGGTTCTCGTGAATGGCTCCGTGGAGCACCGCCTACCCGGAAATTTGAATATGAGTTTCGCTGGCGTCGATGGCGAGGAGTTGATGACCGCCATCGATGACATTGCGGTTTCGAGCGGCGCAGCCTGCACCTCGGCGCATGTTGAGCCTTCATATGTGCTGAAAGCTCTGGGCGTCAGTGACGCCTTAGCCCAAGGTTCCATTCGCTTCGGCATTGGACGCTTCAACACCGAGGCTGAGATCGATTATGCTGCCGCTAAGTTGATTCATACCGTGCAGCAGTTGCGGGAACTCGGTTGAGCCTTGCACGTCTCTTAAGCGCATGTCATTCCGGACAGATTGAGGGATGAAGAATCTGCTGTACTATGTCGGATTGAAACAGCAAATTCCTCGGACTTAAAAAGTCCCTCGGAATCACAACCTGTAAGAGGGTGTTTTATCCCGCTACCGCCGCCGCCGGCTCTTCCACGCTCGCTTCCCGCAAGAACTTTGCCGCTTCTTCCGGCGGAGTGGGATTAATGTAGAACCCCGTCCCCCATTCGAATCCACCAACCTTCGTCAGCTTAGGCACGAACTCGATATGCCAGTGATAGTGGTCGTTGCTCGAATCCTGTGTCGGTGAGCTGTGTATCACTAAGTTATACGGCGGGTCATCCAGAACACGGTTCGCTTTGTTGAGCAGCGTGCGAATCGATTTTGCCAGGTTCTGAAACATGCGCGATGACGAGTTCTCAAACGCCGACTCATGTTGTTTGGGCAAAATCCATGTCTCGAACGGGAAGCGTGGCGCGTAAGGCGCAATGGTCAGGAAGTCGTCATTTTCCGCCACCACTCGTGTACCGGCTTCGGTCTCTTGCCGGGCGATATCGCAAAACACGCAGCGCTCTTTATAAATGTAGTACTGCTTGGCGCCTTCGATCTCCTCGGCCACATAAATGGGCACTACGGGCAAGGCGATCAGTTGCGAATGCGCGTGCTCGAGCGTGGCGCCCGCGGCCTCGCCGTGGTTCTTGAAAATCAAAATGTATTTCAGCCGCCTGTCTTTTTTCAGGTCAAGGATGCGGTCGCGAAAGGTCCACAACACGTCTTCAATTTTCTTCGGCGGCAAGGTGGCCAGCGTGGCGTTGTGCTCGTTGTTTTCAACGATCACCTCGTGGGCGCCGACGCCGTTCATTTTGTCGAACATGCCTTCGGCCTGGCGGTCGAGGTTCCCCTCAATACCGAGCGCTGGGAATTTGTTCGGCACCACACGAACTGTCCAGCCGGGGGTATCGCGCTGCGGTTGAGAGCCGTTCTGATTGGGGCGATACGCCTGAATTTCCGGCGGGGTCTTTCCTTCGTTTCCGTAGCAAAAAGGGCAAAAGCCGCCCTTCATCTTTACCGATTCGCGGGCAAAGTCGGTGGGACGTTTGGCGCGGTCAGTTGAAATAATTACCCAGCGGCCGACGATGGGGTCTTTTCTGAGTTCGGGCAAAAGATTGGTTCCTCCACCCGCTGCCACCCGGGTAAGTTCATTTTACGATGAGATCACGGCATTCTGGAATAGCTCGAAAGTTGGGCGCGCCGCACTACCGTCGTAATACACCGTGACCACGTCAAAGCGCCACGTCGGCGTCTCGGGAAACTGCCGCCGCGGAAGCGAGTGCAGGTAGTCTCGAATCACAACTCGAAGGTCGTGACGCTTCTTGCGATCGACGGCGGCTTGGGCCGGCTTCACATCACGGGTTGTCCTGGTCTTAACTTCGATGAAACACAGCACGTCTTCCTCACGGTATTTTGCCCATCCGATCAGATCGATCTCGCCGCGATGACGTGCCGTGCGGAAATTGCGCGCGATCATTACATATCCTTTTTTGCGGAGGTAAAAGTAGGCGTCTTCTTCCCCGCGACGTCCGACGCAAAGATGAGCGGGAATTCTCTTGGCATCCGCTTTGGGCGTTAGTCGGTCGAGTCCGCGAAGCAGGGTTTGCGTGATGTGGGCGGAGAGCACGGGAGCAGTCTAGAGTTTTCTGTGCTTCAAAGCAGTGATCTAGGTCACACTGTTGGCTGTGGATTTCCCATTTGACGAGCTGTCTCACAAATTGAATTGGGGATTGTTCATACAGAAATACCGCTCGAACATGGTGGACCTATTTGTCCAAGTTATACGTTCTTAAACAAATCTGCTCTTGGATCCTCCGGATTCAACTTCGCCAGCTCGCGCAGAAGTTCTTTGGTCTTCTCATCACGGGGCATCGGAACCGTTACCTTGACTTCGACAATTTCATCTCCGGGGGCGCCTTCTTTGGTCGCGGAGCGCACGCCTTTTTCGCGCAAACGAAGTTTTTGTCCGGACTGCGTCCCTGGAGGAACTTTCAGCAGCGCACGGCCATCAATGGTGGGCACTTC
>Ga0070717_10001809_pt1 | contig 14941 bp, 15 predicted proteins | sample LARL113metaG_FD_71366 | JGI IMG/M metagenome (GOLD analysis project Ga0070717, IMG submission 71366) | Corn, switchgrass and miscanthus rhizosphere microbial communities from Kellogg Biological Station, Michigan, USA - LAR L11-3 metaG | ecosystem: Host-associated > Plants > Roots > Rhizosphere ... | reverse complement strand
AAGGTCATGACTGTATCCTCGTTGACGATATGATCGACACAGCGGGGACGGTGTCCGAGGCGTCGCGGGCGCTCAAGGCGCTTGGTGCCCGGGACATCTATTGCTGCGCAACGCACGCGCTGCTGTCCGGCCCGGCGAGGAAGCGGCTGTGCGAATCGGCGATCACGGAGGTGGCTGTCACGGACACGATCGCCATTCCGCCGGAGCGCTGCTTCTCGACGCTCCGGGTACTATCGGTCGGCGAGCTCCTGTCCAAGGCAATACGGTTCACCCACAGCGAACAGTCCGTCAGCAGTTTGTTCGATTAGATTTGGTGGTCTGTGTACGGTGGTTGGTGGGCGGTTTCTCTACTCACCGATCAGCGATCACCGACAACCGTTCGATGCTCGTCGCGTGGCTCGTGCGCGACCCGGTATGGTAGGAAGGACGCAGCCTTCCGAGAGTAGCAGCCGTGCATCGAATCCTTCGCTGCTCACGAGTGTGTTTCGAACATCGGTAATTGAGCAATGGCAACAGCCAACCTCGACGCCAGGGCGCGGACCGACCGCGGCAAGGGCGTCGCGCGCAAATTGCGCCAGAGCGGGCAGATTCCCGCAATCATTTATGGTCACAGCCGCGAGCCGCAGTCGCTGGCGATCGATACGCGGGAGCTCGAGCGGCTGCTGGAACGCGTGGCCGCCGCGAGCACCGTCATCGAGCTGGCGATCGAGGGCCGTACCGCACGCACGCTGATTCGCGAGATCCAGCGTCACCCGGTAAAGCGTTCCATCATCCACGTCGATTTCCAGGAGTTGGTCGCTGGCGAGAAGGTGACGGTCAGCATTCCGCTCGTCTTCACTGGTTCGGCGGAAGGCGTGCGCGGCGGCGGTATCCTCGACCAGGTCATGCACGAACTGGAGATTCGCGTCGACCCGGCGAATATCCCGAATCACGTGGACGTCGACGTCGGCCCCCTGCAGATCGGGCACTCGATTCACGTGCGCGATCTGAACATTCCGGCTGGTGTCGAGGTGCTGGACGAGGAGGACGCCACGGTCTGCACGGTGTCGGCGCCACGCGCCTCGGAAACGCCAGCCGCTGGTGTTGCAGTCGTACCGGAGGCTGCGGTCGAGCCCGAGCTCATCCGCAAGCCCAAGGAAGGCGAGGAGGAGGGCAGCGAGGAGTCGTAAGGCGCCTCGCAATGCTCCGCGCGCTCGCCCGCTTTTTTTCACGCCGGCAAAACGAGAGCCCAGGCAGGGTCATCGTCGGACTCGGCAATCCCGATTCGATGAAGGTCATCGTCGGCCTGGGCAATCCCGGCAAAGAGTACGAGCGCACGCGTCACAACGTCGGCTGGTGGGTACTCGACCACCTGGCCGACGTTTGGCGCCTGGAAGGCTGGCGCCGCGACGGCGACGCCCGCGTCGTCAGTGGCAACGTGAATGGCCTGCCGGTGCGACTGGTGAAGCCGCAGACGTACATGAACCTGAGCGGCGCGGTACTCAAGCCGTATCTGCGCCGGCCCGGCTGGTCGCCGCAACACGATCTCCTCGTGATCGTCGACGAGGTGGCGCTCCCGTTAGGCTCGTTTCGCTTCCGCGCCCGCGGCAGCTCGGCTGGGCATAATGGCCTCAAGAGCATCGAGGGCGCGCTGGGCCACCAGGATTACGCCAGATTGCGAATCGGCATCGCGCCGCCCGCCGGTCGCAGGCACGGCGATCTGGCGGACTATGTGTTGAGTGAGTTTGGAAAGGCCGATACGAAGGTCGTCCAAGAACTGATGCCGGTTTTGGTGGAGGGGATCGAGCTCTGGCTCAAAGAGGGGATCGAGCCGGTGATGAACCGGTTCAATAAGAAGGCGAAAACCGAGGAATCACCTTGAGTCGCGCTGTGCGAGAGATCGCGGCAGAGGGCTCTCAGTGTGGGAGTACTGAAGTTTGAAGTACGAAGTATCTACGTGGTGACAGAGGCATGATTCCGATGCGAGCGCAGCTCGCACTGTGCTGGGCGAGGTACTTCCTACTACATACACGTTTACTTCAAACTGAGAGCTAACGGTCGCCGCCGTGCTGTTTTTTGACCTTTTCCGCCAGTGACTACAGCATCCGACGTATTTCCTCAATTTCTTTCTCGAATTCCTCGAACTGCTGAACTGAAAGCAGTCCCAAGTCCCTCGCACGCAGCAGTTGGCCGAGTAACTCCTTCGCCGACCCCGCTGCGATGTCGCAGTACCTCGCAAGCTCCAGGTTCGATTTCTTTCCACACCCCTCTGCAATCGCATCCGAGATAGAAGCGGCCGACCGGAGGGTTTGGCTGCGGAGATCTGGATAATCCCACTTGGGTCCACGGTCTATCGTTCGCTTGAGATCTATCGCCAGAGCGTGAGCCTTCTGCCACACCTTAAGCTTTGTGAAGTCTTGCATGGGTGCTCCCGGTCGAGTCGCCGAAGGTTGAGGTGAATCCGGCTGTCGAGCACAGTCGATTCGTCGCCTGACAACACGCTTTTACTGCAATGCTGAAACTCGGTATCGTCGGTCTCCCCAACGTCGGCAAATCGACTCTCTTCAATGCCCTCACCGCGGCCCGCGCGGAGGCGGCGAACTATCCGTTCTGCACCGTCGAGCCTAACGTGGGCATGGTCGAAGTGCCTGACGATCGTCTACGAACCCTCGCCGACATCGTCCAGCCCAAGAAGGTGGTACCGGCGGTCGTGCAGTTCGTTGACATCGCCGGGCTCGTGAAGGGCGCGGCGGAGGGCGAGGGACTCGGCAACAAGTTCCTCGCGAACATTCGGGAGACCGATGCGATCGTGCATGTCGTGCGCTGCTTCGAGGATCCGGATGTCACGCACGTCATGGGGGCCGTCGATCCCGTGCGCGACCGCGAAGTGATCGAGTTCGAGCTGGCACTCGCCGATCTGAGCGTCGTCGAGAAACGACTCGACCGTACCCAGCGCGCGGCGAAGACCGGTGACAAGGAAGCGAAGGCGGAGCTGGGAGTTCTCGAGCCGGCGTTAGGCTTTCTTCGTGAGGGTCACGGCCTCTGGGAAGCGCGGCTCTCGCCCGGGCAGCTGGCGATTCTCCAGCCGCTCTCTCTGCTGACGACGAAGCCGGTGCTCTACGCCGCGAACGTCACCGATCACGAGCTCTCCGGCGACGAAGGACCGCATCTGCGCCGCCTGCGCGAGGCCGTCGCGGCGAGCGGTGAGCATGCGGAGGTGGTGCCCTTCTCCGCGAAGATCGAAGCCGAGCTGGCGGAGCTCGCGCCGGAAGAGCGCAAGGAGTTCCTCGCATCGTTAGGTATCGAGTCGGCTGGCCTCGATCGGCTCATCCGCGCCGGCTATCATCTGCTCGGTCTCCAGACGTACTTTACCGCGGGCGAGCCGGAGGTTCGCGCCTGGACCATTCACCGCGGCGATACCGCTCCGGTGGCTGCGGGGGTCATTCATACCGACTTCGAGCGCGGGTTCATTCGCGCCGAGACGGTCGCGTACCCGGATTTCGTCGCGAACGGCGGATGGAAGGGGGCTCGCGAAAAAGGCGTCGCGCGAGCCGAAGGTAAGGAGTACGTCGTCGCCGACGGAGACGTGATGCTGTTCCGGTTCAACGTTTGAGAGAAAGGAACTACCCTGTACGCCTAGGCGTCTACCCGTCTGCGCCGCGCTGACCGGCAAGACAGGCGAAGGTTCCAACATCGAAGGCAAACGCTCCAACCACGAAGGCGAACGCTCCAACCACGAAGGCGAACGTTCCACCTACGAAGGCAAACGTGGCGACAACTCGCGCGCGAGCGCCGGACAGACAGGATCGACTGTCGAACCCTGAGCCGCTCGATGACGAACCTGATGGGACACCGCGCACCTCATGAAGCGAAGCGCGCAAAACGCGAAGCGAAGCGTGCGCTGTGCGAGTGCAACGCCGTTAGGTGCGAGACGAACGTCGCAATGTCGGACACGAACGCAGCAACGTAGGACACGAACGCAGCAACCTGGGACACGAACGGAGCAACGTAGAACACGAACGCAGCAACCTGGGACACGAACGCAGCAACCTGGGACACGAACGCAGCAACCTGGGACACGAACGCAGCAACCCAGGACACGAAAACTGCGATGCTGGACATGAACCTGACTGGTGGGTCAGGTCAACGCCGCACTATATGAGACGAAAGCGGCTCTCTGCGAGACGAACGCGATTCCTCGCGACACGAAAATCGTTCCGCGTGAGACGAACGCGGCTCCGCAAGACACGAAATCTCCTTCGCATCACATGAACGCGGCACAGTACGAGGCGAACGCGGCACTGTACGAGGCGAACGCGGCTCTCCTCGACACGAACGCGGCATCGACTGACACGAACGGTGCTTTACATGACAGGACCGCGACCCAGGCGGATGCTTCGGCCGAGCGGTGTCACGCAAAAACGGCTGGCCAGGATCGTCAGTCGACTACCCAGCCAGCCGCTCCCCCAAAAGGCGACCCTAACGACTCAGTGTCATCGGTTCACCTCTGATCGCCGTCGCGATCCCGTTGTCCGTTGCGCGACTGATACCGCCTGTTTGCACCAGCTTCGTGATTCGCGACACGCGACGGGGCGCCATTTGCACCCACGCCATAGTTGTCGTTGTACGTGCCGTAGTTGGAATTGCCGCGGCGAGCGTACTGGTCACGGGTCTGGTACTGCGATTGGCGATCGTCGTCGTTGCGCCGCGCACGGCGATCGTATCGATCATCATCGTCCCGGCGATGTTCTCTCGCCGTGGTGCTCTGTTGGGGATACGACGGGTGCGTTCCGTAGGTCCCCGGGTACCCACCGTACGTGCCTGGGTACGGGTAATACCCGCCCTGCGTCGCTGGCGCGCCATTGCTCCCCGGATAGTAGGCCTGCGCGCTTGCTTTGCTCGCCATGCCCAGCGATCCCACCGCGATCACCGCGGCCGCGACTAACAGCTTCCGCATTGTCTTCCTCCTGATGTTTCCTGCACCAGCCGCGTCTCGCTAACGCCGCTTCCTGTAGTGAGACGCCGCGAACCAGGGGAAGATCCGGTCGCATGCATGAGCGGCACGTGCGTGTCACGAATGGCGGAAAGCTCGCCTCACGTACACACCAGCACGCTCCAGTGGCCAAAGGTCGAACGCGTCGAAGCCGAGCGGTACGGTTTCTGACTAAATGAGCTGATGTTGGAACATCACGGATCAACCTCAGCAGGAATTCGACAATGCGAAAGATCGCCCTCGTACTCGCCGTTATCGCGTTGGCAGCGTGTAACAACGACTCGACGTCACCTAACGGGTCGGTGGTCGGCTCATACTCGTTGCGGACCATCAACGGCAGCAATCTGCCGTACACCTTTTCGGACGGCTCTGTCCTCGTATCCGATCAGTTGACGCTCAATTCCAACGGCACCTACGTCGATATCACGACGTTCTCGAACGCAACCAGCCAGACGGAGCAGGGCTTCTGGTCGATCGCCAATAACCTGGTCACCTTCAACGACCAGACGGACGCCATTCAGTACACGGGATCGGTGAGCGGATCGGTGCTAACGGAAACGTTCAACAACAACGGAAACTTCAGTGGGTCGGTGACTGAGGTTTACGAGAGAAACTGAACGGATAGCAGATAGCAGATAGCGGATTGCGGGTGCCGGGTGCCGGGTGCCGGGTGGCGGGTGGCGGGTGGCGCGTGGCGCGTGGCGCGCGGCGCGTGGAGGGCTTTCACCCGCAACCCACTACCCACAACCCACGACCCGCTACCCACTACCCTCCGCCACTACTACATTCACTCTGCGGCCGCGACCAGCGCGGCCGCTCACATTTCCCTCCTCGTGCTTCGGCAACCAGCGCGGGGCGGTAACGACCAAAGGGAGGATTGCCCACGCATGTCGCGTCAGTATGAGGCAGTGTACGTCTTCGACTCGCAGCTCGAGGACGCCGCCATCAACGATCGGCTCGGCCGGTTCCACGCCCTCCTCGGCAAAGCCGAGGGCCTCGATGTGAATCACTGGGGCCGCCGCCAGCTCGCATTTCCCATCAAGCGCCGCGAGAGCGGCTATTACGTCGTCGCCCGCTTCGGCGTCGAATCGGAGGTTCTGCCCGAGTACGAGCGCGCCATCAAGCTCGACGACGGCATTCTCCGCCATCTGCTCACGCTCTATGAGCACGAGCTCGGCGCACCGCCGATGACCGAAGAGGAGCTTGCCGCCGCCAACCGTCGCCGCGAGGCCGACGAAGACGAGGACGAGGAGTAAACCATGCGACGACCAACCAAGACCTGCCCATTCTGCGAGACCCGCGTGCACTTCATCGATTACAAGGATGATCGTGCGCTCGGCCGCTTCATCACCGACCATGGCAAGATTCTGCCGAGCCGCCTCAGTGGCGTCTGCGCGCGGCATCAGCGGCAGCTTTCGACGGCGATCAAGCGCGCGCGGTATCTGGCGCTGATCCCGTACATCCGCGGGATGCAGAGCTAACCTCACGCATGACCGCGACGGAGCCCACCGCCGCGACGGCACGAACGAGCGCCGGAGAGCGAGGCTGGCGAAAGCTGACCCTCGCTCTTCTGGCGTTCCTCGTGTTGCCCACGCTGCCCGATGCACGGGCATTTCTGCCGATCGACCAGACCATCTATCTGCTCGTGCCGGCGCTCGCTGCCTGTTTTCTCGTCGGCTGGTGGGCCGGGGGGCGAGCGTGGCTGGCGATAGGGTGGGTCGCACTCGCGGGTTGGATGATGTGGCAGCGGAACGTCGTGCCTAACGGTTTTCATAACCTCGAGCGCGGCTGGAGTCTGTTGCTCGCGGGATCGTTCGGCCTCGCGTGTCTCTTCGGTGAGCGTCGCCCGTTGTTCGCCCGCGCGCTTGGCGCGCTGGCCATGGCGTTGTTTCTCGGCTGGGCCATCAGCGCGATGGGACCGGTGCCGTTGAACGACGCGAGGGAGGCGGTCGCGAAGGAGCTCGTTCGTCGTAACGGCGAAACGATGGACAAGATCAATGGCCAGATCGCGCAACACCCGGCGGAATGGAACGACCTCACGAGTCGGCTACCTGGCCTCGCCGAGATTCCCGCGCAGATGCAGCAGAGCTTGAAGGAGCGCGCACGCCAGGGCCTCGCATTTTTCCCAGCCATGCTCGCGCTCGAATCGTTGTTCGCGCTGGCGCTCGCGTGGTCGATCTATCATCGCTTGAGCCGCGCGCGCCTCGGCGCCCCGATGAGGCCCCTGCGAGAGTTTCGGTTCAATGACCAGCTCGTGTGGGGCCTGATCGTCGGGCTCACGATTGCGTTCCTCCCGACGATGCAGAGCTTGCGCGGCGTGGGCCGCAACGTGCTCCTGTTCTTCTACGTGTTGTATGCGCTTCGCGGCTTCGGGGTCCTTGCCTGGTACCTTGCGCCGGGCGCGCTCCTCGCGACACTCACTGTCGGCTTTGCCGTTGGGCTAGTACCCGGAGTCCCTCAGTACATGGCGGGCATCATCATCAAGTTGCTCTTGCTCGCAATCTTCACCCTTGGGCTCTTCGACACGTGGGCTGACTGGCGCCGACGTGCTCGGCCTTCGGCCTGATTCGTACCGACCACTGTTCACCGACCACCGATCACCACTACTGGAGCACATCCCATGGAAGTCATTCTTCGTCATGCCGTCGAGAACCTCGGCAAGCCTGGCGACGTCGTGAAGGTCAAGAACGGCTACGCTCGCAATTACCTGCTTCCACACAATCTCGCGTACGAAGCGACGCCCGGAAACCTCAAGCGCATCGAACAGGAGAAGGCGCGTCTGGAGGCCGCTGAGAGTCAGCGTCGTGGATCGGCACAGGATGTTGCCACGAAACTCGAACAGGTATCGTTGACGTTCTCGGCACGCGTCGGCGAAGAGGGCAAGCTCTTTGGCTCGGTGACCGCTGCTGACATTGCGCAGCAGTTGGAGCAGCAGGGATTCCACATCGAGAAGCGGCAGATCGATCTGCACGAGCCCATAAAATCGTTGGGCGTCTATCGTGTCCCGGTGCGGTTGCACGCCGACGTGAAGCCGGAGATTCGCGTCTGGGTCATCAAGCAGTAGTCAGACTGCGCTTCGACACACCGTAGGGATCAGCAAGTAGTCAACGGCCCCGGGGCAAACACCCGGGGCCGAACTTTTTGGGCCGCGAAGGATCTTACGCGGACCTTTTGCCCCTCCCGCGGTGTGCGGCGGTGCCGCGTTGCCCTGCACCGCGATGTAACGGCCCAAGCCGTGCGATTAGCATGAAAAAGACGTGTTGCGGTGCCGCTCCGAGCATTATGCTAAGGAGACGCGCCCGCGCGCACGGGCCGTTCGACCAAAAAAACAACGGAGCATCCAGGACGCTGATGAACACGACAACTTCGCTTCCTTCGTCGGTTCTTGCCCAACGGGCGGCACAGATCTGCCTCGAACACAAAGCGAATGATGTCGTGATCCTCGACCTCCGTGGTGTCTCCGATATGACCGACTTCTTTGTGATCGCCAGCGGCACGTCCGACACGCACGTGCGTGCCCTCGGCGAACATGTGATCGAAGATCTCAAGCGTGATGGGTCTGGGGCGGCGCCGCACCATGTAGAAGGATTGACCCAGGGCCGCTGGGTGTTGCTCGACTACGTGGATTTTGTTGTTCACCTTTTTCATCCAACGCTGCGGGGTTTCTATCAGCTCGAGCGCCTGTGGAGTGATGCGGCGCTCATTCCGGTAGAGTCTCAAGGAGCCGGTGCGTGATGTTGCGCAAAAGTGTGGTGCTCACCGCTGTCGTACTCGCGGTGGTGTTGCCGCACACGCCTGCGAAGGCACAGAGTTACTTCGGTCAGAATCAGGTTCAGTACGACCACTTTCAGTGGCGCATCAAGGAAACTGAGCATTTCCTCATTTACTACTACCCGGAGGAAGCTCAGGCCACGACCGATGCCGCACGCATGGCGGAGCGCGCCTACGCGCGCCTGTCGCGCATTCTCGACCATCAGTTTCGAGAGAAGAAGCCGATCATGCTGTTCGAGTCGCGCAACGACTTCGGACAGAACAACGTCACGGGCGATCTCGGCGAAGGCACCGGCGGCGTAACGGAAGCACTGCGCCACCGGATGCTCCTCAACTTCACCGGTGACTATCGCAGCTTCGAGCACGTGCTCACCCACGAGATGGTGCACGCGTTCCAGTACGACATCTTTGCCCATGGCAAGGCAGGCGCGGGACTCCAGACGCTCGCCCAGGTGAATCCGCCACTCTGGTTCGCTGAAGGCATGGCGGAGTACCTCTCGTTAGGTCCGAGCAACGCGCTCACCGACGCGTGGATGCGTGATGCCGCGCTCAACGGCAAGATCCCCACGATCGAGCAGTTGACGGACTACCCCGAGCGCTTTTTCCCTTACCGCTACGGACACGCGTTCTGGACGTACATCGGCCACAAGTGGGGCGACGAGGCCATCGGTCAGATCATGAACGCCGCGCCGAGCGTTGGCATCGAGCGAGCGTTCAAACGCGAGCTCGGTGTGTCGCTCGAGGATCTGGGCGACGAGTGGAAGGAAGACATGCAGCAGCGCTACCTGCCGCCTGTCGCCAATCTCGATCGGCCGCGAAAGTTCGCCGCGCCACTGCTCACGCAGCGCAAGAGCGGCGGCGAGATCTTCCTCGCGCCATCGCTATCGGCGGACGGTAAGCACATTGCCTTCCTGTCGAATGGCAGCTTCATGCGCGGCGAGGTCTTCATCGATCTCTGGCTCGGTGATGCCGAAACGGGCAAACGCATCGCGCGGCTCGTGAAGAGCACGTTCGATCCGAACTTCGAGGAGCTGCGCCTGCTCTATTCCCAGAGCGCGTTCTCGCCCGATGGCGAGCAACTCGCGTTCACGGCGCAGCGCGAAGGCCGCGACGTGCTGTATCTGCTCGACGTCAAATCACGCAAGGAGATCAAGCGGTTCGATCTCCCGCTCGAGGGTGTCACGGGACCGAGCTGGTCGCCCGACGGCAAGCGCCTTGTTTTCAGCGGCAGCAATGGCGGGCTCACGGATCTCTACATCGTCGATGTCGCGACGAGTAAGCTCGAGCGCCTGACGAACGACCGGTATGGCGATCTGCAGCCTCAATGGTCGCCGGACGGCAAGATGATCGCCTTCGCGAGCGATCGTGGTGATACGAGCAGCTTTACCTACCTCCGCTTCCCGAAGTGGCGGATCACGGTGCTCGACCTCGACAAGGGTACGCTGACAGTACTGCCGGGCCAGGCGGGTCTGAACATCAATCCGCAGTGGTCGCCGGATGGCAAGTCCATCGCGTACGTCTCCGATCGGACGGGCATCGCCAACATCTTCCTCTACGACCTCGACTCGAACGACCACTACCAGCTGACGAACGTGGTCGGGGCGGTGTCGGCGATCACGGAGTACAGCCCCGCAATCACGTGGGCTCGCAAGGCGGATCGGATCGCTTTCACGTACTACGAGAACGGCGATTACACGATCTGGTCGCTGAACAATCCGCGCAGCCTCAAGAAGTTGCCCTTCCGCGACAAACCGGCCGGCATTCCGGTCATCGCCGATAACGCCGTGGGAACCGACGCCAGTATGATGCCGTCGTTAGGCGACCCGGTCACGGGACGCGCTTCGCTCTATCGAAGCTCGGCCACCGATGTGCGCAGCGTTGCCGACGGGCCGCCGAGCGCCGATCGCGGCGCCAAGGCGCCCGTGAGCATTGCCGCATTGCTCGATTCCGCCGATCTCGCGCTGCCCGACACCACGAAGTTCCGCGACGAGCCATATCGTGTGCGCTTCCAGCCCGATTACATCTCGCGCCCGAGCATCGGCTATGTGCCCGACAACTACGGGCGCAACGTGTTCGGCGGAACGACGGTGATTCTGAGCGACATGCTCGGCAACAACCGCCTCGCCCTGTCGGGGGAGATCAACGGTCGGATGAGCGAAGCGCGCATGTTCGTCGGCTATACGAATCTCGCGCAGCGCTGGCAGTATTCGACGGGCATCTCGCAGATGCCGTACTACTTCCTCTCCGGCGACACGGTGTACAAGGCCGACCCCACGGCGAATCAATCGGCTTCCGAGAAGCAGGAGATCACGACGTTCGTCGCACGCCAGCTGTTCGGTGTGACGTCGTATCCGCTCAACCGCTTCACCCGCATCGAAATTGGCGGCGGATACAACAACGTGAGCCGCGAGCGGTGGTTCATCAGCCGAAATATTCTCGACAACGGTCGCGCGGCCGCGCCGTTCAAGTTCGACAGCACCGGCCACGATCCGATGCTGAACTATCTGGATGGACAGCTTGCGTACGTGTCCGACAATACGCTCTTCGGATATACGGGTCCGATCTACGGGCGCCGTTATCGATTCCAGGTGAGTCCCGTCTTGGGATCGTTCCGCTGGGTCGAGTATCTCGCGGACTATCGGCGGTACGATCCGATCCTCTTCAACTATCTCACGGTCGCGACGCGGTTCTACACGAGCATGTCGTTCGGGCGAAACGAGACGGCGTTCCCGAAATACATCGCGCGTCCCGATTTCGTTCGCGGCTACGATCGGAACAACTCGTTTTACCTCACCTGTCCCGTCATTGGCGCGAACCCGTCGAACTGCAGCGCCGTGCAGCTGCTCGGCAGTCGCGTCGCGGTCGCCAACGCGGAGCTGCGATTCCCACTCGTTCGAAGGTTCGAGCTGGGGGTTCTGCCAATCGCGCTGCCACCGCTCGACGGTCTCTTCTTCTACGATGTCGGCGCCGCCTGGTCGAAGGACCAGTCGCTGTATCTGAGCCGACCAGAGAATTACGACGTGACGAAGCAGCGCTATCCGCTGCGCAGCTACGGCATGGGCTTGCGGCTCAACCTGTTCAACTACGCCATCGTCCGGTGGGATTACGCGATTCCGCTCGATCAGCCCGGCTCGCATCACGGGTTCTGGACGTGGAGTTTGTGGCCCTCGTTCTGACGACGGTGGACGGTGGGCGGTGATCGGTAATTGGTGCTTCAGATCACCGGCCACCGCTCACCGATCACCGTCCACAGTTCGCAAGCCCCTACCTGTAAGCAGCGCCCCGCACTAAGTTCTTGCCGTGCGCCCGCTTATCGCGTTAGCGCTCGTGCTCGCTGCTTGTGGTCAGGCTGACCGCGCTCCCGCCGCGCACGAGTCCTCCTCCGCCACGAATTCCCGGGGCCCCGATCTCCTCGTCATGCGTCTTCCGCGCACGGGGGGACAGCTCCACATCCTCGCGTATCCGCGTCTCGATTCCGTGGTCTGGAGCTCGAGCGATCCGGCGCCGGCGATCGCCCGCGTTCTCTCCTTCGACGAGGAGGCAGGGCTCCTGTCGTTCGTCGATACGAAGGGCGTTCCGGCGCGCGTCGACTTCCGGCTCGACAACGTATCCATCGCGACGCGGACACGCCTAACGGGTGTCGAATCCGTCGATGGCGCCACGATCTACGGCCTGACGAAGGACGGCACGCTGCTTCGCTCGACACCGAGCGGCGATTGGACATTCAAACCGCCGCGGCCGGCGCGCGCCGTTCTTCCACTGAGCGACGGAACGGTGCTGCTCGTCGGTAGCAGAGAAAAATCGGCGATCGTTTGGCGCATGCGGCCACCAGACACGAAGATTCTCGATTCCGCTGAAGTGCCTGACGCGGCGCGCGCTTCCTGGGCATTGGCGGGCGATCGACTGTATTTCACGGTCGAGCACAATCTCGTCGGTCTGCGCACCCGTGATTTGAAACCTCTCAACGTCATCGAGCTGGATGGTCAGGCGCGTGCCATCGTCGCGACGCCCAGCGGTGACCGGTTGTTCGCGATCGCCGACTCGTCGAAGCAGGTAGGCATCATCGATCGCTATCGCGAACGCGTCGCGGAGCACATCGATCTTCCCGGCTCGGCGGCGGATCTGCGCATCGATCCGCTCGGGCGCTATCTGCTCGTGCGGTCGGCCGGCCACGATTCGGTCTGGGTGGTGGACGTCGGTACCGACCGGCTCGTGGGGGGAGTCCGGAGCGCGTGGCGCGACGATCTGCCTTTCGTGGCGCTCGACGGCGCAATCGCGCTCGCCGAGGGCAGTGACGTCGTATTCATCGATGGATCGAAGCTGAAAGAGCGGCGCCGTGTCGCTCAGGGTGCCGCGGACTACTGGTACAGCTTCGCCTGGAGCGGCTTTCGTCCGCGAGCGGCGGAGCTCGATCAACCGGTGCGCTTCCCGGGCGCCGACAGCGCGGACAGCGCGGCGCGCGCGGCAGCCGAATCGACGCAGGCGGTGGCGCCGCCAGCACCACCGCCTCCTCACGACACGACGCCTGCCGCACCGGCGACAAAGGGATTCGTCGTCTCCTTCGCCGCGCTGCTCAACGAGCAGAAGGCGCATGAGCTCGCGGCCACGATTCACGTGCATAACGAGACAGCGCGCGTTCAATCGACGCCGCGCGAGGGTCAGACGATCTATCGCGTCATTCTCGGACCGTATCCGACCAAGGACGAGGCCGAGCGCGTCGGTCGCGACTCCAAGCAGAACTACTGGGTGTACGAGGCCACGCCGTGACGATGCCGATGGACGCGTTCGATTCGTCCGCCGGCCGTTCGACGGACGAGGCGCTCGTCGACGAGGGGATGCGGCTCGGATCGACCATCGATAACGCGAATCTCGTTCTCGTCCTCGGTGCGGAGCCGCGTCGAACGGCACTCGTCGCTCTCGGCGTCGCGCGAGCGCAGGCACAGCGTCGTCGCGTTGCTCTTGGCGATCTTCTCGGCGACGCCGAGCCGATTCAGCAGCTGCTCAACACCGATGACCCACACGGGCTCGCCGACAGCTTCGTCTACGGCGTTTCGTTGAACAAGATCGCGCGCGCCGTGCCGCAGTACGGCGACCTGTACGTGCTGCCCAGCGGCTCCGAGGTGCCCGAGTACGAGGAGATCTTCACCAATGCGCGCTGGCGCCGGCTCATCGCGGGTTTCCGTGAGACGGGCGCGCTGCTCGTCGTCGCCGCGCCAGCAGACGCCTCGCACGTCGGGGACGTCGTGCAACTCGGTGACGGGGCAATTCTGGTTGGGGGCGCGGGCCTGGCAGATATCGAGCCTGCGAAGGTCCTTGGACGCGCCGATCTTGCGACGCCACCTAACGAGCAACCAGCGCTTGCCGCGGCTGATATATCGCCGGACGCCGTGCCAGAGGCTTCTCTGCCGGAAGCGGCAGATCTGCCAGGTCCGTCGTCGAAGCCGCGCTTTGCCAGGTCTAGTGTGATTGCGGGGATCGTCGCCGCCATCGGCCTCGCCGCCATCGGCATCTGGTTTGCCGCGCGGCCGCTCGGCCGCCGGAACACCGGCGAGACACGTGGCAATACGATATCGGCCGCGGCCGGCACGGTGCCCAGCACACTCGATTCGCTGCGCTCCGACTCGGCCAACATGACCGGGGCGGCCGCGGCGCTCGCAGCGGCGAACCCCGCTGATTCGTTAGGTGCCGCCAGCTACTCGGTCGTCATCGCCCGCTTCAACACAAAAGATGGCGTGCTGGTCTGGCTCCAGAGCAATCAGCATGCGCTGCCGGTAGCGACCTTCGGTCCACAGATCGTGCAGGGCCAGACCTGGTATCGCGCGATCGCCGGCGCCTATCCGACGCGCGCGCAGGCCGACTCCCTACTCGGGGTGCTCGTTTCGCAAGGGGTTTCGCGAGCGGACTCGAACAATTTGATTCGTGCACCGCTCGCGTTTTTGCTTGACTCCGTGAGGGCTGACGCGGTGCCGCGCCTCCTCAAGTACTACGCGGACCACGGCGAGCCAGTGTATGCTTTGCGCCAACCCGATGGCTCCGTGCGACTGTATTGGGGCGCCTATGACTCGCCGCAAACAGCTGCATTGGACCTCGAGGCCGTGAAGATAGCGGGCGTTCGACCCATTCTCGTTTACCGTATCGGGAGAGTGTACTAGTGCGGCTCACCAAGCTCGAGCTCCACGGCTTCAAGTCGTTCGCGGA
>Ga0070717_10001808_pt1 | contig 14943 bp, 10 predicted proteins | sample LARL113metaG_FD_71366 | JGI IMG/M metagenome (GOLD analysis project Ga0070717, IMG submission 71366) | Corn, switchgrass and miscanthus rhizosphere microbial communities from Kellogg Biological Station, Michigan, USA - LAR L11-3 metaG | ecosystem: Host-associated > Plants > Roots > Rhizosphere ... | reverse complement strand
CTTCCGCCCATTTGGCTGATGGGCTTGTCCAATGCCACCCTTGGGTTCGGCAACGGAATCACGCTTTTTCTGATGCCTCAGCTCATGGCCGAAGCGCACGTGCCGGAAGCAAAAATCGCAACGATAACCGCCGTTGCTTTATCAGCAAACTTCTGGTTTGTTCTCTTCGGTCCCATACTCGACGTTCGCTTTAGCCGTCGATGGTACGCGACGGTTTTTGCCGCGCTGTCCGGCGTCGCCGCTACTTTGGCTGTTCTCAGCGTGCATCGCCTTATCGTGCTCCAGATTGCGACCGTAGTTTGCATGGCCGCAGCGCCACTCTCCAGTTCCGCCCTCGGTGGCTGGCTTTCCAATATCACCCTGCAGGAGCAGAAAAACCCGCTCAGCAAGTGGATCAACATCGCACTCATCAGTGGATCCGGCGTGATCATTGCAGTCGGCGGCGAGTTAGTGCATGGCCTCCCTCTGTTCATGGCCGCAGTCGTGATGGGAGCTATCGTGATCCTGCCTGCGGCTGTGTTTCCCTTCATGCCCGCACCCGGACCGGACCGCCGTCTTGCCGCTGAAAGCTTCTTGCAGTTCAATCGTGAAGTTGTCTCTTTCCTGGGGCGCCGCGAAGTGGTCATCGTACTGTTGTTGTTCCTCTCGCCCTGCAGCAGTTTCGTTCTGCCTAACCTGCTAGGTGGACTAGGCGCAGATTTTCACGCCTCCGCACGGGTTGTGAGCCTCGCAGGCGGGGCGGGTGCATTTGTCCCCGGGCTGATCGGGTGCTTCCTGTTTCCAGTGATCGCTCGCCGCCTGCGGTTGCGTTCGTTCTACTTCGCCAATGGCATACTCGGTTGCCTGTTCACCCTGAGCCTGGTCGTCTTACCCCACACAACCACCACGTTCGCACTTGCTGTCTTCGGTGAATTCCTCTTTCAGGCGGTCGCTTTCTCGATCCAGATAGGAATCGTTTTCGATGCCATAGGCCCCGAGAACCCGCTTGCCGCCACCACATTTTCTTTCCTCACTGCCGCTACCAACGTCCCCGTCACCTACATCACCCTCATTGACGGCCACGCATATTCTATCGGCGGCATTACCGCGCTCCTTTTCACGGATGCTGCTATCGGCATTTTTACCTGCTCGATAGCGTTCATCCTCCTCGCAAAGTTCGACTCTCGCGTTGCTCGCGAGAAGCGCCTTTCGATTGCGTCGACACAGGAGGAAGGCTAATCCTCTGTGCCCTGTCCGGATTCCTGAGGTTCTGCGTGCGCAGATTCGCGCTGCTGCTGCCGCTCATCCACGGATCCGAAGTATGAAGGCAATTCGGCCCCGGCTGAGCGATCGGGAGTTTGGATCCTTAACTGCCGACATCAGGCCAAAGCGCTCATCCAAAGCTGGTTAGGCGAGATTTCGGTCATAAGTACGGATAAACGCGCTTGTCGTCAGTCGTGGTCTCGACGAGCGCCCAATCGCCAATGCACTCATCGAGACACTCTACCGGGTTTCCGATCGAGTCACGGCCTGGGCGGAAGTTGCCAGACATTCGCCGGAGGCGCCGTCGCAGTTCGCCTGTAATGGCTACCAGCAAAGACATGCACGCGAACAAACACGGTGCCATGGCAGCAAGCCACCCTATTAGAACTACGTAGCTAGGCACGAACCCGCACACCCGAACTCTGTTCTGTACACTGTTTCTGGCGCGGCACGCGCTCTGCACGGAGGATTGGCCATGAAGATCATCGGCGTTCTATTCGGCATGGAGAACAGCTTCCCCGGCGCACTGGTCGAGCACATCAACGCGCGCAACGTAGAGGGAATCCAGGCGGAATTCGTGGACACCGGCGCCGTCCACCTCAACCGGCCGCCGCGCTATGCCGTCATCGTCGATCGCATCTCGCACGACATTCCGTTCTACCGCGCCCTCCTCAAGCATGCCGCACTCCACGGCACCGTCATCATCAACAACCCCTTCTGGTGGTCGGCTGACGACAAGTTCTTCAACTACACGCTGGCCGAAAAACTCGGGGTCGCGGTCCCGCCCACCGTGATCCTGCCCCACAAGAATTACCCCGAAGGCACCACCGACCGCTCCATGCGCAACCTCGAATTCCCGCTAGACTGGGACGGGGTCTTCAACTACGTGGGCGAGCATGGCTTCCTCAAGCCCGTCGACGGCGGAGGTTGGCGCGACGTCTACCACGTGCGCAACCGCGACGAGTTTTTCCGCGCGTACGACCAGACCGGAAGCCTGTGCATGATGTACCAGAAGGCGGTCAATTTCCAGGAGTATTTCCGCTGCTACGTGGTCGGCCAGAAAAAGGTCCACATCATGCCGTACGAGCCGCGCAATCCGTTCCACGAACGCTACGTGCAGAACCCGCCGCAGTACGACAAGAAGCTGCTCGAGCGCGTGGAACAGGATGCCCTGAAGCTGTGCCAGGCCCTGGGCTACAACCTGAACACGGTGGAGTTCGCGGTAGAAGACGGCATCCCCTACGCCATTGACTTCATGAACCCGGCTCCGGACGCGGACCAGCACTCCGTAGGCCACGCCAACTTCGAATGGATCGTGCGCGAGGTGGCCGATCTCGCCCTCGCCAAGGCCAAAAGCGCTCCACAAATGTTGGACCTGAACTGGGCCTCATTCCTGAACGCCGCGCCGGCCGCAGCCAAGCCGGCCAAGAAGTCCGCCGCGAAGAAGTCCGCCCGAAAAGACTCGAAGGCGGCGACTTCTGCGGCAAGCAGCGAGGAACGACCCGAACCACAACCTGCGTGACGTCCTGCGGGCCACGACTCCAGGGTCACCGCGTTGTTGTCAAGCCCCATTCGCTCTTAATTGCCCTAACTCACTCATTTCATTCGATCGTTTTTCGAAATCAGTTTGCACATAATTAACCGTCCAGCGCGCATAATGGAAATACAAGTTCAAGGAGAAACGGCGACAACGCACGCCTTCGCACCTGAATGTATTCAGAATCAAACTCAAACAACAATTATGCCCACCCCCTCCCCCACCGGGAACTGAAACTTCTAACTCGCCTGTATGCAGTGGTTTACCAAACTGCAGCATGGCGAAATTCTGCGCTCGCCCCGCTACGCTGACCTTTGGTCCCTCATCCCTGATCTCAGCCTGGCCTCCGCCAGCAGCGCCCGCACCTCCTCATCGCTGGTGGGCCCGAACTCGCGATAGAAGAGGCTGACCGCCTCCAGCGGCTCCGGAGTTGTGGCGCACACCATGTGATCCACTTCCCGGCTGAGTTCATGGCATGTGCTCCTCGCGGCCACCGGAACGGCGACCGTCACCCGCTTGGCCAGTGCCCGCACCGCCCCCACCGCCGCCCGCATGCTGGCCCCGGTCGCCAATCCGTCGTCCACCAGGATCACCCCGCCCTCGCCGAATTCCAGCGGCGGGCGTCCTTCGCGATAAAGACTTTCCAGGTGCGCGATCTCTTCATGCTGCTCCTCGATCAGGTGACGCAGGTTGTCCTGGCTCACATGCAAACCGCGCACCACGTCCGGATTAATCACCACGCTCCCGCCCGAGGCCACCGCGCCCATCGCGAATTCGCGGTTTCCCGGAGCTCCAATCTTGCGCACGATCATCACGTCGAGCGGCAGCCCGCAGGCGATAGCCACTTCATACGCCACCGGCACGCCGCCGCGCACCAGTCCCAGCACGGTGGCGTCTTTCAGGTCCGGCAATCGGGCATCAATGACGGCCTGGGCCAGCACTCGCCCCGCTTCCCTCCGATCCTGGAAAATCACATCGTGCACAGGGCGATTGTAAGCCTCGTGCCAATTGCACTCACCACCGATCAGCTAACTTCGCGAGCCCTTTTGACCCGGTTTTTCTGACCACTGACCACCGACGACTGACCACTGTTCTACAATCCCGACAAGCTGTCCTCAGGAGACTCCATGCGGCCATCCTTCTCGCTTGGCATTGAAGAGGAGTACCAGACCATCGATCCGGAAACGCGTGATTTGCGATCCCACATCGAAACCGAGATGCTGGCCGACGGTAAGCTGCGTCTGCAGGAGCGCGTCAAGGCCGAGATGCACACTTCGGTGGTGGAAGTGGGCACGCGCGTGTGCCGCAACATTGACGAGGCCCGCGAAGACATCTACGAGTTGCGCCGCGAGATGGTCAAGCTGGCCCGCGAACACAATCTGGAACTGGTCGCCGGCGCCACCCATCCGTTCGCCGACTGGCGCACCCAGCAGATCTATCCCGACCCCCGCTACCATCAAGTGGTCAAGGACCTGCAACTTGTTGCCCGCGCCAATCTCATCTTTGGCCTGCACGTGCACGTGGGCATCGAGGACCGCGAAGCCGCCATCCGCATCATGAACTCGATGCGCTATTTCCTGCCCCACATCATGGCGCTGGCTACCAACTCGCCGTTCTGGCTGGGGCTGAACACCGGCTACAAGGGCTATCGCGCCAAGGTGTTTGAGAACTTTCCCCGCACTGGCATTCCCGACGCTTTCTCCAGCTACTCCGAATTCGAGAACTATGTCAGCCTGCTGGTGCGCACCAACTGCATTGATAATGCGAAAAAGATCTGGTGGGACATCCGCCCGCATCCCTTCTTCAATACGGTCGAGGTGCGCGCCTGCGACATCCCGCTGCGCGCTGAGGAAACCGTGGCCATCGCCGCACTGATTCAGGCCACTGCCGCCTATCTTTACAAGCTGCACGCCGCCAACCAGGACTTCCGCCAGTACGCCCGCCCGCTGCTGATGGAGAACAAATTCCGCGCGGTGCGATACGGGCTCGACGGCCAGCTCATCGACTTCGGCAAGCAGCAGGAGGTGCCGGAGCGCGATCTCATCGAAGAATACCTCGCGCTGATCGACCCGGAGGTGGACGAGTTGGGCAGCCGCGAAGCCATCGACGGCATTCGCACGATTCTGCGGACGGGCACCGGCGCCGATCGCCAGCTCAAGGTGTTCGACGAGACCAACGGCGACCTGAAAGCCGTGGTGGATTACATGGCCGAGGAGACCCGGGCCGGGCTTTAGGGATCGTTCCGGTCAACATTCCCACGGCCGCGGTTCATCCGTATACTAGACCTATGTCGATCGTGCGCAACATTGCCGGCATCGCCAAGGGCATGAGCATCACGTTCAGCGAGATCTTCAGGCCCACCGAAGTTGAGAATTACCCCGACGGGCCGGGCCCGCTGAAGGGCGCGAAGTTCGAGCAGCGGTTCCGCGGCGCGCACGTCCTGCAGCGCGACGAGAATGGCCTGGAAAAGTGCGTAGCCTGCTTCCTCTGTGCCGCGGCATGCCCCTCGAATTGCATCTACATCGAGGCGGCGGAAAACACCGCCGAGAATCGCATTTCCTCATCGGAGCGCTACGCCAAGGTCTATAACATCGACTACAACCGCTGTATTTTCTGCGGCTACTGTGTCGAAGCCTGCCCCACCGATGCCATCACCCACGGCCACGGTTTCGAGCTCGCTACCCTCAATGCCACTAACCTGGTGATGCGCAAAGAAGACATGCTGACGCCCAACCAGAGGCTGACCGAAGCCAGGGGTGCTGAATAGACGGGCCGATGATCTGGTTCGTGGATCATTGAATCAGAACAGTCATTGGGTCAACCGGCCGCCGTTCACTCCCGCGATCTCCACGTCCAATCCCCGATCCAGCCCTTTCCCTGCGCATTGATTCGAGGGCGGATATAGGTCGTTTATCCTTAAAACAGGCCGCTTTCCCCGAACTCCACTTTCAAACCCCGTTGCGGCAGGAGCTACTTTGGCGGATTTTCTTCAAGAACTAAGCCGGCGCGTGCTTGTGTATGACGGCGCCATGGGCACCAATGTACAAAAGCACAACTTGACCGCCGACGACTTCTGGGGCAAGGAAGGGTGCAACGAACTGCTGGTGCTCTCGCGCCCCGACGTGATCCGCTCCATTCACGCCTCGTTCCTCGAAGCCGGTTGCGATGTGATCGAGACCGACAGCTTCGGCTCAACCGGCATCGTGCTGGCGGAGTACGATCTCCAGGATCGCACCCGCGAGTTGAATGTTGCCGCCGCGCGGCTGGCTCGCGAAGTGGCCGACGAATACTCCACGCCGGAGAAGCCTCGCTTCGTTGCCGGCTCCATCGGCCCTACGACCAAACTGCCCTCGCTTGGCCACATCAATTACGACAACATGGCGGCCTCCTATCGCGAGCAGGCTGACGCGCTCATCGAGGGCGGCGTCGACGTTCTGCTGATTGAGACCTGCCAGGATTTGCTCCAGGCCAAGATCGCGATCGCCGCATGTCAAGACGCCATCCACGCCGAACTTGAAAAGAGCGGCCGCCGCGTCGCGCTCCAGGTCCAGGTCACGCTCGAAGCTACCGGCACCATGCTTCTTGGCTCCGAGATCGGCGCCGCCCTTGCCGTCCTCGAAACCTTTCAGCCCGACGTCATCGGCCTCAACTGCGCCACCGGCCCCGCGGAGATGAACGACGCCGTCCGGTACCTGTGTCAGAACTCCACCGTGCCCATCAGCGTGTTGCCCAACGCCGGCCTGCCCCAGAACGAGGGCGGCCACGCGGTGTACAAACTCACGCCCGCCGAACTCGCCACCTTCCATCGTCGCTTCGTCAGCGAATACGGTGTGCAGGTGGTTGGCGGATGTTGCGGCACCACGCCCGAGCATCTGCGCGCGGTCGTCGAGGCCGTTCACAACGTCGCGCCGGCTCCGCGCAACGTTGTGCCGCAGTCGGTCGCCGCCAGCGCCTTCAGTCTCGTTCCCCTCGAAATCGATGGCCAACCGGTGGTGATCGCCGAGGAGATGAACACTACCACTCGTCTCGAGCACTTCCGCAACATGGTGCGCGGCGGCGACTATGACGGCATTCTCGCTTTGGCAAAGCGGCTGGTCGCTGAAGGCTCGCAGATGCTGGATCTCTGCTGTGCCATCGTAGGCGAAGACGAGGTCGCCTATATGAACGCGGTGCTTGAAAAAATCGCCACGCGTGTGACCGCGCCCATCCTCGTCGACTCCACCGAGGCCAACGTCCTTGAAGAAGCGCTCAAGCGCATTCCCGGTAAGCCCATCATCAACTCCATCAACCTCGAAGACGGCGAGAAGCGCACCAGCCAGGTGTTGCCCATGGCGCGGCGCTACGGCGCCGCTGTTATCGCGCTCACCATCGACGAACAGGGCATGGCCCTCACCGCCGACAAAAAGGTCGCCATCGCGCATCGCATCCACGATCTAGCCGTCGAGAAGTATGGCCTGCGTTCGGAAGACCTGATCTTCGACGCGCTCACTCTGCCCATCTCCACCGGGCAGGAAGATTACCGCTCTGCGGGGATCGAAACCCTGGAAGCCGTGCGCCGCATCAAGCAGGAACTGCCGAAGTGCAAAACCGTCCTGGGCGTCTCCAACATTTCCTTCGGACTCAACGCCTACGCGCGGCGCGTGTTGAACAGCGTGTTTCTGAAGGAAGCTGTGGACCGCGGCCTCGACTCCGCCATCGTCAACTACTCGAAAATCTATCCGCTCTACAAGATTCCTGAAGTGGAAGTCGATCTCGCCCGCAAGCTGATCTTCCAGGATCGCACGGCCGGCGATCCGCTGCAGATTTACATGGCGCACTTCACCGGTAAGAGCAAGTCCACCGACGAAGACGAAGTGCCGCTCGAAAATCTGAGCACAGAAGAGAAGCTCAAGCAGCTCATTATTCGCGGCGAGCGCACCATCGGCCTGGGCGACCAGAAGCAATCGCTTGAAGAGGCGCTCGAAGCCGCCCTCAGCACTTACACGCCGCTTGATTTAATCAACACCGTGCTGCTCGACGGCATGAAGACCGTGGGCGACCTGTTCGGAGCGCGCAAGATGCAGTTGCCCTCGGTGCTTGATTCGGCATCGGTGATGAAGGCCGCCGTTGCGTACCTCGAGCCCAAGATGGAAAAGCAGGAAGGCGGCGGCAAGGGCATCATGGTGCTCGCCACCGTTAAAGGCGACGTGCACGACATCGGCAAGAATCTCGTCGACATCATCCTGTCGAACAACGGCTATCGGGTCGTGAACCTCGGCATCAAGCAGCCGTCGGACTCCATCATCACCGCCGCGCAAGAGCACGGCGCCGATGCCATCGGACTCAGCGGCCTACTGGTCAAGTCCACACTCGAAATGAAATACGTGCTCCAGGATCTCGAACGCCTCGGCCTGACCATGCCCGTAGTCTGCGGCGGCGCCGCGCTCACGCGCAAGTATGTCGAAGAAGACCTGCGCAAGGAGTACGCCGGACCAGTGTTCTACGCCGAGGACGCCTTCGCCGGATTGCACGTGATGGCCGACCTGACCTCCGAAGACGATGAAGTCCGCGAGCAGCGCGAGAACGAGGGCAAGGTGGTGAAGGCTTTCGCCCGTGGGAATGCGGCGGTGGCCGAAATCACCAGCGTGGAATTGACCATCGACGGCCGCTCGCCCGCCGTGCAGCGCGTCAAGTCAATCCCGCAGCCGGCCTTCTGGGGCGCCCGCGTGTTCCGGAATTACAACCTGAGCAATGTGTTCCCGTATCTCAACGAAACCGCGCTCTTCAAGAATCAGTGGCAGCTCAAGACCGCCGCGCAGGCCGACTATCTCCGCATGGTCGAAGAAAAATACCGGCCCATCCTGAAGGATATGGAACGGGAAGTAATCAACGCCGGCTGGTTCGAGCCCAAGAGTGTCATCGGCTTATATCCCTGCGCGAGCCAGGGTGACGACCTCATCATCTATGACCCGGAAAACCCCGACCGCGAGTTCGAGCGCATAAACTTCCCGCGGCAGCCGCAGGGCCGCCGGCTTTCGATCTCCGACTACTTCGAGCCCATGAGCGCGCATCAGCGCGACGTAGTGGGCTTCTCCATCGTGACCATCGGCCACGAAGCCAGCCGCCAGACGCAGCAGCTCTTCGAAGCAGGCGACTTCACCAAGTACCTCTATCTTCACGGCCTCTCGGTCGAAACCGCCGAAGCCCTGGCAGAGCTTGCGCACAAGCAGGCGCGCGAGTTCCTCGGCATCGCCGGCGATGACTCGGCGCGCATCTCCGACCTGTTCCATCAGAAATATCGCGGCTCGCGCTACTCGTTCGGCTATCCGGCGTGTCCCAATCTCGAGGACCAGACGAAAATCTTCCGCCTCCTCGAGCCAGAGAAGAACATTGGCGTGCGGCTCACTGAACAGTTTCATCTCGAGCCTGAACAGAGCACGAATTGCATCGTCGTGCATCATCCGCAGGCGAAGTATTTCGTCGTGTAAGATTTATGGCAAATCGCGGATTCGAAGAGCAGATGGCGGCCCTTGACGCGCTCAAGGACCGCGAAGTCGACGGCGACGCCATTACCGTCATCAAAAAATCGCTCGCCCATCGCAACAACTTCGTGGTGGGGAAGGCCGCGCGCCTCGCAGAAGAAGCCGGCCTGACTGACCTGATGCCCGATCTCCTCGCCGCCTACGATCGGTTCTTCACGAACCCCGAGAAAACCGATCCCCAGTGCTGGGCAAAGAATGCCCTGAGCCGCGCGCTGGCGCGGCTCGAGTGCCGCGACAAGGATGTGTTCCTGCGTGGCCTGCGTCATCATCAGCTTGAACCCACGTGGGGCGGACGCTCCGATTCGGCCGGCACGCTGCGCGCCCATTGCGCCCATGGGTTGGCGGGATGCAACGGCCTCGACAACCAGCAACTGCTCGTCATTCTTCTCGATCCGCTGGTCGATGAGGACAAGAGCGTTCGGGTGGAGGCGGTGCGCGCGCTCGGGCAACTGGGCGAGGTGGCGGTCCCGGTGCTGCGCCTGCGTGCCATGATTCGCACCCAGCCGCCCGAAGAACCCGAAGTGCTGGGCCAGTGCTTCGGCGCGCTGCTCGCCATCCAGCGCGATGCCGCCATCCCTTTCGTTGCCGGATTTCTCGAACAGGGCGACGACCCCGCTGGCGAGGCCGCCTTTGCGCTCGCCGAAACCCGCAGCCCCACCGCATTCGCCGCTCTGCTGGGCCGTCAAAAGGATTTCGCCGACGAATGGTTCAGCGGCGTGCTCCTCAGCGCCATCGCCCTCACGCGCCTCCCCGAAGCCACAGACTTCCTCCTCAGCCTGATCGAGCGCGAAGAGCGTGAGGCGCCCCGTGCCCTTGAAGCGCTCAGCCGCGTGTCAACCAGCGAAGAATCACGCGCTCGCCTCGTCCAGGCCGTTGAGGCCACGGGAAGCCAGCGGCTGCTGAAAGCGCTCAAGGAAAACCTGCTGCCCGTCAGCGCGGAAAAATGACAGTACCTGCGATGCTGTCATCCTGAGGGAGCGCAGCGATCGAAGAACCCGCTTTTCAACTCCTCGCATCCGGTTGCCTTTCTCATCCCGATTCCGTGAAACACCCGCCTGTACTACAGTAGATTGAGAATCCCATGAAGACAGGTGCGGCCATGCTGAACGTTGTTCTTCTTTCTGCCCTTTTAATGTGCGCGTGTGGCGGCGGCAGCGGCGGTTCCTCCGGCTCCGGCCCCACACCCGCTGCCACTCCCACCATCATCGCAACCGCGGCGCAGAACGGCGCCCAGATCGTCTCCATCTCCGATGCCACGCCCGGCGCAACCATCTACTACACGCTTGACAACACCACACCCACCACGGCGTCGCAGATCTATCACGCGCCCTTCCTTGTTGCCTCCAGCATCACCGTGAGTGCAATCGCGAACGCCTCGGGATTCACCGCCAGTGGCACCGCATCCAAAGCGTTCACCCTCAATATCGCCTCGGGCACACAAGTATGGAGCGACGAATTCGACAGCCAGGGTCAGCCGAACCCGCAGACTTGGACCTACGACACCGGCAACAGCGGCTTCGGCAACCACGAGCAGGAGACCTATTGCGCCTGGGGCTCGGATGCCAGCCCCTGCTCGAGCGCCAGCCCCAACGCGTTCGCCGGCCCCGAGAAGTTACTTCACATCGTTGCGCAGAAGCCCGCGCCCGGCGTGTACACCTCCGCCCGGCTCAAGTCGCAGGGCCTGTTCAGCTTCATGTACGGGCGCATCGAGGCGCGCATCAAGATCCCCGAGTCGCAGGGCATGTGGCCCGCCTTCTGGCTCCTGGGCAACAACATCGAGACTGTCGAATGGCCCGCCTGCGGCGAGCTCGACATCATGGAACACATCGACGGCGGCAATCCCGAGAACAAGGGCTACGACTGGGTGCAATCCTCGGTACACGGCACGGGCCTCAACGGCGGCACGCCCTGGCACCCCGCCGGATTCTCCGCCGCCGACTGGCATGTCTACGGCATGATCTGGACCAAGGGCCAGGTCCAGTTCTACATCGACGATCCCGCCCACCCCTACGAGACATTCACGCCCGCCAACGTCGGCGGCACGTGGCCATTCGATCAGGGTCCGCAATTCATCCTGCTCAATCTCGCCGTGGGCGGAGACTGGCCCGGCAATGTGGACACCACTACCGTGTTCCCCTCCGAGATGCTGGTTGACTACGTGCGCATCTACACAAACTGAAAAGCGCAATCGGCACGTCGCATTGGCCGGGTTGAGGGTGGTACCATCCGTCTTTCGGAGAACCCATGCCTCGTCTACGCGCCTTTTTTCTTTGCCCGATCGTCTTCTTTGCGGCCACATTCGCTCCTGCCCAGGCCAACTCGGTTCACGTAGCCTCGCCCGACGGCCAGATTGTGCTGACACTCTCCACCGGCCCCGCGCGGCCCGAGCCCAATGCGCCTCCGCGCTCACGCCCCGTTGAAGGCCTGCGTTATTCGGTCGAGTTCCACGGCAAGCCGCTGTTCGAAGACTCGCCGCTCGGCCTCAAGCTGGAAGGCCAGGAACCTCTCGGCCCCGGCATGCAACCAACCAGCCAGCAAAAGGGCAGCGGCGACGAAACCTACACCGTTCCCGTCGGCAAAACCAGCACGGTTCGCGATCACTACAACTCCGCGCGCGCCGATTTCGAGGACCCGCAGGGCCGCAAGCTTACCGTCGAGGTGCGCGCCTACGATGACGGCGTTGCCTTCCGTTACATACTTCCCGAGCAATCCGCCATCAAGAGCGCCAACGTCGAGCGCGAGCTCACTGAGTTCCGCTACAGCAAGGATGCGATCACGTATCCATTGATCCTCAACGGCTTTCAATCCTCCTATGAAGACGAGTACCAGGTGCGCCAGATCAGCGGACTGCATAACGGCTGGCTCATCGCCCTGCCGCTGCTCGCCAACGTGCCCGGCAGCGGCTGGGTGGCCATCACCGAGGCCGATATCGAAAACTACGCCGGCATGTACGTGCGCAAGGCCCAGGCGCCGTTCGCGGCGCGCGCGGAGCTCTCGCCTCGCCTCGACAAGTCCTCCATCGCCGTCCAGGCCGATGCGCCCGTCACCACCCCGTGGCGCGTGCTCATGATCGGCGACGAGCCCGGCCGCCTGGTTGAGTCGAACATCGTTCTCAACCTCAATCCGCCATCGAAAATCGCCGATACCTCCTGGATCAAGGCGGGCAAATCGGCATGGGACTGGTGGTCGGGCGAAGCCGCGCCCAGCGTCACCTTCAAGACCGGCATGAACACCGCAACCATGAAGCACTATATCGACTTCGCATCGGCGGCGGGATTCCCGTACATGCTCATCGACGCGGGCTGGGCCAAGGCCGAACGCAAGGGGCCGGAGGACTACGCCGCGCTGGCCGACATCACGCAGATCGCGCCTGATATCGATATGCCCGAACTTCTTCGTTATGCAAAAGAGAAGAAGGTGGGCATCTGGCTGTGGTCACATTGGTCCTCAGTGGACAAGTACATGAACGAGGCGTTCCCGCTGTTCGAGAAATGGGGAGTCGTCGGCGTCAAAATCGACTTCATGGACCGCGACGACCAGGAGATGACGCGGTGGTACCGCCACGTGGTCGAAGTGGCCGCACAGCATCATCTCATGATTGACTACCACGGCGCATTCAAGCCCGATGGGCTGCGCCGCACCTATCCCAACCTGGTGACGCGCGAAGGAGTCATGGGCAAGGAGTACCTGAAGTGGAGCGCGCGCGTGACCCCGACGCACAACACCACGCTGCCGTTTACGCGCATGCTGGCAGGCCCGCTCGACTATACGCCCGGCGCATTTGGCAACGTCACGCGCGACCAGTTCATTCCGCGCGACAAGGAGCCCATGGCGCCCAACACGCGAGCCCATGAACTGGCGTTATACGTGGTGCTAGAGAGCCCGCTGATGATGGTCTCCGATTATCCCGAGCACTATGCCGGCCAGCACGATTTCGAATTCATCAAGCAGGTGCCGGTCACATGGGATGAAATCCGCGTGCTCAACGGCCGTCCCATGGAGAACATCACCGTCGCCCGCCGCAGCGGCAAAGACTGGTACGTCGGCGCGATCACCAACTGGGACGCGCGGACCGTGCAGGTGCCGCTCAGCTTTTTAGGGGAAGGGAAGTACACCGCCGAAATCTACGCCGATGCACCCGATGCTGGAACGGATGCCACACGCACTACATTCACGAAGCAGCCGGTCGATAAGTCAACCGTGCTGGATGTGAAGATGGCCCCCGGGGGGGGAAATGCGATCTGGATTCATTCGGAGTGAACAGAGATCAGGGCCTGGTTCGCGAGAAGAGCACGGATCTGCGCTAGATGATTCAGATCGTGGCCCGCCATGTGCACAGCGAGATCCCGGACGCTGATGCGTCCCCGCTCCGCATGCTCTCCGAAGCGCATCCATTCCTCGGACTTCAGTGCGCGCAACATGCGCAGGTTTGCAGTTCGCAGCGATCTGAACATATCCAATGCTTCCTGTGAACTCCATTCTTCGTAGCGGCCCCGGGCGGCCCATTTATCCTGGTCGAAACCGGCCAGACTGCATCCGGGATGCTCGAGCATTTGGCGATACCGCCAACTTGTCACCAGTTCATCCTCGGCAAGATGGGCAACGATCTCAACCACGGACCACTTGCCAGGCGCTGAACGGCGTTTGAGATCGGCATCCGGCACGCGGTGGATAAGAGCCGCAATGGTGGGCGCCGTTTCGGCCTGGACCGCTAGCGGATCTTTGTCTTTTGTTATGAGGGTCAGGCGTTGAAGGTACTCTACCGAATCTGCCATTGGTTTTCGAATTGCCTTTCATCGTGGGCGAAGGAAATCTGGATTTGGTCCGAATCGCCCCGCTTGGCCGTTCAGCGCTTCGGGGTGATCCTGGCGGCAAAGGATTGCGCTACGATCTTACCGTCCCGCACCACAAACGTGTCGGTCGCCGCTTCGTACGAATTGACTGCAGTTTCGGCGCTCCACAAAATGTACGCGTATTCACCATCAATGTTTTTGTGGCGCAGCGAAAACGAAGCACCCGGCTTGGCGAACTCCGAAAGGAGATTTTCGAAGAACGGCTTAATGGCAGCCGGGCCCTTCAGGGCTGTGCCGGGGATGAAGAAAACCGCATCCGGTGAGTAATCCGCGAGTACGCCAGTGAGGTCGTTTTCGCTAAAGGACTTCAAATGTTGATCGAGGATATTTTGTGTTGTGGACATGTCGTCTCCTTGGGTTTGCGATCGATTCAGCAAATCTGCCTCGGCGAGAGCCGGTGCGAATTTCGCTGGCGAACACCTATTCAAGTTCAAAGGTAGCGAGTGGCTCACCTAGATGTAACGAAAGAACACCAAAACAGAGACGAATTCCAATAAAAAGGGGTGCGCCAAGTCTGAATTTCCGACCGGGATTGTGTGATCCAAGCCGAACTTGAGGATCGCGCTGCGAGATCTGACCAGATCCCGAAACTCGCGGTTGAAATCCGCGAACGCCCCGTTTGCTGCAACCGCTTGCGCCCAGCCCCACCCTGTGATACAAGTAAATCATTCAAGTTTGCCCCCAAAGGGCAAGCCTGAGTTTCATGCAGAGTGGCTGAGGGACGGGCCCTGTGACGCCACGACAACCTGCCTGGGCAAACCAGGAGTATGGTGTCAACTCTCGCTGGCTT
>Ga0070717_10001806_pt1 | contig 14950 bp, 14 predicted proteins | sample LARL113metaG_FD_71366 | JGI IMG/M metagenome (GOLD analysis project Ga0070717, IMG submission 71366) | Corn, switchgrass and miscanthus rhizosphere microbial communities from Kellogg Biological Station, Michigan, USA - LAR L11-3 metaG | ecosystem: Host-associated > Plants > Roots > Rhizosphere ... | reverse complement strand
CTGATCCTCCTGTTCCTCTGCTGCCACCCGTCGCTGTCGCCGGCGTCGCAGATCGCGCTCACGCTGCGGGCGGTCGGCGGCCTGGGCACCGCCGAGGTCGCACGCGCGTTCCTGGTGCCGGAGGCCACGATGACGCGCCGCATCACCCGGGCCAAGCAGACGATCAAGGACAGCGGGGTCCCGTTCCGAATGCCCTCGGGCCCCGAGCGCGAGCGGCGGCTGCGCGCGGTGCTCCACGTGCTGTACCTGGTGTTCAACGAGGGCTACGCCAGCACGCAGGGGCCGCACCTCCAGCGCGCGGAGCTGGCGGCCGAGGCGATCCGGCTGGCCCGCCTGGTCCACCGCCTCCTCCCCGACGACGGCGAGGTGGCGGGCCTGCTCGCCCTGATGCTGCTCACGGACGCGCGCGGGGCCGCCCGCACCGGGCCGGGAGGCGAGCTGGTGCCGATGGCGGAGCAGGACCGCGGCCTGTGGGACGCCGCGGAGATCGCCGAGGGCGTGGCGCTGGTCACCGGGGCGCTGCCCCGCGGCCCGACCGGGCCCTATCAGCTCCAGGCCGCCATCGCCGCGCTCCACGACGAGGCGCCGAGCGTCGAGGCGACCGACTGGCCGCAGATCGTGGCGCTGTACGAGCTGCTGCTGCGCATCTCGGACAACCCCGTCGTCGCGCTGAACCACGCGGTGGCGGTGGCGATGGCGCGGGGCCCACGGGCCGGGCTCGAGCTCCTGGCCCGGCTGGACGGTGACGCCCGCCTCGCCGGCGACCACCGCCTGCCCGCCGTGCGCGCGCACCTGCTGGAGCTGGACGGCGACCGGGCGGGCGCCCGCGACGCGTACCGGGAGGCGGCCCGGCTGGCCACCAACCTGTCCCGGCAGCGGCACCTCAACGACCGCGCCGCGCGCCTCAGGGACGGCTGACCGCTGCGCCGGGACGCGAGCCTCCCGTTCGTCGTCGCGCCGCTCGCGGCCTCGGACGGGGCCTCGGTCCGGCGCCTCGACGCCCGCTACGAGTACCTGGAGTCCGCGCGCTACGGCCAGGGGCGGTAGAGCAGGTCCATCCCGGCCGCGCAGGCGTCCGCCAGGCGCCGCTGCTCCGCCTCGGGCAGCGCCAGCCACGCCGGCGGCCGGGTGCGCACGATGGCGGCGGCCGCCTCCAGCCAGGCGGGGTCCGGCTCGACGCACATGAAGGCCGCCAGGCGGCACAGCTCGTCCCCGGGCGCGGCCGTCAGCGCCTCGTAGCTCATCGAGAGCACCCGGTCCGCCGGCAGCTCGGCCAGGCTGGCGACGCCGGCGACGACCATCTCCGACCAGAGCTGGCCGCTGACCTCGGGCGGGATCACCGCCCGGGCGATGGCGTCGCGGTCGAGCAGGCCGTCCTGCCGCTGCACGCCCGGCGGCGCCAGGTCGGGCCGGGCGCGGAAGGCCATCAGCTTGAAGCCGTCGTGCCGGCTCATCGACATCGCGCACTCCCGGCCGTCCCGGTACAGGTGCACGATGCCGGCCTCCGGGAACTGGCGGGCCAGGACGTGCACCAGGGGCAGCGAGGCGCCCGACCGCTCGATCCAGACGCGCCGGTCCAGGCGCTGGCAGAGCCACTCGAACAGGCGCCGGTACTGGTCCGCGATCGGCCGCTCGTCCAGTCCCGCCGCCCACGCCCCGATCTCGTCGAACAGCGCCTCCGGGTCGTCCACCAGGTGCGGCAGCGGGGTGAGCATCAGCGGCGGGATGCCGGCCTCGGGTGTGAAGCGGCCGCCCGGCCGGGGCTCGTACAGCAGCTCGGCGAACGTGACGCCCGACCGCTGCAGGGCGTGGATGGCGCGGCTCGGCCGGCTGAGCAGCTCCCAGAATTGCGCGCCGCCGATGGGACCGTCCGGGAACGCGGCGTCGCCGAGCAGGATGAAGAGCTCGGACAGGCTCAGCAGGTCCGGATGGAGCCGGACCATGTTCGACAGCATCGTCGAGCCGCTGCGGCCGGTGGACACCACGATGGCCGGGCGCGTGTTCCTCATCCCCCGGCGGCAGGATACCACCGCCGCGCCCGGCCGGCAGGGGTACGGTTGCGGACGTGGCAACCGGAGACGACGTCCGCCGCACCGACCTGCGGGCGGACTGCGAGCGGTGCTTCGGGCTGTGCTGCGTCGCGCCGGCGTTCTCCGCGTCCGCCGACTTCGCGATCGACAAGCGGGCCGGGCTGCCGTGCCCCAACCTGGGCCCGGACTTCCGCTGCGGCATCCACGGGACGCTCAGGCAGCGGGGCTTCGCCGGCTGCGCGGCGTTCGACTGCCTGGGCGCGGGCCAGAAGGTCGCCCGGGTCACGTTCGGCGGCCGGGACTGGCGGCAGGCGCCGGAGACGGCGCCGCGCATGTTCGCGGCGTTCGCGGTCATGCGGCAGCTGCACGAGCTGCTGTGGTACCTGACCGAGGCCCTGGCCGTGGCCCGGCCGCTGCACGGCGAGCTCTCCGCCGCGCTCGACGCGACCGAGCGGCTGACCCGCCTGGATGCGGAGGCGCTGCTAGCGCTGGACGTGCGGGCGCACGGCCGCGACGTGGACGGCCTGCTGACCCGGGCCAGCTCGCTCGCCCGGGGCGCCGGTCGCCGGCGGCCGGTCGACCGGGGTGGCGCCGACCTGGTCGGGGCGCACCTGCGCCGGGCCGACCTGCGGGCCGCCAGCCTGCGCGGGGCGCTGCTGCTGGGCGCCGACCTGCGCGGCGCGGACCTGCGTCTGGCCGACCTGCGGGGCGCGGACTGCCGGGGCGCCGACCTCTGCGGAGCCGACCTCCGGGGCGCGCTGTTCCTGCTCCAGTCCCAGCTCGACAGCGCCCGCGGCGACGCCACGACGCGCCTGCCCCCGGCCCGCGCCCGCCCGGCGCCCTGGCTCGCCCACCCCTAGCTACCCGGCCGCCGGGTGCAGCTCGAACACCGGGCGGCGCTCGGCGGCGCCGCGGGGGTCGTCCAGGATGTCGCCCGCGTGCAGCAGCGAGCGGAGCATCCAGCGGGCGAACCGGGTGCCGCCCGCGTAGGGGCCGACGACGTCGGTGAAGAACGCCGCCGCCTGGTCGTGGTCCAGCTCGACCGCCCGCACCCGCTCGCTGCGGCGGCCGACCGCGACCGTGGCCTCGCCCGCGGCCCGCAGGTTGCGGACCCAGTTGACGTTGCCGAACGTCCCGATCACCCAGCGCCGGCCCCCCACCTCGACCAGGGCCACCGGCGTGGTCCGCACCTGGCCCGACTTGCGGCCCCGGACGCTCAGGAGGGCGTTGGGACCCATCAGCGGCCCCAGGCGCAGCAGACGGCTGGCGATGGGGTTGAACAGCGGCACGAAGCGCGGCACGCGAAGTTGGGTTGCCATCTCGACTCGAGTGTACACCCTCAATCAATCAGTTGCTGGAGGCAACCCCAGCCACCGTTCGAGCTGGCGGAGCGACTGGTCGGCCCGGTCGGCGCCCGCCGCGGGCAGCGTCATGCTGATGAGGACCGCGATCACGGCGGCCGCCACGTCGTCGCTGTCGAGATCCGGGCCCAGGTTGCCGCCGGTCACCGCGTGCCGCAGGAGCGCCCGCACCGTCCGGTGCCAGTAGCCGGTCGTCTCTCTCAGGATCTCGGCCAGGCCCGGGTCCCGCGCCGACCGGAGCGCCAGCTCGGCCATCACCGTGCCCAGCCTCGGCTCGTCCCGGAGCAGCCGCCGGACCGCCCGCAGGTGGTTGCGCAGCTGGTCCGCCGGCGAGCCCGCGGGCGCCAGCGTCGAACGGAACCGCTCCATCGCGAGGTCCACGACCCCGCGGATCAGCGCCTCCTTGGTCGGGAAGTAGTAGTGGAGCGTGGCGATGTTGACCCCGACCTCGGCCGCGACCTCCCGGGTGCGCAGGCCCTCGAAGCCCCGCTCGGCGATCTCGTTGAACGCGGCCTGGACCAGGGCCTGGCGGCGGTCGTCCTTGCTCATGGAGTGGTCCAATTGAACACTTGATGGAGCCGGCGCCGTCCGCCGCGAGCCGCTGGGCCGGCCCTGCCCTGGCCATGGTGGCCGGGCTGGCCGCGCTCCTGTACGCCCGCAACCTCCCCACCAGCGACTTCGTGCCCTACTACTCGGCGGCCCTGCGCAGCATGTCGGACAGCTGGACCGCGTTCGCGTTCGGCTCGTTCGACCCGGCAAGCTCGATCACCCTCGACAAGATTCCCGGGTTCCTGTGGCCGCAGGCGCTGGCGACGCGCGTCCTCGGCTTCCACCCCTGGGCCGCCGTGCTGCCGCAGGTGGTCGAGGGCGTGGTCGCGGTCGTGTTCCTGGCGCGGGCCGTGCGCCGGTGGGCGGGCGCCGCCGCGGGCGTGCTCGCCGCCGCCATCTTCGCGTTCACCCCGGTCGCCGCCTCGATGTTCGGCCACGCGATGGAGGACGGCGCGCTGACGGTCTGCGCGGTGCTGGCGGCCAGCGCGTGGCAGCGCGCCGTCGAGACCGCGCGCCTGCCGGCCCTGCTGCTGGCGGCCGTCTGGGTCGGGCTCGGCTTCCAGGCCAAGATGCTGATGGCGTGGGCCGTCCTGCCGGCGTTCGCGGTGGCCTACCTGGTCGCCGCCCCCGCGTCACTGCCCCGCCGCCTCGGCCACCTGCTGCTGGCCGGCGCCGTCGTGCTCGCCGTGTCCGCGTCCTGGATGCTGCTGGTCGCGCTGACGCCAGCCGGCCAGCGGCCGTTCGTCGACGGCACCACCAGCGACGACGTGGTCGGGATGGTGCTGGGCTACAACGCGGCCACCCGGTTCGGCGTGCCCGGCCTGGGCGGGGCGATCACGCCCGACTTCGGCCAGCTGCCGGCGGCCGCCACGAGCGCGTTCAAGCTGCTCGACCCTCACCTGGCGACGCAGATCGGCTGGCTGTACCCGCTGGCGGTCGCGTCGCTGGCGCTCGGCCTGTGGGAGCGCCGGGGCCATCACCGCACCGACCGCGTCCGCGCCGGCCTGCTGATGTGGGGCCTCTGGCTGGCCGTCACCGCGGCCGCGTACAGCGCGGGCACCGTGCTGCACACCACGTACATGGCGGCGCTGGCGGCCCCGCTCGCCGCCCTGAGCGGCTTCGGGATCGTGCGCCTGGCGCGGAGCCCGCTCCGCCGGTGGGCGCTGCCGGCCACGGCCGCCGTCACGCTGGCGTGGGCGGCGCTGCTGGCCTCGCGCTACCCGGAATTCCTGCCCTGGGTGGCGCCGGCCGCGATCGTCCTCGGCGCCCTGGGCGCCGCGGCGCTGCTGGCCGGCCGCCTGGCCGCGGTCGGGATGGTCTGCGCGGTGGCGGCGATGCTGGCCACGCCGGTCGCGTGGTCGGCGTCCGCCCTGGACCCCCGGTACGACGGCACGGTGCTCGACGCGTCGGCCGGGCCGTCGGGGATCTTCGACCTGGTGGCGCCGAGCGTGTCGGCGGCGAGCCGGCAGCGGGTCGCCGGGGTCACGTACGCGGGCGCCGGGATCGGCCTCGGCCCGCTCACCCCCCGCCAGCGGGCGACGCTGGCGTACCTCCAGGCCCACCGCGGCGGGGCCACATACCTGGTCGCGACGCAGTCGGTGGCGCTCGCCACGCTGTACATCCGCGACTCGGGCCAGCCGGTGCTGCTCGTCGGCGGGTTCACGGGCCGGGCGCCGTTCCCGACGCTGGGCCGCTTCCGCGAGCTGGTCGCCGCCGGCCAGGTCCGCTACACGCTGGAGCCGGAGCATGGTGGGGGCGCCGCGCCGCGCGACGCGATCGCGGCGTGGGTGCGCGCGACCTGCCGGCGCGTGGACCTGGGCGGCCCGCCGGTGGCGCCGGTGGGCGACGCCCTCTACGCCTGCTGAACGTCCCACCACACCCAGACGCCGTCCACGCGCTCCGGCTGCCGGCCGAGGAGCCACGCCAGCGTGGCCACCGCCTCGTCCTCGTGCGGCATCGGCCCGACCACCACGGTGCGCACGCGCCAGCGGGCCAGGTCGCCGGCCATCGCCGCGCGCAGGTCGTCGGTGGGCGCCGGCGGGCCCTTCCCCAGCTCGATGTCCTCCAGCGCGCCAGACGTGGCCGAGCCCTGCGGCCCGAACGCCACCTCGCCGTCGGGCGCCGGGTACAGCGCGTAGCCCTCCGGCATCCGGTACCGGTAGCCGGCCTCCGCCTGCCAGCTCATCGCGTTGGGATCGCCCGGCCCGGCCCAGGGCACGACGAGCGCGACGCTGCCGGCCGGGATGCGGCGCCCGGCCGCGCCGGAGAAGAACGGGGCGTCAACGTGCGGCGTCACCCAGGGCGTGGCCATCGGCGCCAGCACGAGCAGCGAGAGGCCCGCCATGGCCGCCGTGGCGGCGCGCACGGCGGGCCGGCCGCCCGCCAGGACGGCGTTCGCCACGAAGTACGCGAGCAGGAGGCCCGCCAGCAGGTAGAAGTGCTGCATCAGCCGCGAGGGCAGCGCCTGGGCCAGGACCGGCGCCCGCCCGAGCAGCGCCCACGGCAGGGGCACCTGCGTCACGACCCTGCCGAGCACGTGCGGGTGCGGGCCCAGCGAGAGCACGACGACGGCCGCCGCCAGGATCGCCGCCCAGCGGACCAGGAGCCGGTCCCACCAGGCGACGGCCGTCACGACCAGCAGGGCCAGGAGCGGCAGGCCCACGTAGCCGTCCCATTCGACCTCCAGGCCGGTGAAGCTCCGGGTCAGGCGGACCAGCGGCTCCGGGGCGATCAGCTGGAGCTGGTCGGGCACGACCAGGCTGGCGACGTCCGTCACGTACGTGTCCGGCGGCTGGATCAGGCCGTGCACCACCTGCGGGCCGAGGAACATCGTCAGGAGCCCGGGGGCGGTGAGCAGCGTGCCCGTGGCGAGAGCGGCGGCGCCGCCGCGGGCCAGCGCCGCCAGCCCCGGGCGGACGTCCACGCGGGCCGCCAGCGCGACCCCGAGCAGGACGGCCAGGCCCACCAGCGCGACGAGCGCGGACGTCGCCAGCATCTCCGACGAGGTGTAGAGCTGGAGCGCGGCGACCAGCCCGAGCAGCGCACCGGTCAGCGGCGCCGGCCAGCGGCGGCGGACCAGCAGCTCGTGGAGGAGGAGCAGCAGCAGCGGCGGCAGCCAGGCCATGACGAAGCCGAGGTGGCCGAGCTCCTGGGCCATGACGTACGGGCTGAAGCCGTAGACCAGGCCGCCGAGGAACGCGCCGGGCGCGCTGGGGACCAGGCGATGGATGGCGGCCGCCGCGGTCCACGCGGACAGCGCGGGCCCGAGCGTCATCAGGAGGTCGTACGCGACGACCGGCCCCCAGGCCAGGACGACCGGCGTGACCAACAGCCCGGGCGCGGCCGGCGTGGGCGTCCACATCAGGTTGACGCCGGCCGGGTAGTCCAGGTAGTCGGTCAGCCAGGGGTTGTGGCCGCTCGCGAGCCCGTGGAACGGCCAGCCGAGCGTCCAGATCGTCTGCTCGGGGTCGCTGGCGCCGCCGATCAGCAGGTGGCCCGGGTCCTGCCAGGCGGCGTGGAAGTAGGCGAACGCCAGGCCCAGGAACAGCAGCGGCCAGGCGAGGTGGCGCGGCACAGCGCGCAGTGTGACGCGCCGGCCGGGCCGGCGCTCGGGGGGCCAGGTGGCCCGGTCGGGGCGGGACCTGGTCCCCGGCGCGGTGGGCCGACCGGCCATCGGCGGCGGCCCGCCCGATGGGGTCTACTGGTGTCATCGAGCGCGGCTAGGGTCGGTCCGAGCGTCTTCCCTTCCCCCACTGGCGTGCGGACGACCCGGCCCCGCGCCGTTCAGCTCCCCGGCGGGTGCTGCGGCATGCGTCCGGCATCGGCTCTCGATTGAAGCCGATGCGGGTCAGCGGACCGGCTGCGGGCCCCGCTCGAAGTGGGTGCGCAGCGCGACAGACGGCCGCACGCCGGTGACGCCCGGGATCGCGCGCAGCTCGTCCACCAGCGTCAGCAGCGCCTCCGGGTCGGTGACCCGGATCTTGAGCAGGAAGCTGGGGCCGCCGGCCATGCTGTGGCACTCGTCGATGCCCGCGACCTCGCGAAGCGCCCTGGCCACCTGGGCGCTGGGCGCCTCGGCGTCCACGCCGACGAACGCGGTGACCGGGGTGCCGATCGCGTGCGGATCCAGGTCCACGGTCCAGCGCCGGATGACGCCGCGCCGCTCCAACCGCCTGATCCGCTCGTGCACGGACGAGGGCGCCAGGCCGGCCGCCACGGCCAGCTCCGCCACGGACGCGCGGGCGTTGTGGCGGAGCAGCCGCAGCAGCACCCAGTCCTGCTCGTCGATCGCGTCGCGGACCAGCATGGGGTCCGCCATTGTGCACCCGGTGTCACCGGGTTCGCCAGTCGCAACACGAGCTCACACCTCCGGTGCCCGGCAGGCGGCCTCGAGCACGTCGCCCAGCGCGTCCTGGCGGACGCTGCCGCGATCCTCACCGCCGGGGCCGCGCAGGGCGACCGTGCTCTCCGCCGCCTCCCGGTCGCCCATCACGGCGACGAACGGCACCCGGCGCAGCGCCGCGTCCCGCACCTGGGCGGCCACGCGCTCCGTCCCGTCCCCCACCTCGACCCGGAGCCGGCGCTCGCGGAGCCGGGCCGCCAGCTCACCGGCGGCCGCCACGTGGCGCTCCGCGACCGGGACCAGCCGCGCCTGCACGGGCGCCAGGAACGGGGGCAGGTGGCCGTCCGTGTGCTCCAGGAGGACGCCGAGGAACCGCTCGTACGAGCCCAGGAACGCCCGGTGGATCACGGCCGGGACCTGCTCGCGGCCGTCCGCGCCGACGTACCGGCAGCCGAGGCGGCGCGGCATCTCGAAGTCGAGCTGGACCGTGCCGAGCTGCCACTCCCGGCCCAGGCGGTCGCAGGCCAGCAGGTCCGCCTTCGGGCCGTAGAACGCGCCCTCCCCCGCGACCCGCTGGTAGCCGCCGGGGCCGGCGACGGCGTCCAGCGCCCGGGCCAGGATCGTCTCGGCGCGGGCCCACGTCGCGTCGTCGCCGATGTGGCCCTCCGGTGGCCCGCCGAGGCGGAGCCCGAACTCCAGGCCGAGGCCGGCGTACAGGCGCCGGGCCAGGCGCAGCAGGTCCACGATCTCGTCGCTCGCCTGCTCGGGCGTGACGAAGATGTGAGCGTCATCCTGGTGGAAGACCTGGACCCGGAGCAGGCCCGTCAGGACGCCGGAGCGCTCGTTGCGGTGCAGCGGGTCGTCGCAGGCCAGCCGCAGCGGCAGCTCGCGGTGGCTGCGGCGCCGGGAGCGGAAGAGGACCATCGTGCCCGGGCAGTTGACCGGCTTCAGGCCCATGCGGTCGCCGTCGCCGGCGTCCACGAAGAACATGTTGTCGGCGAAGTGCTCGAGGTGGCCGGAGCTGGCGTACAGCGGGTCGCGGGCGAGCAGCGGCGTGGACACCTCCTGGTAGCCCCAGCGCTCGTGGGCGCGCCGCCAGTGGTCCTGCAGCGAGCGCAGCACCGCCATGCCGCGGGGCAGCCAGTACGGCATGCCGGGCGACGTGGGCTCGAAGTGGGCGAGCTCCAGGTCGCGCAGCCAGCGCCGGTGGTCGGACTGCCGTTCCTCGTCCATGTCAGCCTCCTCGGTGCGGAGATAAAAGAAAGAGCCCCCGCCCGGTATCGGGCGGGGGCTCTTTCCTGGCCTGCGTTCAGCGCGCCGGCGGGCCGGCCACGCGCGAGCACCAGGGGACCCCCCGGCAAGTAGTGGTCGTGGAGACCCGGTTGCTCACGAGGGGAAGTCTACTGCCCCGCCCCCCCATGCCCCTCCCCCCTTGCGGGGGAGGAGGGTCGGCAGCGACCCGGAGGGGGGGCGAGAAGAAGAGACAACCGCTCCAGCACGGCGTCCAGTTCGACCAGGACGTCGATCGCCGGAATCCGGACGATCCGGTATCCCTGCGCGTCCAGCCAGAGCGCCCGATCGCGGTCCTTGATCATCTGATCGCCATGGAAGTCGCCGTCGACCTCGACGATGAGCCGGACCGCCGGGCAGTAGAAGTCGACGATGTACGGGCCGATGGGGACCTGGCGGCGAAACCTCGGTCCGAGGGCGCGGCCCCGGACCTCGCGCCAGAGCAGGCGCTCTGGCAGCGTCATGTCGCGGCGGAGCTGGCGGGCGCGGTCGAGCATGCAGCGAGTGTCGGCGAGCGCCGGATGGTGCGCAAGCTAACCCGTAAAGCCTGTCTTAGCCCCCCCTCCGGGTCGTGGCCGACCCTCCTCCCCCGCCGGGGGGGGAGGGGCCTTGTCAGCCCACTACCTCGAGCGCAACCTGGTGCATCTTCGTGAAGTTCTGGTCCGCCATGAACGCGTTGCCGTCCACGACCGTGCCCTGGTGGCAGCTCACGATCAGGTAGACGTACCCGGCCCACGAGCGGCCCGAGTCCGTCTCCGACGCCCAGGCCGGGTGGTCCGGGTGGCTGTGGTAGTAGCCCACGATCTCCTGACCCGCCGCGTCGCAGTCGCGCATCACCTGGATGTGCTCGCGCTCGTCCAGCTCGTACCGGTCGCGCGCGCGGTCGATCACCTTGTTCCGGATCCGCCTCGTCGATGTCACCAGGTCCGCGCCGCGGGCCGCGATCAGCGCCCCGCAGATCTCGTTCGGGTACCCCTCCGAGGCGTGCTGCTTCACCTCGTCGTACGCCTGCGGCGTGATCCTCACGTCCGCGTCCGGTACAGACCGGTCGACAGGTACCGGTCGCCGTTGTCGGGAAACACCGTCACCACCACGCCGCGCTCCACCTCCGCCGCCAGTCGTTCGATCGCCCACAGCACCGCGCCGCACGAGTGCCCGACCAGCAGGCCCTCGCGGCGGGCCAGCGTCCGCGCCAGCTCGTACGCCGGCTCGGTGGGCGCGCCCCACACCTCGTCGGCCACGCCCTCGTCCCAGATGCCGGGCACGATCGCCGTGGGCAGGTGCTTCAGCCCCTCCAGCCCGTGGAACGCGTCGTCCGGCTGGACCGCGATCGTGCGGATGGACGGGTCGTGCTCCTTCAGGCGGCGCGCCGTGCCCGTGAACGTGCCCGTGGTGCCCAGCCCGGCCACGAAGTGCGTGACCCGGCCTCCGGTCTGCTCCAGGATCTCCCGGCCCGTGCCCAGGTAGTGCGCCCGCGGGTTGGCCGGGTTGTTGTACTGGTCGGGATAGAAGTACCGCTCGGGGTGCTCGGCGACCAGCTCCCGCACCAGCCGGATCGCCCCGTCGGAGCCCTCCAGCCCGTCCGAGTAGACCGCCTCCGCCCCGTACGCCGAGATCAGCTGCTTGCGCTCGGCGCTGACGTTCGCCGGCATCACGAGCCGGACCCGGTAGCCCTTGGCCGCCCCGACCAGCGCGTACGCGATGCCGGTGTTGCCCGACGTCGAGTCCACGACGATCCGGTCCCTGGTCAGCGCACCCCGGCGCTCGCCGTCCTCGATCATCGCCAGCGCCGCCCGGTCCTTCACGGAGCCGCCGGGGTTGAACCACTCGGCCTTGGCGTACACCTCCAGGCCCGGGTGGCGCTCCTCGAACAGCCGGATGCGCAGCAGCGGGGTGTTCCCGACCAGCTTCGTGATGGAGTCCTGGACTGCCGGCCTGATCATCACCTGGAGTGTAGGAACCGCGGTCTCCGAAGCCGTGTTCCGGTCGCTACGACCCGTAGTGGATGAGCAGCAGGCCGGCCGCCACGTAGATCGCCCCGAGCGCGTACCCGGCCAGGGAGCGGCGCAGGATCGTCCCGCCCTCGGGGGCCAGGATGTTCAGGACCGCCTTGCCGATCAGCAGGCCGCCGCCGAGCACCGCCAGGCTGGGCCAGTGGGCGAGCACCCCATAGCCGAGCACCGCCGCGAACATCGCGACCTCGACGAGTTGGACGAACGTGTACAGGTTCACCGACGTGGGCTGATGGACCGTGTGAAATCCTCCAGGAGGTCCTGGGGGTCCTCCAGGCCTGTGGAGATGCGCACCGTGCCCGGCGTGATGCCCAGGGCCAGGCGCTCCTCCGCCGACAGCGACACGTGCGACGTGATGTCGGGATACGAGATGGTGGTCTCGACGCCGGCCAGGCTGGCCGCGAAGCGCACCAGGCCGAGACCGGACACCATCGCCTGGACGGCGCCCCGACCGCCCGCCAGGTCGATGGCCAGCATCCCTCCCGCCCCGTCGGGCAGGACCCGCCGGGCCAGCGCCTCCGACGGCGAGCCCTCCAGCAGCGGGTAGTGGACCGCGGCCACCTCCGGCAGCCCGGCCAGCCCGTGCGCCAGCGCGAACGCGTTGTCGCTGTGGCGCCGCATCCGGAGGTGCAGCGTGCGCAGGCCGCGCAGCGCCAGCCAGGCCTCGAACGGGCCCAGCGAGCCGCCCATCCGGACGACGCGCTCCCGGACGCGGCCCACCGGCTCGGCCGCGCCGACCACCACGCCGGCCACCAGGTCCGAGTGGCCGCCGATGTACTTGGTCGCGCTGTGCATCACCAGCGTCGCGCCGAGGCTCAGCGGCCGGCAGAGGACCGGCGAGGCGAACGTGTTGTCCACGAGCACAGGCACGCCCCGCGCGGCCGCCAGCCGGCAGACTGCCTCCAGGTCGGTGACCCGGCACAGCGGGTTGGTGATCGTCTCGGCCACGACCGCCGCGGCGCCCGGGAGCGCCCGGGCGTACCCGTCCAGGTCGTGCAGGTCCACCTCGCGGACGTCGTACCCGAACGGCGCCAGGTCGGCCCGCAGCATGGCCAGGGTGACTCCGTAGCCATCCGCGGTCACCACGATCGGGGCCGGCCGGGGCACGAGCGCCAGCACGGCCGCGTGGATGGCGGCCATGCCGGACGCGCAGGCCACGCCGGCCTCCGCGCCCTCCAGCTCGGCCACGGCCGCCGCCAGCATCGACGTGTTCTCGTTCGAGTTCCGGCCGTACACGTGGCCCGGCGCGCGCCCGCTCGACACCTCGACGTAGTCGTCCAGGTCGTCGAAGACGTGGACGGCCGACTGCACGATCGGCGGCGCGAGCGGCTCGCGGGCCCGGAGCTCGCGGCCGGCGTGGACCGCCCGCGAGTCAGGCCTCATGCCACGCCGTTGCCACGGGTGCGGAGGCGGGAGCGGCCGGCGTAGCGGGCAGAGGAGCCCAGCTCGGCCTCGATCGCCAGCAGCCGGTTGTACTTGGCCACGCGGTCCGAGCGGGCAGGGGCGCCGGTCTTGATCTGGCCGGCGCCGGTCGCCACGGCCAGGTCGGCGATCGTCGTGTCCTCCGTCTCGCCGGAGCGGTGGGAGATGACGGCGCTGTAGCCGCTGGCCCGCGCCAGCTCGATCGCCGCCAGCGTCTCGCTGAGGCTGCCGATCTGGTTGACCTTGACCAGGATCGAGCTGCCCACGCGCCGCTCGATGCCCTCGCGCAGGCGCTCGGGGTTGGTCACGAACAGGTCGTCGCCGACCAGCTGGACGCGGCCGCCGACCCGGTCGGTGAGCAGCTTCCAGCCGTCCCAGTCGTCCTCGGCCATCCCGTCCTCGATGGACACGATCGGGTACTTGCCGATCCAGGACTCGTACAGGTCCACCAGCTCGGCCGAGCTCAGCGTGCGGCCCTCGCCGGCCAGCTGGTACGCGCCGTCGCGGTAGAACTCGGTGGAGGCCGGGTCCAGGGCCAGGGCGACGTCCTCGCCGGGCGTGTAGCCGGCCTGCTCGATCGCGGTGACGATGAGCTGGAGCGCCTCCTCGTTGGTCTCGAGCTGGGGGGCGAAGCCGCCCTCGTCGCCGACGGCGGTGCTCATGCCGCGCTTGTGCAGCACCTTCTTGAGCGCGTGGTAGACCTCGGACGTGGCCCGCATCGCCTCGGCGAACGTCTCGGCGCCGACCGGGCAGATCATGAACTCCTGCAGGTCCACGTTGTTGTCGGCGTGGACGCCGCCGTTCAGCACGTTGGCCAGGGGCAGCGGCAGCACGCACGCCTGGGCGCCGCCCAGGTAGCGGTACAGCGGCAGCTCCGTGCAGGCGGCCGCGGCGTGGGCGGCGGCCAGGGACACGCCCAGGATGGCGTTGGCGCCCAGGCGGCCCTTGTTGGGGGTGCCGTCGAGCTCGACGAGGGTGCGGTCCAGCTCGGCCTGGCCGAGCACGTCGAGGCCCTCGACCGCCTCGGCGATCTCACCCTCGACGTTGGCGATCGCCGCGCGGACGCCCTTGCCGCCGAAGCGCTCGGGATCGCCGTCGCGCAGCTCGACGGCCTCGTGGGCACCGGTGGAGGCGCCGGAGGGCACGGCCGCGGTACCCGCCGCGTATGCCGTGACGACGCTGACGCTCAGAGTGGGGTTGCCGCGTGAGTCGAGCACCTCGAGCGCGCTCACGCCCTCGATCGGGATCATCGGGTGGAACAGTCTAGTCCCCCTTCCTGGGCCGCCGCCCCCGTGGGGCATGACGCGGTTCCACCGTACCGCAGCCACGTCTCACGGGGTCCGTGACGTGGCGTAGGTACGGCAAGCGCACCCAGACGACCCACTTGCGCGCCAAGCGCGGCTCGCTGGTTGCCCAGACGGTCCCGCGCTCCCCTTCGGTGGTCCGCCCACCCGGGCGCGGCGCCGGCACAAGGGCATCACAGGACGACGCCAGACCCGCGGGGCCGCCGCCCCCGTCAGAGCTGGGGGATCCGCGCCGGGTCCAGCGGCTCCGGGCGCGGGAGCGAGAACCCGTAGTCGAGCAGCCGCGTCGCGTCCGCCGTCAGCGCCAGGTCCGAGTGCATCAGGGCGACCGCCAGGTGGCGGTCGCCGCGGGTCGCCGTGCCCACCAGGCAGTAGCCCGCGTCGTCGGTGTACCCGGTCTTCAGGCCCGTGGCGCCCGGGTACACCGAGACCAGCCTGATCAGCGTGTGCAGGAAGTAGCCCTTGTGGGTGTCCGTCGCCGGCAGCTCCTGGTCCTTCGCGCCGGCCAGCGCCAGCAGGGCCGGGTACCGCCACGCGATCGCGTCCGCGGCCACCGCCAGGTCGTACGCGCTGGCCCGCAGGCCCGGGTCGTCCAGGCCGGTCGGGTTCGTGAAGTGCGAGTCCCGCATGCCCAGCGCCG
>Ga0070717_10001805_pt1 | contig 14955 bp, 20 predicted proteins | sample LARL113metaG_FD_71366 | JGI IMG/M metagenome (GOLD analysis project Ga0070717, IMG submission 71366) | Corn, switchgrass and miscanthus rhizosphere microbial communities from Kellogg Biological Station, Michigan, USA - LAR L11-3 metaG | ecosystem: Host-associated > Plants > Roots > Rhizosphere ... | reverse complement strand
CCCTTGTCGCGGAAGTACTCGCCCATCGCGCACCCGGCGTAGGGAGCGATGTAGTTCACGGCCGCCGGCTCGGACGCCGTCGCCGCGACGATGATCGTGTACTCCATCGCGCCGTGCTCTTCCAGCGTGGCGCGCACCCGCGCGACGTTGGCGGCGTTCTGCCCGATCGCGACGTACACGCAGAAGAGGTCCTTGCCCTTCTGGTTGATGATCGTGTCCAGGAGCACCGCCGTCTTGCCGGTCTGGCGGTCGCCGATGACCAGCTCGCGCTGCCCGCGGCCGATCGGGATCATGGCGTCGATCGACATGACGCCGGTCTGCACCGGCTCGTCCACGCGCGTGCGCGTGATCACGCCGGGGGCGATGACCTCGATCGGCGCCCGCTGCTTCGCCGCGATGGGTCCGAGCCCGTCGATCGGCTCGCCGAGCGGGTTGACGGTCCGGCCCAGCAGCTCCGGGCCGACGGGCACCTCGAGGGTGCTGCCGGTCGTCCGGACCTCGTCGCCCTCCTTGATGTGCTCGTAGGCGCCCAGGACGACCGCGCGGACCTGGTCCGCCTCGAGGTTGAGGGCGAGGCCCTCGACGTCGCCGGGGAACTGCACGATCTCGCTGGCCATGACGCCGGTCAGGCCGAAGATCTGGACGATGCCGTCGCCCACGCTGATGACGCGCCCGACGTCCGCCGACACCGTCTCGGCGTCGAAGTCCTTCAGGCGCTGCTTGATGACCTCGCTGATCTCGTTGGAGCTGATGGCCAACTCAGTTCGTTCCTCTCAACTCCCTCCCCCCTCGCGGGGGAGGGTTGGGGCGGGGGGGATCAATCTTCCTTTGTCCTTACGCGCCCGCCAACTGGTGGCGCAGCTGCTGCAGCCGCGTCGCGACGCTGGCGTCGACCACCCGGTCGCCGATCCGGAGCACGAGGCCGCCGATGATGGCGGCGTCCACCAGGTTCTCGAGCCGGACCTCGCGGCCCAGCTGTCGCGACAGGCTCGCCACCAGCTTATCGGCGTCAGATCGGCTGAGCGGGACCGCCGTCGTCGCGGTCGCGCGCACGCGGCCGGCCTCCTCGTCGGCCAGCAGCCGGTACTGCTCGATGATGCCCTCCAACTCGCCGATCCGGTTGGCCGCCACCAGGAGCCGGGCGAGGTTCGCGACCTCGGGACCGCCGCTGCCCGCGAGCAGCGAGGCGGCCGCCTCCTGGCGGCGCTGGGCGGAGATCGTCGGGTTGGCGAGGATGCGCGTCACCTCGGGCCGGCCCAGGACGTCGCGGACCGTCTCCAGCCGCTGCGCCCATTCCCCGACCTGGCCGTCCTCTCTCGCCAGCTCGAAGATGGCGCGTGCGTAGCGCTTCGCCGCGGCGCCGGCCATCAGTTCCTCGAGTCCTCCCCGACCTGCGCGATCGCGCGATCGATCAGGGATCGGTGGAGCCGGTCGTCGAGCGTCTCGCCCACGACCTTCTCCGTCGCCGCCACGACCAGGTCGGCGACCTGGCCGCGGACCGCGTCCACCGCCTTCTGGCGCTCCGCGTCGATCTCGCGGGTGGCGTTGTCGACGATCCGCTTGGCCTCCTCCTGGGCGCGGCCCCGCAGCTCCGTGCGCAGCTGCTCGGCCGAGCGGCCGGCGCCCTCGACGATCTCGGCCCCCCGCTGGCGGGCCTCGTTGAGCTGGCCCTCCGCGTCCGCCAGGCGCTGCTCGGCCTCCTGGCGCGCGCGCTCGGCCGCCGCGAGCTGCTCGCTGATCTGGCGCTGACGGCCCTCGGCCGCCCGCATGACCGGCGGGTACACCCACCGCGCGAGGATGAGGATCATCAGGACGAACGCGATGACCTCGACCACGAACGAGAGGCTGAGGTCGAGGAGCCCTGCTTCCACCTAGGAGACCCCGTTCGCCACCGCGGTGATGAAGTAGAAGCCGAGGGCGAGGTTGATGAAGTACATCGCCTCGACCAGGCCGATGATCAGGAACATGATGACCTGCAGACGGCCCTGCGCCTCGGGCTGGCGCGAGACGCCGGCGATGGTGGCGTTGCCGGCCAGGCCGTCGCCGACCGCCGCGCCGATGGCGCCGCCACCCAGCGCGAGGCCGGCGCCGATCAGCGCTCCCGCGACCGCGATTGCATGGTTCATAGAGGAGTCCTCCTGGCTCTCAATGTGACTCCAGGCCTTCGCGGGCCTGGCCGAAGTAGATGATCGTGAGCAGCATGAAGATGAAGGCCTGGATGGTGCCGACGAAGAAGACGTCGAAGAACTTCCAGGCGATCAGCGCCACCGCCGACAGCGGCAGTGCCGCCGGGATCGAGTCGACGACGAGCGTGATCAGGTACACCATCAGCAGACCGGCGAAGATGTTGCCGAACAGCCGCAGCGAGAGCGTGACCGGCTTGACGATCTCCTCGATGATCGTGAGCGGCGGGAACGGCGGCCGCATGAAGTGCTTCAGGTATCCGCCGACGCCGCGCACCCGGATCGCGTAGCCCTGCGTGACGAAGAACACGACGAGCGCCATCGCCAGCGTCTGGTTGAGGTCCGAGTTCGCCGGCTTCAGCACGGTGATGCCGCCGAGCGGGAAGAAGTCCAGCCAGTTGGCGACGAAGATGTACAGGCCGGCCGTCGCCGCGATCGGGAGGATGAAGCCGACGTCCGCGCCGACGGTGTCACCGACAAGCTCCCTGACATAGCTGACCAGGAACTCGAGCACCATCTGCAGCTTGCTGGGAACGCCCGGCCGCAGCCGGCTGGCGACGAAGAACCCGATGCCGAGCGTGACGATGATCGCCACGGCGCTCGACACCAGCGTGTCCACCGTGACCGCGCAGTAATAGAACTTGATGACCTGGAGGTTGAGGTAGCCGTCGCCGCAGATGGGCGTCAGCGGGTGCGTGCCCGGCGGGGAGGCGGCGAGGAACGTCACGACGCGCGCACCGCCGTCACGCTGGCGACGACCGCAAGCACGAGCTGGGCGCCGGCGATCCCGAGCAGGACCAGCGGCACGTAGGGCAGGCCCAGCAGCACGCCGAGGCCGAGGCCGATCGCGCTGAGCAGCGCCAGGCGGCCCATCGCGGTGAAGCCGAAGTTCGCCTCGATGCCGAGCGCGCGGCGGGCCAGGAAGCCGTTGGCGGCGCCGACCAGCAGGCCGAGGGCGACGCCGGCGCCGGCGCGCCAGTGCCCGGTCGCCAGGCCCGCCGCCAGTGCGAGCAGCGCCGCGGCCGCGCAGACCGCCGCCGTCATCTTCAGTGGCTCAGTCCTTCCGTTCACAAGTAGCGCTTGAACCTCGTATAGACCGTCGCGACCGCCGCGACCACACCAAGAAACAGTCCGATGAAGAAGAAGGTGGGTCCGCTGTGCGCGGCCGAGTCGATCACGAGACCGAGCACCAGCGGCACGACGACCGCCGCCGCTAACAGCACTGCCAGGCCCAGGAGCTCCATGCCTGAGGGGCCCTGGCCCGTGCTGCCTCGATCGCCGGCGGGCGACATTCCGCGAGAAGTTTACCCGACTGCTATGTCGCGCCGCGTCGAGGGGGCGCGCGACCTAGTGCGCGGTCTGGCGGCCGACCAGGAGCTCGTGCAGGAACTCGCCGAACGGCACCGGGATGCGCGCCCGCGCGCTGCGCAGGCGCTCGCCGAGCACCGTGGACAGCACGACGACCATGAGCACGATGACCACGGCCAGGATCTTGCGGTGGCCGAACACCGTCAGCCCGACCGCGCCCAGGATGCCTGAGGCGCAGTAGAACAGGATGCACGTCTGGCGCGGCGTCAGCCCCGCCTGCAGCAGCAGGTGGTGGATGTGCTTGGCGTCGGCGTGGAACGCCTTCTGCCCGCTGAGCCTGCGGCGCAGGATGGCCAGCGCCGCGTCCGCGATCGGGATGCCCATCGCCAGAAGCGGCACCGCGACCGAGGCCGCGATCGCCACCTTGGCCACGCCCGCGACCGAGAGCAGCGCGACCGCCAGGCCGAGCCAGTACGCGCCCGAGTCGCCCATGAAGATGCGCGCCGGGTTGAAGTTGAACACCAGGTAGCCGATGCACGCGCCGGCCAGCGCCGCCGCGAGGATCACGATCTCCGGCTGCCGCCCGGCCGCCGCCACCAGCAGCACGATGGCCGTCACCGCGACGACGCCGGCCGCGAGGCCGTCCACGCCGTCCAGCAGGTTGACCGTGTTCTGCATGCCCAGGATCCAGAAGACGGTCACCGGCAGGACCAGCAGGCCCAGGTCGTGGACCTGGAGCGGGCCGAGCAGGACGAACTGGATCTGGAAGCCGAAGAGGAGGACGGCGGCCACCGCGATGACCGCCTGGATGGCGAGCTTGACGAACGCGTTGATGCCCCAGCGGTCGTCGATGGTGAACACCAGGGCGGTCACGCCGCTGAGGATCAGCAGGCCCGGGATGCTCACGGTCACGTCGCTGCGGTGGTACAGCAGCGTCGCGAGCGCGAACGCCCCGAACATGGCCAGGCCGCCGCCGAACGGGATCGGGCGGGTGTGGATGTCGCGGTCGCGGCCCGGGTGCGCGACGAAGCCGACCCGCCGCGAGACCACGATCGCGAGGGCGGTCAGGCCGAGACCTGCCACGAGGGCGACCAGGCCCGGGCCCACCCCGGGCGCCACGTTGCTGGCGACGATCTTGACGAACTGCCAGCTGAAGAACTGGTCGGGCCCGGCCGTGGTGTCGACGTTGATGATGCTGGTGAGCGCAAGCAAGACGAGTACCCCTGGTTATGAACGGGTCGAACCGCCTCGCGGTTACCCCGCTACGCGAACGCGTACGGTAGCGGGTGGCGCTGGCAGAGGTCCAGGGTGCGCTCGCGGACCGCGTCCAGGGCCGCCTGGCCCCGCTCCTCGGCCAGGGCCTCCAGCAGGTCGGCCACGCAGTCGGCCACCTCCCGCATCTCGGCCGGCCCCATCCCCCGCGTGGTCACGCTCGGGCTGCCCAGGCGGACGCCGCTGGGGTTGAAGCGGGACGCCTCGTCGAAGGGGATCGCGTTGGAGTTGACCGTCAGGCCCACCCCGTCGGCCGCGTTCTGCACCGTCCGGCCCTTGAGGCCCAGCGGGCGCAGGTCGATCAGCATCAGGTGGTTGTCGGTGCCGCCGGTCGTCAGGCGCAGGCCCCGCTCCAGCAGGCGGGCCGCCATCGCGGAGGCGTTCTCGACCACGCGCCGGGCGTAGTCGCGGAACTCGGGCTTGAGCGCCTCGCCGAAGCAGACGGCCTTGGCGGCGATCGCGTGCATCAGCGGCCCGCCCTGGGTGCCGGGGAAGACCGCCGAGTCCAGCGGCTTCTGCCAGCGCTCGGCGTCCGTGGCCAGGATCAGGCCGCCCCAGGCCCCGCGCAGGGTCTTCTGGGTCGTGGAGCTGACCACGTGCGAGTCGGCCACCGGCGACGGGTAGGCGCCGCCGGCCGCCAGGCCGGCGAAGTGGGCCATGTCGGTCACCATCACGGCCCCGACCGAGTCGGCGATCTCCCGCATCCGGGCGAAGTCGATGCGCCGGGGGTACGCCGAGTAGCCGACCAGCAGCATCTTGGGCCGGACCTCCTCGGCCACGGCCCGGACGGCGTCGTAGTCGATGAGCTCGGTCTCCCGGTCCACGGTGTAGGAGTGGATCTCGTACAGCTTGCCGCTGAAGTTGGCGGGGCTGCCGTGCGTGAGGTGGCCGCCCGCGCCCAGGTCCATGCCCATCACCCGGTCGCCGGGCTGGCAGATGGCCGCGTAGACCGCCGCGTTGGCCTGGCTGCCGGCGTGGGGCTGGACGTTCACGTAGGCCGCGCCGAAGAGCTGGCGCGCCCGCTCCTGGGCCAGGGTCTCGATCTCGTCCACCACCTCGCAGCCGCCGTAGTAGCGGCGGCCGGGGTAGCCCTCGGCGTACTTGTTGGTGAGCAGGGTGCCGAGCGCCTCCAGGATGGCGGGGCTGGCGAGGTTCTCGGAGGGGATCAGCTCCAGCGTCTGGCTCTGGCGCCGGTACTCGCGGCGGATCAGCTCCGCCACGGCGGGATCGGCGTCGTCGAGCGCGCGGAACGTGAGCGTGGTCTGGGTCTGGGGGGCCATCTCGCGAATGCTATCGGGGGCCGCCCCCCGCCGGCCGGCCGGGCGTCAGCCGACGACGAGGGGCAGGTACTCGACGTGGCCGCCGGCCTGCTCCGGCGGCTTGTCCTCCGAGCGCAGCATGAGCGCGATCACCTCGGCGGCGTCCTGCCGGGCCTCGTCCAGCGTGGGCAGGCCGCCGCCGTTGATGCCGGGGAGGTCGGGCTCGTTCACCGCGTAGTGCCAGAGCTCGAAGTCGGGGTCGAAGAAGAACTCGACCCTGATCCGGGACTGCGCCGCCATCTCGAACCCCATCATCTAGATCATTCTCCTCAGCTCGCACCTGCCGTGCCTTCGCCACGCGCCCATCCTGACCGCCCCGGACGGACAAAACGCGGACAATGCCACCGTGACGGAACCGATCTCGATCCGGCGGGTCGGCGGCGATGGCGACGGGCTCGCCGCCGGGCTGGCGGACGTGCTCATCGACTGCGTCGAGGGCGGCGCCTCGGTCGGCTTCATGCTTCCCCTCGACCGGGAGCGGGCGGAGACCTTCTGGTCCGGCGTCCTGGACGACGCCGAGCGCGGGGAGCGCATCGTCCTGGTCGCCGAGGAGCCTGACACCGGGGCGGTCGTCGGCACCGTGCAGGTGGCGCTCCGCACGCCCGAGAACCAGCCCCACCGGGGCGACCTCGCCAAGATGCTGGTCCACCGGCGGGCGCGCCGGCGCGGGCTGGGAGCGGCCCTGCTCCGGGCGGCCGAGGCCGCCGCCCGCGAGTCCGGCAAGACGCTCCTGGTCCTCGACACCGCCAGCGCCGACGCCGAGCGCGTCTACGAGCGCGGGGGCTGGCAGCGCGTCGGCGCCATCCCCCGCTACGCCCTGTGGCCGGACGGCGGCTTCTCGCCCACCGTCCTCTACTACAAGGACCTGGACGGCCGATGAGGACCGGGCTGCTGCTGGCGGCGGCCGGGGCGGCCGCCGGCGGCGCCGCGCTCCTGCTCGTCGCGACGCTCGGCGACCCCTCGCGCACCGACCTCGGCGGCCTCTGCCTGGCGGCGTCGCCGCTCCACGCCGTCGCGGCCCCGGGGCAGCCCTGCGAGCGGCTGGCGCTGAACCTCGTGACCCTGCCCTACCTGACCGGCTGCGCCCTCCTCCTGCCCCGCCTGCCCGCGCGGCTCGCGGTGCGGCTGGCCCACGTGCTGGCGGCCGCCGCGCCGGCCGCGGTGCTGCTCGCGATCCTCGCGGCGCGGCCGGCCCTGGCCGCCGACTGGAGCGCGCTGCTCGGCGTCGCCGCGCTGGCGGCCACGCTCCTGACCGGCGCCGCGCACCTGGCCCGGCCGCGCGCGGCGAACGCCGTCCACCTGGGCGTGGCCGCGCTCTGGCTGGCGCTGGCCGTCGGCTCCAACGTGGTGGACGCGGTGGGCGGCCGCTGACGGCCGTTGGGTAGCATCCGGGACGTCATGGTCGTGCCCGCCACCGCGGTCGAGGTCAGGTCGCTGGACCTGGTCACGCGGTCCGCCGCCGCCACCGCGGACGTCGGCGCGGCGCTCGTGCACGGCCTGCGCCGGGGCGACATCGTCCTCCTGACCGGCGGCATCGGCTCCGGCAAGACCGTGTTCGCGAAAGGGGTCGCGCGCGGTCTCGGGATCGAGGAGACGGTCGTCAGCCCCTCCTTCCTGCTGCACGGGATCTACCGGGGCCGGCTCACGCTCAACCACTTCGACTTCTACCGGCTGAACGACCCGGCCGAGGCCTCCGAGCTCGGGATCGAGGAGGCCGCCGAGTCGGGGCTGACGCTCATCGAGTGGGGCGACCGCTTCCCCGGCCTGATCGAGCCCCCGTTCCTCGAGATCCACTTCGAGCTCGGCGGCGGTCCCGACGACCGCGGTCTCACCTTCCGGTTCGTTGGCGACGAGTGGTGGCAGCGGCTGCCCCGGCTGTTCGCCGCATGACGGCCGACGGCCGCCCGGTGATCGCGCTCGAGGCGTCCACGGCGCTGGTGAGCTGCAGCATCCACGGCGAGTTCGACGTGGACGTGTCGACCGTGGCGGCGGCGCGGCAGGTCGAGCTGTTCCCCGAGATCGTCGCCCGGGCGCTGGACGCGGCCCGGATCACCGTGTCGCAGCTGGGGATGGTCGTCGTGGGCGCCGGGCCAGGGTCGTACATCGGCCTCCGCAGCGCGCTGGCGTTCGGCAACGCCCTCTCCCACGCCGTCGGCTGCCCCATCGCCGGCGTCTCGACGCTGGACTCGATCGCCATCGACGTCGCCCGGGACGGACGCCTCGCCGTCGTCGCGCTGGAGGCGGGTCGGGACCGCCTCAACGTCGCCGCATACCGGTCCGCCGGCGGCGCCGTGGACCGGCACCTCGAGCCCTGCCTGATGTCGCACGCCGAGCTCGAGCGCTACGTGGCGGCATGCCCGGAGCCGGTCGACGTCTACCGGCCCCGCGTCGCGGGCGCGCCGGCCCCGACCGCGCGGGGCCACCTGAAGCTCGCCCTGCTGCGGCCGGACTGGCTCGCCGTTGCGCCGCCCGGCGAGGCGGTGCCCGTCTACAGCCTGCCGGCGGCAGCCGAGCCGGTCAGGCCGCCGTCGCCGCTTCCAGGAGCCTGAGGTCGGGCTTCGGTCCCATGCCGGCGTCCGATGGGCCGGCGTTCTCGAGCTGCCACCACCCCGCCGCGCCGATCATCGCCGCGTTGTCGGTCGCGTACTTCGTCGGGGGCAGGAGCAGCCGGGCCCCGGTCGGCGGGACGTCCACCTGCAGGCGGGCGCGGATGATCGGGCTGGCCGCCACGCCGCCGACCACGACGGCGCTGCGCGGCTGCCACTCCTCGATCGCCCGTACCAGCTTGCCGACCAGGACGTCCGTGCACGCGGCCGCGAATGAGGCGGCGACGTCCGCGACCTCGTACGACCGCTCGGCCAGCAGCCGGCGGACGGCGGTCTTCAGGCCCGAGAACGAGAAGTCGAGGCCCTCGCGCAGCATCGGCCGGGGCAGGTCGTACAGGTCCCGGCCCTGCTTGGCGAGCCGGTCCACGACCGGGCCGCCGGGGTAGCCGAGCCCGAGCTCCCGGGCCACCTTGTCGTAGGCCTCGCCCACGGAGTCGTCCCGGGTCTGGCCCAGCACCCGGTACACGCCGCGCGCCCGCGCGTGCACCAGCATCGTGTGCCCGCCGGAGACGAGCAGGACGATGGCCGGGTACTCGATCGGCTCGGCCTCCAGCTCGGCCGAGAAGAAGTGCCCCTCCAGGTGGTTGACGCCGACCAGCGGCTTCGCCCAGGCCAGCGACAGCGCCTTCGCGGTGGACAGCCCCACGGCCAGGCAGCCGATCAGGCCCGGCCCCTGCGTCACCGCGATCGCGGCGAGGTCGGCGGGGCTGGACCCGGAGCCGCGCATCGCCTCGTCCACGATCGGGAGGACGAACCGGACGTGCTCGCGGCTGGCGATCTCGGGCACCACGCCGCCGAACGCCCGGTGCGACTCGATCTGGCTGCGCACCGCCGACGAGAGCACGGTGAAGTCGGGCGCGACGACCGCCGCGGCCGTCTCGTCGCACGACGTCTCGATCGCGAGGATCCGGTCGTCAGGCACCGGCCAGCACCGCCTCGATGTCCGCCGCCGGGATCGCCCCCTGGCGCTCGATCACGGGCTCGGGCAGGTTCGTGTTCACCAGGGTCGAGGAGACGGCGCCGAGCTCGCCCCCGTCGATCGCCACGTCGGGGCTCCCGTCCAGCGAGGCCAGCACGTCGGCGAGCGCCGGGTGCGTCGCCTGGCCGCTCATGTTCGCGCTCGTCATCAGGAACGGGCCGGTCGCCCGGGCGATCGCCAGCGCCAGCTCGCTGGCCGGCGCCCGGAGCCCGACCTCGTCCCGGCCCGCGAGCCAGTCCACGGCCGGGGTCCGCACGCCGACCGCGATGGTGAGCGCGCCGGGCCAGAACGCCGCCGCAAGCCGGTCGGCCGACTCCGGCCACTCCAGGCCCAGCGCCCGGACCTGCTCCGCGTCCTCGACGATGACGGGCAGCCGGCGCTCTCGCGGGCGGTGCTTCAGCTCGTAGATGCGCGCGACCGCGTCCGGCCGGGTCGGCAGCGCCGCCAGCCCGTACACCGTGTCGGTCGGGATGAGGACGACGCCCCCGTCGAGAAGACTGCTGACGACGCGTTCGATGGCCAGCCGGGAGGGGAGCACCTGCATGACGAGTCCGCCAAGTCTACTGAGCGACCGCTCACGTCCAGGCTTCGAGGACGCGCAGGTGGCCGCCGAGGTCGCGGTGGAAGCGGTGGCCGGCGTAGCCCTCCAGCCCGCCCAGCAGCGCGTCGCGCAGCGACGGGTCGATCTCGGCCAGCAGCGTGCCGCCCGGGCTCAGCCGGCTCGGCGCGGCCCCCAGCAGGCGGCGGATCAGCGCCGCGCCGCCCTCCGCCGCGAACAGGGCGTGTGCCGGTTGGGCCAGCACCTCGGGCGGCAGCACCGTTCCCTCGGCCACGTACGGGAGGTTGGCGCAGACCAGGTCCAGGGCGGCCGGCAGCGGGTCCACCAGGTCGCCCTGCAGGAGGGTGACGCGATCGGCCAGGCCGTGCTTGCGCACGTTGCGCTCAGCGACCTCCAGCGCGGCCGCGTCGTCGTCCGAGGCGAACACCGTGGCCTCGGGCACGTAGTGGCCGACGGCGACCGCGATGCAGCCGCTGCCGGTGCCCACGTCGGCCACGCGAACGGGGCCGCCGCGCTCGCGCGCCCACGACACGGCCCGCTGCACCAGCACCTCCGTGTCCGGGTTGGGCACCAGGACGGCCGGCGTGACCTCCAGGTCCAGCTTCATGAACTCGCGGTGGCCGACCAGGTACGCGACCGGCTCCCCCCTCCCCCGCCGCGCGATCAGGTCGCGGTACGGCGCCAGGTCGGCGTCGCTCAGCGGGCGGTCGAACTGGAGATACAGGTCCAGCCGGCGGATGCCCAGGGCGTGGGCGAGCAGGAGCTCGGCATCGAGGCGGGGCGAGCTGGAGCCGTGGGAGGTCAGGTACCCGGTCGCGCGACGAAGGATCTCGAGCAGGGTGAGGTCAGCCACGGCCGCGGCTCCACGCTACGCGCTACGCGCCGTTCTGGCTGTTGTCGCTGAGCTGCTCCTCGCGGGCCGCGGCGGCCAGCAGCGTGATCAGGTCGTCCAATTCGCCGGCGAGGATACGGTCGAGCTTGTAGAGCGTGAGGTTGATCCGGTGGTCGGTGACCCGGTTCTCCTTGAAGTTGTACGTGCGGATCTTCTCGGAGCGGTTGCCGGTCCGGACCATGGAGCGCCGCTGGGCCTCCTGAACCGCGTGCTGCTCGGCCATCTTGCGCTCGTAGAGGCGGGTTCGGAGCACGCGCAGCGCCTTCTCCTTGTTCTTGAGCTGCGACTTCTCGTCCTGGATCGACACGACCATGCCGGTCGGCAGGTGCGTGATGCGGATCGCCGAGTACGTCGTGTTGACGCTCTGGCCGCCGGGGCCGGTGGACGTGGAGGTCTCGATCTTGAGGTCCTTCTCGGGCAGGTCGATCTCCACCTCGTCGGCCTCGGGCATCACCGCGACCGTCGCGGCCGAGGTGTGGATGCGGCCCTGGCTCTCGGTGGCCGGCACGCGCTGGACGCGGTGCACCCCGCCCTCGAACTTGAGCTGCGAGTAGGCGCCGACGCCGTGGACCTCGAACTCGATCTTGTCGAACCCGCCGATCCCGTTGGACTGGCCGTCGATCACCTCTACCTTCCAGCCCTTGGACTCCGCCCAGCGCGAGTACATGCGGAACAGGTCGGCCGCGAACAGGGCCGCCTCCTGGCCGCCCTCGGCGCCCTGGATCTCGACGACCACGTCGCGGTCGTCGTTGGGGTCCTTCGGGAGCAGCAGCACCTTGAGGCGCTCCTCGAGGTCCACCAGCCGCTGCTGGGCCGAGTGCTCCTCGCCGCGCAGGAACTCCTGCATCTCGGGGTCGCGCTCCTGGCGCAGCAGCTCCTGGGCCTCCTCGGCCTGACGGGCCGCGTCCCGGTACCCGGTGTACGTGTTGACGAGCTCCTCCAGCCCGCGCAGCTCCTTGCCCAGCGACGCCAGCCGCTGCGGCTCGGTCGACACCTCGGGGCTGGCCATCTGCTCCTGCAGCTCGTCGTAGCGGCGGGCGATGGAGTCGAGCCGGTCGATCATGCGCCCGCCTCCGCGACCCGGGGCGGTGTGGCCGCGGCCTCCTCCTCCTCGCCGCTGCGCGCCGCGTCCAGCGCGGCGATCGCGACCTCCAGCATCCGGTCGTCGGGCTGGCGGGTGGTGAACCGCTGCGTGTACAGCACCGGCAGGAGCAGCACGCGCACGACCGGGTTGTCGCGGTGCCGCGCCATCAGGCGGATCCACTCGAAGCCGATGCCCGCGATGACCGGGATGCCCAGGACGCGCGACGCGATCAGCCAGAACCAGTTCGGATGGAAGATCGCGACCAGGCTGAACACGAGCACGCTGACCACGAGCACGACGAGCAGGAAGCCCGTGCCGCAGCGGGGGTGGAGCGTGCTGGCCGGGCGCACGTGGTCCACGTCCAGCGGCTGACCCGCCTCGTACGCGTTGATCGTCATGTGCTCGGCGCCGTGGTACTGGAAGACGCGCCGGACATCGCGCATCAGCGCGATCAGCGAGAGGTACGCGAGCACCAGCGCCACCCGGATCAGGCCCTCGACCAGCACGAACCAGAACGAGCTCGACCGGTGCACGGCCAGGCTGGCGCCGAGCAGCGGCAGGCCGAAGAACAGCGCGATGCTGCCGATCGCGGCCACCGTCAGCGAGATGGCGACCTCGCGCTTGCCGATCTGGATGTCCTGGGCGCCGGCGTTGACCTGGGCCGACCAGCTCAGGCTGCGCGTGCCCAGGTGGATCTGCTCGGCCAGCAGCGCCAGGCCGCGGACGAACGGCAGCTTCCACACCCGGTTGGTGTAGATCGGCGCGGTCAGCGCCCCGCGATCGATCCGGATCTCACCGGTGGTGGGGACCCTGACGGCGACCGCGTAGTGCCGGCGGCCGCGCATCATCACGCCCTCGATGACCGCCTGGCCGCCATAGAAGAAGCCGTCCTTCGGCCCCGTCCGGGCCGGCTGGGCGGCCGCTTCGTCCGGCGGCGGCATGGCGTGCGTGGCGACGCCTATCGCGTCGCCTTCGCCGCCCGCTTGCGGAACCGCTCGACCTGACCGCCGGTGTCCACGATTCGCTGCGTGCCCGTGTAGAACGGGTGGCAGGCGGCGCAGATCTCGGTCTTGAGCTCCTTCTGGGTGGAGCCGGTCGTGAACGTGTTGCCGCAGACGCAGGTGACGACCGCGTCCTCGTAGTAGGTCGGATGGATCTGTGTCTTCATGGTGTGCTCGCTCGTTGAATGGGGCAGTTTACCCAACTATTCCGGCCAGCAACTGGTGGGTCTGGAACGCCGCGAACGCGAGGTATCCCACCAGGAACAGCCACGCCGCGCCCATCGCCAGCCGGGCTGGGACCGGCACGACCTGATAGTAGGGCAGGTGGTCGTTGCGGAAGCGCTCGAAGACGGCCGGCAGGCCGAGCAGGACGAAGATCAGCACGATCGGGCTGAACCCGAGGAAGATCACCGCGAGCAGCAGCACGGCCAGGCCGAAGACCTGGAACCACTTGGAGACCACGGCGAGGATCCAGCCCCCGTCCAGCATGCCGACGGGGATCAGGTTGAAGAGGTTGATGAAGAAGCCCAGGTACGCGGCCAGGAGCAGCGGCCAGAAGTGCAGGTACCCGTACAGGGCGAAGGCGACCGTCGCGCCGACCGTGCCCGCGAGCGGTCCGGCGATGCCGATCTGGGCCTGCTTGAGGGCGTCCGTCGGGTGCTGGCGCTGGAAGATCGCCGCGCCGAAGAAGGGGATGAACAGGGGGGCCGAGGCGGCCATGCCCTGGCGCCGGATCTCGACGACGTGGCCCATCTCGTGGACCAGGATCATCAGGACGAGGCCGGCGGCGAACCAGGGGCCACCGAAGATCGCGTAGGCGCCGAAGCTGATGAGCAGCGTCAGCAGCGTCTTGGCCGCGCCGAACTTGGTCAGGAACAGGAGCGCGTACTTGCCGTACGCCCAGATGGCGGCCAGCACGGCGAGAAGACCGCCGAGCAGCCCACTGCGCCGGGCGTTCTGCGGCGGCCGGGTCGCCTGGGGCCGGTAGTACGAGTCGAACGGCTGGTAGCCCTGCGGCTCCTCAGGAGGCTGGGGCGGTGGGGGCGGCGGGCCGTACGGGGGCGGCACCGAACTCATTTGTAGTGAGCATACCCATGCCCGAGACGGCATAATCGGGAGTTTCGGGCCCCGCTTACGAACTGTTGCGGAAACCGTCAGGCGGGGGTGACAAGGGGCCTGGACGGCGGGGGAGCGGCCCCGGGTAGGCGGCGCGACGTCCGGGTGGCCGAGTTCGGGCGAAGGGGGCGCTGCGCGCCTCCCTGTTGCCAGCCTGGGCAGGTTGGCTGCCGGGCGTCAAGGCTTCCCTGCGGCGCTGGCGCGGCCTTGACGCCCTCCCGTCGCTGCTTCGGGCACAGAAGCAGGACACACACGGGCCGTCCATGAGACGTTTGCCGGCTAATGAGGGCCGTTGGCCGGCCAATGGCCCTTTGAACAGGCTCCGAGTGGGCCGTTGGCCGGCCAATGGCCCTTTCGGAGCGGCCTGCTACTGACGGGAGGGGGGTCAAGGCCGCGTCGCGCCGCAGGCTCTGTCCCGGTTCTGTGGGCGCAACAATCGATGCGCTCGGGCTGCACGGTTCGGCGTCGACCGTCCACGCGCTATTACCCTCCGGCTCATACGCTCCCTTCGCCATGCAGGATGGGACCCTGCCGGCTGGCGTCGGCCTGAACGCCAGCCGTGGTGCCTTGAACCGCGCATTCGTACGAAGGTGCAGTTGGCCGGCCCTGGGAGCTACGCACTCGTACATATGCGGC
>Ga0070717_10001804_pt1 | contig 14957 bp, 15 predicted proteins | sample LARL113metaG_FD_71366 | JGI IMG/M metagenome (GOLD analysis project Ga0070717, IMG submission 71366) | Corn, switchgrass and miscanthus rhizosphere microbial communities from Kellogg Biological Station, Michigan, USA - LAR L11-3 metaG | ecosystem: Host-associated > Plants > Roots > Rhizosphere ... | reverse complement strand
GGGGGCCACCGGGAGCTCGAACGCCAGCCCTCCCGAGCTGGGCCGGGGTCCCCTCCACGGAAGGGCCGGCCGGCCCTTCACCACACCGGTGACGCGCGCGACGCTCGGACCGTGATGAGGAACCTGCTTGTCGCGCTGAAGAGCCGCGGCGAGGCGGTACGCCTGGCCGCGGTGGCCGCGGCGCTGGCCGGACCCGACGCGCGGGCCAGCGTGGTGCATGTCATCGAGACCCGCAGCCGCGGTGACTTCGCGGAGGCCGACCTCGCGGTCACGCAGGCGGTGGACGCATTCCGCTCGCTCGGGATCACGGCCCGCGGCCACGTGGACGTGATGGGGGAGGGAGGAGTGGTCGGCCGGCTGGTCGAGCGGGCGCGTGAGTCGGACGCCGACGTCGTGGTGATGGGGTCGCGGGGCCTGGGCGAGGTCAGGGGGCTGGCCGCGCACAGCGTCAGCCACGGGCTGCTGGCCGGCCTGGACCTCCCGGTCCTGGTCCTGCCCGACGGCGCCGGGACGCCCGTCCGCAGGCTGCGGCGGGTCCTGGTGGCGCTCGGTGGAGAGGACGACGCAGATGCCGCGGTGAAGGCGGTGGGACTGCTGCGGACACCGGCGATCGAGGTGCTGGCGGTGCACGTGCCCCGGCGGGTCGCGCTGCACGCGGGCGAGGGACCCGGGGGCACGTTCCTCGAGATCGGCGAGACCTCCACGGCGGTGCTGGCGACCGCGGTCGCCCACTTCAAGGCGGCCGGGCTTCGCATCGCCATCCGGACCCTGGACCGGGACGGAGGCGTCGCGGACGCGATCTGCGAGACGGCCCGTGACTGGGACGCGCACCTGGTCGTCCTCGGCCCCCACCGGCGTGGGAGTGTGTCGGCCGTCGTCGGCGGCAGCACGGCCCACGCCGTGCTGCGGCACAGCGAGCGGCCGGTCCTGATCGCCGGCCGCTCGCGGCGGTGAGGTGGGGCCGCCGGCCGGGGGGACCGGCTCGAATGCCGGTCGGCCCGGCCCGGCAGGGACCTCCGGCAGTGGCCGGGGTGATGCCGAGGGCCGACGCTGGCCACATGCGATCGAGCCAACCGACCGGGCCGCTCTGACATTGGTGTGAGCGCAGGCGCCACGATGTTCCTCAAGACCGTCACCGAGCTCGCCGCCGACTTCAGCGACGTCCGCCCCGCACTGCTGCGCGACCCCGGCGAGTGGCTCGCCGGCCTGGGAGCCGAGGCAGCGGACGAGGGCGACCGGCTCGTGGTGCAGGTCGGCCTCGAGGTGGCCGGCCACCAGATAGGCGCCCACGCGCTGCTGGAAGCCGGCCGGCCCACGATCTCCGATCGACTGGTCGTCCTGCCGGTGCGCCTGCGCGCCCGGGACCACCGCCGGCTGTTCCCGACGATGGACGGCAGCCTCGACGTCGCCTGGCTGGGTCGCGACCGCACCTACCTGTCGCTCAACCTCACCTACGAGCCACCGCTCGGCGTGATGGGCAAGCTTGCCGACCGGACGCTGCTGCACCGCGTCGCGGAGACCGTCGTCCAGCGCCTGCTGGAGGCGGTCGCGAACGAGCTGCTGGCCAGGGCGCGAGTGTGCGGTGCCCGGGCCCTCGGTGCCGTGAACGAGACCGGCGACGCTGCCGATTGACCACGGGGGACTACCGTGACCGCATGCGGCTCACCAGGTGGGTCCCGGGGTACGGCGTCCTCCGCACGTACCGGCGGCCCTGGCTCCGCCACGACCTGCTCGCGGGCCTGAGCCTCTGCGCGGTCATGGTGCCGGCCGGGATGGGATACGCGGCCGCCGCGGGCCTGCCTCCGAGCACGGGACTCTACGCGACCGTCGTCCCGCTGGTCGCCTACGCGATCTTCGGGCCCTCGCGAATCCTGGTCCTGGGACCGGACTCCGCCCTGGTGCCGCTGATCGCCGCCACGGTCCTCCCCCTGGCGGGCGGGCAGCAGGGACGCGCCGTGGCCCTGGCATCCGCGCTGGCCGTCCTGACCGGGGTCGTCTGCGTGGCCGCGTCGGTCGCACGCCTCGGCGTGGTCGCCGACCTCGTCTCGGCGCCGGTGCGCTACGGATACGTGAACGGCATCGCGCTCACGGTGATCGTCGGCCAGCTGCCCGGGCTCTGCGGCTTTCCGGTGCCGGCGGGTGCGGTGGTTCCCGAGATCGCGGCCTTCGGGCGCGGGCTGGTCCTGGGCCGCGCCGTGGTCCCGGCGGTGCTCGCCGGCGTCCTGGCACTGGCGTTCATCCTGGCCTGCCGGGCCCTGCTCCCGAGGGTGCCGGGAGTGCTGGTCGCCGTCGTGCTGTCGACCGTCGCGGTCGGAACGCTCGGGCTGGGCGCCGGTCAGCCCGTCGTGGGCGCGCTGCCGCGCGGCCTCCCGGCGCCGGCGCTGCCGGCCGTGGGCCTGGACGACCTCGTGCGGCTCGTCCCGCCCGCACTCGCGGTCGCACTCGTGTCGTTCACCGACACCGCCCTCCTCTCGAGAACGTTCGCGCGGGGAGTCCGGGAAGAGGTCGAGCCCAACCGCGAGCTGTCGGCCCTGGGCGTCGCGAACGCGGCGGCGGGCCTCTTCCAGGCGTTCCCGATCAGCAGCAGCGGGACGCGGACGCCGGTGGCCGAGTCAACCGGCGCCAGGACGCAGCTGGCGGGGCTGACGGCCGCGGCGGTCGTGGCCCTGCTGCTGGCGGTGGGACCCGGGCTGGTCCAGGACCTGCCGTCCGCCACGCTGGCGGCGGTCGTGATCGCCGCCGCCATCGGCCTGTTCGAGGTTCGTGCCGTGATCCGGCTCCTGCGCGTCGATCCGCCGGAGTTCGCCCTGTCCGTCACCGGTCTCCTGGCGGTGCTGCTGCTCGGCGTCCTACCCGGCATCGCGGTCGCCGTCGGGCTGTCGCTCCTCGACTTCGTCCGCCACTCGTGGCGGCCGCACGACGCCGTCCTCGGGCGCGTCCCGCGCATGAAGGGCTATCACGACGTGGCCCGGCATCCCGATGCGGTCCAGATTCCGGGACTGCTCCTGTTCCGCTGGGACGCGCCCCTGTTCTTCGCGAATGCCGGGCTGTTCCGGCGCCGCGTCCGCCAGCTCGTCGCCGAGGACGGGCCGGGCGTCCACTGGGTGGTGATCGCCGCGGAGCCGATCACGGACGTCGACGCCACGGCCTTCGACCTGCTCCTGGCGCTGCAGCTCGAGCTGCGGGAGTCGGGGATCGAGCTCGCGTTCGCCGAGATGAAGGGCCCGGTCAAGGACCGGGTCCGCCGCTACGGCCTGGACCGGCCGCTCTTCTTCCCGACACTCGGGGTCGCGGTGAAGGAGTACCTCAGGCGGACCGGAGTGGAGTGGCGGGACTGGGAGGACGCGTGAGTGAACGGTCCGCCGGCCGCTGGACGCGGCCGGCGGGCGCGATGCGAACCGTCACTCGGCGTCCCGGCTGGCGATGTAGGAGATCAGGTCGACCGTACGGCAACTGAAGCCCCACTCGTTGTCGTACCAGGCGACGACCTTTGCCGAGCGGTCGCCCAGCATCAGCGTCAGGGGCGCGTCGACGATCGAGGAGTGCGGGTCCTTCAGGAAGTCGGAGGAGACCAGCGGCTCGCGGGTCACGGCCAGGATGCCGTGCAGGGGGCCGGCGGCCGCCGCCTCCAGCGCGGCGTTGATCGCCTCCGCGCTGGTGGCCCGCGTCAGCTCCACGGTCAGGTCGACGACGGACACGTCCTGGACGGGCACGCGGAACGCCATCCCGGCGAACTTGCCGGCGAGCTCCGGCAGCACCTCCGCCACCGCCCGGTTGGCGCCGGTCGAGGTGGGGATGATGTTGTCGGCCGCCGCCCGGGCCCGGCGCAGGTCCTTGTGGGGCAGGTCCTGGAGGCGCTGGTCGCCGGTGTAGGCGTGGACGGTGGTCATCATCCCGTGCTCGATGCCGAACGACTCGTGCAGCACCTTGACCACGGGCACCAGGCAGTTCGTCGTGCAGCTGCCCATCGAGACGACGTGGTGCCGCGCGGGGTCGTAGGTGCAGTGGTTGATGCCCATCAGGAGCGTGGCGTCCTGGTTCTTGGCTGGCGCCGAGATGATCACCTTGCGGGCGCCACCGCGCTCGATGTGGGCGCGCGCCCGGCTCGCGTCCGTGTAGTGGCCGGTGGACTCGATCACGATGTCCGCGCCCAGGTCGCCCCACGGCTGGTCGCCGGCGTCCGGTCGCGAGAGGAAGCGGATGGGTCGGCCGTCCACCAGGATGGCGTCGCCGCATGCCTCGACCCGGGGCCCGAACGTGCCCATGGCCGTGTCGTGCTTCAGGAGGTGGGCGAACGTCGCCGGATCGCCGAGGTCGTTGACCGCGACGACCTCCAGGTCGGAGCCCATCTCGGTCGCCGCCCTGAGCACGTTCCGGCCGATGCGGCCGAACCCGTTGATGCCGATCTTGATGCTCATACCACGATGCTGTTCCGGCCCTGACGCGGCAGACAGGGGCGACCGTCGGGACCGGGCCGGGACCGGTGGCCCTCGGACCGGCTCAGGGACATCTCAGCGCACCTCCTCACGCCGTCCCGGCGTGAGGAGCCGGGGAGCCCGAGCCGGCCGGCGCACCGTCCGGCAGCGGCCGGCGAGGAGGACCGGCCGGTGGGTGCGCCGCACCAGCTCGTGGGCGAAGCTGCCGAGGACCAGGCCGCCGAGGTCGGTGAGCCGCCGGGAGCCCACGACGATGAGGTCGGCGTTCCAGCGGTCGGCCTCGGAAGCCACTCTGGCGGCGGCCGAGCCGGAGCTTGTCAGCAGCCGGGACTCGACAGGTCGGCCCGGTGCCGCCAGTTGGCGGCGGGCGTGGTCGAGGCGCGCGTACGCCGCGTCCTGCGCTGCCGGGTAGCCGTGCCAGTCGACGGCGTCGTCGTGCAGCGCGTGCGCGACCAGCACCTCCGCGTCGTGCTCGCGCGCCAGCCCGCCGGCCGCGAACACCGCGCCCATCGCCTCCTCCGAGTCGTCCACGGCGACGAGCACGCGTCGAATCGGCTCGGGGCGGCCGCCGTGGTCGCCGTCGTGCACCAGCAGGACGGGGACGTCGAGCCGGGCGGTGACGCGGTGGCCCACGCTCCCCAGCAGCAGCCCGGCCAGGTCGCCCCGGCCGCGGGAGCCCAGCGCCACCAGGTCCGGCCGCAGGCGGTGGGCGGCCTCCACGATCGCCGAGGCGACCGGGTTGGCGTGCCTGGACACCACCTCCGCGTGCGCGAGGACTCCCTTCGACTCCAGTCCGGCGACGACCCCGGCGGCGGCCGGCGCGAGGTCGGTCTCGGCTTCGCCGACCGACAGGACCACGACCTGACCCAGCGACCGGCGAGCGAGTGCGACCACGACGGGCAGCGCGGCGTCGGCGTGCCCCTCGGGATCGAGGGCGAGCAGGATTCGGCGATACATGTCGGTAGCCTCCAGGCCCAGGCAAGGCCCGCGGAGCCGTGAGAGCCAGGGGCCGGCGGCTCCCGAACGGCAGGACCTTCGGCCGCCGCTCGTTCGACGAGGCGCCGCCAGAGATGGCCGCCCGACGCCGCGGACGCGCAGGTCCACGATCCGCGCTACGCCGAGCTGCCGGCCGACGCCACGCCGCGCACCGAGTCGCTGAAGGAAACCACGGAGGGTCTGCTCCCATACAGGAGACGCGGCGGCGCCGGGGTCCGACCGCCGCGGTTCGCAGGGCCACAGGGCCCTACTGGCGCCGCCCGCAGGGTCGCACAGTCATCGCAGGAGGCATTGACGAGATGTCCCTTCTGATCGGTGTGACGCCTGCGCCGGCAAGGTCGACGTGGACGACGGGCGGCCGGTGACCGGTCGCCTGGGGAGGTCGAGAACGATGACGAAGCAACGCTTCCTGGCGGCGCTGCGGTGGCTCGCGCTGGCGCCGGCGCTGCTGGCCCTGGCGCCGGCCGCCGCGCAGGCGGCTGACCTCCGCCAGGGCAACGAAGTGACCATCCCGGCCGGCACGACCGTGGCCGACGACCTGTACGCCGGCGGCGGGACCGTGCACATGGACGGCACTATCGCCGGCAGCCTGATCGCGGCGGCCGGCACGGTCGACGTCACCGGGACGGTCCAGCGCGACGTGATGGTGACCGGCGGCACGGTGACCATCTCCGGGCCAGTCAAGGGCACCATCCGCGTCGCGGGCGGCAACCTGAGGCTGTCGGGCCCCGTCGGCGAGGACCTGGTGGCGGCGGGCGGGACCATCGATGTGGCGCCGGGGACGACGATCGGGCGCGACCTGGTGCTGACCGGCGGCACGGCAACGGTTGCCGGCCAGGTCGGCCGGGACCTGACGGCGGGCGCCGGCACGCTCGACCTGCGCGGGAGCGTGGAGCGCAACGTGAAGGCCGATGTGACCACGCTGCACCTGGAGAACGGCGCCTCGATCGGCGGCAACCTCGACTACGGCAGCGACAACGCTGCACGGATCGACTCCGGGGCGTCGGTGGCGGGCACGGTGACGCACTCGGCGGCGCAGTTCACCCATCAGCCGAGCGCGGCGCAGCGCGCGCTGGACACGTTCCTGGGCTGGATCCGGCTGGTGATCGGGCTGTTCGTGCTCGGCCTGCTGGTCCTGCTGCCGTTCGGCGCGTTCGGGCGCCGGGCCAGCGACGCCATCGGCCGGGAGCCGCTGCCCTGCCTGGGCCTGGGGCTGGGGATGCTGGTCGGCGTCCCCATCGCAGCTCTGGCCGTTTTCGTCCTCGGGCTGCTGGTGGGCGGCTGGCCGCTCGCGCTGGCGGCGCTCGCGCTCCTCGCGATCGGCGCGACGGTGGGCTACGTCCTGGCCGCGGTCTTCACCGGCCGGGCCGCCTTCCGCCTGCTGCGGATCGAGGCGCACCCGCTGCTGGAGCTGCTGGTGGGCCTGGTCGGGCTCACCGCCGTCGGGCTGATCCCGGTCCTGGGCGGCCTGGTCGACGTGGCGGCGGTCGTCTTCGGGTTGGGCGCGCTGGTGCTCACCCTGTTCCGGTCGTGGCGCGGTCCGGTGGCCGCGGCCCCGGTCGGGCGGCCAGCTCCGGCGGTGCCGGGCACGCCGGTGCCGGCCTGACGCATGGCGGAGGGACGGCATCGGGCCGTCCCTCCGCCGGGTCGGAGCGCCACCTGACCAGTCGGGCAGCCGTGCGTGAGCACGGCGCTGGGACCTGGAGGTCCGGACGAGGAGGGCCGAATGGCCCTCCTCCCATGACGCGAGGCGTCATAGACTCGGATCAGGAGGTGAGTCACAGATGGCCGAGAGGAAGACCCGCCGCACGGGCACGATCAGGGCGCTCGGGAGGCGCCTGGAGGTGGCCGGCGGCGAGGTGATGAAGGCCTGGCGGACGCAGGCGAAGCGCCCAGACCGCGTCGGCGACCTCAGCTACCACGGCCTGGAGCTGGCGCATGCCGGCGCGAAGCTGGCGGCCCGCTCGCTGAGCCGTCTGGAGGAGGCCACGCAGCCGCCGCGGCGGACGGCCCGGCACGACCCGCACGAGCCGGCGCACCCTGCCCGGCACGCTCCACCGGCGCCGCCGCCCGCGCGGCACCGTCCCGCGCCGCGTCCTCAGGAGCCGGAGGCGAGGGCGTCCTGACGACCCGGGGCCCCGGGGCAGGTGCCCCGGGGCCTCGCGCGCTCTCACGCTCGACACTCGGGGCCGGCCGTCCCGCGGTCCCGGGGCCCGAAGGCACTGGGGGCCCGACGCCAGGCGCGCGACGCTGAGTACGCCATGATCGAGCATGCGAGCCGGGACATCCAGCGAGACGCCGCCGCGGCGGAGCTGCGTCGCCGGGAGGCGGCGCGCCTGCCGGCGCTGGTGGCGGCGCTCGACGACCTGCTGAACGATCTGGAGGAGCTGAACCTCCAGGGCATCTCCGTAGCGCCTGACACGTGCCGGCAGCGCGCCGCCGAGCTGCTCGCCGAGGCGGTGGGCCCGGACGCGGTACCGGCGCCCGCGGAGACAGTGGCAGACCTCATGGGGCGTGTCTACGAGGCGCAGGACGCCGTGCTGCTGAGGCGGCGGCGCGTCGGCTGGGGCCTGGAAGTAGCCGGGCCTCCCCGTCGCCGCATGTGACCGGGCGGGCGGGCACCGCCGCCGCCAGCAGGGCGTCCAGCCGCTCGGCCAGTCGGGCCAGGCCTTCGTGCCGTCCGGCGCCGGTTTCGAGGGCCGGTCGCCCCGGGCCGCGGGGGCCGCTCGCCAGTGGGCGCGGAGCCGGCCGGGACGGACCCTGGGGCCATGCGAGTGAGCGAGCTGATGCAGCAGGAGGTCTGGCTGACGGACCCCGATGAGAGCCTGGCGGACGCAGCGAAGCGCATGCGGGACCACGGCGTGGGATCGCTGGCCGTCCTCGATGGCGAGGAGCTGGTGGGCATCCTGACGGAGCGCGACGTGCTGTGGGCCACGGCGGACGGCGCCACAGCGCACCTGACGAAGGTCACGACATATATGTCGTCGCCGCCGGTGGTGGTGTCGCCGGACATGGACGTGGTCGAGGCGGGCCGCCTGATGGTGAAGTGGGACGTGCGGCACCTGCCGGTGGTCGCCCTGGGCCAGCTGCGCGGCATGATCTCCGCCCGCGACCTCCTCGTGGCCGAGGAGTGGGCCCGTGCCCTGAGCAGGTGACCCGCTTCGCCCGGCTCTCGCTGGCCGACCGCGGCAACCTGCGCATCGAGCGTCGGGAGACGCCGGCGCACGTCGCGGGCCTGTGCCTCGTCGAGGCGGGGCCGCTGCTCCGCGAGGACGGCGAGCTGGACCTGGCCGCGATCCGGCGCCGCCTGGAGGCGCGGCTGAGCCGCGTCCCCGAGCTGCGCCGGGTCGTCCGGCGGCCGCCGCCGCTGTGCGGGCCGCCGCTCTGGGTGGACGACCCCGGCTTCTCGGTCGAGCGGCACGTCCGCGCCGCGCGAGTGGAGCCGCCGGGCGACGAGGCCAGCGTCCTGCGGACGGCCGAGCTGCTGCTCCGCCCGCGCCTGGACCGCTCGCGCCCGCTGTGGCAGATGTGGTTCCTGACCGGCCTGGCCGGCGACCGGCTGGGCGTCCTCTTCGAGGTCCACCACGCGCTGACCGACGGCCTCGCCGCGATCGCCCTGCTGGCGTCGCTGCTCGACCCCGAACCCGGAGCGGCGGACCCGCCGCCGGCGCCCTGGAGGCCGGAGGCCGCGCCCCCGGCGTCAGCGCTGCTGGCGGACGCGCTCGGCCACCGTGCCGCCGCCCTGGCGACGGTCCTCCGCCACCCCGTCCGGCTGGCCCGGGAGGTGGCGTCGGTCGGCGGCGACGTGGCCGAGACCTTGCGGGCAGGAAGGGGCGCGCCGCGCACCTCGCTGCACGCGCTGCCGGGGCCGTCCCGGCTGCTCCGGGCGGTGCACCTGGACCTGGAGCGGGCGCGCGCCGCGGCCCACGCCCACGACGCGAAGGTGAACGACGTCCTGCTCGCGGTCGTCGCCGGCGGCCTGCGCGAACTCCTGCTCTCGCGGGGCGACCCGATCGCGGGCGGCGAGCTGAACGTCTCGGTGCCGGCGGCGCTGCGCGACGCGGGCGCGGCGCGCGAGCTCGGCAACGCGGTCGGCGTGATGATCGTGGGCGTCCCTGTGGGCGATCCCGACGCATGCCGCCGGCTGGAGCGAATCGCCGCCACCACGCGCGCCGCGAAGGCCGCGCAGCGGCCGGCGTACGTGCAGGACATGATGGCCTGGCTGGCCGCGCTGGGCCTCTCGCTGCCGTTCGCGCGCCACCAGCGGCTGATCCACACGTTCGTGACCGACGTGCCGGGGCCGCGCGACCCGCTGTACCTCCTCGGCGCCAGGGTCGAGTCCGTGCTGCCCCTGGTCGGCCTGGCCGGCAACGTGACGGTCCTCTTCGCCGCCCTCTCCTACCACGGCAGGCTCGACGTCGCCGTCGTCGCGGACGCGGCCGCCTGTCCCGACGTGGACGTCGTGGTGGCCGGGATGGACCACGCCTGGCGGGCCCTGACGGACGGGCCCTCAGGCCGCCCGCCCTCCGAGCTGTTGCTGAGGGCCGAAGGCCACCATGGCGCGGGGTCCTCGGGCTCTGGCTCGGCCCCGCGCACGGTCGCACGCTGAGCGCATGGGGACGATCCAACAAGCCGCCATCCCGCGGACGACGGTCGAGACCTTCCTCGCCCGGGCCGGGTCCCTGGGCGAGCGGCCCTTCCTCCACTACCACCTGGACGGCGACTGGCGGTGCCTGACCTGGGCCGAGGCCTGCCAGCGCGTGCAGCGGGTGGCGGCGGCCCTCGTGGCCGAGGGAGTTCGACCCGGGGACCGGGTCGCCCTCATCTCCCCCAACCGCTACGAGTGGATCCTGGCCGACTTCGGCATCCAGGCCGCCGCCGCGGTGACCGTGCCGGTCTTCCCGAGCCTGCTTCCCGCGACCGTCCGGGCGATGGTCGAGGACAGCGGCGCGGTCCTCGGCATCGCGGACAGCGAGGATTTGGCCTGCAAGCTGCTCGGGCCCCGGACGATGCGCCGGGTCGTCACGTTCGAGCCCGACCTCCACCGCTGGTTTCAGCGTGAGCCGCTGGCCGCCGAGGTCGAGGAGCTGGAGCGCCGGCAGGCACGCCTGGAGGGCGACGACCTGGCCTCGATCGTCTATACGTCGGGCACCACGGGCGAGAGCAAGGGCGCCCTGCTGGCCCACCGGAACGTGGTGGAGATGGCGGCGAGCGACCTGCGCGCCTTTCGGCTCGGGCCCGACGACGTGCTGCTCTCGGTGCTGCCCTACGCGCACGTGCTGGAACGGCTGTCGGCCGTCTTCAACGTGGTCACCGCGGGCGCCCAGGTCTGGGTCTCGCGGGGCCTCGATCACCTCGTCGAGGACATCGCCGAGGTCCGGCCGACGCTGATGATCGGCGTGCCGAGGCTCTTCGAGAAGGTCCACGACCGGGTGGTGGAGCAGGCGGCCGCGCAGCCGCGGCTCCGGCGTGCCCTGTTCGGCTGGGCGCTCGGGGCGGGCCGCCGATACGTCCTGGCCGCTCGGCCAGGCGTCGCCTCGCGGCTCCAGCAGGCGCTGGCCGACCGCCTGGTCCTGACCGGCGTCCGCCGGCGCCTGACCGGTGGCCGGCTGCGCTTCTTCGTCAGCGGCGGCGCGCCGCTGAGCGAGGAGGTCGAGACGTTCTTCTGGGCGCTCGGCGTCCGCGTCCTCCAGGGCTGGGGGATGACCGAGCTGACGTCCGCCGCGACGTCGAACACCGAGGAGGAGCACCGGTTCGGCACGGTGGGCCGGCCGCTGCCCGGCGTGGAGCTGCGGATCGACGCGGAAGGCGAGATCCTCGCGCGAGGCCCTGGCGTGATGCTCGGCTACCACCACCGGGCGCGCCTGACCGCCGCCGCGCTGGAGGACGGCTGGCTGCGCACCGGCGACGTCGGCGTCCTGGAGGACGGCTACCTGCGGATCACGGACCGCAAGAAGGACCTGATCAAGACGGCGGGCGGCAAGTACGTGGCGCCGCTGCCGCTGGAGTCGCGGCTGCAGGAGGCGCGCGAGATCGACTGGGCGCTGCTGGTCGGCGACGAGCGGCCGTTCGTGTCGGCGCTGATCGTGCCCGACTGGGGGGCTCTGCGCACCGGTTGCGGCATCCAGGGCGACCCGGACGTCCTGGTGAGCGACCCGAGGGTCCGGGCCATCGTCCAGGCGCGCGTGGACGCGCTGAACCAGGAGCTGGCGGGCTTCGAGTCGGTGCGGGCGTTCGCCCTGCTCGCGCGCCCGTTCTCGGAGGCGAACGGCGAGCTGACGCCGACGCTCAAGCCGAAGCGCCGGATCATCGTGCGCCGGTACCGGGAGGTCATCGACACGATGTACGAGGCCGCCCGTCTCGCCCACGTCAGCGGAGCGGGAGGCTGAGAGGTGGCGGCCGGGCTCGTCCCATGGGACGGGCTCGGCCGTGCATCAGCGAGCCACGACCACCGGGCAGTGGCTGAGCTGGATCACCTTGTGGGCCACGCTGCCCAGCAGCAGGCCCGCCAGGTCCGAGCGGCCGCGGCAGCCCATGACGATCGCGTCGGCGCCCTCGGCCTCCGCCTCGGCAAGGATGGCCCGCGCCGCCTGACCGATGACGTGCGGCTCCACGACGCCGCGCGCCCGCACGCCCTCGGACGCCAGTGACGCGGTGACCCCGTCCACCAGCTCCTGGGCCTGGCTGTCGTCCTCCAGCGGGTACGCCCCGCCCCTGGCGAGCTGGAACTCGCGCACGTGGAAGACGAGCACCTCGCCGTCCGACTTCCTGGCGAGATCCACCGCCACCGGCACCGCCTTGCCGGCGTGCTCGGAGCCGTCGACCGCCAGCAGCAACTTCTGAAACACGTGCCCAACCTCCTGCGCCCGGGGAGCCGGCGCCTCGCTGGCCCACCGCGGGGCCCAGCCTCACGGTAGGTCCGGTCCGGGCAGCCGGCCGAGGGCCGGACGGCCGCTCGTCGCGGGGACCAGGGCCCAGCGCGGAACCGGCCGGTGGGCCCGACATCAGGCGCCGCGCCGGACACCTACCGGCGGGGCGCGACGGTGACGCCGGCGCGCTGGTCGCGGCGCACGACCCACTGCGGTCGGGCGTCGCCGGCAGGCTGCTCGGCGACGAGCCGCTGCGAGCGGTGCTGGAGCTGGTCGAGCTCGCGCCGGAGCGCGAACGTGCCGTGGTCCAGCAGATCCGCGGCCTCGAGCTTGTGAGCGGTGAGGGGCATGGACGCTACCTCCTTAGTGCTCATGCTGCCCGGCGCCGGTCAACGGACCCAGTGTCCACAGGCCCACTGACGGGGGGACGTCCGGCCGCTGGCTGCGCCCGAGATGGCGCCCCAGGGGCACGGGTCGTGAGTAGCAAGGACGAGGCCGGTGCCGCCCAGGTCCACTCGCGCACGCGGAGGTGGGGAGACAGTGCCGCACTGCCCGGGAGGCCCGGGACGTCCGCCTCTGTCCCGACCACGGGTGGCCGCCGCACGCTGGAGTCAACCGGCACCTGGACCAGAGGAGCGAGTGAGATGCGCATCGGGATGCTGACCGGAGGTGGCGACGCCCCCGGCCTGAACGCGGCGATCCGGGCCGTGGTGCGGGTGGCGCACCGGGCCGGGCACCGCACCAGCGCGGTCAGGAACGGATGGGCGGGAGCGCTGGAGGGGAAGATCGACGAGCTGCTGCCGCGCGACGTGCGCGGCATCCTGCCGCTCGGCGGCACCATCCTGGGCACCTCGCGCACCAACCCGCTGAAGGAACCGGACGGCCTGTCGCGCGCGATCGACCAGCTCCGCGGCCACGGCGTGGACGCGCTGGTCGCGATGGGCGGCGACGACACGCTGTCCGTTGCCGCGGCACTCCACGAGGCCGGCTACCCGGTGGTGGGCGTGCCCAAGACGATCGACAACGACCTGTCGGCCACCGACTTCTGCACCGGGTTCGACACCGCGGTCGGCATCGTGGCCGAAGCGCTCGACCGCCTCCACACCACCGCGTCGTCCCACCATCGCGTGATGGTCGTGGAGGTGATGGGCCGCGACGTGGGGTGGGTCGCGACCATGGGCGGCCTGGCGGGCGGCGCGGACGTCGTCCTGATCCCCGAGTTGCCGGCTAGCCTCGACGAGGTCGTGACGCACCTCCAGCGGCGCTGGGCGGACGGCAAGGACTTCAGCATCGTCGTGGTCGCCGAGGGCGTCCAGCTCGCCGGCCTCCAGGCCGGCTCGGGCGAGACCGACGCGTTCGGCCACACGCGGCTCTCGGAGCGGGGGGTGGGGGACGCGCTGAGCCGGGCCGTCGAGGCGGCGACCGGGTTCGAGTCGCGTGTCACGGTGCTGGGCCACCTGCAGCGCGGTGGCAGCCCGTCGACTGTGGACCGGATCTGGGCCACGCGGCTGGGCGCGCGCGCGGCCGAGCTGGCCATCGCCGGCTGCTCCGGCGTGATCCCGGTGCGGCGCGGCGACGAGGTGGCGGTGGCGCCGCTGGCCGACGTGCTGCCGCAGCGGCACGTGCCGAGGGAGCTGTACGAGCTGACGCGCATGCTCGGCTGAGCTACGTCTCCGCCGCCGGGTCGTCGACCCTGGCGGGCCCTGGGCCGCCTACGGCGCCGGGTGGGCGGCCTGCAGCAGGCTGATCGGCGTCCCGGCGATGCGAGCCCAGCCCGGCGCCAGTGGACCGTTCAGCATCCAGACCGCCAGGCCGACCACGGCCAGGCTGCACAGCACCGACGCGGCCAGCCGCGGCCAGCGGTGGCGCGGCCAGCCGAAGGAGAGCCGCCAGAACACCAGCGCCAGCCACGTCGCCAGGACGCACGCGGCCTGGGCCCACAGGAACCACGCCATCGCGGCGTCGCTGCCGGTGCCCAATCCGTGCAGCAGGCCGAGCGGCCACGCCACGTACGAGAACCAGTGGATGAACCGCCAGAGCTTGTAGCCGATGCGCTTGCGGACCAGGCTCGTCAGCACCAGCGCCGCCACCAGCTCAGCCGCCACCACACCCAGGCCCAGCCACAGCGGGCGATACCAGGAGCTGAACGGCACCAGCGCGTCCCTCAGCCCCAGCTTCGCGAACGGGTCGAGGACCGCTGTAGCGACGTGGACGACCAGGAAGCAGACGATCAGGATCGACACGTTCCGGTGCAGCGGCACGCTGATGTACTTGGGCCACACCGGCGACTTCCAGCGCACTGTGGTGCCCAGGCCAAGCACCACCGTCGCCGTCAGCAGCACCATGACGATCGCGCCGGTGCCCCGGTCCGCATACCACAGAGGGCTGGGCGTCACCGCCAGCGAGATCATCGCGACACCTCCTCCGGGTCCGGCCACCCGCCCGCGGTGACCACCGTCCCGTCCTCGCCGACCAGGCGGGCCGGCAGGCCGCGCTCGTCCAGCCACGCGACCGCCCCGTGGCCCTTGACGATCGCGGCCGTGGCCGCGGCGTTCGCCTCCAGGCAGCTGGCGGCCGCGACGGTGGCGGCCCGCCACGGGCCGCGGACGGGCGCGCCGGTCGCGGGGTCGATGATGTGGTGCTGCTCGACGCCGCC
>Ga0070717_10001802_pt1 | contig 14961 bp, 11 predicted proteins | sample LARL113metaG_FD_71366 | JGI IMG/M metagenome (GOLD analysis project Ga0070717, IMG submission 71366) | Corn, switchgrass and miscanthus rhizosphere microbial communities from Kellogg Biological Station, Michigan, USA - LAR L11-3 metaG | ecosystem: Host-associated > Plants > Roots > Rhizosphere ... | reverse complement strand
CCTCAGCCACACCGGTGACCTGCGCCACCATCCCGCGGACCGCTCGTTCGTGGCGGCGGCCGAGGCGGCCGTCATCCGCAGCGGGCACGCGGTGATCGACATGGCCTACTTCGGGGCCCGCGACGCGCTGCCGGCCGACACCTGCGCCCGGATGATGGCCGACGCCACAATCTACGTCGGCGTCATCGGCCGGCACTACGGCTCGACCGTGCCCGCCATGCCCGACCTGTCGTACACGGAGCTGGAGTACGAGGTCGCGACCAGGCTCGGGCTGACGCGCCTGATCTTCCTGATCCGCGAGGACTCCCCGGCGCTGCCGCCCGTAGACCAGACGCCGGAGGCCGAGGCCAGGCAGGCCGCGTTCCGCAAGCGGCTGCGCCACGGCGCCGGGCTGACCGTCGCGATGGTCGCGTCGCCGGCCGAGCTGGAGCTCGAGCTGCTCCACGCCCTGGCCGCCCTCGAGGCGAGCGCGAACGGGGCGTAGCCCGGTCAGAGCTGGACCTGGCCGCCGTCCACGTTGATCGCCGCGCCGTTGATGCCCCGGCCGGCGTCCGAGGCCAGCAGCACGCAGACCGCCGCCACCTCGGCCGGCGCGACCAGACGGCGCTGGGGCGTGAGGAGCGGGGCCAGCGCCTGCTCCCGCGTCCGCCCGGTCCGGGCCATGATGTTGGCCACGCTCTCCTCGGTCATCGGGGTGTCCACGTAGCCGGGGCAGACGCAGTTGAACGTCAGGCCCTTCGCCGCGTACTCGGCGGACAGCGCCCGCATCAGGCCGAGCAGCCCGTGCTTGGCCGCCGTGTACGGGGCGATGTACGGCGCGCCCAGCTTGGCGGCGATCGAGGCGACGGCGATCACCGTCCCCGTGCCGCGGCGCAGCATGCCGGGGACCGCGGCCCGGGTCAGGAAGAACGGGCCGTCCAGGTCCACGGCCAGGATCCGCCGCCAGGTCGCCGTGTCCACGTCCGTGAACTTGTGCGACGCGGCAACGCCCGCGTTGTTCACGAGCACGTCGAGGCCGCCCAGCTCGCGCTCCGCGCGCTCGACGGCCGCGGCGCAGGCCGCCTCGTCCGTGACGTCGAGCGGGATCGCGATGGCGCCCCCGCCGCACTCGGCCGCGACCGCCTCGATCTCGGCCGCCGTGCGTGCGGCCACCGCGACGCGCGCGCCCTCGCGGGCGAGCGCCAGGGCGACCTCGCGGCCGATGCCGCGGCCGCCTCCGGTGACGAGCGCCTTCCGGTCCTCCAGCGCTGGCATGGGTCGCACAGAAGCGTAGCCGGGCGCCGCCCTCCGATACGATCGCAGGAGATGGACGTGACGCTGCCCAGGCTGGCGGACGAACAGGAGGAGGGCGTCGTGTCGCGCTGGCTCAAGCGGCCGGGCGACCGGGTGGCCCGGGGCGAGCCGCTGGTCGAGATCGAGACCGACAAGGTCAACTCCGAGATCGAGTCGCCGTTCGACGGTGTGCTCGCCGAGGTGTTGGTCGAGGAGGGGATCACGGTGCCGGTGGGCCGGGTGATCGCGCGGATCGACCCACCCCACGAAATCCGCACCCCACCACCGCGATTTCGCGGGGGCCCCGGGGATGGCGACTGAGTACGCCAGCGGGGCCGCGCGCTGGCCCCGAGCGAACGAGATCGAGTGGCTGACGCCGGAGCAGCTCTGTCGCGAGGGGTTCCGCCGCTCCCGCGTGGTGATGATCAACGAGGCCCAGAGCGACGGGCGCCGCTGCGTGCGGAACCGGCGGATCGGACGCCGGCTCCTGCCCGTGGCGTGGGCGGGCGGCGCGCGCCTGCTCGCGATGGAGGCGCTGGGGCCGCCCGGCGGCGAGCCGCCGGCGCCGGAGGTGCTGGAGCAGCCGGACATGGCCCAGCTGCTGGCGGCCGCCCGCGAGCTGGGGTTCCGGCTGGCCGGCTACGACGCCGACCGCAGGGCCATCCCGATCAAGCTGCGGACCCGGACGCGCAGCCCGCAGTTCAGCAACTGGCGCGACGGCGTCCAGGCCGACCACCTGGCGGCGCTGATGAAGGAGCTGAGGCCGGACGAGCGGATGCTCGTGTGGGCGTCCAACCTGCACCACTCGAAGGTGCGGTACATGGCCTACCAGCCGACCGGCTGGCGGTTCCGGAACCTGACCGGCGTGGACCCCTTCGTCGTGGACCAGACCGTGACGGTCACGTACGTCCCGCGACGCGCCACGAACCCGGTCCTGAGCTGGGCGCACGCCGAGCTCAGGCGCCGCGACGGCGACGCCGGGTACATCTGGCGAGAGGGCCTGCCCCGCCTGAGCGCCGGCAGCGACGCCTGGCTGCTCTCGCTCGACAACCGCCTGGAGTAGCGGTCGCCGCCGCCGGGCGGCGTCGGGACGTCTGGGTGGCCAGGTTCGGGTGAGGAGGGCGCTGCCGCGCCTCCTGGGTCCAGCCTGGCAGTGAGCAGACGGGGCATCAAGGGTCCGCTTCGCCGCTTCGCGCCCTTGAGGCCCGGCAACCACCTGCCCAGGCTGGCAACAGGGAGGCGCGGCAGCGCCCCCTTCGCCCGAACTCGGCCACCCAAACGTCGCGCCGCCGCCCAGCGTCGCGACCCGCCGCCCGGTCCGCGCTGCTAGGCGGCGGTCTCCCGCTCGTCGGCGGGATACTCGACCACCGCCAGCACGCGGGGCGCCATGAAGCGCGCGCTGCGGACGATGCGGCCGTTGCGGGTCAGCTCGTTGACCTCGACCGCCGTACGCGACGTCTTCACCTCGACGCGTCGGCCGGCCCGCGCCGCCTTGATCCGGTACTCGCGCGCCGAGCCCCCGCCCGCGTCCACCAGGACCTCCACGAAGTCGCCTTTTGCCATACAAACATTTATTCCCAATCCACCGGTTTCCCAAGCTTTTCCACAGCCACCCCGCCGCTCTCGAAGTCGCACTCGACGCGGACCGGGCCCCGGCTCATGACCAGCCGGCGCGGCGACTCGGAGGCCTCCACCGCGAGTGGCCCGCCGGCCCGCAGCTCCGGCGTGGACCGGCGCAGCGCCAGCAGCCGCCGGTGCCAGTCGAGCAGGCCGCGGTGCGGCTCCCGCTCCGGCTCCGACCAGTCCAGCCGAGAGCGCTCGAACGTGGCGACCGCCTGCGGGTCCGGCACGTCCCGCGGCCGCCAGCCGAACGCCTGGAACTCCCGGATGCGGCCGGCGGTCGTCGCCCGCGCGACCCGCGGGTCACGATGGTCCGAGAAGAACAGGAACGGCGTGCCCGCGCCCCACTCCTCGCCCATGAACAGCATCGGCACCATCGGCGAGCACAGGACCAGCGCCGCGGCCAGGCGCAGCCGCCCCGGGTCCAGCAGCTGCGAGAGGCGCTCGCCGATCGCCCGGTTGCCGATCTGGTCGTGGTTCTGGGCGAAGCCGACGAGCCGGTCCAGCGGCACCCCCTGGCGGCCAGGCCCGAGCAGCGCCGAGGCCAGGTCGGCCACCGAGCCGTAGGGGGCGTAGTAGCTCCGGCGCTCGCCCGTGAGCAGCACGTGGAGCGAGTGGTGGAGGTCGTCCGCCCACTGCCCGTCCACGCCCATGGCCAGCAGCGCCGGGTCCACCTTCGGCTTCTCCGCGACCACGAACCGCGGCGGGTCGAGCTCGTGCGCACGCGCGCTCAGCTCCTCGACGATGTGCGGCCGCGAGGAATCCACGATCGCGTGCACGGCGTCGAGGCGCAGGCCGTCGAGGTGGTAGTCGCGCAGCCAGGCCAGCGCGTTCTCGACCACGAACTGGCGGACCGGCCCGCTGTCCGGGCCGTCGAAGTTCACCGCCCGTCCCCAGGGCGTGTGGTGCCGGTCCGTGAGATACGGGCCGAACCGCTCCAGGTAGTTGCCCTCCGGCCCGAGGTGGTTGTACACGACGTCCAGCACGACCGCCAGGCCGTGGGCGTGGCAGGCGTCCACCAGCGCCTTCAGCCCGGCCGGGCCACCGTACGCGTGGTGCGGGGCCCACAGGTCCACACCGTCGTAGCCCCAGCCCCGCTCGCCGGAGAACTCGGCAGCCGGCATGATCTCGACCGCGTTGGCGCCCAGCGCCACCACGTGGTCCAGGCGCTCGATCGCCGACGCGAACGTGCCGCCGGGCGTGAACGTGCCCACGTGCAGCTCGTAGAGCACCGCGTCGGCGAGGCGGGGGCCGCGCCAGCCGGCATCCGTCCACCGGAACGCGTCGTGGTCCAGGAGCCGCGACAGCCCGTGCACGCCCTGCGGCTGCCAGCGGGAGCGCGGGTCGGGCAGCGGGTCGGCCCCGTCCAGCCGGTAGCCGTAGTCGGCCCCGGGCCGGGCGTCCGCGTCCGCCTCCCACCAGCCGCCGCCCGCCGCCGCCATGGCGAGGCGGGCGCCGCCGAGCTGCAGCTCGACCCGTCCGGCCCGCGGCGCCCAGACCTGGAAGCGCACTACGCGTCCACGCGCTCCAGCAGCGCCACCGGGAAGTCCGCCAGCAGGCCGGCGACCGGCGCCTCGCCGCCGGCCGACGGGCGGCCCGTCAGCCGATCGGCCCAGCGTCCGGCCGGCAGCTCGACCGTGGCGTCGCCCCAGCCGCCGGCGCGCTCCAGGCCGGCGACCAGCCGGGGCACGACCACGCACACCGCCTCGCCACGGCAGAACGCCACCGCGTGGCCCGCGCGGGCCCCCCGCACCGGCAGCTCGCGGTACGCCCCGGCCGCGAACGCCTCCGGCCGGGCGGCCCGCAGTCGCAGCGCCCGGCTCACCACCAGCAGCTTGGGCAGCCCCTCGTCGCAGCGGGCGAGCGCGATCGCGGCCGCCTGGTCGCCGAGCCCGTCGAGCTCGGCCAGCAGCCGCGACCGGAGCGGGAAGTCCACCGGCTGCCGGTTGTCGGGATCGACCAGGCTGAGGTCCCACAGCTCGGTGCCCTGGTAGACGTCGGGCACCCCCGGCGCGGTCATGCACAGCAGCTTCATCGCCAGCGAGTTGACGCGGCCGGCCGCCACGACCGGCGCGAGGAACGCCTCCAGGTCGGCCGTGAACTCGGTCGAGCCGAGGACGCCGGTCGCGAAGTCGCGCAGCGCCCGCTCGTAGCGGGCGTCCGGCGCCAGCCACGACGTCTGCAGCTTGGCCTCGCGGACCGCCTTCTCCAGGTAAGGGAGCAGCCGGTCGGCGCCGATCGGCCAGGCCCCGACCAGGGTCTGGTAGAGCAGGTACTCGACGTTGCGGTCGGGCTGGTCGCCGGTCCGGTGGGGCTCGTTCATCGCCGCCCAGCGCGCGACCGCCGCAGTCCACGTGTCCGGGATCTCGGACAGGACGGCGAGGCGCGCCCGCACGTCCTCGCTGCGCTTGGTGTCGTGCGTCGACGTCGTCAGCATGCCCTCCGGCCAGCGCGCGGCGGCCTGGCCGCAGGCGACGTGGAACGCCTCTGGCGACACGCCGAACCGGCCCGGCTCGCCCCCCACCTCGTTCAGGGCCACGAGCCGGTGATAGCGGTACATCGCGGTGTCCTCGATGCCCTTGGCCGCCACTGGGCTGGACGTCTGCTGGAACCGGGCCGACAGCTCGGCGGCCGACTCGCCCAGGTCGACGTGCTCCTGGAGCAGGATGCGGCGGAGCAGCTCGACCAGGTCGCCGTCCAGGTGGGGGCGGCGGCGCCGGGCCTCGGCGAGCGCGGTTCCCAGGTAGGCCCGGTCGGCGGCGGACGGCAGGTCGCCCGGCCGCACGTACGTGCGGTAGACGGGCAGGCAGGCGATCACCTCGCGCAGGCACTCGTCCAGCTCCGGCCGCGTGTAGTCGCGGTAGCGCCGGCTGCGCTGGCAGGCGCGCACGAACAGCTCGGTCAGCCGGGCCAGGTCGGCGGCCAGCAGCTCCCGCATGACCTGCCGCTTGCTCCGGTGCGCGACCTCCGCGAACGGCGCGGTCTCCTGCGTGAAGCGGGCGTAGGCGTCCGTCAGCGGCCGCTCGCCGGCCGGGTCCACGAGGACGCCGAGCGCGCGGTTGAGGAAGTCGTAGCCGGTCGTGCCGGCGACCGGCCAGGCCTCCGGCAGGTCCTCGCCGGCGGCCAGGATCTTCTCGACCCCGATCCAGGCGTCGGGCGCGGCCCGGCGCAGGTGCCGCAGGTAGGCCAGCGGGTCGCGCAGGCCATCCGGGTGGTCCACGCGGACGCCGTCGAGCACCCCCTGGCGCAGCCACTCCAGGATCCGCACGTGCGTGTCGGCGAAGACGTCGGGGTCCTCCATCCGCAGCGCGGCCAGGTTCGCGATGTCGAAGAAGCGGCGGTAGTCCAGCTCGAAGCCGGCCGTCTGCCAGCGCGCCAGGCGGTAGTTCTGCTGGTCGAGCAGGGCGTCGAGGCGGTCCACGTCGACGTTGACGAGCGCGACCCGGGCGTCGAGCTCGGCCGCGGCGTCCAGGCGCTCCAGCCTGGCCAGCAGCCCCTCCTTGGCGAGGTGCCGGCGGAGCGCGCCGGGCCGGTCGTCGGGCACGACCACCGGCAGCGAGGCGAACAGGAGGCCCAGCCCGTCCAGCCCGTCGCCCAGGACCAGCTCGTACGTGCGGGGATCGACGGGCAGCTCGTGCTCGAAGTAGCGCACGACCAGGCGGACGCCCTCGCGCTCCAGCCGGAGCTGGCCGGCCTCGAGCACGCGGCCGTAGTGGTCGCCGAGGATCGGCATCAGGATCGTGTTCCGGAGCTTCCGCTCGGGCGGGTCCCACGCCACGTCGAAGTACGTCGCGTAGCGGCTCGACGGGCCGTTCTCGAGGACGTCCCACCACCAGCGGCTGTGGTGCCCGGCGATCGCCATGTGGTTGGGCACGATGTCGAGCACCTGGCCCAGGCCGTGCTCGCCCAGCGTCCGGCTGAGCCGCACGTGGCCCTCCTCGCCGCCGAGCTCGGGGTTGACCCGCGAGTGGTCCACCACGTCGTACCCGTGCCGGCTGCCCGGCGTCGCGGCCAGGTAGGGCGAGGAGTACAGGTGGCTGACGCCCAGCCGGGCCAGGTAGCCCGCGATCTCCGCCGTGTCGTCGAAGCCGAAGTCGGGGGTCAGCTGGACGCGATACGTGGCTCGCGGCCGGGTCACTCCACCTTCCTGAGGATCGCCAGCGAGCGACCCGCCACCGGGACCTGGCCGCCGGCCCGGTAGAAGCGCGGCAGCGGGTCGGCCGTGTCCATGATGCGCATCCAGCGCCGGCCGTACTTGCCCCGCGGCAGGGTGAACCGGAGCGCCTGGTCGTGCGCGTTCAGCAGGAGGAAGAACGAGTCGTCGTGGAGGCGCCTCCCGTGCGCGTCGGGGGTGGCGATCTCGTCCCCGTTCAGGAACACGCCCAGCGAGCGCGCGTACCCGTTGCGCCAGTCGGCCGCGCCCATCTGGCCGCCGTCCGGCTTGAACCAGGCGATGTCCGTCAGCTCCTCGCTCTGGATCTGCACGCCCTGGAAGAACCGCCGGCGTCGAAACACCGGGTGGTCGCGGCGGAGCCGGATCAGGCGGCCCACGAAGCCCATCAGGTCGTTGTCCAGCCGCTCCCAGTCGAACCAGGAGATGTCGGTGTCCTGGCAGTACGCGTTGTTGTTGCCGCACTGTGTCCGGCCGATCTCGTCGCCGCCGAGGATCATCGGCACGCCCTGCGAGAGGAGGACGGTGGCCAGGAAGTTGCGCTTCTGGCGGTCGCGCAGGGCCCGGACGTCCGGGTCGTCGGTCTGCCCCTCGACGCCGCAGTTCCAGGAGCGGTTGTAGCTCTCGCCGTCCTGGTTCTCCTCGCCGTTGGCCTCGTTGTGCTTCTCGTTGTACGAGACCAGGTCCTCGAGCGTGAACCCGTCGTGGCAGGTGACGAAGTTGATGCTCGCGTACGGCCGCCGGCCATCGGCCTGGTACAGGTCCGACGACCCGGTGAAGCGGAAGCCGAAGTCGGCCAGCGCGGCCGGCTCGCCGCGCCAGAAGTCCCGCACGGTGTCACGGTACTTGCCGTTCCACTCGGACCAGAGCACCGGGAAGTTCCCGACCTGGTAGCCCCCCTCGCCGACGTCCCACGGCTCCGCGATCAGCTTGACCTGAGACAGGACGGGGTCCTGCTGGACCAGGTCGAAGAACGCCGACAGCCGGTCCACGTCGTGCAGCTCGCGGGCCAGGGTGGCCGCCAGGTCGAACCGGAACCCGTCCACGTGCATCTCCATCACCCAGTACCGGAGGCTGTCCATGATCAGCTGCAGCACGTGCGGGTGGCGCATGTTCAGGCTGTTGCCCGTGCCCGTGTAGTCGCGGTAGAAGCGCGGATCGTCCATCAGCCGGTAGTAGGCGGCGTTGTCGATGCCCCGGAAGCTGAGCATCGCGCCCAGGTGGTTGCCCTCGGCGGTGTGGTTGTAGACCACGTCCAGGATGACCTCGATCCCGGCCGCGTGCAGGGTCTTGACCATCCGCTTGAACTCCTGGACCTGCTCGCCCCGCTGACCGCTGGAGCTGTACTCGTTGTGCGGCGCCAGGTACCCGATCGAGTTGTAGCCCCAGTAGTTGCGCAGGCCGCGCTCGACCAGCACGTGGTCGTGCACGAACTGGTGGCAGGGGAGCAGCTCGATCGCCGTGATGCCCAGGGTCTTGAAGTGCTGGATGGCCTCGGGCGTGGCCAACCCGGCGTACGTGCCGCGCACGTCGGCGGGGATGGACGGGTGGCTCTGGGTGAAGCCCTTGACGTGCACCTCGTAGATGACGGTCTCGTGCCACGGGATGCGGAGGCGGCGGTCGTCGTCCCAGATGAACCAGGGGTCGATCACGATCGACTTCGGCATGAACGGGCCGCTGTCGGTGTGGTCGGGCGCCTGGTCGAGGTCGGGGTCGCCCAGCGGGTACGGGAAGATGGCGCGGTTCCAGCGCACGTTGCCCTCGATCGCCTTGGCGTAGGGATCGAGGAGGAGCTTGGCCGCGTTGCAGCGCAGCCCGCGGTTGGGGTCGTACGGCCCGTGGACGCGGAACCCGTACCGCTGACCCGGGCGCACGTTCGGCACGTACCCGTGCCAGCAGAGGGCCGTCTGCTCGGGCAGGTCCATACGGGTCTCCGTCCCGTCCTCGTCGAAGAGGCACAGCTCGACGCGCTCGGCGACCTCTGAGAAGATCGAGAAGTTGGTGCCCGTCCCGTCGAAGTTTGCGCCCAACGGATAGGGTTCCCCTGGCCAGATCTCCATGTTGGCTCTCTAACCTAAGGAATCGGTGGACTCGACCTCGGCTCGCGCAGCGGCGTGGGGGGTCGCCCCGGGCTTCCACGACATCGGTGGGAGCTGGGTGGCGGCGAACCCCGAGACGGTCGATCGCGTGCTCGACGCCATGGGGGCGGACGGGCGCGATCCGCCCCGCGCGGCGGCCCGGGTGGTGCGGGCGGGCGAGCCGCTGACGCTGCCCGGCGGCGCCGAGGTCGTGACCGAGGACGGCGCCGTGGTGCCCGCCGCGGACGTGGCCGCCGCCGGTCTGCCGCCCGGCTACCACACGCTGCGCCGGGCCGACACCGGCGCCGAGACCCGGCTGATCGTCAGCCCCGGCCGCTGTCACCTGCCCCCCGACCTCCACGCCTGGGGCTGGGCGGCCCAGCTGTACGCGCTGCGCTCCCGGCAGAGCTGGGGCCTGGGCGACCTGGCCGACCTCCGCGAGCTCGGCCGCTGGGCGGGCGGGATGGGCGCCCGGGCGCTGTTCGTGAACCCGCTGTACGCGCCGCTGCCGATCCTGCCCCAGGAGGCCAGCCCGTACTACCCGTCGAGCCGGCGGTTCCGCAGCCCGCTGTACATCCGGGTGGAGGACGTGCCGGGCGCCGCGGAGCTGGGCGACCGGCTCGCCGCGCCCGCGATCGCCGGCCGGGCGCTGAACAGCCGGCGCCGGATCGACCGGGACGAGGTGTACCGGCTCAAGATGCCGGCGCTGGAGGAGCTGTTCGCCGCGTTCCGGGGCAGCCCGGACTTCGACCGCTACCTCCGGGACGAGGGCCCCGAGCTTGCGGACTACGCGGTGTTCTGCGCGCTGTCCGAGGTTCACGGCGTGCCCTGGCACGACTGGCCCGCGGGGCTGCGGCACCCCCGGTCGGCGGCGGTCTGCCGCTTCCGGGTCGAGCACGAGCGGCGGGTCCGGTTCCACCAGTGGCTCCAGTGGGTGCTCGACCGGCAGCTGGCCGAGGCGGCCGCCGAGATCGGGCTGGTCCACGACCTGCCGGTCGGCGTCCAGGCCGACGGCGCCGACGCGTGGGCCTGGCAGGACGTGTTCGCCCGGGGCGTGTCGGTCGGCGCCCCGCCGGACCCGTTCAACCAGGCGGGGCAGGACTGGGCGGTGCCGCCGTTCGATCCGTGGCGGCTGCGGGCTGCCGGCTACGAGCCGTTCATCCAGACGGTGCGGGCGGGGTTCCGGCACGGGGCCGGGCTGCGTATCGACCATGTGATGGGGCTGTTCCGGCTGTTCTGGATCCCGGTCGGCGAGGGGCCGGCGGCGGGCGTCTACGTCCGCTACCCGTCGCGCGACCTGCTCGACATCGTGGCGCTGGAGAGCCAGCGCGCGGGCGCGTTCGTCGTCGGCGAGGACCTGGGGACGGTGGAGGACACGGTCCGCGACGAGCTGGCCGCGCGGCGAATGCTGTCGTACCGACTGCTGTGGTTCGAGGAGCGGCCGCCGGCCGAGTACCGGCCCGAGTCGCTGGCCGCGCTGACGACGCACGACCTGCCCACGCTGGCCGGCATCTGGGAGGGGTCGGACCCCGACGCGATGGTGCGGGAGCGGCTGCGCCGGTACGCCGGCGTCACCGACGGCCGGCCGACGTGCGAGGTCGCGGAGGCGGCGTACGGGGCGCTGGCGGCGAGCCCGTCGAAGCTGCTGGCGGCGACCCTGGAGGACGCGCTGGGCGTGCCCGAGCGGCCGAACAAGCCGGGCACGACGACGGAGTGGCCGAACTGGTCGCTGGCCCTGCCGGTCAGCCTGGAGGAGCTGCGCCGGGACCCGCGACCGGCGCGGCTGGCCGCCGCGCTGCGCCGCTGATCGCCTGCTTACGAATCACTGTCAAGCTACCTTTCCCAGTCAAGTAGGCGACAAGCGTCAAGTTCTCTTAACGTATAGGAATTCCAGGGCTGAAGAGGTATCCTTCCCGCCAGAAGTGGGGGACAAGGACAGGCGGAATGGGCGCCACCGAGTCACCGTCGACCTGCTGCGGGAGCTGGCGGCGAGCCTGGACGCGCTCACGAACGCCGCCTCTCCGCACGCCGGGCTCAACCGCACCGACATGCGCGCCCTCGACATCATCAACATGCAGCAGGGGCTGACGGCGGGCCAGCTGGCCGGCCGGCTGAAGCTGACCACCGGCGCCATCACCGGCGTGCTGGACCGCCTGGAGCGGGCCGGGCACGCCCGCCGCACCCACGACCACGAGGACCGCCGCCGGGTGGTGGTCCAGCCGACGCCGGAGGCGAAGCGGTTCGGCAGCGTGGTCTTCCGACAGCTGGGCGAGGAGCTGGACCAGCTCCTGTGCTCGTACTCGGAGCACGACCGCGACCTGATCGACGAGTTCCTGCGCTCGGTGACCACGCTGGTCAGCCAGCGCGCGGACGAGCTCAGCCGGTAATCCCGGCCGGCACCGCCAGTAACGACCTGCTAACCACTCGCTAAGCCCCGCTGGCGCGGTCGTGGGAAGGGGTCGGAGTAGCATCGGGCGCATGATCGACGTGCGTCGTCGCCTGCCCGGTACCGAACTCGACCACTGGTCCCTGCCCGAGGCCGAACGCGCCGGCCTGGGCGCCATCGGCCGACTCCCCGTGACCGTCAAGATCCTCCTCGAGATGCTGCTCCGCGGCGGCGTCTCCGAGGTGAGCGTGCGCGCCCTGGCCCGGTGGCCCGAGGCCCCGCCGGCCGAGGCCGAGCTGCCGTACCTGCCCGCGCGCGTCCTCCTCCAGGACTTCACCGGCGTGCCCGCGGTCGTGGACCTGGCCGCCATGCGCTCCGCGATGCAGCGGGCCGGCCGCGACCCCGCCCGCATCGACCCGCGGATCCCCGTCGACCTGGTCATCGACCACTCGGTCCAGGTGGACGTCTTCGGCAGCCGGCGCGCGTACCACGCCAACATCGAGCGCGAGTACGAGCGCAACGGCGAGCGGTACGCCCTCCTGCGCTGGGCGCAGCAGGCGTTCGGCAACTTCACCGTCGTCCCGCCCGGCATGGGCATCTGCCACCAGGTCAACCTCGAGCACCTGAGCCGGGTCGTCCAGGTCCGCGACGGCGTCGCCCTCCCGGACACGCTGTGCGGCACCGACTCCCACACGACGATGGTCAACGGCCTGGGCGTCCTGGGCTGGGGCGTCGGCGGCATCGAGGCCGAGGCCGCGATGCTCGGCCAGCCCATGTACCTGCCCACCCCGGTCGTCGTCGGCGTCCGGGTCACGAACTCGCTGCCGGCCGGGGCCACCGCGACCGACCTGGTGCTGACGCTGACCGAGATGCTGCGCAAGCACGGCGTGGTCGAGAAGTTCGTCGAGTTCTGCGGCGACGGCCTGTCCAGCCTCACCGTGGCCGACCGCGCGACGCTGTCCAACATGTGCCCCGAGTACGGCGCCACGTCGGCGCTGTTCCCGGTGGACGGGCAGACCCTCCGCTACCTCGAGACGACCGGCCGGCCGCGCGATCTGCTGGAGCTGGTCGAGCGGTACTGCCGCGAGCAGGGCCTGTTCCGCGTGGACGGCGCGCCCACGCCCCAGTTCAGCGAGCTGCTGGAGCTGGACCTGGCCAGCGTCGAGCCGAGCGTGGCCGGCCCCAAGCGGCCGCAGGACCGGGTGCCGCTGGGCGAGGTGTGGGAGAGCTTCCACGCCGTCTTCCACCCCGAGGAGGAGGCGCCCGCGGAGACCGACGTGGCTCGCTTCAACGGCGAGGGCGGCGTGCGGCCGCCGGCCGGCGGGGTGGCGGTGGCCGAGCGCCCGGCGCTGAAGGTGCGCAACGGCTCGGTCGTGATCGCCGCGATCACCAGCTGCACGAACACGTCCAATCCGTCCGTGATGGTCGCGGCCGGCCTGCTGGCCCGGAACGCGGTGGCGGCCGGGCTCGAGGTGCCGCCGCACGTCAAGACGTCGCTGGCCCCGGGCTCCCGTGTCGTCACCGACTACCTGCAGCGGGCCGGCCTGCTGGAGCCGCTGGAGAAGCTGGGCTTCTACCTGGTCGGGTACGGCTGCACGACGTGCATCGGCAACTCCGGCCCGCTGGCCAGCCCCGAGATCGAGGCCGAGGTGTCGGACCAGGACCTGGCCGTGGTGGCCGTCCTGTCCGGCAACCGCAACTTCGAGGCGCGCATCCACCAGCTGGTCCGGGCCAGCTACCTGGCCTCCCCGCCCCTGGTCGTGGCGTACGCCCTGGCCGGCACGATCCGGCGCGATCTGACCGAGGACGAGCTCGGCCACGACGCGCGGACGGGCAGGCCGGTGTACCTGCGCGACCTCTGGCCCAGCCAGGAGGAGGTGGCCGAGGTCATCCGCGAGTGCGTCCGCCAGGACATGTTCCAGCGCGAGTACGCCCGCATCTACGAGGGCGACGAGCACTGGCAGCGGATGGACGCACCGACGGGCGCCATCTACGCGTGGGACCCCGCCTCGACGTACGTCCAGGAGCCGCCCTACTTCGAGGGCATCGGCGGCGAGCCGGAGCCGGTCCGCGACATCGCGGGCGCGCGCGTCCTGGTCATGGTCGGGGACTCGGTCACCACTGACCACATCTCGCCCGCCGGCGGCATCCCCGCCGCCAGCCCGGCCGGCCAGTACCTGATCGCGAACGGCGTGGATCGCGCCGACTTCAACACCTACGGCGCCCGCCGGGGCAACCACGAGGTGATGATGCGGGGCACGTTCGGGAACATCCGGCTCCGCAACGAGATCGCCGGCGACCGGGAGGGGTACTGGACCCGGCACCTGCCGTCCGGCGAGGAGATGACGATCTACGACGCGGCCATGCGCTACCGCGAGGAGGGCGTGCCGCTGGTCGTCATCGCGGGCCGCGAGTACGGCTCGGGGTCGTCTCGCGACTGGGCGGCGAAGGGTCCGAACCTGCTCGGTGTCCACGCGGTGATCGCCGAGTCGTACGAGCGGATCCACCGCTCGAACCTGGTCGGCATGGGCGTCCTGCCGCTCCAGTTCGCCGAGGGCGAGGGCCGGCGCTCGCTGGGCCTGACCGGCGAGGAGGAGCTGACCATCCGGGGCCTGGAGGCGGGCGTGCAGCCCCACCAGGAGCTGGAGGTGGAGGCCCGCCGCGGCGACGAGGTCGTGCGGTTCCGCGTGGTGTCCCGGGTGCTCAACGAGACGGAGGTGGGCTACCTGCGCCAGGGCGGGGTGCTCCCCCGCGTCCTGCGCGACCTGATGGACTGAGTCAGCGCCGGTGCACGAGCTCCGCGAGTGACTACGACCTCGTGGTCGACCTCGATCCCGACGTTCGGGGGTTCGAGGCCTTCGATCGCCTCGACCGGCTGGAGGGTCTCCTGACGGACCTCCTCAGGCGACCCGTCCACGTAGTCACGGCCCGCCACGATTCCGCCTTCACCGGGCGGGTCTTGCGCGATGCCGTCGAGCTCGCCGGTCGCGAGCTCGATCGATCCTCAGCCTGACCGAGTCAGCGCCGCAGCTCCGGGGGCAGCAGCTCCCGGAGCAGCGCCATCGGCAGGCCGATCACCGTGTCGGCGTCGCCCTCCACGCGGGTGACGAAGCGGGCGGCGGCGCCCTGGTAGGCGTACGCCCCCGCCTTGTCGAGCGGCTCGCCCGTGGCCACGTACGCGCGGATCTCCCCCTCCTCCAGGGTCCGCAGCGTCAGCCGGGTCCGCGCGTGGCCCGAGCGGAGCCCCGCGCCGTCGCGCACGGCCACCCCCGTGACCACCTCGTGGGTCCGGCCCGACAGGCGGCGCAGCATCGCCGCCGCCGCCTCTGGATCGCCCGGCTTGCCCAGCACCGAGCCATCGACCACGACCACCGTGTCGGCCCCGACGACCACGTCGCCCACGCCGTCGCCCGCGTCCGCCGCCTTCGCCTCCG
>Ga0070717_10001801_pt1 | contig 14963 bp, 12 predicted proteins | sample LARL113metaG_FD_71366 | JGI IMG/M metagenome (GOLD analysis project Ga0070717, IMG submission 71366) | Corn, switchgrass and miscanthus rhizosphere microbial communities from Kellogg Biological Station, Michigan, USA - LAR L11-3 metaG | ecosystem: Host-associated > Plants > Roots > Rhizosphere ... | reverse complement strand
GAGCGATCTAGTAACTCGCTGCCTCACCTGCTGAGAAAATGGTTGTTTTTTCGTATCAACGCCAGGCACAGGAATTGATGGTGCGGTCGAGTCTTCTGAGAGAAATGCCGGTACTTCTGCTTCGGGAACCTGTTGCCATGCCTGTGATGTTGATAGAATAGGTGTAGCTGGCAAGGATTGCGATACCTTGCTTCGAAGCGGAACTTCAAGTTGTGGCTGCGTATCATCATCTCCATTTTCCCATTCCCCATTTTTCTCGACTTGCTCCCCACAGGAACTACAGAATGCTGCATTTAGTGGTAATTGAGTATGGCAGCGAGGGCAATGTAGAATCCTAGAAAGATTATGTTCATTTGCTTGTTGCGGTGTACTCATGGGTATTCCTTACTCATTTCGCCAATACCAATGTCAAGTACCTACCTTTTCCTGCTTATCCAATAAACTGCAGTATCTGCGCATCAGAGTTGCGGTATATTAATTTAAACTTCCCTGTATGAAGTAGCCCTGTTTCTAATCGTTGCAGAGTGTCGCCTGGCATCCCGCCGTATGAGGTTGCTTGCACCTGCTCCTCCTGCGAGAAAAAAATATATGAGTTGAGATAGCCATCATTCTCAAAGAACTGAACAATTTCATCGATATTTGGATTAATAACTGCTTCCGGGAAAGCGTAAGTGAGCGTATCAATGGTGTATTTTGCGTAGTTCTCAAAAGGTATGGGAGCATCGCTCCAGGCTTCGACAATGTAGGCGTTGGCTGGGGCAATTTGATAGAGATACTGCACCGCATTCCACTCATCGTAGGAGACATAATTCACGCGCTCGTCCCCGTAGCGGGTAAAGAAGAAGACACTGAGCAAGATCAAGCTGGACACTGTGATCGTAGCAGTCCTCCATGGAAAAGCTGCGCGCGCGCGCGTGGGTTTACGGGCTATTGCCGCCGAGTTGTCAAAAAACAGCGATGCTGCAAAGAAGCACATAAACGGCTCTGTAAAGAGATAGATGCGCATCAGTATCTCTCCGCCATAACTTTGCGCAGCTAGCAAAGGGAATCCTGCGATAGCCAGGAGAATGGGGGTAATATCCCGATTCCCCTGCCTCAAGCGCTTCATACCGCCAAGAAATGCCAGGAGCCAGAGCAGAACCGTCATAGAGAGGCGCACTATAGCAATAACATGGTAGAGTAGATCACCTGATAACTTCCCAGAAGTAATAGTCGTTGGTAGATTACCTAACAGATTCCCAAGGGAAGCGAGCAAGTTGTAATGCCGAGACAGATATGGTCCCGCCACAACGATATACCAGAACGCCATCATCGCGACCATGAGGATTGGCAGCCAGAACGGGTAGCAACGGCGAAATACCACCAGGGCAGACACACTTAGCAGCGTAAAGAAAGGCGTCAGTGGATGGCTAAATACTATCAGCCCAAAGATCAGTATCATACAGCACAATAGCCCTCGTCGTTGCCAGGGTCCAATAGATGGAGACTGGGTATCTGGCGCTTTGAGCCACGCAAAAAACTTTTGCACCAACGAGGCGTCTTTCCCCAATTGAACCTGCTTCTTCGGAGGCATTCTAAACCACTTCAAGAGTATCGCGATAATAACGAGGTAGAGAAAGAAATTAAAGCCCTGTGGGGAAAAATAATCCTGTCCGACCCAATTGGTGAGTTGAAAGAAGAGGAGACTGAGCCAGACAAGACGTTTATTCGTGGTGATCGATGTAAAGATCGCGTACATTGGACCGAGGTAAATCAGGTTAAAGAAAACCGGTGCCCAGCCTGCATAGGTTAGAATGGTAGAGTAACCGGCAACCTTTGTGAAAAGGGCGCTCAGCGCGAAAAAACCCGGCCAATTAAAATAGATATCCAGAGAGGCTGCTACAGTCCCATTTTGCATAATGTAATCAGTGTACCCCGCATGCCGATAGACGGGGGCGAAGCGAGGCGCCTCTTCAATCAGGTTCGGGGTGGCGTATAGTATCAGGATAATGCAAATGAGTTGGAACGCGAGAAGCGATACCCGAACCTCCTGGCGCTGCAAGGTGACAGCAAAACTCACCACCAGGATCGCAAGCCCAGCAATAATTCTGGGCGAGAGTGCCGAAATCAGGCCCAGATCGTTCATATCATTGAGCGTCACAGTCTGCAATGAAATGGACCACAAAAAGAGGGCGAGCAGAGGGAGCAGAAGCAGGAGTATATCCGCTACAACAGGCCGTTTGAAAACACGCAGCGCACCTACAGCGTCCATTACCGTATCTATACCTGCTCCGACTGTACCCATGAGCGATCTAGCCGATTTATTTAGTTGTTGCGTAAAGGGAAACTTTCGCATAAATTAGCGCTCATTTTTTCTGGTAGAGTCTCACATAAGAGACGTACATCTTCTGGGGGAAAACGGTGGTGGGATCGGGATTTCCAGGAAACCCGCCACCAACCGCGACATCCAGGATGATGTTGAAAGGATGGTTAAAAACCCAGTTCCGCTGGTCCGTGAGGCTTGTCCTATCAAAGGTCGCGTAGTTCATCCCGTCCACGAAGAAGGAGAGGTGGCCGGGGTCCCACTGCAGCGCGAAGGTGTGAAAGCCATCAGCAAAAGCGCCGTGCGGCAGCGTGTAGGGGTTCGAGAAAAGGGTATAGGTGCCATCAAGGTTCCCCGGCCCGTGTACCGATCCGAGAATACTAGCCGGCTCCTTGCCAATATTCTCCATTATGTCAACTTCGCCGCAGAGAGGCCAGCCAACCGTTGCAATATTGCTGCCAAGCAACCACAAACCCGACCAGAGCCCCTGACCGTAAGGGATTTTGATGCGGGCTTCGAGCCATCCGTAGGTAAAGCTAAAATGGCCGCTAGTAGTTATGCGGGCGGAAGTGTAGTCGCAGGGCCCATACCAGCATTGAAGCCCCTCAGGGTTGCTCTTGCGGGCCTCTAACACCAGGTTGCCCTGGCCATCCTGATAGACATTCTGATTGTCCGTATTGTACTGCAACTGCGTATCCCCCCAGCCGTTACCACCAACATCAGGGCTCCACTTGCCCTGATCGGGGGGAGCTCCCGCCGGCCCATTAAACTCGTCACCCCAGACAAGCTTCCAGGGAGAAGCCTGATTTTTGGGCGTTGCTGTTGTTCTTGCACCAGGCGCGTTCTCCAAACTGGCACACCCCGTGAGAAGGTAAAAAGCTATCAGTGTCACAATTCCGGCCAAGATAGTTATAACCCTCGCTAATCGCTTTCGGTGGCGCAACTGAGCACCTGATAGTCCTGCATTCATAGGCTTTACCTCTTAATAATACATTGAGCAATCTAAAATCCCAAATCATTAATAGCAAGGCCGAAACGCTCGTCCACCTTTGCGATCTGAGGATAAATACGTGATTCTCTTCATTGGAAGGCACTTTCCGATCAGATGTGACACGTAACGAGCAAAATCTACGGTCGCTACCCAAGTTGGAAGAGGATCCTTCCAATCAAAATAATCATACCTTATTTAGGAACGAAGAAGGAAGTGCAGAATTCAAGTATTGCTGGGCCGGTGGTCAGAATATCCTTGGCTCATTTGGTGGCCTAACGCTGAAGCTGCCTTTGCATCGCTAGAGACGGGCATAGTTTCAACTGGCGCAAAGTCCTTGCGAACGTTACGCATGGTCCACCGGCTATACAAATAGGCAAATGGCCCATACAGCATCCCTTTCAGTTCAAGGATGGTCAGCTCTTTTGGATAATGTGGCGACTTCTTGCCGTTCTTTGACGAGCGCGGGCTCAAAGTAAAAACCAGGCCATAGGGCAGCTTGGAGATGAAATCGAAGAGCAGGCGAGGGTTATCGAGCAAAATCTTCGTCAGGTAGGCTGTCAAACCAACTCCATTGCGGTACATTTGTCTCCGCAGGACCATGTAGTCGTGGTAATGGGGATGATAAACTATCGCTGCCGGTGCATACGCTAGCTTGTAGCCTCGTGTGATTACCTGGAAGAATATCGCCAGGTCTTCCCCACCCTGTGCAGGGCTGCCAGCTCCGAGGGCGGGGTCAAAACCACCGACGCTTCGTAAGAATGCCGCTCTAAAGGCCATACTCGCACCAGTGCCAAAGTGTCCAGCGGTGTAGGGATGCAGGGGAGTCTTCGGATGGTTCTCCCTCATATCGAAGAGCCGCAGGGCGAAACCCTTGCAAAACCCACCCCACTCCTCGAGCCAGAACTGTGAAGGTGTCTCAAGCTCTAGTGGCAAGACGAGACCCGTCACGCATGCCACTTCATCAGCACGGCTGAACCCCCTGACCAACTCAACCAACCAGTAGCGATCGATGGCGACATCATCATCGATAAACGCGAGGAGCTCTCCTCGGGCTGCCATCGCCCCGCAGTTGAGCGCCAGGCTACGGCCCGGACGGTCTTCGCAGATGTAGCGCACTCGAGGTATACCACCGTAGGTCTGCCGAATAAAATCTGCCGTCGCACTTGTACTGGGGGCGTTGTCTACAACAATGATCTCATACTGCGGGTAGTGCAGGGTCATCAGCGACTGTAAGCAGCGTCGTATCTGCTCTGGACGATCGCGCGTGGGAACGATAACGCTCACAAAGGGGGCGCGGGCTAAAAACTGCTCGCGCTGCTCAAGACAGGCAGGGGTGGCGGGACTGGCCAGGCCCATCGCATCAAGCCCTGTCACAACGGGCAAGCCATCCCGCCGCAGATGTTCATTGATCCTCTCGCTAAAAGTGTGCCAGATATGGGAGGCGCACTCCTCCGGGCTCACCCCGTGCTCGCCTAGCCGTAATTCCATCAGACCCAGGGGCTGGGTATGCAAACGCACCAGGCACAGAGCGCGCTGATAGTGTTGACCGGTCTTCTCATCTATGGCTGGCACACCCGGCAAGGGCTGCCCCACTTCGATTTCGAGGATGCGAACGGGTGCAAGATCTGGTATCTGGGCTGCGGAAACCTCCAGTTTTCTCGTTAGCGTATGCCTATCCATTTCTCTTTTTGACCTATCCTTTCAGTGCAATGCCTGCCTTCACGTACATCGATATATGCGAAAGCCGTTCGAGGGTTCCAATCGCCCTGGCACCTGGTTAACATCGAGAAAGACACTTTGTTCTAGCAACCCTCCGGCCGCCCGCGTAGCTGCCGGGTCACTGAGACTGAGCAACGACGGACAAGACGCCATCCCAAAGTCCGGAAACGTTTGTACATCATTGTTCCAGTCGGCGGGACAGGTTGAGCAAGCAATGCGGCTAAAGCATCGAGGCTCGTATCCGCTCCCATGCGAAGGCGCGCTAAAGCGAAGGGATCAGTTGTCGTCGAACTCATGGCATAACCGACGGCGCAGGCCGATGTGTATCCCGCCTCCCGAACAAGTCGCTTAATAGCAGCGCTATGGTAACCGTGAGGGTAGGCGAAACTCGAAACCTTTTGACCCAGGTGATCTTCTAAGAGCGCTTTGCAGCGCACAATTTCGTCTCGCGCTTCGGCAAGAGGAAGTGTATCGAGTTGGGGATGCCAATGAGTATGCCCACCGCACTCTATGCCGCATGCACCAATCTCGTTTACCTGGGTCCAGGTAAGCATCGGGCGTGTAGCCTCCCCTTCACGCGCCAGCCACCGGCTCGTGCTGCCAATAAAGCCGGTGGCAATATACAGGGTCGCCGTAGAGCCGCACTGCTGGAGTACCGGAAGAGCGTTTGTATAAAAATCAGCGAAACCGTCATCGAATGTTAAAACCACAGGTCGTTCAGGCAGCGCAAATCTCTCTTGCGAGAGCATGCGTACTAGCTGTGTGACATTGATGGGAGTATACGAGTGCTCGCGTAAATAAGTCATATGCTCAGCAAATAATGCGGGAGGCACAGCGAACTGCTTGAATTTCGGATTGGTGGACTGCGCGATGCTGTGGTACATGAGGATAGGTATTTGTTTTTTCTCCTGTTTAACAAGCATCATATACCTCTTGCATTGAACGAGCTAGTGTCAGGATCTTTACCAAGCTCATCTCTTTCGTCGACCTTGAACTCTGACGGCATATGGTATCTGGAACGGCGGAGAAGCCCGCTTTGCACCCTAACCATGCTCCTGTCCTGCCGAGAATGCATCGTCCGGTACACTGTGGCCGACATATAGACCGCCTCGATCGTCTGTGCCAGAACCCAGCCCAGGCTAAGCCCAACTAAATTGCCCAGGTGAGCCCCTATTATAGGACCGGCCAATTCAAGCAAGGCGCCGATTGCGATGGGCTTTATAGCGTAGGTCATCCTGTTATGAATACGGGAGATGGCTATATAGTGGTCCTTGATGATCATCGGAAACGCGCTGAGTCCCAGGATACGCAGGCTCCACGCAGCCTGCTGGGCATAAGCGGGACCAAACAGGCTCAGGATCTGCCTGGCGCCAAAAAACAACACGCAATTTGCCAGAATACTGATCGCAATTGAAAGACTCAACGTCAGGCGGATCCGCCGGGCGATTCCGGCAAGTTCCGCAGCGCTCATGGCATAGAGCACGGTTGTGAGCGCAAACAGAACAATGGAGACAAAATTTGTCAATGTAAAGGAAACATAGAACCACGCGTTCACTCTCGCAGAGAGCATGATCGTCACCAGCACCGGCAGCAGCAGGCCCGGGGTCATAATGGTCAGGTTGAGCACATGATGCTGCAGCGCGGCAGATCTGAGCCGGCGCAACAATCCCCACTGTGGCAAACAGGCCTTCAGTGACCACCTCCCCTTTACAAGAGCGTATCCGAATAGTGCTATTAATGAGAGAAGATTTCCTAGCGCCCACGTAGCATAGATGGTCAGCCCTACTCTGTTGACTAAATAGAGGCCGACAGCTAGAAGCGCCACGAGTTTTGTCGCTGCGAAGAGGGCGTTGCGCCACAACTGCAGTCCACCTCGCAATAATCCGATCAATGCCTGGTCAAGGACGAAAGTGACAGCAGCGAGGCTGACACCAGCCGCGAAAAGAGCAACATCTCCAGGACTTGCTCTGAGACTTTGTAAGTCCTTCGATACCAGGGATGCAAACATAGCAAACACAATGCCAACGAGGCCTCCTGCTCCCCCAACCAGGAGCATAGCCGTACTTATAAGCGGTCGTTCTTTGCCAGGCCGTCGGGGCAGCTCACCGATCAACAGGGAGCCGAATCCCAACAGGGAGACTGTTGCCAGCAGCGCCATAGCCGAGATCGCTGCTGAAGCAAGGCCTACAGCTTCCGGTGAAAACAGGTGGGCGGCCAACCACCAGTACACGAAACCCAGGGCTGACGTGATGAGATTTGTGCAGACTAAAGACGCGGTATTGGTCAACATGACGCGGTTAGTCTTCACCCACCGGAAGAGCACTGTTCTCACTGCGCGAAATTGCTCTAGAAACATTTCTTCACAATACTCTCCAGTTTATCTCTTGGCTCTGCGGATGAAGGGATCTTCTCAAATACCGGAACAAGATTCCGATATCGGCGGATTGCGGGGTAGGGGAGCCAAAGAAATCCTTTTCACTCGCTGCTTGCATTGCTGAACTCCCTTACCGTGTTCAAATGACGCAGGCTGGATAGTACCGAGTCGAAGTCTATCCCAAAGTCGATCAGGCAGGCAACTTCATCCACATCGATCGATCTCAGCCGGTCGATCGTCTGAAGGCAGGTATCTGGTGTTCCAAAGAGCCCGCTTGTCTCAAAGTAGCGGTCGAAAGCGTAAGAAACCAGGTCTTCGAGCTCTTCTTCGGTATAATCGCCGATATCCTGGCCCGGGCTACGCGCAAGCCATAAATCGACAGAGCTTCTCAAGTAATCGCTGAAAGGCCCGCGCACCTTCTCGCGGACTTCATCAACGCTGCTCCCCAGGAACGTGTGCAGCATGAGCGTCACGTGCCCCCCTCCAGGGCCATGCCCGCCCGCTCTCCATGCAGTTCGGTACACTGCTATTTTTTCGGCCAGCCTGTCGATATCTTGATTGAGCAGGTGAGTGAGCAGGCCGGCGCCGACTTCACCGGCCAGGCGGAATGTTTCTGGACTGCCGGCTGCCGTCACCCAAATCGGCAGCTCGCGCTGGATCGGACGGGGGAGGATTCTCACCTCGATATCGGTCCCGTTGCCATCGCGGCGCCGAACCTTCTCACCGCCCCAGAGCCTGCGGATGGTTTCGATCCCCCGCAGCATGATCTCTTTACGATGTGCATAGTTCTCCGGTGCGATTACAAAATCGTTCGCGTGCCACCCGGACGCGAACGAGATGGCTACTCTTCCGTTCGACAGATTATCGACGACGGCCCATTCCTCGGCAACGAGAAGCGGGTCGTGAAGCGGCAAAACAACACTCCCGGCCCTGATCTGAATTCGTTCCGTCACCGTCGCAAGAGCGGCGCTGGTTACTGCGGGGTTGGGGTACAGACCTCCGAATTCATGGAAATGCCGCTCGGGCGTCCACACCGCTGAAAAGCCGTGCGTATCCGCGAACTTTGCGCCCTCGACGAGTAGACGGTATTTATCGACGCACTCACCTGCGCCCGCGCTTGCAAAGTAGAACAGGCTGAAGTCCATCCGCCTGGTTGGCCGTTTGTTCCCGACTTCCGTCATATGTTCCGGTCTGGCGGGAGGTGCAACGGAAAGCTCAGAACCGTACCGGGTGTCCTCAATCATGGATATCCCCTTCTTCTTTAATAAACAAAAGACGTCTCGCTTTACACCGGCGCTGCCATCTGTACCTCATTGAGGCATAGACGTAAATGCTCGGTCAAATCAAGTAGATGAATAGTCTTACAAGTATCATGGCCACCCGCGAGGCGATGGATCTCTATTTCCTGATCTAGGGCTTCGGCTACTTTACGCCACTCCTCGTCTACACCGCGCTCCTGCCTGTCCTTCGTGAAAAAGAACGTGCTCTTGCCAGGATAGAAGCCAGGCTCGTACTCAGACATGACCCAGAAATAGAGGCCCTCCCAATCGTGCCAAAGGGCTTCAACTGTTGGGAATAGCGCTTCGGGGAAGAGCTCCTCGAGCTGCGGAAGTGTAAAGCCCACTCCCTTCCCCCTGCGTCCCGGCCCTTTCTGTTCGTCGCTTCCCAAATGCCACGCGCTGTGGTGAAGCCATAGTTCATACTCATTTCCCAAAGTCAGAATGGTCATGCCATTCCGGTCCGCCCGCTCGCTATCACGCCTGGTTATCAATTTTCTGTAGTGGGGGGATCGTAGATACCGGCATACGTGTTGCAGATATCTCTGCAAATGCCGCAGCCAGAGAAACCAGTATAATTGCTTATCCCGGCCAAATCGCATCAATTTGCCAAAGCGATTGACTGTACGCTTTGTCAATCTGCGATGACCGACAGAGTTGGGATCAATTAATATGAGCAGGTCAACCTTTTCCCCTTCTGCATGTAATTGCCGGGCTATCTCATAAGCAACCAGAGCGCCATTGCAAAAGCCGCCGAGCAGGTATGGACCCTTCGGCTGCCTGGAACGCACCGACTCAAGGTGGACCGCCGCCATCGCCTCTAATGTCGGAGGGATCCCCAGCGCATCAAACTTGTAGGGTTCAAGCGCGTAAAATGTCTGGTCCGGCCCTAGATGACGCACTAATGGGAAGCAATAGGAGGCGCCATTTAAAAAGTCTCCGTGCAGGTAGAAAAACGGCCGCCCGGAACCACCCGTTTGAATCTCCACGACGGGAGACCAGGAGCCTGGAACTTTTTCTTCTTGCTGTTGCGGCTTAGCTTCTCCAGCTTTCACCTGCTCGATGATCCTGGCCAGTTCGGCTACAGTGCGAGCTTTGAAGAAGCGGGCCAGGGGCAAGTGTATCTGTAAGGTCCTGCGAAGATGCGAAATCACTTGCATGGCCCTCAGAGAGTCTCCACCCAAAGCGAAGAAGTCATCGTGGATGCCGATCTGCTCGATTCCGAGGACCCGGGACCAGATCCCCGCCACCGCCTCTTCGGTTTGGGTGCCTGGCGCTGCAAAGGTTTCATCTAGCTGCGGGCGGGTGTATCCTGGCGCAGGCAGGGCGCGCCGGTCGACCTTGCCATTAGGCGTCAGCGGGATTGCTTCCAGCAGTACGAAAGCCACAGGCACCATGTAGTTTGGCAGTTGCTTCGCCATGTGATGCTGCAGGTCGGCGACTGTGGCTGTTTGCTTTTCGCGGAGCACCACGTAGGCCACCAGACGCTTGTCGCCGGGCGCATCCTCGCGAGCCACCACCACCGCCTGCCGCACAGCCGGGTGCTCAGCCAGCACCGCATCGATCTCGCCCAGTTCGATGCGGAATCCGCGCAGCTTCACCTGGTAGTCCAGGCGCCCCAGGTGTTCGATCGCCCCACCTGCACGGTAGCGGGCAAGGTCCCCTGTCCTGTACAGGCGCGCGCCGGGCTCGCTGCTGAACGGGTGAGGGAGAAAGCGCTCAGCCGTCAGCTCGGAGCGGTTCAAGTACCCGCGAGCCAGGCCATCGCCCCCGATGTATAGCTCGCCCGGCACCCCGACCGGCACCGGCTGCAAGCGGGGATCAAGCAGATAGATCTGCGTGTTGGCAATCGGGCGGCCTATAGTCACTACCTCGTCCCCGGGCTCGATCTTGCAGACGGTTGACCAGATGGTGGTCTCTGTGGGGCCATACAGATTCCAGAGCGAGGCGCCCCTGGGCAGCAACTGCCGCGCCAGGTCCAGCGGGAGCGCTTCGCCCCCGCACAGGATCTTCAGGCCAGGGCGGCCTTGCCAGCCCGCTGCCAGCAGCACGCGCCAGGTGATGGGGGTAGCCTGCATCACGGTCACCCCGGCGCTGGCAAGAGTCTCTGCTAGCACCGTCCCGTTGGCCGCGAGGTCACGGCTGGCGACGATCACCCGCGCGCCTACGATCAGGGGCAGAAAGAGCTCCAGAGCAGCGATGTCAAAGGACAAAGTGGTGACGGCCAGCCACGTATCTTCCGCGGTGAGCCCTGGCTGTAGATGCATGGACCACAGAAAGTTGACTACGGCCCGGTGCGGGATCTGCACTCCTTTAGGTTTGCCCGTGGACCCGGAGGTATAAATGACGTAAGCCAGGTGATCGGAAGTGGCGCCGGAAACCGGGGCAGCCTCACTTTGCCGGGCAAGCAGGGCCGCGCCAGCATCCAGGCAGACGACCTTCGCCGCCGTGGCAGGAAGTTGAGTAAGCAGGTGCTGCTGGGTCACAAGGACCGGAGCCCGGCAGTCCTCCAGCATGAAGGCCAGGCGCTCGGCGGGGTAGGTCGGGTCCAGTGGCACGTAGGCACCCCCGGCTTTGAGAATACCGAGCAGACCCACCACCATCTCCAGCGACCGCTCAACGCACAGCCCAACGAGCACTTCCGGCCCCACGCCCAGCTCCTGCAGGTAGTGTGCCAGCTGGTTGGCCCGCCGATCCAGCTCGCGGTAGGTCAAGCTGGCGCCCTCGTAGATTACTGCTACCGTATCGGGCCTACTCCCGACCTGGGCCTCAAAGAGGTGATGGATACAGCTCTGCCGGGGATAGGGGGTCCGGGTGGCATGCCACCCGGCCAGCACAAGGTCTCGCTCGGCTCTCGTCAAGACCGGGAGATCGGAGATGCGCTGCCGGGGATCTGAGGCAATAGCCTGCAGAAAAGCGGCAAAACCACGCTGCATCCGCACGACGCTGTCCCTGTCGAGCACTTCCGTATCGTAGACCCACAGGCATTCTGCCTTATCTTCCCGGATGACCAGGGTTAGCTCGCTGCCGTGCAACTCCTGGCCGCTGTATGGTGTCTCTGCCCGCTCTACGCAAATCGACGGTACGGGCGCCCCTTGCGAGTTTGCCCGCGAGCGAAGGGCCGGATAGCAGGCCACGATATCTCGCGCGTACGTTTTTCTCTGCTTTGTCGACCTCACCCGCTCCTGTATAGCATGAAAGACGTTCTCAAAGCTCTGCTCATACTCTATCCCCACGTGCAGAGGCACAAATGCTGCGAAAATCGCCTTTAAGGCCACCGGCTCGCTGTCCAGTTCCGCGTCCCTGTACCCGATATCAAAGCTCCCAACTCCCGCAATACGGGCAAGATACGCTGCAAAAGCAGCCAGGAGAACATCTCCCGCGACTGCGGACGCAAAGCGCTTCTCTAGAGGTGTTAGAATCTCCGACGGAACAGGCATGGGTATACACGAGTGCTGCGGTGTTTGTAGATGCGGTGTTTTCGGACGCGCATAGGGGAGTGTGAGGTTCTCCAGAGTCTCTAGCTGCCTGGTCCAGAATGCCTCGTGCTGACAAAGCGAAGCATAATCTGCTGTTACGCGAGCCGCTACCCGCTGATCGATTTCTCCGAACCGATATCCTTCGCGCAGCCCAAACTTCGCGACAAAGTCAGCGACGGGCAGTGGCTGGCCATCGGCAGTCAGCAGCTTGCACAGCGCAACCTCACCGTCCAGCGTAGAAACACCGACGAAAGCAGGGTCGACCCGTGTAACAGTCCCGGGCGGGAGCGCCGGCGTCGAGTCGAGCACTTCGATTTCCGAGACAATGGTGCAGTCCCCCTCTATAATAAGCCTGGGAAGGCCCATTCGATTTGGGGAGGACCCGAAGTCCAGGGCCCGAACGAAGGCGCTAACCTCGCGGGCGGAACGATTCCAGGAGAGAATACACGCCGGGGAGGGCCTTTTGGACCGGGGGAAAAAAGTGCGCTCGGCGAGATTTTGCTTCTTTACCGAGAGGCGACCGCGAGATAGATCGTCGATCAGCTCGGTGAAGGAGCTCATGGCAGCATCATAGCACTTTGCGTTGAGGGTAAAGGCCGTCTCTGAGGCATCGATCTCGAAGAGATGCTGCTTAAAGATATCGCCCGCGTCGACAAGTTCGGTCATAGCGTGCCAGGTGACGCCGTGCATCCTCTCGCCTCGCAGAATGGCCCAGGAGGTTGCATTGCTCCCCGCGTATGCTGGCAGCGGGGCATCGTGATAGTTGATGGCATACCGCTGGGGCAGATCTAAGAGCCGTGCCGGCAAGACGTGTTCGTTGACGATGCTGAACAGGTAATCGAAAGGGTGCCGGCTTAAAAGTGCGTCGAGGTCTTGATCCCCTGGATCAAGGTGGGGTATTGCGCTCGCCCTCGCCCAGCGACTAACCGCTTCGTCGGAGGAGATAATACCGTATATCGTATGACCCTGGTCGAGTAGGATCTCAGCGCACCGGACGGGGAGGGAACCCTCCCCGATAATGAAACAGCTAAATGTGCTGTGAGTATTCATCTATTTCCTCACTCTCTATGAACTGAGACTGCTGAGCAGGATCGTTTGCGCGTAGGAGCGGGCGACTTCGCGCATGTGACGGGTAATCACGTGCGCTACAATCATATGGGCATCCTCTTCCTGCTCGATATTCTGACCAGGGGCGAGCATATATGCGTCCACCATGTCCTTGATCTTGCCCCCCTTTGCTCCCAGTAAGCCGAACGTAAAAGCTCGCGATCTCTCGGCCAGGCGGAGGGCATTGATCAGATTGAGCGAATTGCCGCTGGCGCTTATCGCGATCACCACACCAGGCCATCGTATTTGGCGTAGTACGCCTCCAGGTCGGTACCGCCGCCGCCGAAGCTGATACGCATGGGAGCCCGTGCAATGAGCATTTTCTACCTCGTCTTTCATAAAGTTGTAATAAATCTATTGTCCAAGACCCGTTTCATTTACGCGTATGATCAAGACTCTCACCCGGGCAGTTCCCTTTCCAGGGCGATGCCCTCCCCAACGCCGGAGCCGTGATGGTCTTTTTTCCCAGTGACAACGTCCTTTGCTGCTGCTCGCACAAGGAGGCTACCTGCCAGAAAGCCCGCCGTCGTCGCCGCCAACCCGACTATGATGGTGGCGGCACGGGCCAGCCCGGCCGGGTCACGGTGAAAGAGGGTATCAGTCAAGCTCCGCATAACCCCCAAGAGCAGTATTTTGAACGTATAGGTTCGCTCGGACGATAAGCCTGCTCGTATCCCGTGCAACCTGACAATTGTGGACTTACCTAGCCCTTCGTCATAGCAGCGCCACAAAAAATATGTCCAGCGTGTCCGCTGCACGGGGACGCGGTGCTGGATGGTCGCCGAGGGGGTGTAGAGCCATACAGCATCTGGCCATTGTCGCGTGACACGAATGCAAAACTCGGTCTCTTCATCGCCTGCATGATGCTGGAGCCACTTAGGGCCGACAAATGCTACGCCCTTCTCAGTAGTATCGTGGTTACAGCCAAAGGATTCCCGAAAGCCGCCTACAGCCATCAGAGTGTGCCGGCGCACGGACATATTTGCGCCGATGGGGTTGCGGATCGGCTGAACGGCTTCAGGCATGCCGCGGTAGGTGCAGCCAACGACCCAGTAAAATTCTTCTGGTAACCAGGCCGGGCGCGTCCCAAGCCAGAGCGGTTCGATCTTCCCGCCGACACCAAGCACGTGAGGGTCGGTATAGCAGGCCGCCAGGTGCTCTAACCAGTTCGTTTCTGCGATGGCGTCATCGTCCAGGAAAGCAATCACCGCCCCTTGCGCAACAGTCACCCCGCTGTTACGCGCCCCGGACAATCCCTTTACCTCCCGGTTTTCGACCGCAAGTACGCCCGCTATATGTTCCCGCACTCGCTTCAGTAAATTCGGATTGTGGTCGACGACCACAATGATCTCTCTCGGCGAGAGGGTCTGCTGCTGCACCGACTCTACTGACGCTACGAGGTCATCCCATCGGTCCTCGGTATAGGCGCAGATAATCACGGAAATATCGTATACTGTTTGAGCCATGTTACCTCTCTTTAAACATGCCATCTAGGCATCAGCCTTTACAGAACAATGTTCTCTGGTACCGAATAGGGGTCATTTACGATGTAGGGGTTCGCAGGGGAGCATGATCGTGTTTGAGGCGAAGAGTTCTGGCTACGTTCCCTCACAATCGTTAGCACCACACTCCAGCCGTCGCTGAACGCTTTTAAGTTACTTTTGCCGTAAATACGCCGGTATTCGATGCTGGGAACCTCGATAATTTTCAGGTG
>Ga0070717_10001800_pt1 | contig 14966 bp, 13 predicted proteins | sample LARL113metaG_FD_71366 | JGI IMG/M metagenome (GOLD analysis project Ga0070717, IMG submission 71366) | Corn, switchgrass and miscanthus rhizosphere microbial communities from Kellogg Biological Station, Michigan, USA - LAR L11-3 metaG | ecosystem: Host-associated > Plants > Roots > Rhizosphere ... | reverse complement strand
GCGCGCCATGCCATTTGCTATACGGATGTGAGGGAAGCCTGCCATGCTCATCGCGCTTGGCGAGAAGCGAGCGAACCCGAGCGCTCGTTTTAATGGCGTCTTGGAACTCCCTTGCCTCTGGTGTGACCGGGTTTTCATCGAAGAGATCCACCCGCGTCTTGTAGCGAACAGCGGGCTCATCCGAGGTATACAGTCGCTCGATGAAGCTACTCATCACAGTCTTTTCCCTCAATGGCTCCTCACGAACTGGATACTCTTTACAAGTATATCGTATGAGGGTGAAGGAGATCAATGTTTTATGCAACTGGTCGCGCTCGTCTAGCGGGGCAGATCGCTTGTCCAGACTCCTTGTACCGCTCCCATAGCCGAGAGGGCTTTGTGCCTCGCCTGGTTAACGGTCGTCCGGTCAAAGCGTGGAACCGATGGTACAATAAACGCATGAAGGAACTCAAAAAGCAGCTTCCCAAAGAGGAGCGAGAAAACGGGAGAAAGGAGTGGACCGATGCACATCCTGGTGGTGGAGGACGAGCAGCGCCTGGCATTCCTGCTGCGTCGCGTCCTGCTGGAGGAGCGCCACACGGTTGATCTCGCGTACGACGGGCAGACAGGTCTCGATCTGGCCTTGAGCGACACGTATGATGTCGTGATCCTCGATGTGATGCTGCCTGGACTCGATGGACTGGAGGTCTGCCGCCAGATGCGCGCTGAGCGTATCATGACGCCGGTACTGATGCTCACGGCACGTGGTGCCGTCGAGGACCGTGTCGTCGGTCTCAATGTAGGGGCAGATGACTACCTGGTCAAGCCCTTTGCGATGGAGGAGTTGCTGGCTCGCATCAACGCGCTGCTGCGCCGCCGCGATCGCCGTTTCGACGAGGTCCCTCAGCTCTCTGCCGGTGACCTGACGCTCGACCTGGTGCGACACGAGGCGCGCCGTGCCGGTCGCGTCATCGAGTTGACAGCCAAAGAGTTTGCCCTCCTGGAGTACCTGATGCGCCATCCGGGCCAGGTGCTCACGCGCACGCAAATTATCGATGCGGTCTGGCGCTATGATCTCGAGGCCCTCTCCAATGTCGTCGATATCTATATTCACTACCTGCGTGAGAAGATCGATCATGGCTTCTCGCATGCGCTGATCAAAACTGTGCGCGGCGTGGGCTACAAGATCGAAGCGTAGCGCAGCAACGAGGAAGCAACAGTATGAACCGGAGCGGATCTACCTGGTGGCCCTTGCCCCGCAGGGACCATCGCCAATCAAGAGAGCCGGGTGCAGCACTGTTTCAGGGGCTGCGCGTCCGCCTGACGCTCTGGTACAGCGGAGTGTTGTGCGCTGCGCTCGTGCTGTTCGGCGTGGCCCTCTACTTCGGGGTTCAAATTCTCTTGTTGTCTCCAGTTAAGGCTGACCTCTCCGCGCACATCCAACAGCATATAGAGAGATTGTTAACAGACCCCTACCTTGCTTGCTCGTCTACTACATTTGGCCCCCCTGCTCCAGATCAGCCTTTCGGGCAAGCACCTTTGCCTGAATTGGTGGCGTGCTTCGATAAGAACGCTACCCTGCTGCCAGCAGAGAATACCAACGAGCTACCTGCTGCGTTTCTGACCAATACTTTAGCAAAGAGGGCTTTGCAGGAAGGAACGGTAACCGATATCGTCGATAGTGGTAGCACGATTGGACCCATTTATCGTTATGCATTGACCGTGTCATCTCCGGGTGGGGTGGTGCGCGTCATGCAAGTTGGCATGCCTGTGAAAACACAGGAAACTGCGCTGTCCGTGCTGCTTATGCTCCTGCTCATCATTGGAGGGATAGCGCTGCTTGGAGCAGGGCTAGGTGGGCTGTTCCTGGCGAATCGCGCGCTGGCACCGGCCCGGCTGGCCTGGACAAACCAGCAGCGATTTATCGCCGCAGCCTCGCACGAACTCCGCACGCCGCTGACCCTGCTGCGTGCCGATGCTGAAGTGATCCTGCGCAACCGTGAACACCTGTCGGCAGAAGATGCCGAGCTATTGGAGGATATCGTTGTCGAAGCGAACCATATGGGGACGCTGGCAAACAGCATGTCGACGCTTGCTCGCCTGGACGCCGACACCCAGCATCGAGAGCACGAGGTGGTGAGCCTGGCTGAGCTGGCCCAGGAGGGGACAAGGCGAGTCAAGGCCCTCGCCGACCAGATGGGCATCGCTGTACAGGTAGAGAATACCAGCGCACCTCATGTGATTGGAGACCCGATGCTGCTGGAACAAGCAGTGCTGGTGCTGCTCGACAACGCCATCAAATACAACCGGCGCGGTGGTCGTGTCACTGTGTGCACAGCGGTGAAAGATGAACAGGCACTCCTGGAGGTGTGCGACACGGGGATCGGCATTGCAGCCGAGCACCTCCCGCACCTGGGCGAACGCTTCTACCGCGTGGACAAGGCCCGCTCGCGCCAGGCTGGAGGGGCTGGCCTGGGCCTCTCTATTGCTCGCGGCATCGCCGCTCTTCATGGGGGCACGCTGACAATGGCCAGCATACCTGAGCAGGGAACGACGGTCACCCTCACGCTGCCGCTAGCCAACCGCACTCCACGAGACAGTATGCACGATGCGCCAGGAATCGTTTCGTCACCGCCAGAAAGGCAGTCTTGAACGCGCTTCCTCGCTATTCCACCTGGAAGGTGACATTCACAGGCAGATCAAGAAATGTACCATAGCGGTTTGCCGATGCAACAAAGGCGGGCGTTTCGGCTTCATTTAGAGGAGCAAAGAGATTCGGGGTGATGATGACCGCGTCCTTTTTCAAAGTGCGCTTCCAGGTGCCGACAACCCGCCCATCCATAACAATCGTAGGATTGAGGACATTGCCTCGAGTGTCAAATTTTGTTGCATCTGACACGTCAATCACGGCGCTGCGATCAGTATAGCCAACAGTATACTCATCAAAATTTGGCAACAAGTATATTGTCTGAGGTAGATCTTTTGCGGATGGCGTAGACATCGAAAACCAGTATGTCTGGCCGTCTACAACCTCATGCATAAGTTGGGATGTAACCATTTCGAGGCCGGCTCTTGCATCGGCTACCGTCAATCCTGACCACCACACAAAATCTTGCAAGGTCGCAGGGCCGTGGCTCGTAAAATAGCGCCTGGCGAATTGGGCCAGGGCTTCGTCACGATCTAACGTCCTGGCTTGTGGCGCCCGCTCGTCAAGCAGGGCATAGGTGAATTGCTTGCCCCGTCTCGCGCCACTACAGACAATCCCGTCCAATTCAGCACGCATCATTATATAGGTGAATCGTTGTAAATCATCCGTAGCAATGCCGGCTTGCTGAAGCACGGACGCGAGTTCCGGGCGAGTAAACTGCTTACCTCCCTGCAATGCTTTTGCCAGCACAGCGTTACTATGCATAAATACGGCGTCATCTAATGCAAGCTTACGATAATAATAGGCGTTCACTGCATTGACGCGCGGAGCAGTGAGCGCAAGTATCCAGCGAATATCGGCGGGTGAGACAAAATGCCAGGTGGGCCGCATCAGATGGGTGCGAAGAATAGCTCCACGGGCGAATGCTTGCTCAATATCGTCGTCGGTAGTGCCTTGTAAGCGCAGACCGACCGCCCATTTTGCGGCCGCATAATCCTGGGCCTGGACAGCGCCCAGCCACTCCACTACATCACCGGGCTTTTCAAACGTTCGCCGGGTGATGAGTTGGTTGTGAAGTCGCTGGTGCGCAATGTCCAGGTTTGTCATGATTGATCAGTCTCCTCTAACCAGGCTAGTTTTTCACTTTGAGATCATGGAAGAACGCCCGCATGTCCTTAGCCAGTAGTTCGGGTTCCTCCAGCGCGGCGAAGTGCCCACCACGTGGCATCTCCGTCCAGCGCTCGACGCGCAAGAAGCGCTCCCCCAATTCACGCGGTGGCTGGGTCAGGTCTTTGGGGAAGGTAGCAACCCCCGCGGGGACGTCAATGTGCTGCCCCGGCTGGAGTTGTGGCGCCATGTGGCTGTCCTCATAGTATAGACGAGCGGAGGAACTGATCGTCTCGGTCACCCAGTAAATCATGATATTGGTGAGTAGTTCGTCTTTGCTAAAACGCTGCTCGATGTTGCCACCGCAATCGCTCCAGGCACGGAATTTCTCTACGATCCAGCCGGCCAGACCGACGGGCGAGTCATTCAGGCCATAGGCGAGCGTTTGTGGTTTGGTCGATTGAAGCATTGCATACGCTCCCTCCTGCATGAACCATCCCTGGACGGAACCGAGAAACTGCTGCTCCGCTCTGGAGGGATTAGACAGGTCAGGGGGAAAGGCGATCTCTCTTGGAAAGCCAATGTCGGTCAGGTGGATACCGGCGAGAAACTCAGGATGGGCCAATGCCAGCAGGCGTGTGACCCGGCTCCCAATGTCCCCGCCTGCCGCAGCATATCGCCGGTAGCCAAGCACATCGGTCATCAATCGCCCAAGCAGCCCGGCAGCGCGAGTCGATCTCATACCACCAGCATTGGGGCGGTCGGAGAAGCCAAAACCCGGCAGCGACGGCACGATGACATCGAACGAGTCGGCAGGGTCGCCGCCATACCGCGCCGGGTCGGTCAGCATTGGGATGACTTTGTGAAACCGGTAGAACGAGTCAGGCCAACCGTGGAGCAAGAGGATCGGCGTCGGGTTTGGTCCTTTGCCCCGCTCGTGGATGAAATGGATGCCAGCGCCATCAATGTCAGCTTTGAAATGCGCAAACGTATTCAATTCTGCTTCTTGTTTGCGCCAGTCGTACGTGTGTTGCCAGTAGCCTGCTAACTCTTTCATGTACTGCAGGTTGGTGCCGTAGTCCCAGCCTGCTCCCTCTACCTCGTCGGGCCAACGGGTGCGGGCTAAGCGTTCGCGCAAGTCGTCCAGGGTTGCCTGGGGAACGTTTACTTGAAAAGATTGGATACTCATGTCGCATTTCTCCTTTATGCTCTTTGTTATGATGAGAGGCAAGCGATGACTGTGCGCTCTTCCACGCGCTTCCCTTTCTGTTCTGTCTGAAGCTGTGATCCTCAGATGCATCTCGCTTGACTTATCTACTACCTGGAGTATACCATTGAAGGAGGACAGAATCAGCCCTCATTTGAGAGGTGATTATTGAAGATTACGAAAGCAGAGTGTTGACATGTACCATCCCACCAGTCGCGTCCTGACGGTGCTCGAGTTGCTTCAGTCCAAGCCATCCATCAGTGGTCCAGAGTTAGCCGAACGCCTGGAGATGGATGTACGAACGGTGCGCCGCTACATCACGCATCTCCAGGATGTCGGCATTCCTGTCGAGGGAAACATTGGTCGATATGGGGGGTACCGGCTCCGTCCCGGGTTTAAACTACCACCACTGCTATTTACGGAAGAGGAGGCCACGGCGATCATGCTTGGCTTGCTGGGAACCTCGTGGCTGGAAATCGGACAATCAGCGGCAGCTGTTGAAGGAGCGCTTGCCAAAGTCTCCCGCGTCCTGCCGCTGCGCGCACGGGACCGTCTGCAAGCCATGTCTTCTCATTTGTTCTTCTTTTCTGCCCAACAAGAAGCACGACCCGATGTCTCTCGCGTGATCACTCTCAGCGAAGCGATTGGGCAGAGGCAACGGATCGCCATTGACTATCGTTCCAGTCACGACCAGCTTACCCACCGCAAGGTCGAGCCGTATGGCATTATTGGGTGGGATGGGCACTGGTACCTGGTCGGGTACTGCTGCCTGCGTCAGGACTACCGTATATTTCGCCTGGATCGCATCCAGCAGGTAGAGGTGCTTGCGGAAGCCTTTGAGAGAGCAGAGGAGTTTGATTGCCGGGCCTATGTGATGAAGCAGTATGGCGAGCCATCAGCCCGCTGGCACATTGAAGTGGAGTTTCAAGCAGCATTGTTTACCGTGCAGCAGAAGATCCCTGCGTCCTATGGCCAGCTTTCGGCCACGCCAACGGGGGTCCTGTTTCAGAGTCATGTGGATGAATTAGAGGGTCAGGCGCGCTATCTGATGTCGCTCAACCTGCCGTTTGTCATTCATCATCCGCCGGAATTACGTGAAGCACTGCTGCGGCTGGCAGAACAGATGGTTCAGATTGCGACAATCGAAAAAGCTTGACAACAAGGTGCAAGAGCAGTACACTAGAGGTATCAAGAACTTTTGTTCGCTTTAGGAGCACCACCGGATGGGCCAGGCCACGCGCACCACCAAACTGTTCCTTGACCTGGGCAAGCGAGACCAGGGAGGAGCCAATACGGACAAACGAGCCGCCCTTGATGCCACTGCCCTCGTGCTCAATCAAGCGCGCGCCTTCTACATTGACTTTTTTCTGGCGCATGCCGACAAGCTGGCTGAGCGCGTCCCCTACTATTCGGAGAAGCATCTGGAGATGCGCGAGCGGGCTATCTCCGCCAATGAACTGCTCACCTGGGCGGAGGCCTGCACCGTGGAGACGGAAGCCCATCCTCATCCCCGGGAGGGGTGGAACTTCAGTGCACGCTTTCCCACTCTGCCTTTCATCTACCGGAGAAGTGTGATCAAGGATGCCATTGGCAAAGTGCGCTCGTATCTGTCGAATCGAGCAAAATGGGTAAAGAGCGGCAAGAAAAAAGGGAAGCCGGGGCTGCCCGGGGCCACGGATCACCCGACGCTCTACCAGGGCACCTGCTCCCTCCAGCTAGAGAGCACTGAGGTAAAGCAGCGGTTTGTGCAGCTCAAGGTCTACGATGGCAAGACATGGCAGTGGGTGAACTATCCCGTGGTGTGCAGTCGCTACTTTGAGCAGCGTCACCGCGATGAGAGCTGGGAGCAGCAAAGTCCCACTCTGGTCCTGCGAGCACAGAGCGCTGAACTACATTTTCCGCAGAGCAAAAAGATCGAGGCGAAGCAAGTCAAAGACAGCAAGCTCGATCCTGAGCTGGTGACGGTCGCCATCGACCTCAATGTGCGCAATCTCGCCGTGATCACGGTTCGCCAGCATGGCATCATCCTGCAGACCGTCTTTGTCAGCGATCACGGGCTTGATCAGCACCGCTATCGGCATCTGCGGCGCATTGCGAAGAAGCAGTGGCAGTCGGGTCAGCCGGTCAAGGGGGAGCACAGCAACCGGCAGCTCTGGCAGCATATTGATCACATGAATGAGGACGCGGCTCACAAAGTGGCGCGCAGCATTGCCAACGTGTGCGCCAGCTATCCCGGCTGTGTGTTGCTCTTTGAGCGCTTGCGCAAAATCAAGGCCAAAGGGGGAAGCAAATCGCGGCGCATGAACCGCAAGCGGGCGAACCAGCTGCGCGGCAAGATCAACCGGTACGCACGCGAGAAAGCCTTCGCGCAAGGCACCGTCACCGTCGAAGTCAACCCGCATGGGACCAGTCAGTATTGCTCTCGCTGTGGACAGTTGGGGGAGAGGTTCTCCTACCAGCAAGGCCAGCGCGTCAAGGTGAAATGGGGGAAACTGTTCTGGTGCCCGCATTGTGGCTATGAAGTGCACGCTGACTGGAATGGCAGTGTGAATGTGCATCATAGCTTCTTCCGCGAATTTCACTGGCAGCCGCGTTTCAAACGCAGCGGCTGAGGGCTGCCAGCACCGCCCTCTGCGGCTACAGGTCGCAGGGGAGAAGCCTGTGGAGGGCAAACCCGATGAAGCAGGCCAGGCCGGTCCCGTGAAGGACACCTCGCGTGTCTGGGACACGATCAATGTGGTACGGCTATCTGCTGGTCCAACGGGGGCACGTTCCAACCTGCATGCTCTCTCGGACATGACCTGAGTCGATAGCCTCCTGGAATGTGGCAGGAACGCCGGGAAGGCTGGACTGAGTCAGGGCGGCGAGAACGCTGGGTCCAAATTTGTCAAAGAATTTGGGCTACAGTTGATACCACCGTTCAACTTCCTCCGACTTGAACCTACGTCTAGCGCGAGAGCCACTGTTCAAGCCTTCTCACGAAAGAGGTTGAGCCCATCGGGATTAGAGCTTGCCTGATCCCGATGGGCTCGGTGGTTGAAGGAGACGGGGGTTCTGGCTGTGGCGCAGCCTACATTCGTGCTAGCATGCTTTCGTTTGCGCTTGCACCTGGACAATGGACTGATGCAGTCTGAGAAGCATTTTTTCTGCTTCTCCTGTTTGTTGCGAGTTTCCATTAGCCTGAGCCGAGGCAAGCTGAATACTTGCTGCGTGGTACTCCTGGCTGAGTTGGGCTTGGCGATCATGTAGGACCTGGCAGGCGCTTTGCGCGCTTGCAGTGGCGCTCGGTGCTGCGGAGTGAGCAGGCGAATTGCTTGAAGGTGCGTTCGTTCCCACAAGCGAGCCACACGCTGACAGGAACAGGACACAGATGGCGAAGGCGATGATCAGGTGTTTCTTCATAGTGTTTTCCCTTTTCTAGCTGGTCATGAGACATCGTTTGAACTGTCAGGGTGAAGCTTCACTATCGAGAGTGTACGCGACTGCAAGCGGGAAAACATCGATCCAGAGAGGTATTGTGTAGTGCTTTAAAAAGAGGGAGATGCAACAGGTCGCTAGTTCTTTGGAACTAGAGGTACGTAGCTGCTAGCCTGATAATTGCATTCTCGTCTGGTGTTCCATCAGGAGAAAAAGAACAAGGACTGACGTTCTCCTCACATCAGGTGATGCTCGATGGCATAACGGGTAGCAGCGCTGCGCGAGCCGATGCCCAGCTTGTTGTAGAGCGAGCGCATGTGGGCCTTGACGGTTAACAGGCTGATGACGAGCTGTTCGGCAATTTCCGCATTACTCAGCCCTTGAGCCACCAGGCGCAGCACCTCCACTTCACGTGCCGTCAGGCCTGCAGGATACGTAGCTTGCTTCATAGTGGCCTTTGGTGCTTGTTCTGCGGAGACCGGGGGAGAGATGGCCGATCGTCTTGACACGGTGAGCACCTGCTCGAAGGTCATACTGCGCCCCTGGGCCCAGGCGGAGGCAAAGGCCTGCTCGCCCAAGCTAGCGCGAGCAGCAGCCATCGCAGGCTCGTAATCAGTTCGTTCTGCGGGCGGGACAGGGGTACCGCGGTTCTCGCGCAGGGACTCGGCCACGCTCAAGAGACGTGCTGTCCAGACGTGCTCCCCCTGCGCTGCCACGACAACTGCCAGTCGTTCCAGACAGAAAGCCCGCGCATAGTCGTCTAAGGTGCGTGCTTCAGCCAGGCTCTCCTCTAAGAGTGTGTGGGCTCCAGCGAAATCACCCTGATGCGCCTTGATCCTCCCCAAGTAAGCAAGCACAAAGCAGGCATACCATCGGAGCCCAATTTCGCGACAGAGCGCGAGACACTGTTCCATCAGGTCATGAGCCCTATTTGTGTCGCCCTGCTTGAACGCAGCCCACCCTTCCCCCCAGCAGTAGCGAGCCATGCCCTCCTTGTTCCCCAGTTCCCTGAAGAGCGCCAGGCTTTCCTCGAGCCACTGGTCTATGGTCGCCTGATCCCCCTGCTCACCAAAGAAGAGCCACAGAGCCGACTGGTTGAGGCAAGCGGCGATGCCTCGCTTGTTCCCCAGTTCCCTGAAGAGCGCCAGGCTCTCCTCGAACAGGCTGTATCCTCTGCCGTAGTCTCCGCAAGACATAACATTGTCAGCTAAGACGTTGAGTGACCAGGCGACGGCCTCCGGGTCACCCGCTTCCTTCATGAGCGCGAGACTCTCTTCCAATTGCGAACGTCCTGCGATGTGGTCGCCTTTTGCCTCAGCGATCCATCCGATTCCCCGAAGGGAAGCGGCGATCCCTCGGATGTCACCGAGTTCGCGGGACAGGGCGAGACTTTCCTGCCACAGTGTCTCTGCCCGATCAACGTCGCCCTGCTCATCGGCGAAACTCGCGGCAAGGTCGAGTGTCTTCGCTCGCCCGAAAGCTGAAAGCCCTTCGCTGCGCGCCAGCACCCGCTCGAGAAAGGCCCTCGCCTCGCTGTAGAAGCCGCGCACCCACCAGAATTCCGTCAGCGCCTCTCCAAGCCGATAGGCCATCTCAAGGGGCGACCCTGCGTGCGCTGGATCGAGCAACCACTCCATCGCGGCACGCAGGTTGTCGTGCTCTCGTTCGAGCCGCTCCAACCAGTCGACCTGCTGTGAACTGTGGTACTCCCGTGCTGCTTCCTCTGCCAGCGCCAGGTAATAGGACGCATGCGCCTGACGTGCCGTCGCCATCTCCCCGGAGGTCTCGAGCACCTCCAGTCCGTACTCGCGGATCGTCTCCAGCATCATGAGGCGTGGCTCCTCTCCCTCCTGGGCTGTTTGCAGCAGGTTCTTGTTGATGAGGGAAGCCACCCCGTCCAGCACCGATGACATTGCGTCCCCAAGTGCAGTAGAGACGGACTCGGCCGCCGAAAGTTCGCAGCCACCCACGAAGACCGCGAGTCGGCGGAAAAGTCGCTGTTCCTCGACAGTGAGCAACTCGTAACTCCAGGCCAGCGTGTGGCGCAGGGTTCGCTGCCGCTCAGGGAGATCGGGTGCGCCTCCTGTCAAGAGCTGCAACCGGCGATCTAACCTGGCGAGCAGGGCCTGTGGTGAGAGCAGTTTGATGCGGGCTGCGGCCAACTCGATTGCCAGGGGGAGACCGTCCAGGCGTGCACAGATCTCAGCGATGCAAGCGGCATTTTCCGGCGTTACCTGGAAATCGGGTTTGACCGCCCGGGCACGCTGGAGGAAGAGGTCCACCGCCGCATATTGCGGGAGAGCTTCGCCGTCTGGAAGATGCTTGAGGTCAGGGAGTGCTAAGGGCGGCACAGGAAATTGGTGCTCGGCCCGCAGGTGTAGCACTTCGCGGCTGGTGACGAGCAGCTTGAGCTCGGGACACACCTCCAACAGTTCGGCGAGAAAAGGACCGGCAGCGATGACTTGCTCAAAGTTATCGATCACCAGCAAGAGGTGCCGGTCGCGCAGGTAGGTTGTCAAAAGTTCAATGGCGGGTTGGTTTCCCAGGTCTCGCAAGCCAAATGAATGCGTAATAGTGGTAATGACCAGAGCGGGGTCACGAACGGGAGCAAGAGAAACAAAATGGACACCATCAGCAACGTCCCCGCTGAGTTCGGTGGCCACTTGCAGCGCAAGACGGGTTTTGCCCACACCAGCCGTGCCGGTGAGGGTCAGCAAACGCACCTCTGGGCGTCTCAAGAGGGCAGATGCTGCCTGTACCTCTTCCTCGCGCCCAATGAGGGGAGTGGGCTGGAGAGGGAGGTTGTCTTTGGACGCCAGGTCATTCTGCCGCACTGGGATGAGTTTTGGTTGTTGCATCGCTGATCTCGCCGCATGTCACTGTAATGGCTCCGCCAGTTTACATACCATACCTGATACATTATATCTGAGCTTGAGGCAGTTGTCACGATCTGCCTGATATGGCGACCCGGCTACTTTTCCTCTCTAGAACGAAGAGAGAGGCACGATGGCCAGCTCGGGTCATCGTGCCTCTCGCTCTTTTTTAGCTGTGTTTATGCATCGTAATACAATGCGAATTCAATCGGTACGGGTCGCAGGCGTACCTCGTCGATCTGTGCGCGTTTGAGCTCAACATAATGTTCGAGTAAATCTGTGGTGAAGACCCCGCCTTCGAGCAAGAAGGAGTGATCGTCCTCGAGTGCATCCAGGACTTCGTCGAGAGAACCGGGGACAGAACGAATTTCGTGCTGTTCCTCCTTCGACAGATGGTACAGGTCGCGGTCAACAGGGCCATAGCCGTGTTCGCTGGGATCGATACCGCGACGAATACCGTCGAGGCCGGCCATGAGCAGAGCGGCAAAAGCCAGGTAGGGGTTCGCTGTGGGGTCGGGCGGGCGGAACTCGATACGCTTTGCCGATGGGCAATCGGTCAGTGGTACGCGTACGGCTGCGCTGCGGTTACCTTTTGAGAAGACCAGGTTGATTGGTGCTTCGAAGCCTGGCACCAGGCGCTTGTAGCTATTGGTAGTGGAGGCGACGATTGCCAGCAGGGCCGGAGCGTGTGTCAGTAGACCCCCGATGTAGTAACGAGCAATCTGGGAGAGCCCTGCATAACCTTCACCGTCGTAGAAGAGCGGCTTCTCATTTTTCCACAAGCTCTGGTGTACGTGCATACCGGAGCCGTTATCACCGAACACGGGCTTGGGCATAAAGGTAACCGTTTTGCCATGCTTGCGAGCTGTGTTCTTCGTGATGTATTTGTAAAGCATGACGTTGTCTGCGGTCCTGAGCAGCGTATTGAAACGGATATCGATCTCCGCCTGTCCAGCGGCGCCAACCTCATGATGCTGGGCCTCGACCGGTACGCCCAGTTCTTCGAGCAGCAGTGCCATCTCGCTACGAATGTCCTGAAGTGTGTCATTGGGCGCGACCGGGAAGTAACCTTCCTTCACGCGCATGCGGTGACCAAGATTGGTGGTGCCATTGCGCGAGCTGTTCCAATGCGCTTCATCCGAGTCGATTTCCGCGTACTGGATATTTGCCGTGGAATTGTAGCGCACGTTGTCGAAGATATAAAATTCTGATTCGGGCCCGAAGTAGCTCGTATCAGCAATACCGCTGGAGCGCAGATATTCCTCTGCTTTCCTGGCAATGTAACGCGGATCGCGGCTATAGGGCTTCTTGTGTCCTCCGGGCCCAGGATGGGCGATGTTACAGACCAGGCTCAACGTCGGCACGGCGGTGAAAGGATCCATAATGGCGGTGGATGGATCGGGGATAATCAGCATGTCGCTTTCATTAATCGTCTGAAATCCGCGCACACTCGAACCATCGAACGCTTTCCCTTCGACAAACGTCTCTTCTTCAAGTTCGCGCAAAGGCACGCTGAAATGCTGCCATGAGCCGGGCACGTCTACAAATTTGAAGTCAACCATCTTGGCGCCGTGCTTTTCGGCGAATTGAAGTACCTCTTCAGGGGTCATACGCTCTGCTCTCCTTATCATTTCTTTCCCTGCTACATTGCTGGATAGGGGCTTGCATTGCCAGATTCGTATAATTATGTATTTCGTACAAGCGACGAGGTTCCGCTGATCATAAGCAGAACCTATACGTCTTCATTATGATGATACGTTTTCCAAACTCGCGATACTACAGATAGATTATCTGAAAGTCACAGCTTATATTTTGTGCAATCTGCACAATCAATTTTAGGGACGGTACAGGCCCATAGCAGTGAAAACGCGCAACCCCGATTATATGCCAACGTATATATCTTTAGGATGACAAGTGGTGACAGTATATGATGCGCGAGGTGACGAAATGGTACGTTGCCAGCGGCATAGATGATGTCACGACAGTGTTATAAATAATAGAGCAAGATAAAGATGAAGCTCAACAGTACATCTCAGGTGATACGGCATCGCTCCCAACGCTTCTTCAGCGAGCGCAACCATGTGTGGCTCGCTCTGGATGTGCGGGGAGAACGAATTGCCAGAGCCTTTGAGAGTACTTCTTCTTAGAAAGAGAGGATTCCCATGTTTTGGGGATTTGGACACGGTTTATGGTTACTCCTGCCTTTGCTTCTGCTTGGCAAGTTCTTCTGGATAATACTCCTGGTTCTGCTGGCTGTGAGCCTGGTGCGCTTGTTCGGCTCGAGAAACAGGCGGATGTTTCCATACTACAATCCTGGGGTGCCGCCAGTGCAGCCTTCCGCGTTGGAGATACTCAACCAGCGTTATGCACGTGGTGAGATCGATGCAGCCACGTACGAACAGATGCGCGAGCGGCTAGAGGCCTCAAGTGGACCGGGCCGCCAGTAGCATTGCTGGCTGCTGAGGACTTCTGTTCCCTCGTGTAACTCGTATGATGAAGTAACGCACCGCTTTGCTATGGAATGTGGCAATTCCTCCCTCACCGTTGGGTGTGAAGAGGAGTTGCCACATTTCTTTCGAGCACAGGGCAAAGACAAGGCTGGTGAGTAGAATGACAAGGGAACCTATGGCAGGGATTAACAGTAATGCACCAGAGAGGGGAGCAATTCATTAACTCTGCCGCAAGACCGGCCGTGTCAGGCAGGTTGGCCCTCCTTCAGCCTTGAGCGAAATCTCGTTTCCCCGGTAGGTCATGACTTCACAGCCAGCTTCCTCGAGCAGCCGCCTGGTGATGGGGTTGCCCTCGAGCATAACGCATTTGCGAGGGGCCAACGCCAGCACATTAGTGCCCATAGTCGGGAACTCCGTCTCAGGAACTTCGATCAGCCGGAAATCGCGGCGCTGCAGCACCTGCCAGAAAGGGACTGCGAGCAGGGACGGGTAAACCACGGCGGTGCGATGATCGACGATGCTGATCAGCGAGAGCAGGTGAAGGCAAGCTTGCGGGCCGGTATAATAGGGCAGCTCTACAGGGACGACCTGCACGCCTATGCTGTTCAAAGTCTCTTGCAGTTGGCGCAGCCCTTCTGCGTTCGTGCGGAAGCCCAGTCCCACAGCCAGGGTGTCGTGATCCAGCCATAAAAGGTCGCCACCCTCGGCAAGTGCTTCGCCGTGCAGCGTGTAAAGCAGGGGAATTCCCAGCTCCTCGAAGCGGCGGGCCATCGCAGCCTCTTCGCCTCGCCGTTGTGGCTTGCCCATGCTCAAGATAATCGCTCCGTGGTCGGTCACGATGGCCGGGTCGAACGTGTAAATGGCATCGGCATGGTCGGGCTGAGGCTCATCGTGGTAGAGCACTTCTGCTCCGTCCTGGCGCAGCAAGTTCACCAGGGCATCGTGCTCCTGCTGCGCTACCGCGAGGTCCGGACGACCAGTGTAATGCCACGCTAGCGGGTCTTCCACCGCGAAGGCTGCGTCTGGACGTTTCACGAGGACGGTGCGCAGTGGCGCAATCATGCTCTGGCTGCCGTAGTGTCTGGTCATGAAAAGTGCTCCTTGCTGCCCGGCGAAACACTGTGTGGGTCATGCTGCCTGTTTATTGTACACCCTTACACAACATTGGGATGCTGCGATTCGTTTGTCCGAAACCGTGAAGACGGGGGAAGGACAGCAATGGGACATCTGTCTCGATGACAACTGATAGTTCGATGGTGGGCGCAATTCCCACTCCTCTAGGTGAA
>Ga0070717_10001799_pt1 | contig 14969 bp, 15 predicted proteins | sample LARL113metaG_FD_71366 | JGI IMG/M metagenome (GOLD analysis project Ga0070717, IMG submission 71366) | Corn, switchgrass and miscanthus rhizosphere microbial communities from Kellogg Biological Station, Michigan, USA - LAR L11-3 metaG | ecosystem: Host-associated > Plants > Roots > Rhizosphere ... | reverse complement strand
CAGGCCTCCTCGAAGGAGAAGTCGCCGATCCGCCCGTCCCGGACCTCGATTCTGTCCTGGAGGGGGGCCTCCCCCCTTCTGCCCCCCTGGAGATCGCCGCGCACGTCCATCCGCTCGGCGACCGCCTCGACCAGCAGGTCCCGCATCCGGCGGGCGGCCTGCAGCGCCGCGTTGCCGGCCATGAACGTGACGCGCGACGAGTAGCTGCCCAGGTCCACGGGCGTGGTGTCGGTGTCCGCGGTGACCAGCCGGACGTCCGACGGCCGGAGCCCCAGCTCCTCGGCGACCACGGTCGCCAGCACCGAGTCCGAGCCCTGGCCGATCTCCATCGCCCCGCAGTACGCCGTGACGCCCGTGCGATCCACCTTCAGCTGCACCTCGGAGTGCGGCATCTCGTTCCAGTAGATCGCGGTGCCGGCGCCGGACATGTACGACGAGATGGCGAAGCCCATGCCGCGGCCGGGCCGCCGCTCGCGCCGCGCGTAGCCGGACGCGTCGAGCACCTTCCGGGCGCACTCCTCCAGCCCGCACGACGTGATCCGGAGCCAGTTCACCGCCCGCGTGAACGGCTTCACGAAGTTGCGCCGCTTGAGCTCTGCCGGGTCCATCCCCAGGTCCTCGGCGATCTTGTCCAGCTGCAGCTCCATGCCGAGCCGGCCCTGCGGCGTCCCGTGACCGCGCTTGGGCCCGCACGGCGCCTTGTTCGTGAACACGCGCACGCTCTCGAACCGGTAGGCGGGGATCGCGTACGTCGTCGTCTGCAGCGTCCCCGTGTAGAACACGCTGGCCGGCCCGTAGGAGCCGTACGCGCCGCCGTCCAGCGCGCTGCGGTAGTGGACCGCGGTGATCCGGCCGTCCCGCGTGACGCCCGTCCTGATCCACATCAGGACCGGGTGCCGGCCGCGGTGGGCGTAGAACACCTCCTCCCGCGTCAGCGTGCACTTCACGGGCCGGCCGGTGACCATCGCCAGCTTGGACACGACGATCTCGTGCGCGAACGGGTCCGTCTTGCCCCCGAACCCGCCTCCGTGCGCCGCTCCGATGACGCGGATGCGGTGCATCGGCAGCTCCAGCACCCTGGCCAGCGCGCGGTGGACGTAGTGCACGACCTGCGTGGACGACCACAGCGTGACGCGGCCGTCCACGTACGTGGCGACGGCGCTGTGCTGCTCCATCGGCAGGTGCGTGCTGCCCTGGTAGAAGAACACGTCCTCGCGGACGTGGTCGGCCCGGGCGAAGCCTGCCTCCACGTCGCCGAAGTCGTACGCGAGCTGCCGGTGCACGTTGAACGGCCGCCGGGTGTACTCGCGGTCGTGGATCGGCTCGCCGGCCGGCTCGCGCAGGGCCGCCTCGATCGACGTGACCGGGTCCAGCACCTCGTACTCGACCCGGATCGCGTCGAGGGCCGCCGCCGCCGTCTCCTCGTCCACCGCCGCGACCGCCGCCACCGGGTCGCCCACGTACCGCACCTTCTCGGACTCCAGCGCGCGCTCGTCCTGGGCGACGGGCATGATGCCGTACCGGATCGGCAGGTCCTGCCCGGTCAGCACCGCCTTGACCCCGGGGATGCGCCGGGCGGCGCTGGCGTCCACGCTGAGGATGCGGGCGTGCGGATGCGGGCTGCGCAGGATGCGGCAGTGCAGCATGCGGGGCAGGACCAGGTCGTCCGCGTAGACGGCGACGCCGGTGACCTTGGCCGCGGCGTCCACCCGGGGCAGCGGCCGCCCGACGACCTCGAGGTCCTGGCTCACTCCGCGGTCCGCTCCGCCGCCAGCTCGATGGCCTCCACGATCTTCGCGTACCCCGTGCAGCGGCACAGGTTGCCCGCCAGCGCCTCCCGGATCTCCTGGCGGCCGGGTCGGGGCCGCTCGTCCAGCAGCGCCTTCGCCGCCAGCAGCATGCCGGGCGTGCAGTAGCCGCACTGCGCGGCTCCCAGCTCGGCGAACGCGCGCTGGAGCGGGTGCAGGTCCGCGGTGCTGCCCAGTCCCTCGACGGTCGTGATCTCGTGCCCGGCGACCTGGATGGGGAGGAGGAGGCAGCTCAGCTGCGGCCGGCCGTCCACCAGCACCGTGCACGTGCCGCACTCGCCCAGCTCGCACCCGTGCTTCGTGCCGGTCAGGCCGAGTCGCTCGCGGAGCACCTCCAGCAGGGTCTCGTGGACCGGGGCGAGCACCTCGTGCTCCTCGCCGTTGACCGAGAGGGAGAGGACCTCGCGCTGGATGGGCCGGTCGAGCTCGTGCAGCATCGCCTCCCCGAGCATAGGAGCCGCCGCGAGCGGCGGTCAAACCCGTTCAACATGCTGAACGATGGGGAACGGACAAGGGCCCGTGTTCCCGCGACCCATCGTTCATAATGCTGAACGATGGTGCCTGCGGTGGACCGGTCGTTCCGGATCCTCGACCTGCTCAGCCGCAGCCCGACCCCGATGGGCACGTCCGAGGTGGCGCGGCGCCTGCGGCTGGCCAAGAGCACCGTCCACGGCCTGCTCCACAGCCTGGAGGCGGTCGGCGCGGTGGAGCAGGTGCACCGGCGCTACCGGCTGGGGCCGGCGGTGGACCGGCTGGCCGCCACGGGCGACCTCAGGCGGCGCTGGCGTCCGGTCCTCCAGCGCCTGGCCCAGGAGACCGGCGAGACCGCGTTCCTGGGCCAGGCCCGGGGGGGCCGGGTCGCGATCGTGGACGAGGTGCTCGGCCAGGGCGCCCCGGTGATCTCCGGCCCTGCCGGCAGCTACGTGCCGGCCACGGCCGGCGCGGTCGGCCGGGTGCTGTCCGGTGAGCGGGTGGCGCTCGACCACGGTGAGTACCTTGAGGGGGTGAACGCCGTCGCCGCCGCCGTGCCCGGCGGCCTGATCTGGGTCGCCGGGTTCGCGGCCCGCCTCACGCGGGAGCGCCTGCCCGGCGTGGCGGCGCTGCTGCAGCGGCTGTGCGTGTAGGAGGACCTGACGAGGTGAGGCCGAGAACCAGGCATTGCCGCAAGCAAGGGCTTTGCCCGAGCGTGTGAGTTGATCTTCCCGAGACGACGGACGTCGCGCCCAGACCCGAAGGGATGGACCGAAGGTCCCCCCGACGTCCAGACGAGCGGGGGGGTTTTGGAAGGGGGGGCCTGCCCCCCCTTGCCCGTGGAGAAGCTGTGCGTGTAGAGAAGCTGCGCGACCTGATCGCGCGGCTGCACGCGCGGCCGCGGCGGCGGCTGACGCTGCTGGTCGGCGTGGACGGGCCGGCGGGGGCCGGCAAGACGACGTTCACCCGGGCGCTGGTCGCCCTCGATCCCGGCCTGGACGTGATCCAGATGGACGACTTCGGGCTGGGGACCGCCGACCGGCCGGATGCCGCCGCCGAGCCGGCAGCCGCCGCGGACCTCGACTGGCGGCGCCTGCGCAGCAGCGTGCTGCTCCCGCTGAGCCGGGACCAGCCCGCCCGCTACCAGCGGTACGACCCGGCCAGCGACTCGATGGCCGAGTGGCGCATGGTGCCGGTGGGCGGGATCGTGATCGTGGAGGGCCGGTATGCCTGCATGAAGGCGCTGACCACGTTCTACGACTTCCGCATCTGGGTGGACTCGCCGCGGGAGGTGCGCCAGCAGCGCCTGGACCGGGGCAACGGCTCGGTGCCGCGGCCGGCCGACCACTGGCTGCCGGCGGAGGAGGCGTACCTGTCCAGCCAGGACCCGGCGGCGGCGGCGCACCTGCGGGTGGACGGGTCGGGCGCGGTGGCGCACGACCCGGCCCGGGAGTACGTCCGGGTCCGGTAGGGCGGCCCCAGCGCCCGGCGGCTGATCAGCCCAGCCCGTCCGCCCGCTCCTCGCACCGCCGCACCGCCGCCTCCAGCAGTGGCAGCGCGATCGGGTCGGCGGCCAGCGGCAGACCCGGCGCCAGCATCTCGCGCCGGGTCCGCCACGCGTACCGGGCGCAGAACCCAGGGTCGTACTGGAGGAGCGCGTCCCCCAGGTTGGCCAGCCGGTCGCACGCCTTCAGCAGCGTCGCGTCGCGGTCCGTCCACACCTGGACGTACCGGTCCCGCGGCTCCCGGCGGCCGGCGCCCGGGTACGCGTCCGTCAGCAGGCCCACCAGGTGCACCGTCCGATCCGGGAACGCGCTCAGGTCCGTCATGTCGGTGTCCTCCAGCACGTCGTGCAGGAGGGCCGCCGCCAGCACCTCGCCGTCGCACACGCCGAACAGCTCGTACGCCAGCCAGGCGACCGCCACCGGGTGCTCGATGTACTCCGGCCCGTGGCGGCGTCGCTGGCCCGCGTGCGCCGTGTTCGCGAACACGTAGGCGCGACAGAGCAGCGTCGCGTCCAGAGGCGGCAGGCGGGCCGCAAGTTCATCGATGCGCTGGTCCGTGTCCAAGCCGTCTCTCTATGATCTCCATCTGTGCTGCGCTGGTTGACCGCGGGCGAGTCGCACGGGCCCCAGCTGACGGTCGTGGTCGAGGGGCTGCCGGCCGGGCTGGAGGTCGGCGCCGACGACCTGCGCCGGGATCTGCGCCGGCGCCAGGGCGGCCACGGCCGCGGCGGCCGGCAGCAGATCGAGGTGGACGAGGGCCGCATCGTGGGCGGCGTGCGGGGCGGCATGACGCTCGGCAGCCCGGTCGCCCTGGTCCTCGAGAACCGCGACCACGCCAACTGGACCGAGCAGATGACGCCCGCCGCCGAGGGCTTCGCGCCCAAACCCGTGACCCGCCTGCGGCCGGGCCACGCCGACCTCGCCGGCGTCCTCAAGTACGGCCACGACGACGTCCGCAACGTGCTGGAGCGCTCCAGCGCCCGCGAGACGGCATCCCGCGTGGCCGCCGGGGCGCTGGCCCGCAAGCTGCTCGGCCGCTTCGGGGTGCGGGTGTTCAGCTTCGTCCAGTCGATCGGCTCCGTCAGCATCGGCTACGACGAGGTGGACCCGGACCGCGTGAGCGACGAGGAGATCGAGTCCTCGCCCGTCCGCTGCCCGGTGCCGGCCGCCTCCGAGCGCATGATCGCCGAGATCGACGCCGCGGGCGACCGGGGCGACACGCTGGGCGGCACGTTCCGGGTGGTCGCGACCGGGCTCGTCCCCGGCCTGGGCAGCTACGTGCACTGGGACCGCAAGCTCGACGCGCGATTGGCCATGGCGATCCTGAGCATCAACGCGGTCAAGGGCGTCGAGTTCGGCGCCGGCTTCGAGGGCTCGGCCCGCCCGGGCTCCGACTTCCACGACGAGATCGATTATCGGGAAGGCCGCTTCCGCCACCTCAGCAACCGCGCCGGCGGGCTGACGGGCGGGGTGACGAACGGCGAGCCGCTCGACCTCCGGGCCGCGCTCAAGCCGATCTCGACGATGAAGAAGCCGATGCGCTCCGTGGACCTTGCGACCCGGGAGCGGGTGGACGCCCACTACGAGCGGAGCGACGTCTGCGTCGCCCCGGCGGCAGGCGTGATCGGGGAGGCGATGGTCGCCCTGACGCTGGCCGACGCGTACCTCGAGAAGTTCGGCGGCGACTCGGTCCCGGAGACCGAGCGCAACATCCGGGGGTACCTGGCGTCGATCGGCCGCTGAGTGTGCTGCTCGTGCCCCTCGTGCTGGCCGCCGCGGCCTGCAGCGGCGCGGCCGCCGCCGACCCCGCCGGCCCGGGCCAGTCCAGCGGGACCCCCACCTGCCGGGCAGCGGAGCTGCACGGCCTGTTTCGCGGCTTCCGCGCCGCCGGCGGCTCGCTGACGGCGGCGGTGGTGCTGACCACCACGAGGTCCGCCCCCTGCACGCTGACCGGCACGCCGCCCAGCGTCACGCTGCTCGACCAGAACGGCGGCCCCGTCCAGGTCAAGAGCCACGCGCTGGCCGTGCCCGAGAACGCCGGCACCGTCCAGCTCGTGCCGGGCGTCGCGATGCCCGCGTACGGCTCGCCCCCGGCCAGCGGCTCCGCGTGGTTCGTCGTGACGTGGAGCAACTGGTGCACGGACGCGCTGCCCGCGGTCAGCTCGCTGCTGGTCGTGCTGCCGGGCGGCGGCTCGGTCGTCGCCCAGCCCGATCCCACCGTGCCGAGCTGGGCGACCGCGCCGAGCGCGCCCCGCTGCGACGACTCGCGGGCCGGCTCGACGGTGGCGATCGAGCGCTTCCAGGCCCCGGCCGTCCGGTAGCGGATCGTGGGCAAGGTCATGTCCATGGCGGAGGCGGTCGCCCGCTTCGTGCCCGACGGCGCCACCGTGGCGATCGGCACCGCGCTGGAGCCGGCCATCCCGTTCGCGGCCGGCCACGAGCTGATCCGCCAGGGCCGGCGGGACCTCACCCTGGTCGGCCCCATCTCCGACTCGCTGTTCGACCAGCTCGTCGGCGCCGGCTGCGTCGCCCGCATCTGCGCCGCCTGGGTGGGCAACGTCTCCGAGGGGCTCGGCCACTGCTACCGGCGGGCCACCGAGCGGGACGAGCCGCGGCCGATCGAGGTGCGCGACCACTCCAACTTCTCGATCTCCCTGGCCCTGTGGGCCGCCGCGTGGGGCTCGCCCTACCTGCCCACCCGCACCCTCCTGGGCAGCGACATCGTGACGACCAACCCGGACCTCGTGCTCGCCGACGGCGCCGTGCTGGTCCGGCCGGTCGCGCCGGACGTCACGATCCTGCACGTCCAGCGCGCCGACGCTGACGGGCACGCCCACGCGTGGGGCCCGCTGGGCATCAGCGAGGAGGCGGGGCTGGCCGCGCGCCGGGTGATCCTGTGCTGCGAGAACCTGGTGGACGCCACGGTGATCCTGTCCGACCCCAACCGGGTGCTGCTGCCCGAGTCGAAGGTCGCCGCGGTCGTGCACGAGCCGGGCGGCGCGCACCCCGCTCCGCTCCAGGGCCACTGGCGCCGGGACCACGCGTTCCACCGCGCGTACGCCGAGCGCTCGCGCACGGCCGAGGGGTACCGCGCCTGGCTGGACGAGTGGGTCCTGTCCGTGCCCGACCGCGCCGCGTACCTGGCCCGCCTCGACCTGGAGCCGCTGCGGGTCCGGCGCCGGCTGCCGTCGGTCCCCGTGGACTACGGCGATGAGTGAGGCCGCGTACACGGCGCAGGAGCTGATGGTCGCCGTCGCCGCGCGCGAGATCCGCGACGGCGAGCTGGTCTTCGCCGGCATGCGCCTGCCCGTCCTGGCCTACGGCGTGGCCCGCAGCACCCACGCGCCCGGGGCGCGGGCGCTGTACGAGCTGGGGCTGCTGCGCGACCAGCCGCCGGCCGGCTTCCTGGGCACGATGGGGGACCCGCCCAACGTCGCCGGCGCGCTCTGGGCGACCCGGCTGTCGAACGTGATGGCGCTGATGGCGCAGGGCGAGGTGGACCTGGGCTTCATCGGGGGCGCCGAGGTGGACCGCTTCGGCAACCTGAACACCAGCTACGTCGGCGACCCGCGGCGGCCGCGGACGAAGCTGCCCGGGAGCGGCGGCGGGGCCGACATCGCGATCCTGTCCCGGCGCTGGGTGACGCTGATGGCGCACGAGCCGCGGCGCCTGGTCGAGCGCGTGTCCTACGTCACGTCGCCGGGCCATGGCGAGGGCGAGGGCTGGCGCCAGCGCCACGGGCTGCTGGGCGGCGGCCCCTCCGCGATCGTGACGACGCTGGCCGTCCTCCGCTTCCCGGCCGGGGGCGGCGAGGCGTTCCTGGCCACCGTGCACCCGGGCCACACCGTCGAGGAGGTGCGGGCGGCGACGGGCTGGGACCTCCGCGTGGCGCCGGACGTGGCCGAGACGCCGGCGCCCACGGCCGAGGAGCTGGCCCACATCCGGCGCCTCGATCCCGACGGGTTCTGGACCCGCCGGGGATGACCGTCCTCCGCTTCTGACGATTCGTTGACGGGCGGCTGACCATGCCGGCAGGGCCGGTGCCGATCCTGGGGGATGTCCACTTCACACCAGGGAGGCACCGACCACGATGAATCTACGCCATCTCGTCCTCGCCGCCGTGCCGGCGGCGCTCGTGGCGCTCACGGGCTGCGGCGGCACGACCCTCCAGATCCAGCCCGAGGCCGCCAGGTCGGCCCCGTCCACCGGCCAGCCGGCGGCCGCCACCGCGGCCGCGCCGGCGCGCTGCGACGCGGGCGCGTGGACCGGGGCGATCAACCCCGAGGGCCGGCCCGACAACTTCGACGCCGGCGACGCCGGCGCAGTGTACGTGTGGCACGACGGCGACGGGTGGCACATCCGGTCCACCGACGCACGGCCGGTGGACCACCACTACACCGGCACCATCCACCTCGACCCGGCGGCGGCCAACTTCGCGAACGTCCGCACCGTCCGGGACGAGCGCGACGACCACGTCTCGGTGGACGGCACGAACACGCTCCACTACGACTTCCACACGTTCGCGTCGATCGACGGCGTGGACTTCACCATCACGTGCCCCGGCGGCCGGCGCGACGGCCGCGAGCGGCTCGCGTTCCACACCGACTTCGACGGCCACCCCATCTCCGACCGGGTCCGGATCGGCGACCGCAAGCAGTCGCCGAAGTCCGCGGACTTCGCCTTCGTCCGGGCCGTCTAGCGGCCTTTGAAGCTGGGCTGGCGCTTCTCGCTGAACGCGGCGATGCCCTCCTGGGCGTCCTCCGAGACGAACACCCTGGCGATGGCCTCGCGCTCGATCGCCAGGCCCAGGTCCAGGGGCGCGGCGTAGCCCAGCGTGGTGGCCACCTTGGCCCGGCCGATCGCCTCGGCCGGGCCCGAGGCCACCTTCGCGCAGTACTCGACGGCGCCGGCGCGGCAGGCGGCGGCGTCGTCGAACAGCTGGTCCACGACGCCCAGCCCGTGGGCCTCCTCGGGCGAGATGGCGCGGCCGGTCGCGATCAGGTCGAGGCCCTTGGCCAGGCCGACCAGGCGGGGCAGGCGCTGCGTGCCGCCGGAGCCCGGGAACAGGCCGAGCGTGACCTCGGGCAGCCCGATGCGGTAGCCGCCCTTCGCGGCGAAGCGGAGGTCGCACGCCAGGGCCAGCTCCAGCCCGCCGCCCAGCGCGTGACCGGCGATGGCGGCCACGAACAGCATCGGCGTGTTCTCGAACTTGCGGAACACCTCGTGGGCCAGCAGCGCCGTCATCGCCCGCTGGTTGGGCGACCCGGACCGGAAGGCGACGACGTCGGCCCCGGCCGAGAAGAAGCGCTCCGACGCGCTGGTCACGACGACGGCGCGGACGTCGTCGTCGTATCGTGCGTCGTCCACCGCGGCGCCGAGCTCGCGCAGGAGGTCGTAGTCGTAGCTGTTGGCGGGTGGACGGTCCAGGACGATGATCCCGACGGCGCCCTCTCGTTCGAGTCGTACGGCCATGGCGGGGATGCCCTCCGGGTGTGGTTGCTGGGGAAACCAGAATAATGATGGGAGTTCCGCACAAGCGACCGAAAGCACAGTGCTCCGGCAAGGAGGGTTCGCGAATTGGCGACCATGATCATCGAGGGCGAGCGCGTCGGCGCGGCGTCCGGCCAGACGTACCAGGTGACGAATCCGGCCACCGGCGAGGTGGTGGAAGAGGTCCCGAGCGGGGGTGCCGAGGACGTCGCTCGGGCCGCTGAGGCCGCCGCGAAGGCGCAGCGGGCGTGGGCCGCGCTGCCGCCCAACAAGCGGGCGCAGATCCTGCACGAGGCGGCCGCCCACATGCTGACGAAGGTCGAGGAGATCGCCCCCGTCCTGACCGCCGAGCAGGGCAAGACGATCCTGGAGTCGCGCATCGAGGCGCAGCGCTTCGGCGAGAACATCGCGTGGTTCGCCGACCTGGCCGACAAGATCCACGGCGAGTACGTCTCGCTGCCGGACACCACGACGTACGGCCTGGTCCTGCGCCGGCCGATCGGCGTGACGGGCGCGATCGTGCCCTGGAACTTCCCGCTGACGCTGGCCGCCAACAAGGTCGCGCCCTCGATAGCCGCGGGCAACGCGGTCGTGCTCAAGCCATCGTCGACCACCCCGCTGTCGACGCTGCGCTGCATCGAGGCGCTGATCGAGGGCGGCCTGCCCGAGGGCGTCGTGAACGTGGTGCTCGGGCAGGGCACGGGCGAGGCGATCGTCACCCACCCGCAGATCCGCAAGGTGGCGCTGACCGGCTCGACGCCGACGGGCAAGAAGGTGATGGCGGCGGCGGCGCCGTTCCTCAAGAAGGTGGTGCTGGAGCTGGGTGGCTCGGACCCCTGCATCGTGCTCGAGGACGCGGACCTGGACGAGGCGGCCAAGGCGATCTCGACGGGTCGGTTCTTCAACTGCGGCCAGGCCTGCCTGGCGATCAAGCGACTGTACGTACAGGACGGCGTCTACGACGCGCTGCTGGAGAAGCTGGTGGCGCGGGCGAAGCGGCTGAAGCCGGGCAACGGCATGGACCGCGACAGCCGGATGGGCCCGATGCACACGGCGACCCAGCGGGCGGAGGTGGAAGCCCAGGTGCAGGACGCGCTCGACCGGGGCGCCACGGTGGTGTTCGGCGGCGGCCGGCCCCAGGGCGAGGGCTATGCGAACGGCCACTTCATCAACCCGACGATCCTGGCGGACGTGCCGGACGACGCCCGGATGTGGACCGAGGAGGTGTTCGGGCCCGCGCTGCCGGTGCGGAGGATCAGGGACCTGGACGAGGGCCTGGAGCTGGCCAACCGGTCGGTGTTCGGCCTGGGCTCGTCGATCTGGACGGCGAACATGAAGGCCGCGCACCGGGCGGTGCAGGAGCTGGAGGCCGGCTACACGTGGGTGAACGCGCTCCAGATCGCCCACGACGAGCTGCCGTTCGGCGGCACGAAGGAGTCGGGCTTCGGCAAGGAGCACGGCCTGGAGGCGTTCCACCAGTACACCGAGCAGAAGTCGGTGGTGTACGGCCAGGTCTGACGCGTGAGGGCCCGGAGCTGGGGCTGGGCGGCGGGGACCGCCCACTCCCGGCGCCGGCGCCACGCCCTGGTGAGCGCGACAGTGCCTTGCCGTTCGTCTGCCACCCCTCAGCCCGGTCGAGGGGTGGCGAGGGTACGGCAAGGACCAGCCGTTGCATAGTTGCCACCCAGAGGTGGCACAGTGCTAGCCCACCGGAGGCCCCGTTCGTTGAACCCGCTCACCAGGGCGTGGCGCCGACGTCAAGGGTGAGCGGTCCCCGCCGCCCAGAGGCAGACGTGCGTCATCCACGAGGGGCCGGGAGGGCTTCTCAGCCGGCTCCTCGGGGGGACCCTGTATTCGGGTGCCCCCCGAGGTGGGGAGCTCGTCGGCCTCCTTTTCGGGTAGGCCTCATCGGGTGGGGGGAGAGCTCGTTTCCGGCGTTGCCGCGTATGGGGGAGAGACGCGGCGACGGGGGTACCTAGGCGGACCTCCGGTTGAGGCGGTCCCAGCGGCTCTGGCAGTCCACGCACCGCGTCGCTTCCGGACGGAAGCGGAGCCGCTCGGTCGGGATCCTGCTGCCGCAGTCTTCGCACTCGCCGTACTTGCCTTCGGCGAGGCGGCTGAGCGCGCGCTCGACCTGCTCGCGGTTCTCCGAGAGCAGCTGGACCAGCCGGTCGTTGACCTCGCGGTCGCTCATGACCTGCGCGAAGTCCGTGTCCTCGTAGTCCCGGGTGAGCACGCCACCCATGGTCTCCATGATCGACTTGTTGAGTCCAGCCTCCTCCTGGAACTGGCTCGCCAACCTCACCAGGGCGGCGCGGTTGGCCTCGAGCCTGACGATTCGCTCTTGGTCCTTTTCCGTCATCGAGGGCAACACCTCCTGTCGTGATGACAAGCGGGGGGACCCCAGACTATCACATTTCAAGCCCACGTCCAGGCGATTTTTCGGGACCCACCAATCGCCGCTGGGAGGCGGGTGCACGACCCACATGAAGGGCCATACAGCATGTGACAATGTGGCTTGCCATGCGGTCCAGAAGGGCGATGAAAAACGAGCCCGCGGGTCACATTCCGCGGGCTCTGCGGGGCGTTTTGGAGGCCTCGAAACGTCGTCCGTCAGGGCCGCTTGAACATGCTCTGCATGCGGATGGCGAGGCCCATGTCGCCCTTGATCTTGAGCTTCCCACTCATGAACGCCGCGGTCGGGTCGAGCCCGCCGGTGAAGATCTTCACGAAGTCCCCGGAGTCCGCGATGAGGGTCAGGTTCGGGCTGTCGACCTCGCCCTGCCCCGACGTCGCCTTGCCGTCCGCGATCTTGATGAACCGCTTGCCGGCGTCCGTTCCCGTCAGGTCGAACTGGATGGTCGCGCTGGTGTTGCCCGCCTTCTCGGGGAGGAAGTAGTTCGGCATCTCGTTGACCACGAGGTCGGGAGAGATTTCAGCGGGAGTCTGGTCGGTCATGCGATCCTCCAATGAGTGACGCCATGCGGCATCGACGAACCCATCTTATACGCGGTGAATGGCTGACTCCGAGCCTCAGGCGGCGCCCGCGGAACCCGAGCTGACGCAGGTCGCGCCGGACGTCTTCGAGCTGCGCCTGCCGATCCCGTGGGAGGACACGCACGTCAACTGCTTCCTCCTGCCGGACGGCGACCAGGTGGACATGGTCGACTGCGGCATGAGCTCGCAGGAGTCGTTCGGCCTGATCGCCGCGGCCCTCCGTGAACTGGCCGGCCCGCGCGCCCGCCTGCGCCGGCTGCTGGTCACGCACATCCACCCCGATCACTACGGCGGCGCCGGCGAGATGACCCAGCGGTACGGGGCCGACCTGTACCTCCACCGGCTGGAGGTGCCGATGGTGCACCCGCGGTACCTGGAGATCGAGCAGCTGGTCGAGGAGGTGGGCCGGTACCTCCAGATGCACGGGGTGCCCGACGCCGAGGCGGACTTCCTCAAGAACGCCTCCCGCGGCTTCCGGCAGTTCGTCAAGCCGGCCCTGCCCGTCCTCCAGCTCGACGGCACCGAGGTGCTCGAGCTGGGCCGGCGCCGGCTGCGCGTCGAGTGGACGCCGGGCCACTCGCCCGGCCACGTCTGCCTGTTCGACGCCCAGTCCCGGGTCCTGTACGCGGGCGACCAGCTGCTGCCCAGCGCCAGCCCGAACATCGGCCTCCACCCGCAGAGCACGCCCAACCCGCTCGACGACTACCTGGCCGGGCTGCGCCGGCTGGTCGGCCTGGCGCCGTCGCTGGTCCTGCCGGCCCACGGCCGGCCGTTCCGCGACGCCGCTGGCCGGGCGGCGGAGCTCGAGGCCCACCACCGCCGGCGCAAGGAGCAGATGGTCGCCGTGATCGGCGAGGGCGAGCTCGACGCGTGGCAGGTGGCGACGGCGATCTGGGGCGTGCGCGAGAACCTGCACGAGATGCGCATGGCGCTCCAGGAGGGGCTGGCGCACCTGCAGTCCCTCAGCCTGGAGGGCCGGCTGGAGAAGCGGGCGACGGCCCACGCCGTGACGTGGCGGCGGGCATCGCGGGAGAGCGCTTCCACCGAAACGAGCGCGTCCGCGGGCAAACCGTCGAACTGAACAGAACTTACTGGCGAGTTACTACGCGTCCGTCGTAACGGCTTGACAGCGATCCGTGTGAGGGCTCATTATGAGAGCGCTCTCACGCAACGGGACCAGGAGCTGAGCCGATGAGACGCAGAGATCCCGCCTCGCTCGTGCAGCAGGGGATCTGGCGCACCGAGCGTCTGTGCGCCGCTCGTTCCGCGCATCACGTGCCGCTGGCGATCCGGCTGGGCGGCGACCTCGACGTCCGCGCGCTGGTGGATGCGTGCGAGGCGGTGGTCGCGCGCCACGCCGTCCTCGGCGCCGCGTTCCACGAGCACGGGGGCGTGCCCTGGCTGGGCGCGGCCACGGTCCGCCCGCACGTCGCGCACGTGGACCTGTCCACGGCGCCGGCCCACCGGGTGGGGCCCCAGCTCGCGGACCTGGTCCGGCGGGAGACGATGCGGCCCTTCGACGTGAGCCGCGGGCCGCTGGCCCGGTTCACGCTCTGCCGGGTGACCCGCGGGCGGCACGTGCTCGTGGTGGTCGCGCACCGCCTCGTGTCCGACTGGGCGTCCGAGGAGGTGCTCGTCCGCGACCTGACGTGCCTGTACGGGGCGTTCTCGGACGGCTCGCCGGGCAGCCTGCCGCCGCTGCCGCCGTTCCGCGACCAGGTCGCGGACGAGCAGGAACGGGCGGCGGCCGCGCGGGAGGCCGCCGCGGAGCTGTGGGCCGGGCGCTGGCGCGAGCCGGAGGCCGTGGTCCTGCCCGGCCTGCTCCGGCCGGTGATCGGGGCCGAGCCCGGGGGCTGCGTCGGGGTGGCCCTGGACGCCGAGCTGGACGACGCGCTCGACCGGGCGGCCCGGGACCTGGGGGCGACGCGCTTCGAGCTGCTGCTCGCCGGCCTGCAGTCGCTGCTCCACCGGTGCGGGAACGCGGAGGCGGTGGTCGCGGCCGGCCTGAGCACCCGGACGGCGGTCACGCGGGAGTGCATCGGGCCGTTCACGAACGAGCTGCCGGTGGGCCTGTGCCGCCCAGGTGGCACCGCGTTCGCGGAGCTGGTGGCGGGGGTCCGGGCGGAGCTGCGCGCGGCCCAGGCGGTCCGCGAGATCCCGCTGGCCAGCGCCGTGCCGGCGCTCGGGCCGCGGGTGGCCGCGGCCCCGGTGTCGCTCGGCTACCGGCGGCGGTCCGGCGACGCGGGGTTCCGCGGCGTCGACACCGAGGTCGAGTGGACGATCGCGACGGGCACCGCGCGGAACGCGCTGCACCTGGAGCTGGTGGACGGCCCGGGGTCGGTGGGAGGGAACCTGGTCTACGCCCCGGGGGCGATGGACCGGGAGGCGGCGGCGGGCCTGGCGGCGCGCTTCACCGCCGTGCTGCGCGACGCGGTCGCGGACGTGGAGTTGCCAGCGGTTCCGGCAGGGTAGGGCCGATGCGTGGGGACGAACCGCCTCGTCTGGCTGTGGGAGCTCGCCGAGGGCGACGGGCGGCGGGCCAGCACTGTGCCACCTCTGGGTGTCGATTGTGCTAGGTGGTCCGCGGCGGAACTGCGTAGCGGGTCATCGGGGCCAGGCCGGTCACGGACACCGACGGGGAGGGGCTGCCGCGTCTGGGCCATCGGCGAGGCGCGTTTGGTGCGCAGGTGGGTCGTCG
>Ga0070717_10001797_pt1 | contig 14970 bp, 17 predicted proteins | sample LARL113metaG_FD_71366 | JGI IMG/M metagenome (GOLD analysis project Ga0070717, IMG submission 71366) | Corn, switchgrass and miscanthus rhizosphere microbial communities from Kellogg Biological Station, Michigan, USA - LAR L11-3 metaG | ecosystem: Host-associated > Plants > Roots > Rhizosphere ... | reverse complement strand
CGTCCCTCGTGCTCGAGCACGGCGAACACCCGGCCGACGGGAAAGCCCTCGCGGTCGTAGACGAGGTACTCCTCGAGCCAGATCCCGTCGCCGGTGCCGCGCGAGAGCTCGGATGTCCGGTCGGCGTGGGTCACGACCGGAGAGTCCCCGCGCCGCGCCTTCGTCACACGTGCGTTTCCGGCGACCGCCGCAGGAGACAACGAGAAGATGGACGAGCCGGCGTCGACCGTCGTCGTCGTGGGCGCGTCGGCCGGAGGCGTCGAGGCCCTGACGACTCTCGAGGACCTGGAGCGGGCGCGGCGCGAGCTCGAGACCGCGTGCGAGGAGCTGCAGTCGACGGTCGAGGAGCTCGAGACGACGAACGAGGAGCTCCAGTCGACCAACGAAGAGCTGTGGGGATTTCGCGACGACGAGGTCGAGGGAGAGCACCTGCTCAATCTCGACATCGGGATCCCGGTGCAGCGGCTCCGCGACCCGATCCGGCGCGTGCTCGACGGGTCGGAGACCGAGGAGATCGAGCTCGACGGCCACGACCGGCGCGGCAAGCCCGTGCACGTCACGATCGCCTTCGCTCCGCTGCAGAACCGGCGAGAGGCGGAGGAGCCGGACGGCGCGATCCTCCTCGTCTCCGCCGAGCCCGTCGGCTGAATGGAGATTCAACGCCTGCCCCATCGGGTAGAGCTCAAATCGTGGCGGCGACCGCACAACAGCAACAGCACCCACAACAACCACACCAACAACCACAACAACGACCCAGGCTCGTCTTCTTCTACTCGCCTCTCTCGGGCCGTTGCCGCAGGATCGAGGGCTTCATCGCCCAGGTGCTGCAGCGGCGGCGCAACCATGACACCTTCGAGCTCGTACGGGTCTCCGTCGAGCGCCGGCCCGACCTGGCGGAGAAGTTCCGGATCGACGAGGTGCCGACCATCTGCGTCGTCGAGGGCCGTAAGCTGAAGCGCCGAATCCCCGCACCGCGTGGCTGCCGGGAGCTCGAGCGGGAGCTGGAGCCGTGGCTGAAGTAACTGCCGCGGCACGGGCGGCGCGCGGCGACGCGGCCCGCCTGCGGACCGAGACGATGGAGCTCAAGCTCGCCGTGCGCGGCAACCTCGTGCGCTCACGCGAGCGCCTCGGGGAGGCCGAGCAGCAGAGGGACCGTGCGCGTGCCAGGCGCGCGATTCCATGCGCGAGCCCGTGGAGCGGCCTCCACTGGCTACTCGAGGACGAGTCGCTCGAGCGGATCCTCTTCCCGGTCGACTAGCTAGCGCGAGAGCTCACGGCGACGGCGCCGCAGTCGCCCGAGCTTGTCCTCGAGCTCCGCGGCGAACTCCTCGAGCGTCGCCTGCCGGCCGCGCACGAGCGCGAGCTGGCGCTCGACGTGCGGGATCGCCTCTTCGACGATGCGCAGCCGCTCCTCGTCGCTCGGGTCCTCCTCCCACCGGCCGCGGAGCGCGGCCCGCGCCTCCTCGGCCTCGGCGATCTCGACGAGCTCCTCGAGCGTCAGGCCGAGCAGGTCGCGCAGCCGGATCAGCTCCTGGAGCCTCGCCACGTCGCCCTCGGCGTACGTCCGGTGCGCGCCCTTCTCTCGCTCGCTGCCGGAGCCGAGGAGCCCGAGCTCCTCGTAGTAGCGGATCGTCCGCGGCGTGACGCCGACGCGCTGCGCCACCTCGCCGATCCGCAGTGCCGTCGCGCTCACGCCGCCACCTCGACGTCCAGCGGATCCACCGCGACCTCCTCCACGTGGTGGTACTTCCCGCCGCGCAGGAGCGAGGCGAAGGCGGCGACGAGACAGGCGGCGATCGCGAAGATGAAGGCGTAGACGAGCGCCGTGTGGAACGGGCCCGAGATCAGGTGCGGGAAGAAGCCGCGGCCGGTGAGCGTCTGCGCCTGCGCCGCCGGCAAGTTGTGGAGCACGTGCGGGCCGAGCAGCGTCCGCACCGGGTTGTAGCCGAGGAACGCGGCGAAGAGCGTGGCCACCGGAGGCAGGTGCGAGATGCGCGTCGCGTCGGCGGGAGCGACGCCGTGGGCCACGAGGCCGGTCTGGGTCGCGTGAGGCAGGCCGCTCGCGAGGCCGACGATCATGAGCGTGAAGAAGACGCCGATCGAGAGCACGCTCGACGAGACGTTGAACGTCGCGAGCATCCCGGCGCCGGCGCCGCGCTGCGACGGAGGCAGCGAGTTCATCACCCCGGCCGTGTTCGGCGACTGGAAGAGCCCCATGCCGATCCCGTTCAGGAGCAGGATCAACGCGAACCAGACGTAGCTGAAGTCGACGGGCAGGGCGATCAGGAGCGCGAAGCTCGTGGCCGCGACGAGCACGCCGCCGGTCGCGAACGGGCGCGCGCCGAAGCGGTCGGACAGCCAGCCGGAGGCGGGGCCCGCTATGAGCAGCCCGAGGATCAGCGGCAGCATGTAGATCCCCGCCCAGAGCGGCGTTCTCGCGAAGTCGTAGCCATGCTCGGGCAGCCAGATCCCTTGCAGCCAGATGATGAGGATGAACTGCAGGCCGCCGCGGGCCATGGCCGCGAGCAGCGCCGCGAGATTGCCGGCGGCGAAGGCGCGGATCCGGAACAGATCGAGGTGGAACATCGGTTCGTCGACGTGGACCTCGATCCAGCAGAAGAGCGCGAGCAGCGCGAGTCCGCCGCCGATGCACGCGAGGACGAGCGGAGACGTCCATCCCATCGTGTGCGAGCCGTACGGCTGGATCCCGTACGTGATCCCGACCATCAGCAGCACGAGGCCGGCGGCGAAGGTGAGGTTGCCCCACCAGTCGATCCTCCCCGGCTTGCGGATGCCGATCTCGCGCAGCGAGTGGTACGACCAGACCGTCGCGACGAGGCCGACCGGCACCGAGACGACGAAGACGAGCCGCCACGCGAACGGCGCGAGCACGCCTCCGAGCACGAGCCCGAGGAACGACCCCACGACCAGCGAGACGCTGTTGATCCCGAGCGCCAGGCCACGCTCGTTGGGCGGGAAGGCGTCGGTGAGGATCGCGCTCGAGTTCGCGAAGACGAGCGCGCCGCCGACTCCCTGCCCGACGCGCATGAGGATCAGCCAGAGCGCACCCGCGCTGCCGTGCATCCACGTGATCGAGAGCAGGATCGAGAAGAACGTGAAGACGGCGAACCCGAGGTTGAACATGCGGACGCGCCCGTACATGTCGCCGAGCCGGCCGAGGCTGACGAGCAGCACGGCAAGGACGACGAGGAAGCCGAGCAGCAGCCACAGGAGGTAGCTCGTGTTGCCCGGTTGCAGGGGGTCGATCCCGATGCCGCGGAAGATGTTCGGCAGCGCGATCAGCAGGATCGAGCTGTTGATCATCGCGAGCAGCGTCCCGAGCGTCGTGTTCGAGAGCGCCACCCACTTGTAGTCGAGCTTCCGCAGACCCATCCGCACCGCCGGACCCCTTCCGTTAACCTGACGTTTACGTAAGGTTAGCGGATCTGGACGAGCTTGGCCGGCGCATGGTCGACCTGGAGCGTCGTGTGCTCGAGCCCGAACCGCTCGCGGAGCAGCCGCTCGAGCTCGCGTCGGATCTCGTGGCAGTCGGCGCCGGGCTCGACCAGCACGTGCGCCGACAGCGTCGGGAACTCCGTCGTCACCTCCCAGACGTGGAGGTCGTGCACCTCGACCACCTGGGGGTGCGACGCCATGGCGGTCCCGATCTCCTCCACCGACAGGCCGGCCGGCGCGATGTCGAGGAGCACGCGGCCCGAGTCGCGCAGCAGCCGCCACGAGGCGACGAGCATGAGCGCCGCGACGACGAGCGCCGCCACCGGATCGGCCCGCACCCAGCCGGTCGCGAGGATCACCGCGCCGGCGATCGCGGTCGCGATGAACGCGTAGAGGTCGGTGAGGAGATGCTGGAAGCTACCCTCGATGTTGAGCGAGCGGCGGTTCGCGCCCGCGAGCTGCCACGTCGCGACGATGTTGACCGCGACGCCGATGAGCGCCACGACGAGCATGGCGGTGCCGTTCGCGTCCGGCGGTTCGACGAGGCGGCGGACGGCGCCGTAGACGATCAGGCAGGCGAGGACGAGGAGCGCGGCGCCGTTGGCCTGCGCGGAGAGGATCTCCGAGCGGCGGAGCCCGAACGTTCGGTTTCCACCCGCCGGCTGCGCGGCCAGGCGGAGCACGACGAGCGACACGACGAGCGCGCCGGCGTCCGTGAGCATGTGCGCCGCGTCGGAGAGCAGCGCGAGCGAGTTGCCGAGAATCCCGACGACGACCTCGCCGGCCATGAACGCGACGATCAGGCCGAGTGCGATCCAGAGCCGGCGGGCGTCCTCCGTTTCGTGCCGGTGCGCGTGGCCGTGCACCGGCCAATCATGCCGTGGGGGTCGGAACCTCGTTCGCCAGCGCTCTCCCCCACGCCGCCGCACGCTCGAGCTCGCCCGCCTCGAGCGGACCCGGCGTGCCGGTGACGAAGAAGCTCTCCGGCTCGACGGCGAGCCTGTAGCCGTGCTTGCGCAGTCGCTTGGCGATCCCGTGCGCCGCCGAGCCGACGAGCAGCTCCGGCTTGTGCGCGCGCGTGTCAAAGACCGCGATTCGGGGACCGCCGCAAAGCGGGAGCCGGTCGATCCACCCGCGCGCGCCGATCCCAACTTCGCCACCGGCGCCCTGCTCGACCGCGCTCGCACGCGACCGCGTGCTGGAGAGACCGTGGACATGGGTCGGCGCCCCGACGACGAGCAGGTCGACGTGCGCCAGGCCGGGCATCTCGTCGTCGACCGTGACGATCTCGACCTCGCCGGCCTCCGCCAGAGCCTCCGCGATCTGCTCGGCGACCTGCCGCGTGTTCCCGAACGAGGACTCGTAGACAACGAGCGATCTCATCGTGTACCTCCGGGTCGTTTCCCTCACCCTGCCGCCGGAGACGTGCCGAGGCATCGGTGGATGCCCGGACCGTGCTTGCCCATAACCCGTGCCTAACCTATAATTTAGGCATGGCTCAACTTCCCGCACCGGCGACGCGCGACCTCACGGCTGCCGTCCAGGACTACGCAAAGGCGATCTACACCCTCGAGTCCCGCCACGGCGCCGCGTCGACCACCGAGCTGGCCACGCTGCTCGAGGTCCGCCCCGCCTCGGTCTCGGGAATGCTCCGCAAGCTCTCCGAACTCGGCCTCGTCGAGCACGAGCGCTACCACGGAGTCCGTCTCACGGACCGTGGCCGGCGCGTCGCGCTCGAGGTGATCCGCCACCACCGGCTCGTCGAGCTGTTCCTCGTCGAGAGCCTCGGGATGACCTGGGACGAGGTGCACCCCGAGGCGGAGGTGCTCGAGCACGCGCTCTCGGAAGAGCTCGAGGAGCTGATCGCCGCGAAGCTCGGCAACCCGACCGTCGACCCGCACGGCGACCCCATCCCGAGCCGCGAGCTTGAGCTCGCCGAGACGTCGTCGCAGACACTTGCCGAGCTCGAGCCCGGCGGTGTCGCCACCTTCGTGCGGATCTCCGACTCGGACCCGGCAATGCTCCGCTTCCTCGGCGAGCGCGGGATCGTCCCCGGAGCGACGCTCGAGCTCGTCGAGCGGCAGCCGTTCGACGGGCCGCTGTTCGTCCGCGTCGACGGCGAGGTCCACGTCCTCGGGTCCGTGCTCGCTGGTGCGATGCGCGTGGAGGCTGAGGCGGCGTGACGGTCGAGACCCTCGCGCAAGAGGCTCGCGAAGCCGGAATCACCCCGCTGGAGGCACTGCTCCGCCGCGGCCGCCTCCGAGCGACGCTGACGATGCTCGGCCCGGCGTTCGTCGCCGCGATCGCGTACGTCGACCCCGGCAACTTCGCGACGAACATCCAGGGCGGCGCCCGCTTCGGCTACCTCCTGCTCTGGGTGGTGCTCGCCGCGAACCTCATGGCGATGCTGATCCAGTACCTGTCCGCCAAGCTCGGGATCGTCACCGACCACAACCTCCCGGAGAGCTTCCGCGCGCACTATCCGCGCTGGATGTCCTGGGGGATGTGGGTGCAGGCCGAGCTCATCTCGATGTCGACCGACATCGCCGAGTTCCTCGGCGCCGCGCTCGGTCTCAACCTGCTCTTCCACGTCCCCCTCTTCATCGCCGGCGTGATGACCGGCTTCATCGCCTTCGGGATCCTCGAGCTGCGTCGCCGCGGCTTCCGCCCCTTCGAGCTCGCGATCACGGCGTTGCTCGGGATCATCTTTCTCGGCTTCCTCTACGAGACGTTGAAGATCGGGCCGTCAGCGTCGGACAGCCTCCAGAGCTTCCTGCCACCGCGGCTCGGCTCGACGGAGGCGATGTACCTCGCGGTCGGGATCATCGGCGCGACCGTGATGCCGCACGCCATCTATCTGCACTCCGCGCTCACCCAGGGCCGCATGCCCGTCCACAACGACGCCGAGCGCGGCCGCGTGCTCCGCTTCGAGCGAACCGACGTGATCATCGCGCTCGGGCTCGCCGGGCTGATCAACCTCAGCATGCTGGCGGTGGCGGCCAAGCTCTTCCACGGCTCCGGCCTCACCGGTGTGGACACCATCGGCGGCGCTCACACCCAGTTCAGCAACCTCGTCGGCGGCAGTGCCTCGCTCGCCTTCGCCGTCGCCCTGTTCGCGTCCGGCGCCTCGTCGTCGAGCGTCGGCACCTATGCCGGCCAGGTGGTGATGGCGGGCTTCATCAACGTCAACATCTCTCTCTACATCCGCCGGATCGTCACGATGGTCCCGGCGCTCGTCGTGCTCGCCGTCGGTGTCAGCCCGACGAGCGCGTTGGTCCTCAGCCAGGTGGTGCTCTCCTTCGGGATCCCGTTCGCGCTCATCCCACTGGTGATGCTCACGAGCCGGCGCGACGTGATGGGGGTCCACGTCAACCGGCGGCCCACGACGTGGACCGCGTGGGCGATCGCCGTTCTCATCACGGGGCTCAACGTCTTCCTGCTGGCGCAGACGCTCGGCTAGCGGCTCCGGGCGGCGAGCGCGCCCGGCACGTCGTCGGTGATGACGCCGTCGATTCGCTGATCGGACAGGAGCGCCGCGTGCTCGGCCGCCATGAAGTCCCAGACGATCACGGTGAGCCCGGCGTCCGAGAGCTCGGCGAGCGAGGCGTCGCCGACAAGGCGCATCTTCGGGAGGACGACGGTCGCGCCGCACGCCTCCGCACGCTCCACGGCGCGGTCCGTCGAGACCGAGAGGATCAGTCCCCGGGCGAGCTGCGGTGCGAGCTCTCTCAGCTGCACGAGCACGAGGTCGACGAACGAACTGACGATGAGCTCGCCGCTGCTCGCTGCGAAGGCGGAGAGCGGGTCGGCGAGCTCGTCCACGTAGCCGTCCTCCTTGAGCTCCACGTCGAGCGCGATCCGGCCGCGCGCAAGCTCGAGCGCCTCTTCGAGCAACGGAGGCACCACTCCCGCCAGGTCCTCGATCTCCGAGCGGGTCAGACTCGCCACCGGTGCTCCGGCCAGCTCGGCGTCGTGGAAGACGATCAGCTCGCGGTCGCGCGTGCGCCGAACGTCGAGCTCGATCATGTCCGCCCCGAGGTCGATCGCCCGCTCGAAGGCGGCGAGCGAGTTCTCGGGGACGCCGGGGCCCCAGGCCCCGCGATGTGCGATTACGCGTGTGACGGCTTGTTGGGTTCCGCGACGACCACGGAGTCGGCGAGGATGCGCATGGCGATTCGATCCCCGAGCTGCACGTGAGCGCTCAGGCTGGACGATTCGACGAGCACCTTCTCACCGGTGTCCAGCGTCGCCTCCAGCCGCACGGCGGAGCCCAGGAAGGTGCGATCGGTGACCTTCCCCGACCCGGCCGGATCCGGCACGATCTCCAGCGCCTCGGGCCGTAGCAGTGCGTCGACCGCCTGCCCGGGCTGATGCCCGTTCGGGTTGAGCAGGGTCAGGCGCTGGCCGAGCACCTGTACCCGGTCGTCGTCACCGATCCGACCGGGCAGCCGGTTCATCGCGCCGACGAACTCGGCGACGAACTGTGTGGCGGGCCGGCGGTAGACGTTTTCGGGCGTGTCGAGCTGCTCCAGGCGTCCGGCGTACATGACGCCGACACGATCCGCGATCGACAGCGCTTCGGACTGATCGTGGGTGACGAACAGCGTGGTGATCCCGAGCCGCTGCTGCAGGCTGCGAATCTCGGCTCGCAGCTGGGTGCGGACGAGTGCGTCGAGCGCCGAGAGCGGCTCGTCGAGCAGCAGGACCGTCGGCTCGATCGCGAGCGCGCGGGCGATCGCCACGCGCTGCTGCTGACCGCCGGAGAGCTGGTACGGATAGCGGTCGGCGGTCTCGGAGAGCCCCACCAGCGCCAGCAGCTCGTCGGCCCGCTCGAGACGCGTCTTCTTCTTCTGGCTCCGCATCCGCAGGCCGAAGGCGACGTTCGTGCGCACGTCCATGTTGGGGAACAGGCTGTAGGCCTGGAACACCATCCCCATGTCGCGCTTGTTCGGCGGCATGTTGGTGATGTCGCGGTCGTCGACGAGGACCCTGCCGGCGTCCGGGCGGTCGAAGCCGCCGAGGATCCTGAGCGCCGTCGTCTTGCCGCAGCCCGACGGGCCGAGAAGAGCGATCAGCTCGCCGTCCTCGATCTCGAGGTCGAGACCCCTGAGCGCGGTCACTCCCGGGAAAGTTCTTTGGACGCCTTCGAATCTGATCATCAGAGGACTCCAACTCTGCGGCCGCTACCGCGGCGCTGGGCGAGGAACGACAGAAGGAACAGAAGCAGGAAGGTGAATGCGAGCGTGAGCATCGAGAGCGCAACCGACACGCCGACCTGGCTCGCCTTGCTCAGGTTGATCATCTCGACCGGGAAGGTGTTGTAGAGCAGGAGGGTCGCGATCACGACCTCGCCGAGACAGAGCGCCACCGTCAGGAACATCGCCCCGAGAACCGCGGTCTGCACGTTCGGCAGCACGACCCGCGCGAGCGTCGAAGGCCACGAGGCGCCGAGGTTCCGCGAGGCATCGACGAGCGTGTGCAGGTCGATCGCCCGCACGCCGGTGTCGATGGCGCGGTACGTGAACGGCATCGCGAGCACCACGTAGAAGGGAGTCAACCCGGTCAGCGGGTGGTCGAACACGTACTTGATCGTCCACGGCGGCGCGTTGACCTCGAACTGCTCCAGGCCGGCGGCCATCACGACCGGTGGGATCACGATCGGCAGCAGCGTGACGAGCTCCATGAAGCCCGTCGCCTGCGGCTTCTTCAGCCTCACCCAGACGACCGTCGGGAGCATCAGCACGATCACGATGGCCGCGCTGATCACGGCGATCTCGAGCGACGTCACGAGCGGCGACCGGACCGTCGGGTTGTGGATGATCTCGCCGTAGTTCGCGAATCCGTAGCCGCCCTTGTCCTGCTGCAGGCTGTACTTGAAGGCTGCCGCCAGCGGGACGATGAAGAAGATGGCGGCGAGCACGAAGATCACGACGCGCCACATGCGCGGGCGCCCGCGGCGCCGCCTGGCCGCGACGTACGCCGGCGGCTCGCCCCCGATGAGCTCGCGCGCGAGGCTGCCCTCGCCGATCTCGTCCATGCCCGGGTTGACGGCGCTCATCGCAGCCACTTCCGGGCCCGGCGCTGGACGAGCCAGTAGCCGACCATGACGATCAGGATGACGATGATCATCTCCGTGCCGAGCGTGAGTCCGGCACGGTCGGCGCCGACGAGCACGTTGCCGTTGAGCGCGTTGTCGATCTGCGCCGGGACGATCGTGAGCGTGCTGCCGACGAGCGCCAGCGCGGTCGCGTAGGCGGAGAAGGCGTTGCCGAAGAGAATCAGCGTGGCCCCGACGAAGGACGGGAGCAGCACGGGCACCGCGACGTGGCGCAGATACCCGAACTTGCTGGCGCCCAGGTTCAGCGCGGCCTCCTGCCACTCGGAGCGAAGGCCTTCGAGCGCAGGCGTGATCAGGATCACCATCAGCGGGACCTGGAAGTAGATGTAACAGAGCCCGACTCCGGTCATCGACGAGATCGTGAAGCCGTGAGCGTAGAGATCGATGCCGAAGTGCTTGAGCAGCGTCGTAACGACACCCACCTGGCCGAGCGCGGCGATGAAGGCGAAGGCCAGGGGCACGCCCGCGAAGTAGGCGAGTACGCCCGAGGCACTCTGGGTGATCCGGTGGAGGAAGCCTCCGGGTCTAGCTGCGACGACCGCCGCCGCGAGCCACGTCCCGAAGATCGCGCCGACGACCGAAGTCCAGAGTGACAGGATCAGGCTGTTCTTGAACGCGAGCCTGTAGCCGGCGGAGTCCCACGTCTGCTTGAAGTTGTCCCACGTGAAGTGGTTGCTCTCGGTCGTCAGCGACCCGTGGATCACCACGTAGAGCGGGATCCCGAGGAACACGACCATGTACGCGGCGAAGGGCAGGAGGCCCGCCCACCCTCCTACATCGGACGCGATCCGACGGCCGATCCCGCGGCGCCGAAGCGCCGCGGGATCGGTGGCTGTTGCAAGGGCTGCGTCCTGTGCTGCGATTGCCTAGTGCCAGTTCGAGGTGACGTACGCGCTTGCCGCCGTCGCCTGTGCTGTCGTCGGGACGACCGCCTTGTCGAGGTTGGTGACCTTCGGCAGGGCCTTGTAGGCCGTCTTGTTCGCCGTGCCGGCCTTGACCATCGCGGCGAGCTCGACCGGGCGCGCTCCGCCCTTGAGCCAGATGTTCTGGCCCTGCACGGAGTAGAGGAACTCCTCCCAGAGGCGGGCGGCCGCCGGGTGCGGGGCGTACTTGCTCACGGCCTGGTTGTAGAAGCCGCCGAACGGGACGCCCTTCGGGTCCACGACCTTCCAGTGCGTGGCCCCGGTGAGTCCCCAGGCGCCGGCCGTGTTCAGGTAGTCCCAGTTGATCGTGATCGGGCACGAGGTGGCGATCACGGAGGCCGCGTTGCAGTCCGTCTTGTTGAAGTTCCCGGAGCTCTCGAGATCCTGGAAGAACTTCACGCCGGGCGCGATGTTCTTCGCGGAGCCGCCGGTGTTGACGGCCGCGGCCCAGACCGCGGACAGCGCCGCGTTGGCCGACAGCGGGCTGCCGTTCAGCGCCACGTCGTTGTGGTACTTGGCCTGCTTCAGCGCCGACCACGAGGTCGGGCAGGGCGTGGACCCGAGCAGGTTCATGTTGCAGCCGAACGAGATGAACCCGCCGTAGTCCTGGTAGTACATGCCGTTCGAGGCCTTCTGGTTGGCCGGGATGTTCTTCCAGGTCATGACCTTGTAGGGCGCGAAGAGGTGCTGGCTCGCGCCGGCCGACGCGAACGGCCCGCCGACGTCGACCACGTCCGGTGCCGAGGAGCGACCGCGCGAGGTCTTGATCGCCTGGATCTCCTGGGCGCTCGAGCCGCTCGGGTTCTCGCTGACGATCTTGATCCCGTACTTCTTGTGGAACGTGCTCAGCTCGGCGCCGTAGTTGGCCCAGTTGGTCGGCAGCGCGATCACGTTCAGCGTGCCTTCCTTCTTCGCCGCCTTGATCAGGGCCTTCTTGCCCCCGCCGGCCGCGGCGGACTTCGCGTTGGCCCAGTTGTAGGACGATGATTTCGCGTTTGAAGCCAGCGCCGCAGTTGTGAGCGCGCCGGCTGCGCCGATTGCGCAGACGGTAAGTAGCGCAGGACGTACCCTCACGACATCCCTCCTGATGTTGGTAGACCCGGTTCGATCTGGCACAAGATCACACTTTCGCGACCGTCCCGCAAGGGGCGTTCACACCCCTGACTCAAGTGGATTTGGCGCGGGCGATAGGCTCATTGGCCGTGAGCCGACAGCTTCCGCGTGACCGCGCGCAAGCGCTCGAAGAGCTCGCGAGCCGGGAGTTCGACCTGCTGGTCGTCGGCGGCGGGATCATCGGCGCCGGGATCGCCGCCGTCGCGGCCCGGCATGGGCTCGCGGTCGCGCTCGTCGAGCGGGGCGACTTCGGCGGAGCGACCTCGAGCGCCTCGTCGAAGCTGATCCACGGAGGGCTGCGCTACCTGCGCCTCGGCGACGTGCGGCTGGTGCGCGAGGCACACGAGGAGCGCCGGCACCTCATGACTCGCGTCGCGCCGCACCTGGTCCGGCCCATGCCGTTCCTGCTCCCGCTCTACGACTCCGGCCCGTACCGCCCTGCGGTCGTCCAGGCCGGGATCGCCGTGTACTCGACGCTCGCCCGCGCGCGCCTGAACGGGCTCGTCCCGGCGGAGCGGGCACTGCGGATGGTTCCGGATCTGCGGACTGCCGGTCTTCGTCGGTGCGGCCTCTACGTCGACTGCGTCACGAACGACAGCCGGCTCACGCTCGCCAACGTCAGGGCTGCGGCCGAGGACGGTGCGACGGTCGTCAACGGTGCGGCGGTGTCGGCGCTGCGACTCGCCGGCGGCTCCGTCAGGGGCGCCGACGTGGTGGCCGACGGCAGGACGCTCGCGGTCTCGGCGAGAACGGTCGTCAACGCCGCCGGGCCGTGGGTCGACGAGATTCGCCGCCTCGCGGACGACCGCCTCGAGCCGTCGATCCGCCTGAGCAAGGGCGTGCACGCGGTGCTCTCACTGGACACGGCGTGGTCGGCGGCGCTCACGATCCCACACGACAAGGTGCGGGTGAGCTTCGCCGTGCCGTGGTCGGGCATGCTGCTGCTCGGCACCACCGACACGCTCTACGAGGGTGAGCCCGGCGCGGTCGCTGCAGAGCGGGCCGACGTAGACCTCGTTCTCGCCGAGGCAGCGGGCGCCCTCCAGGATCCGGTCGTCCGGCCCGAGCACATCCGTGCCGTCTTTGCAGGCCTGCGGGTGCTGCCACAGAGCGGCCGCGAGACGGCCCGTGCGCGACGCGAGACCGTGTACCTCCGCGACAGCAGCGGGCTGCTGACGGTCGCGGGCGGCAAGCTGACCACGTATCGGCGGATCGCGCTGGACGCCCTCGAGCACCTGCGTCCCGATCTCGGCCTGCATCGCGTCGACCGCCAACCCTGGCCGCTGCCGGGGGCAGAGGGGCTCGAGCACGTCAGTCTTCCCGTCGAGGTCAGCCCTGCGCTGCGGTCCCACCTGCTCGGCCTCTACGGCTCCCTGGCCCCCGAGGTGCTCGAGCCCGCTCTCGCCGACCCGACGCTGCTCGAGCCGCTGACCCCGGAGGCGCCCGACATCGCCGCGCAGGCGGTCTACGCCGCCGAGCGGGAGTGGGCGCGGAGCCCGGAGGACGTCCTGCGCCGACGGACGACGCTCGCGCTCCGGGGCCTCGCCGACGCCGACCTGACCCGGCGCGTCGAGCAGTTGATCGGCCGGCACGCGGTCGAAGTCTGAGAAACGAAAAGCCCCGCGTCGGCGGGGCTTTTCCATAGCGGGGGCAGGATTTGAACCTGCGACCTCCGGGTTATGAGCCCGGCGAGCTACCTGACTGCTCCACCCCGCGGCGCGGCCCGGATTGTAGCACCCCCCACTTTCGAGGATCTACGATTTTCTCGATGTGGGACTGGGTGATCTGGGGCGCGCTGATCGTCGCGTTCGGCGCGGGAGTCGCGGCTCTCGTGCTGCTCGTGCGCCGGACACGCGCTGCCTATCGCGACTTCAACCGCACGCACTCGACGGTCGTCCGCGAGATCGACCTGCTCAGCGACCGCGCCGAGGCGACCGCCGACCGCGCGGCAGCGACTGCCGGCGACACGTCCGAGCTGCAGGCGAGCCTCGAGCGCCTGCGCCTCTCCCTCGCCCAGCTCGCCGTCCTGACCGAGGCGCTCGACGAGGTCGATCGCATGGTCGCCCGCGCCGTAGCGGTTCTGCCGCGCAAATGATCGTCGCCGCGGTCGATCTCGGGACGAACACGACGCGCCTCCTGGTCGCGGACGCCGAGGACGGCACACTTGACGAGCTTCATCGCGAGGCGCGGATCACGCGGCTCGGCGAAGGCGTGGAGGCTCGCGGCCGCCTGCTCCCCCTCCCCATCGCCCGCGTCCGGAACGTCCTCTCCGACTACCGGCGCACGGCCGAGTCGCTCGGCGCCGACCGCATCCTGCTCGTCGCGACGAGCGCCGTCCGCGACGCCGAGAACGGCGAGGCGTTCCTGGGCGAGATCGAGTGGAGCTACGGCTTCGCGACGCAGCTGCTCTCGGGTGACGGGGAGGCCGAGCTGACGCGGCGTGGCGTCGGTGAGCTCGGCCCGGAGATACTGCTCGTGGACGTCGGCGGCGGCTCGACCGAGCTCGTCGTCGGCGACTTCCACACGAGCCTGCCTCTGGGCTCGGTCCGGTTCAGCGAGCGCTACGGCGACGACGCCGCGGCGAGCGCCGAAGCAGCGCGTGCTCTCCTGCCGGAGCTCGAGCCTTCGCCCCGCGACGGGGTCGGAGTGGCGGCCACGATCACGAGCCTGGCCGCGCTCGACCTCGGCCTCGCGGAGTTCGACCGCGACCGCGTTCACGGGCACGTCCTCACGCACGAAGCTGCCCGGGTCCAGCTGGAGCGGCTCGCCGCTCTCTCGCCCGAGGAGCGGCGCCGCGTGCCGGCGCTGGACCCCGAGCGAGCGCCGGTCATCGTCGCCGGCGCGGCGATCCTCGTCGCTGTCCTCGACGCGTACGGGCTGCAGGCGATCCGTGTCAGCGAGCGCGACCTGCTCGATGGCGCGGCGCTTGCGGCGGCCGAGCTTCCCGAGCCGGAAGAGGGCGCAGCGCCTCCCGGCGCCTACACCTGCTGCTAGCTAGCTCTTGCTCAGCCGGAGCAGGACGCGCGGGCTGCCGCCGGTCGCCGAGACGGCTTCCACCGCCGGCTTGCCGGCAGCTGCGAACGCGACCTCGCGCCCGTCGGGCGACCACGCGAGCGGCTGGCCGCGCCCGAGGTCTCGCGTCTTGCCCGACGCGACCGCGACCACGGCGCACTCGCCCTGCTTCGTCACGTATGCGATCCGCGTACCGTCGGGCGACCAGAGGTAGCCGCGCACCTGGGCGTGGGAGGTGAGAGCGCGCGGCTGCCCGCCACTCGCGGTGAGGACGTGCAGGTCGTTCCCGGAGCCCGAGACGAAGGAGATCGCAGAGCCGTTGGGGCTGAACGCGGCCTGCGGATGGTC
>Ga0070717_10001796_pt1 | contig 14972 bp, 14 predicted proteins | sample LARL113metaG_FD_71366 | JGI IMG/M metagenome (GOLD analysis project Ga0070717, IMG submission 71366) | Corn, switchgrass and miscanthus rhizosphere microbial communities from Kellogg Biological Station, Michigan, USA - LAR L11-3 metaG | ecosystem: Host-associated > Plants > Roots > Rhizosphere ... | reverse complement strand
CTGGGTCAGCAGAGATCTGTGCAAAAAAATGAACCACACCCGCAGGCAGAGAGGTATGAACCTGGTGTCCTTGTCTGCTTCTCTCAGAGCCGGTCGGAACCTACTGGTAGCGACTGGCCTGCATCTGATAGAGGGAGGCGTAGTGGCCTCCACTCGCCATGAGCTCGGCGTGGCTACCCGCCTCGACGAAACAGCCGCCATCCAGCACCAGGATCTGGTCGGCCATCCTCACCGTCGAGAGACGATGGCTGATCAGCAGCCCCGTTTTCCCGGCGATAAGTTCGCGGAAGTGCTGGAAAAGCCGGTATTCGGCTTCGGCATCCAGCGCCGAGGCCGGTTCATCCAGGATCACCAGGGCGGCGTCACGCAGGAAGCTGCGAGCCAGCGCGACCTTCTGCCATTCGCCGCCGGAAAGTTCCACGCCGCCTTCGAAGCGCCGTGTTAGCTCGGTTGCGTAACCTTGTGGCAACCTGGTGGCGATCTCATCGGAGCCCGACCAGTGGGCGGCCTGTTCGATGCGCTGCATACCGGGCTCGGCCTCGATGTCTCCAACAGCGATATTCTCGCGCAACGGCAGGGCGAAGCGCGCGAAATCCTGGTACACCACCGCCATGCGGCCGCGCAGTGACGCCAGGTCGTAGTTCGCCAGAGGGATGCCATCGAGCAGGATCAGGCCGCCGCTGGGATCGTACATCCGCGTCAGCAGCTTGACCAGCGTGCTCTTCCCGGCACCGTTGACACCCACCAGCGCGGTCACTTTTCCCGCCGGGAGTTGCGCGCTGACCCCCTGGAGCACTGCCATGTCCTGGCTCCCTCCTGGATAGTGGAAGGAGACATCTCTCAACTCAACTCCCTCTTTGAAACGAGCAGGAGCGAGGATGCCCTGTCCTTGCGGAGGAAGAGCGATGGCCGGCCTGGCATCATCGAGAAAGTCGAACAGGCCACGCAGGTGCAGTTGTTCACGGTGCAGGCTGGCAAAAAAGTTTCCCAGGATCATCGCTCGCTGCTGCGCCTGCACCACCGCACCGAGATACAGCGCGATATCTCCGATCTGGAGACGCCCGGCGCTGGCCTGAAGAGCTATATAGGAGAAGGCTCCGGCCAGGGTCAGCGCCGTAATGCCCGAATACGCGAATGCCTGTCCGAACTCGCGTAGTCGCAGGCGCTGCACCTCCGCCATCACCCTGTCGCGCCTCTGCCGGTAGCGTCGCAGCAAGAAATCGCCGAGCCCGAAGACGCGCACCTCGTGCGCGACCGCCGGTTCCAGGGCAAGGCGCGTATAATACTCCATCTCACGGGCGACACGGCTATTTTCGGCCAGCGAACGGTATTTCTCTGTTTCCATGCGGCGTCGCGCTCGCACGCCCGGGATGCCCACCAGGAGTAACAGCAACGGCAGCACCGGATGAATCTGCGCCAGCAGCAGCAGAAGTCCTCCCAGGGTGAGCATGGTACCGGGGCCAAGCGACAGCATCCCCAGCATCTGTGGAACCTCGTAGGAGGATTGCCGGATCAGCTTGACCTCGTCGTGGAAGGACGGAGCCTCGACACGCTGCAGATCAACCAGGCGGGCCGAGGCTTGCATGATGCGCCGGTCGACCTCGACGATCACGCGTTCTTTGATGACCGCCTCTAGATTGTCGTAGAGGGGCTGCAGGCCTCCTGGGACCAAAAGGGTGAGCAGGTAGAGCATAGCCAGCACGATCAGTAGCCCGCTATCAATTGCGCCACCCTGCGCGTTTGCCAGGTGCAGCGGTACAGAGAGCGCATCGACCAGCCGTTTCAGCAGCCAGACCTGCATCACCGGCACAATGCTGAACAGAACGATCAGGGCAAGGTAGACAGCCACGGGCAAAGGAGCAGAGGCCACCAGCAGTTGCAAACCTCTCCAGTGGATATGCAAGCTCTCCAGGCGCGAACGCATTCTTTGCCTGAGTGTATGCAATAGTAGTTTACGGGGTGCTCTTTTCATTGATCGACCTCCTGTTCTGTGTCCAGATAATGCACGGCCTGCAGGCGATAGAGGCGCGCGTACTCTCCATCCCGATCCATGAGTTCGTGGTGGCTTCCCTCTTCCTGAATACGCCCACCGGCCAGGTACAGGACGCGGTCGGCCATACGGATGGTGGAGAAGCGATGGCTGATCAGCAGGGTCAGGCGTCCCTGCGTCATCTCGTGGAAGCGGGTGTAGAGGCGATACTCGCTCTGCACATCGAGCGCGGCGGTCGGTTCATCGAGGACCAGGACCTGGCTGTCGCGCAGGTACGCGCGGGCCAGCGCCAGTTTCTGCCATTCGCCGCCGGAGAGCTCTCGCTCACCCAGTTCGCGCCCCAGCAGCGTCTCCAGGCCATCTGGAAGGCTTTCAAGCAGGGAGTCGCCTCCCGCCTGCACCAGAGCTTCACGCTGAAGTTCGCGGTTGCCCAGGTGTTCGAGTCGCCCCAGGCCGATATTCTCGCCCGTCGTGAGTTCGTAGCGCCCGAAGTCCTGGAAGATGGCGCCCATCTGGCGACGCAGACCGTCCAGATCATACTGCCGCAGGTCCACCCCATCGAGCAGGATACGCCCGCCGGTGGGATCGTAGAGCCGCAGCAGCAGCTTGACGATCGTGGTCTTGCCGGCGCCATTGTGCCCCACCAGCGCCACACATTCCCCCGGCGCGAGGCGGAACGAGACATCACGCAAGACCGGCATGGTCTGCCCCGGATAGATGAAGCTCACACGCTCAAAGACGATGCCCTGGCGGATCTGCTCCGGCACCGGCCTCGGATGGGCAGCGACCGGCAGATCGGGAGGCGCCTCGATCACCCGCAGCAGGCTGGGCAGAAAGCCGAGATGGATGGGGAACAGCCCGGTGAAGTAGCTCAAACGCAGCAGCTCCGCTTGCAACAGGGTCGCCGCCCCACCATAGAGCGCGAGGGCACCGACACTGAGCTGGCCGTGTGCCACCAGCCAGATGACGGAGAGATAGACCGCTCCGCAGGCACAGGCCGTCAGAGTTCCGGCCAGCCACATGGGACGGATCATCCGTTGGCGTTCCTGCGCGAGGGGCCTGATCACCTGGGCAAACATCGTCTCATAGCGCTCTCTGAAAAACGAGAAGAGCCCGTAGAGGCGCACATCCTTGGCCGGCCCTGGCAAGAGCAGCATCTCAAGACTCTCCTGCATGCGGCGCGTCTGGGGCGTGCTATCATAGAGATGGCCGCCGATAAACCAGTCATAAGCGAAAGCGCGCGCCATCTGCGGCAGCGTCGCCAGGATGAGCAGCAGGGGGACCAGGGGGTGCAGTCCTCCCAGGGTAATCGACAGGCTGAGTACGGTGAGGAGCGCCGACGCGACGATAGCCCCGAAGTAGACCAGGTCGACGCCACGACTGGCGGCCTCGCGCGCGCGCTTCAGATCGTCGGCGAAGCCCGGATCTTCAAAACGCGCCAGGCCCTGCCAGCGATTGGCAGCCTGCATCACCCGTTCGGTGACGTAGCCGGTCAAGCGGTCGCTGGCCCGGCTCTGGAGCAGAGCGGTCAGCGGCGCAACGAGCTGTCCGAGCGCTACCACAGCGAGGGTCAGTGCAATCCAGGCAGCGAGCGGCACATGGGTCACGAGGGGATCAAGCGCCGCAGTGCGTCCCACGGGCGCGGCCAGCTTATCGATGATAGCCCGCGATAACCCCAATTGCAGTGGCGGCACAAGCGACTCCACCACAAAGAGCAGCAGTACCCCGACCAGCAAGAGAGGAGCGGCCTTCCAGGCCAGCCTCACGGTCGTCCAGCAGGTGCGCGCGGTGCTAGCCAGCCCCTGCCCAAAGGATGTGAAGAAAAAGAGATTCCACATGAATGCGTTCTCCTGAAAAAGACAACAAGCATACAAACCCGTAGATGGGCGTCGATGCGAGATGCAGCAAGAACGTCATCAGGTGGAGGCGAGCGGGCGACAGGGATGACCGCGTTTTTTGCAAAAGGAACCCTATCATAAGCGGGAAAGCGTGTGAGAGAAGACGCCCCTCCCGTTTGTGTTATGGCGCTGTTTCGATGAAGTTGTCGAGGGCAAAAGGAACTCGGTTTACCTGACGGAAGTGGGCATGCCCGGCTTCGAGCGAGCACGCCACGCGATGGGTGAGAAGACCCGGCCCCGCCTGTGGAAAGGGGCCAGGGATCTTCGGTCAGCCATTAAAGAACGAGGGATGGGGGTTCCAGGCTCTGGAGAATCCCAGGCACACCTCTGCGACGACGATGCGGAGCAACTCCTGCGCTAGCAGCACGGGAAAGCTCTCTTGTTCGTTTCGTGCCAAATGTCTCATGCTGCGCGTCCTGACAGGTTCAGTCATAACGTACGCTCCCCTTCTCTCTAACACATCAGACACTAGAGATCTATCTGCTCTTGTTATGCCCAACGCCACGCCTCTTTGTCAAGTCCAGTGGACTTGCAGGGCTAGCTCGTACGAGGGAAACGCGCTCCTTCTCCGCTGAGGAGAGCCACTCGTCTTTGCTTACTTCTGCTAGGGGAGATCCTCAAGAAAGCGCTGCAGGACGCCTCTCAGGAGATCAGGCCGTTCTAGCCACGGGAAATGCCCAACCTGGGGAAGTTCAACATAGCTGGCAGATGGGATGATCTCGGCGAGTTGCCGGGCCACTCTGGCAGGACGGGGATCGCGCTCACCATGCACGACCAGCGTGGGGATCCGCAAGTCGGCAAGTTGCGCGGACAGTGTACTGCGCTGCGCAAAGTGATCGGCATCGTCGCCGAGGAGCTGATTGACCTGGAAATTGATGTGCAAGCTATCGACAAACAACTGTCGGGCCAGCTCTCGTGCATGCCTGCGGTCCGCAATGTCCGTGGACCAGGCGAGCTCGCAGTAGGCCCGCTCGACCTCGTCATATTCGGCCCCCTGCGCTGTGGAGAGGTGTGCTCGCAGGCCGGCAAGTTGGCGCTGGTCCTCAGAACTGAGCAATGCCGCTCGATTGGCGCGGTACTCGGCGTGCCAGGAAGCGTCAATGCCCGTCCCAGAGAGGTAGATCAGCGCGCGTGTTCGGGTGGGATGTGCGAGGCCATAGGCAAGAGCCAGCGTGGCTCCCCAGGAATGCCCCAGCACCATCCACTGTGAGAGCCCCCAATGCTCGCGCAAGGCGTCCAGGTCAGCGACGGCTGTGGCAACGTCGTAGGGAGGCTCTCCTGCAGACCGGCCACAGGAGCGTTGATCGTAGCGGTAGACGGTCCACAAGTCATCAAGCATCGCTGCCACGGGTTCCAGGTAATCCCACAAGCCGGGTCCGCCGTGACAACACACGAGCGCAGGTCCGTGGCCCTGGCGCACCGTCCACAGCGAGCCGCCAGCAACATTGACCACCTCGAATGTTTGCATGGCTCGACACGCACCTTTCTGGAAGCTGGGAAGCGTCTCTCAATTGGAAGAAAGACCATCCCCCTGCTGCATAAGCCGAGCACAGCGCCGGCTCAAGGGTGAGACAGGCCACTGCGTTCATCGTGCTTACGGAACATGTTCGACAAAAGTGATCAGGACACGATCTGGGTCGAAGACCGCAAACTCTCTCGTTCCCCAGGGTGTATCTCTCAGCGCCGCATTGGACGCAAGCAGTCCTTTGGATTGATACTCCCGGTAGAGCGCCTCAATACCGGTCACCTGGATGTGGCACGAGGAATTTTCGGCAAGGGACCGATCCGGGCAGAGCCACACGTGGAGTTCCACGCCGTCTCGTTTGACAATGGCATACTCAGCCTCCTGGTGCAGAACCTGGAAGCCCAGTTGTCCATAAAAGCTGGTTGCCTGACTGATATTGGTTGTGGGGAGTACAGGAACCGCGCCGGTGAAAGTCGGCTGGCTCTCTGATGACGATTGGGTACTCACGGCATGCCCTCCTGACGGTTTGTACGAAATAGGCTACGCTCCCATTCTTTTCTGACGTTTCAGATATGGAAAAGGCGACGAAATGAGCGATAAGTACAGCGAGCAGCGGTCCAACAAATCCTGCGAACAGGATTTCAGGCCAGTCAGTCCCATCGTTGCCTATCTGCAACAGGACAGGTGACTTCTCCGCATCCTGCTTTTATGGGGCGGGCGAGGAAAAAGTGCGCTGTTGTCCAAAAAGATGAACTCCACACATTTGCCTTCTCTTGCGGAACCTCTCAGCCATTTTTGACCGTAGATTCCTCTTGAGAACCTCTTTGAGCATTTTTTCATGTGGGAGCATTTGAGGAGAAAAACGTGTTGCGCAATCCACCTCCAAACACCTCTGCGCGTCTACGAAAAGACGCGTGTAATCCGTCGCCGAAAGTCAAACCCACGCGGAAGTCGCTGCTGCGTCTACTCAGCTTCGCCCGTCCCTATTGGTGGCAACTGGGACTGCTGATGGCAGCGGCCTTTGTGACCAGTGCCCTCAATCTCACCTACCCCGCGCTCATGGGCACCATCGTCGATAGCGTCGTGACGAGAAACGTCGCGGCATTGCATACCATTGTGTTCTTCGTGCTCGCCCTGGCCGTGCTCCAATCCCTCTTCAATTTTGGGCAGAGTTTCTGGATGAGCGCTCTTGGGGAACGGATTGTCATCCAGTTGCGTATCCAGCTCTACAGCCACTTACAACACTTACCCTTGAGCTTCTTCCAGGACAGTCGGACCGGGGAACTCCTGAGCCGCCTGACCAATGATGTGACGCGGGTGCAGGCCGCCGTCACGACCAATCTCATCAGCATCGTCCAGAATGTTCTCACGCTTCTGCTTGGTCTGGCCATTGTGATTACCGGGCCGGATACCCTCCTGGCGAAGGCTAATCAGTTCAACCTGCACCTGCCCATCTCCCATAGCGCGATCAACCTGAGCGTCGTCCTCATCCTGGTGGCCGTCGCCCTCATTCCGATTGCTTTCCTGCCGCTGGTCACGCGCACCTATGTCCGCAAGCTGATGCGCCTGGAACTGGAACTCCTCAGCCAGACGACGGCTGCCTCCGCAGAAACGCTCGGCAATGCCAAAATCGTGAAGGCGTTTACGCGCGAGGACTACGAGATCGAACGCTACCAGACGCTGGCCTGGCAGCAGTTCGCCATCACGAGAAAGCGGGTGCGGGCCAATAGCGCCATTGGGGCCTTCACCATGTTGCTGGGTGTTGGTGGTGTCGCTGCATTTCTCTGGTATGGCGGGACCGCGGTCTTGAATGGAACCCTGAGCATCGGCACCCTGACGATGACCGTCATCTACTTTACCGTGCTCTCTGGGCCCTTTATCTCCCTGGCGGGGCTCTACACCCAGCTTCAGATCGCGCTGGGAGCCGCCGAGCGGCTCTTCGAGTTGCTTGACCAGCCCAACACCATCAGGGACTCGCCAGGGGCGCCTCCTCTGCCAGAGGTCGCGGGCGATCTGCGCTTCGAGCGGGTGGACTTCAGCTACGATGGCCAGACGCAGGTGCTGCATGGGGTTACCTTTCAGGCTGAGCGCGGCAAGGTCGTCGCGCTCGTGGGACCAAGCGGCGCGGGGAAAACCACCATTGCGAACCTCATTCCGCGCTTTTTTGACATCCAGAGTGGGCGCATCACGATTGACGGCTGTGATATCCGGCAGGTCCAGCTGAAAAGTTGGCGCGACCAGATCGGCATCGTACTCCAGGAGCCGATCCTCTTCAGCACGACGATTCGCGAAAATATTGCCTACGGGCGGCTGACTGCGACCCAGGAAGAGATAGAAGCAGTCGCATGGGCCGCCAATGCGTGCGAATTTATCGAACACCTCCCGCAAGGGTACGACACGTTGATCGGAGAGCGCGGAGTGAAGCTCTCGGGTGGGCAGCGGCAACGCATTGCCATTGCGCGGGCACTGCTGCGCAATCCACGCCTGCTGATCCTCGATGAGGCTACCAGTTCGCTCGACAATGAAAGCGAGCACCTGGTGCAGCAAGCGCTCGAACGCTTGATGAAAGACCGCACTACGATTGTGATCGCCCATCGCCTGAGCACCGTCCAGAACGCGGACAAGATCGTGGTCATTGAGAGGGGCCGCGTCATTGAAGAGGGCAGGCATGAGGAACTCCTGGCGCGAGAAGGCGCCTATCATCGCCTGTACACGCGCACCTTCCAGATGCAGGTTGAAAGGCAACAAGTATGAGATGCACCGGCCTTCCCTGAGAGGGGTTCTGTTGCAACATGATGGCCCTGGTTATGCACGGGGAAAGCCAGAAGCGGCCAGAAGCGAGCGCTCAATGCCTGCCGCCTGGCGATCGAGCGTGAAAGCGCTCGCGGTCCGTCGCCCACCTTCCACCAGGTGCCAGCGGAGGTCTCGGCTCTGAGCCAGGTGCTGCACTGCATGTGCCAGGGCAGTGGGGTCTCCTGGGGAAACACGCATGCAATTGACGCCATCGAGGCAGTACTCGCCGGATCCTCCCACGCCGGTGGCGATCACGGGACAACCGCTCGCCATCGCTTCCAGGGGCACCAGCCCAAAGGCCTCATGCTCGATCATGCTCGTGAAGAGGGTGACGTCGGCTTGCTGATAGCGGTGGCGCATCTGCTGCCGAGACGCCAGTGAGAAGGAGAGACCGGATGCGACCCCCAGCGTTGCCGCCAGCGCTTCCAGATGCTGGCGATAGGCTGGCTCACTCGGCCCGACGATGTCCAGCGTGGTGCCTGGCGGGAGAGATGAGAGCGCCTTGATGGCCGTCTCAATCCCTTTCTCTCCGATCACCCGTCCCACCCAGAGCAAGCGCCACCGCCAGGACCGATCGGGCACCTGGACCAACGGCGGAAACTCGGTTGGCGAGAGGCCTGGAAAGAGGATCTCGGCGCGGGGAAAGTGCCATCCGCCGATCTGCTCGGCTCGTCTTTTGGTCCAGGCGCTCACGAAGCAGAAGATCCCCAACGCTCCCAGGTCCGGCAGCCGCGTGGGGAGCCCCGTGCGTTGCTCGATTGCTGCTGTCTGCTCTGGATGCGCGTTACACCACCTGAGCCAGGCATCGGCCCACCCGCCGTAGCAGAGCCAATCGTCCCCGATGACGAAGACGAGCGGGAAGCCCAGGCGCGCCGTCGTCGTGATCAGCCCCAGCGACATTGCCCCCATGTGCCAGAAGGCCACGACATCGGGGTGATACGTCGCCAACACATCCCGCATCTGCGCCTGGTTGTGCTGTTCGACCGCCAGCGCCTCCTGAAAGGACGGGTCCAGGCAGGCTGACCCATCCCAGTAGCTGCGCAGGGTGCGGCGCACCGGGACGGCGCCCTCCTCTACATCGAAATCTGCTGAGTCGATCCCAGGTTCCTGAGGGAGCGTGGTGAGCACCAGCACCTCGTGTCCACGCCGCTTGAGCCACTCGCAGACCTGGGCGCTCATCACCTCGTACCCGCCAGACAAGGGAGGCGGGTAATCGAGTGTGACGGTGAGGAGACGCAGCTGTTTCTCCATTGGTCCTAACTCCTGCTCTCTCACGTCGCGTCCATCGAGCAGCTTTGGGCCACCAACCGTCCCAGGTGGGCGGCTTCCTCGACCGAAAGCAGCAACGCATCTGGATGGTCGGCGAGAAAGGTCGAGGCCGTCTGCTCCGACTGAAAGAAGAGCGACTGCTGGCAAAAGGTGGCTCGCGTACAGCCGCCGCGCTCGGCTGGCACGATCAGCGACATCACACTGCCCGCAGGGAGCAGGTCCAGGACCGTGCCTTCTGGCGTGGCGACAAAGGTAATGGGCTGACCGGTGACGGGGCACGTCGACTGGACCTGGGCCTCGACGTCGAGCTGTGGGGGGAGCAGGACCGTATCAAAGGCGCACCAAGTGTAGAGCACCTTCCCACCCAACTGAACCCGGTGGGAGGTCGGCACCAGGGTGACCCCCAGGCCGACGATATTGCCGGCCCGATCGAACTCGACATCTGGCTGGAGCTTGGCCAGGCGCTGTTCCAGCTCGTTCTGGCTTACCTGGAGTGAGGCCCGAAGAGCGGCCTGCGCAACGGGTTTGCCGTGCGTGATCTGCTGCACAATGGGGCGGCAGAGATCCTCCTGCTCACAGCGCGTCTGCTCCGACAGGCGCTCAGCAATCGTTTCGAGTGAGAGGTGCTGCATGGGTTCCTTCTTCCTTCCTTTTTTACCCTTCCTTTTCTTTCGTCAACGGTTGAAAAAGAGCTGGCTCTCCGACCAACTCGCTTGTGGTTCCGCATCTCGGAGGAGAGGGCCTTCGACCAGCTTTCCTACCTGGTAGGCCTCCTCTACCGAAAGGATGACCACCTGGGGATGCGCCGCTTGCCACCGGGTCGCAGCCTCGCGTGAGGCAAAGAAGTGCCCGTAGTTGCAGACGTCCTCCCGCACATTGGAGCAGCACTCCGCCGCGACATCCACGACGAGCGAGACCTGAGCCTCTCCCGGGTCCAGGTCAAGCACCTGTTCAGGCGTGACCATGAGTTGAATACTTCTTCCGGTGACCGGACACCGAGAGGTGATACGGGCGGACACGTGCAGTTCCACCGGGTAGGTTAACGTATCGAAGGCACACCAGGCGAACAGGGTGCGCTGCTCCACCTGAAACTGGTGCGCGGTAGGGACAAGCGTAAGCCCCGAGCCGACAAGATTACCGTACTCATCATACTCCAGTTCCGGGTGCGCTCGTAAGATCGAGCGCACCTCCTCCAGCTTGCGATGGAGCCTTCTGGCAAGAAGCTCAGGGGCAACGGGTCTCCCTTGCGCTAAAAGCTGGACAAGCTGATCAAACAGCGGTGTAGTGGGCTGGTAGCGCTCCTGTCTCTTGCTGACTGCTTTCGCAATCGTCTGTAGCCGTGTGTCTTGCATCAGCAACCTCCCTGTCCTATCGCGGATCCTCTCTTCACGATGTGTAGTGGTAGCGGGCGACCAGTCAGTGTCATGCATTCCTCTCCTCATCAGTATTGTACCTGGAGGACTCCTCCTCCAGACGGCGAAGCCCACGTTCATCGTCAAGGCTGCGAAACTTTGATTAGAGCAGAGGGCTTATCAGGTCCCGACCCTGGCCTGGTTGGGTGCCACCACCCACTCATGCTGCGTAGAGGTCTGGGAAGACCCTGGACCATACCTGCCGCCCCCATGCAAAGCCCTCTTCCACCGTGAGCAGGACGATATCATCCCGACCGCTGGCCCACTGCTCGCCCTCTTCCCGCGTGGCAAAAAAGTGGACGTGGGTGCAGAAAGCACTCCAGATGGCCTGAACCGACTCCATGTTCTCTCGGCTCGGGTCCACGAGCACGAGGGAGACCACCGCTGCTTCTGGGGTGACTTCCTCCACCCGTGTAGGGCTGACGCGCAGCCGAATCGAGTAGTTCGTAACCGGCGACGGGGACTCGATGGTGGCCGTCTGCTGCAGCAGGGCGGGCAGGAAGAGCGTGTCCAGGGCACACCAGGCCGATAAGGACACCCCTGCAACGGACAAGCGATGCGGATGCTCGCTCAATGATAGCCCCATGGCGCCAACGATCTGATCAGTTGCATCCCGTTCTGTGACCTCCCACAAAAACTGGTGGGCCTGATCAGATCCGATCCCGAGATCAGCAATGAGGTGGTCCACCTGCCCGGCGGTGATGGGGTGCCCGTGCGCCAGTTGTCGTATGACCTGGAGAAGGAGTTGTGCATGGTCCGGCCCATACGCCAACAGGTACTCCTGCATCTTCTTCGTCATTTCAAGGATACGTGTGTCGTTCATCGTCTGACCTGTCTTCCTTTTTCTCACCGCTGGTGGTAATACGCTTGATACGAATGGATACCGCTGTGCATGTCAAACGTTCCCTCCCATAGTGCCAGGGTAGTATTGAGCCATTGGTAGGTCGGACTCTCCGTCCGAAATTTCACTACAGCGGGCATCTCCCACAGGTTTGGCTGGTTTGAATCAGGAACGACTCCATACCCTCGTGTTTCAAATTCCAGCTGCGCGCCATCGTCGGTGGTGATCACTCCTACTATGTTTGTTTCGCAAATTGGCCCTTGCACCTCAAAGAGCGACCAGTGGACCCGACCCTGGAGTATGGCTCCTGCAACGACCCCATCTCCACTCCCCAGGAGTTCGCCGCTTCTGCTTGAATTGTCGTGAAGCTCAACTGGTGGGATGTTCGGCCTGTAATGGAATTCTGCTTGGAAAAGCTGGTGGTGGTTTCTCATCGCTGTGATACCTCATCTTTCGAAAACTGTGTACGTGCCTGCTCGATACAGGGAGCGCGTAAGAAGGCACTTCCTCCTGGTGCTTCCCTCTGCAGGGGTCTCTTGAGAGTGTACACCCTCCCCCTGGGGGAAGAGTCAAGGGGCAGATGGCACGGTGCCACGGTCAACGGCGTGGATCTCGTGCCAACAACTGCACCAGTGCGGAGGCAGCGGGCGGGGCTGGTGCGCCAGCGCGGGCAACCTGGAACTCCAGGATGCGTTGACGCAGCGCCTGGAGGGTGCTGATCTGAGCCTCGATACGGGCGAGGGCCCGCTCCAGGTGTGTTTCCAGCAGGACACTGATCGGCTCGCCAGGGCGCGCACGCGAGCGTGTGAAGAGTGCTTGAATCTCTTTGAGGGTCAGTCCAAGCGATCGCAGGCCCTGGATCACCTGCACGCACCACATCGTTTCTTCGCCAAACAGGCGGTAGTTGCTCTCGCTCCGGCCCCGAGTGTAGAGGAACCCCAGGTCCTCGTAGGCGCGCAGGGCTTTGATCGGCACGCCGGTACGTCGGGAGAGTTGTCCGATGGTCATCGCATGCGACCGTAACATCTATCTCTACCTTTCCAGCCTGACAGAGAGGGACTGAGCCTCGTCAGGATTGTTGAACGACACGGCACTGCAACCGACAGAGCAGCGAACGCTTTCCACGCCGTTCTCCTGTTTCGCCGCCGCGCATCCGACTTCCAGCTTTCGATCAGACCATGTAGCCCACGTCCCAGGAACTGGTGGGGTAGGTGTAGACCATCTGCTTGAGATCACTCGCCCGCAGGCCTGCGCGGATCGCGAGGGCGAAGAGGTTGATGACATCCTCAGCGTGCGAACCCAGCAGGTGCGCCCCCAGGATGCGTTCGGTGCCCTCCTCGACAAGTGTCTTGAACCCCGTATGCGGGAGCGCTACCTGCCGTGAGGAAAACCAGCCCGAGGTGTCCTCGTGGTGCGTCGTAAAGCGCAGGCCCTGGGCGCGAGCCGCTTCCTCAAGAAGGCCTACCCGTACGAGAGGTGGGGTCGTAAAGAGCACGCTCGGGATGCCGGTATAGTTCGGGGTGTGCCGGTTGCCCTCCAGGAGATTCCTGGCCACGATGCCTCCCTGCATCCCTGCTACGGGTGTAAACGGAAACCCGCCGCCGACCACCGCGTCCCCCGCTGCATACACGGCTGGATTGCTCACGCTTTGCAGGTACTCATTGACCGAGACGCCCTCCTTTGCGTAGGCCACTCCTGCCACCTCCAGGTCGAGCTTGTCGATCTCCGGCGTACGCCCGGCGGCATGCACCACCAGGTCGGCCTCGACCGTGTGCTCCTGCGCTCCTGTGCGGGCGTGGACGAGCAGGTGGTCGCCTTGTCGTTCAATGGCGGTGACCGCCCGGTTCACGTGCACTTCGATGCCCAGTTCCCGGCTGGCCTGCACGAGCATAGAGACCAGATCGGGGTCAAACTTCTCGAGGGGACGGCTCCCCCGGTGGAGCACCTGGACCTGTGCGCCTGCGTGTGCCGCAATGTGGGCGAACTCAAAGGCGATGTAGCCGCCGCCGACGAAGACGATGCGGCGCGGCAGTTCCTCCAGGTCCAGGAACTGCGTGCTGGTGGTGAGCAACTCTTCGCCTGGTATCCCCAAATCGGCATGGCACGCGCCAGTCACGATCACCACGTGGCGACCGACCAGGATCTCCTCGCCCACCTGGACGCTCGTCCGATCCACGAAGTGAGCACGGCCATGCCGCGTGATGATCCCGGCCTGCGTGAAGCTCTGCTCGGTCTGCCCCGGCACCGGGTCGGTGAAGGTCCGTTTGAAGCGGATCAGGTCCGGCCAGCTGAGGGACAGGCCCGGCGCCAAGACGCCCTTGCCCTGCATGCGGCGGCTCCAGTCCACCAGGTCGGACACGCCAAACAGGACCTTCTTGGGGTCGCACCCGCGCAGCGGGCAGGTTCCCCCGTAAGGGTGGTAATCAACGACGGCCACGCTCCAGCCGGCCTCACGGCAGGGATAAACGACGCTCTGGGCGGCTGCGCCGGTCCCCAGGACAATCACATCAACGGTTGTTATCGTCACAGTCATTCCTCCTATCTATTTCCGGAAGTCGCGTCGCGCCACGTGCTTGGTGGCGCATTTCAAACAAGACGCTGGAACAGGTCCAGCCTTCAGGCAGGCCGCGAAAGCCGGGGTCGCTCCTGTTGAGACAGGCTGGTACAACCGAGTGCAGAAGTCGAGTTGGTGCTGAAACGGCTCTGAGCGATCCCTTGAACGAAAACTGCACCTGTGTTCCAACGAGGTCTTCTTGCATGTACCCTACAAAGTATAGGTCGTATTGCTTGCTTTGACAAGTATTTATAGTATCTCATCTACTATTCCTATGAAACAAAGTTTATATTTTCTATAGAAAAGAGGCTGTGCGAGCATTTCAAGCCCCCTCTTCCAGGAAATCTCCTGGGAGACATCCCGGTAAGCTCAGGTGGCGCAGCAACTGAGTCGGCTCACGTCTTTCGTGAAGGAGAGGGCGACGAGCTTGAGCGCCTCGGCCATCGTCGGATAGACGTGGATCAGGTCGATGAAGTCATCGGCCGTCGCCCCGAAGCGCATGGCCATGGCCGCCTCGTGGATGACCTCGCCCGCGTTCACCCCCAGCATGGAGACTCCGACAACCCGGCGCGTGGGAGCGTCCAGCACCATTTTGATCACGCCGCGCGTGTCGCGGATGGCACCGGCTCGCGGGACGACAGAGAGGGGGATGGTGTTGCAGGAGCATTCGATCCCGGCTGCAACCGCTTCCTCGTCGGTCAGGCCGACGACCGCCACCTGGGGGTCGGTGAAGATGGTGCGGGGGATGAC
>Ga0070717_10001795_pt1 | contig 14976 bp, 12 predicted proteins | sample LARL113metaG_FD_71366 | JGI IMG/M metagenome (GOLD analysis project Ga0070717, IMG submission 71366) | Corn, switchgrass and miscanthus rhizosphere microbial communities from Kellogg Biological Station, Michigan, USA - LAR L11-3 metaG | ecosystem: Host-associated > Plants > Roots > Rhizosphere ... | reverse complement strand
CGTACTGGGTCGCTGATATTCGGGGGCATTGCACGGAAGCTCCTCATACGCCTGCAGCATGTGTAGGTCGAAACTCCTTTCCCATGTAGCCAAATTGCCGAAAGAGCGCTTAATCCCCCCATTTGTTCTTAGACCAAGGTTCGCCCGGTGAAATATATTGAATGGCCGTTTCCGCAAACATGCTTGGTAAAGAAGATACCGCAAAAGTGATTTCTGGGCTAGGGAGAGTTTGGCCTCATTTAGTTGAATACAGAAGCCGTCGAGCCACATATTTTCAGCGGTTGTGTAGAATACTCCCTCAAATAGCTTAGATATCACGCCAACTCGGGGCGTAACGGTTTTGAGAAAGTAAAGTAGATCTGATCGTGACACGGATTGTTCTTGTGCAAGTACGGTTCGGCCAACGTCTTCATTGAATTGCAAGCCGTCATGGTAGGAGACAGACTTACGCATGGTCTTGAACAGAAGGGAGACTGATGCGGTGCCTCCAAACAGATCAAGCGCTGTTTCGAATTTTAGATGGCTAATTTTCGCGTAAATCCAAGATAAGAGCTTGCGCTTGCTTCCATAAAATCGCGTCGAAGGAAGCGACTGTATTGCATCGGAAACCGGTTGAATGATGCTGAGGACAGGCTCCGTGGAACGCGCCGTAAATTCCGAGTGGCAGGGCTCCGCAACAACCATTACCAAGTTTCAGCCACCTATCCCGCTTAGTGCGGATTCGACAGCTCGACTCCGCCCGCCTCCGCTACGCGGCCAGTCTTTGCCGCGCGGCGCCTTTTATCATTGCTGCACCCTTTTCGGCGATCATGATCGTCGGTGCGTTCGTGTTGGTCGAGGTCACCGCCGGCATTACCGAGGCGTCGATGACGCGCAGCCCGTCGAGGCCGTGCACCCGCAGCTCGTCGTCGACGACCGCCATCGCGTGCTGGCCCATCAGGCAGGTGCAGCTGGCGTGATAGCAGGTGCTGCCGTTGCGCCGCGCGTAGTCGAGCAGCTCGTCGTCGGTCTGGATATGGCTCCCCGGCAGGGTCTCTTCCCGGACAAATTGCTTCAGCGCGGGTGCGGCGAAAATCCGCCGCGCAAATCGCAATCCGCCGACGACGGCGCGCCGGTCGCTCTCTTCCGAAAGGTAGCGCGGGTTGATCGCCGGCATATCGCCGGGCCGGTTCGACTTCGCTTCGACATAGCCGCGCGACAGCGGCCGCATCTGCCACGCTCCGGAGCTCAGACCGGGTGTTTCCTCGAGTTCGCCGATCTGGCCGCCCTTGAAGCTGCCCGGCGCGAACGTGACTTGCACATCGGGTGTGGCCGACTCTTCCAGCACCTTGACCGAAGCAGCGACAATCGAGGGGCTGTAGGTCAGCATGCCCTTGCCGGTGATCAGCCAACGCAGCACCTCGCCGGCGAGCGGCAGGCCGCGCGAGCGCTCGTTGGCGGTCTGGGCGCCGACGACCGGATAGGAGACGCGCGCGGTATAGTGGTCTTGCATATTGCGGCCGACGCCGCGCGATTCATGCACGACGGGTACGCCGATCTTTGCGAGATGCTCGGGGTCGCCGACACCCGACAGCTGCAGGATGTGCGGCGAGCCGACGGCGCCCGCCGACAGGATCACCTCGCGCTCTACGTCGGCCCGCTCGACCACCCCGTTGCGCGAGAATTCGACGCCTGTCGCACGCTTGCCGTCGAACAGGATGCGGTGGACCAGCGCGTGGGTCACCAATTGCAGGTTCGGGCGCTTTAGCGCCGGATGCAGGTAGGTCCGCGCGGCGCTGGCGCGGCGCCGGCCCCCGCGCGTCTGTTGGCACCAGCCAATGCTGTCGCCGGCGCCGGGCGGCAGGTCGTTGACGTCCTCGCGGTATTCGAGCCCGACCTGCTTGCCCGCCTCGAGCGCGGCCGCGCAGATGGGCGGCCGGTCGGTCTTCGACGTGAAGAGCGGCCCCTCCTTGCCGCGCGCCGCGCTGCCGTCGCCCTCCCAGCGTTCGGCCTGGCGGAAATAGGGCAGGCAATCGTCCCACGACCAGCCGCGGTTGCCGAGCTGCGCCCAGTGATCGTAATCCTCGGGTTGGCCGCGGATGTAGATCATCCCGTTGATCGACGAGGAGCCGCCGATCACCCGGCCGCGCGTGTAGACGATCGCGCGGCCGTTGGTGCCGGGGTCCGGCTCGGACCGAAACTTCCACGTCAGGGTATCGTGGTCGAGCATCTTGAAGAACCCGGCCGGGATGTGGATCAGCGGGTTCCAGTCGCGCCCGCCCGCCTCGATCAGCAGTACTTTTGTTAGGGGATCCTCGGTCAGCCGGTTGGCCAGCACACAGCCGGCCGAGCCCGCCCCAATGATGATGTAATCCGCCTGCATGGCCTGCGCTCCTCCGGGCCCATGGTTCGGCCCACTGCCAAACTGTTTATTCGCGCGTATAGTCTAACGCATCGCTTGCGCTATCGCGCAATATTGGAGGTCGGGATGCGCCGGCGCGAGACGGCCGCGCTTGCCGCCATCCTACCCGTTGACCTGCCGCGTGATTTTCGTCCACCTGTCGATGATCGGCAGCACCGCATCCGCCTTCTCCGGCGGGAACATCGGCACCACGCGTGTGACTCCCATCTCTGCCAGGCGTTTCACCCGGTCAAGATCCTCGCCGAGGCCGAACAAGGTGATTTCGATGGATGCGGGATCGCGGCCGGCCTCCCGCACCATCTCGCGGAATTTCGGCAAGACCTCGGCGATATCGCCGCGCCCCGCCACTGGAATCCAACCATCGCCATAGCGGATCGCGCGCCGCGCGCCCTGCGGGAAGGCGCCACCGACATGGATCGGCGGGTGCGGCTTCTGCACCGGTTTGGGCCGGGCGATGATCGGATCGAAATGGACGAACTCGCCATGGTACTCGGCCTCCGATTTCGTCCAGATTGCCTTCATCGCCTCAATGGATTCGCGCATCCGCTTGAAGCGGCTGGCGTAGACGGTGCCGTGGTTTTCCATTTCATCCCGGTTCCAGCCTCCGCCGACGCCAAACAGAAACCGGCCCTGGCTCACCTGGTCGATCGAGGCGACCAGCTTGGCGGTCTGGATCGCGTCGCGCTGCTGCACCAGCAGCACGCCGGTGCCGAATTTGATGGTCTTGGTGACTTGGCTGGCGGCGGCCAGCACCACGAACGGGTCCATCGCGTCGTAGTACTGTTTCGGCAGGTCGCCTCCTCCTGGAAACGGCGTCTTGCGCGACAGCGGGATATGCGAGTGCTCAGGCGCCCAGACCGACTCGAAACCGCGCTCCTCGAGCGCACGGGCCAGCTCCGCCGCCGACATCGAATAATCGGTGAAGAACATCGCGCCACCGAATTGCATGCCACTCTCCTTTGCTTTTTCCGGTGCAGCGGCCGAGATTAGCCGATGGCGTCGGTCGACGCCACCGACGACCTATCCGACGACACGCCGTGTCACGCGAAGCGCGTCCTGGCCCAGCCCGCCTCGAACGGGCACTCGTCAGCGGTTGCGACCGTCGATCGGGCTCTATGGCTCATCCGGCCGAAGCGACTCTGGATTGTTCATTTTCTTCGTAGCGGGAATCGTCTCGGCCCAACGGTTGGTTACGCTGATTATTGATCTCTCCCATCTCGCGCTCCCTCCGAGAGGGTCCTGCCTTTTGCATTGTCCTAGACAAATCCCGCCGAAGTCGTCGTCAGAGGATGCGCCCGGCTGCGCGCCGTTGTATCTTGATTTCTAGACTGAGCTTCCATTTGTACCGCAAGCGCTTCTAAATTTTGGGCCCATTCCCTGACCCAATGGCCGCGGTCATTCGGAAAATCCCGGTAGCGCAAACGGGAGAGTTTTCCTTCGAAAATTCCGCCCTGAACCCAACCCGGTTGGCCTCTGTTATACGAGTAGTGGCCAACGACCGGTAAATGCGTTCCATTTGCTGATTGTGATATAGAGGCAGTACTCTTCATGCTCGCGGGATCATATTTATTCATCGCCCAAGATTTAGAGCCTTGAGCCACAAACTGATCGAGCAGTGATGCGTATCTACTGTCATTTAAGCTCGACTCACCGGCCTTCGCGCCCGGTACCTGCCCGAGAGATCCGGCCCGGTTAGAGAGGGGAGAATAGGGTCTTGGTGGCGAGTTGGAAGCGGCGACAACGCAGTTTGAGGGCGCCGCCCCGCCACCCTCGACCCGCGCGGAGCCGCCTCTCGCGCGCATGCATCGGGCATAGGCCTCTAGACCGTCGTATCTGCCGATTGCCATTCGTCGGAACGGGGCGTCGTCCTGTTTGAGCACCATGGGGGTCCTCCCAGCGCCGGGCGTGGCGACAACTGTCGCGCATCGGCCGAGTGTCCTCTGCAGGAAGCTCGGCGCCGGCTGACCCGGCGTCACCCTCGTTACCTGCATGCTGGGAGACGGGCTGCCCGCTACTCAAGCGGACATGTGGTCTAGATGGTGGCCAATCCGCCTGTTTTCGTCCCAGAAATGGTGCGGAACAATGCTTCAAAACCCCCATGTTGTGTGCTGCACGTTCTCGTAAGATTCCCTTTTCCGAAATTGCCCAATCGACTAAACTAATCTCCTGGCGGAGGGGTTGCGAGACGGTGATTTGCGATGAAGGCAAGTTATGCTAACGCTGAGCCCGCCGAGCGGATCGTCGCCCGGTTTCTCTGTGAATACCATAAGATCTGGCAGAATTACTTTTCCGGATTGAATAAACGGGCGCACTGGCACGTCATGTTTTCGGCGAGATGCAGCCGCATGGAAGGTGTTTCGTGCCGATCGATCCACCGTACTCTTTATGGCTCCTACGGGACCGACATTCGGACGTGTATCGAGCGGGTAAAGGACTGTGAAGCGGAGGGGTTCATCAAGGTGATGGATCCGTCGAGCAAGCCTTGCGCCGCTTCTCCGGCATGCTTGATCGCCGCAACCGACAAACTGAACGAAAGCTTCGATCGTCACTGCCGCGACTCGATTGAGGAGCTGTGTGCGATACTTGGCTCCCGCGAGCCCCTGCGCATGCCAGCAATAAGCTTTGATGACGCTGCGATCTCGTCGATTTTCAGTTTCTTTACCAGCTATGACCAGAAGTGGCGGGAAACCTGTGAGGGGGTGGTCAGGCAGAAGGGGCTGACCCCGGCCCATATCAATGATGCCATGGACCATCTGGTGACATACCAATATTGGGCGATCGTTATGTTGCTATGGTGGGCGAGCCCATTCGGCAGCGATCAGGCAGCTCCGCCGGCGCTTGTGATTGACGAGATCAACAGCAGAATGTGGGATGCACTGAGGCTCGGGCACCTCGCGATCAAAGAGCGGGTCACAAACTTGATCCGGTGGGGATTTTTCTCTGAGCAAACGATCAAAAAACACAAAGCCGTGGCGCTGACGCCAGTGGCCGGTCCGGCGATTAGCAGGAGCCTAGCGGAGACCAAGCCACTTCTGCGCGAGCTTTTTGTCAAGCTCGTCCCGCAACAGGCGGAGCTGGTTCACATTGCGTCCTAGTTTGGCACATCTCAAGGTTAGTAAAGACGGGTCTGGTAGCTCTCCGTCGTCAGCCGCTCCGACTCCTCGACGGAGATGCCGCCGATCTGCTCGGCTAGGATCCGACCCAGGGAAGGGAACTCCGATCGCCGGAGCTGCTTCTCCGAGTTCCACAGGTCCGAGCGGATCAGCGCCTTGCCGCAGTGGAAATAGATTTCTTCGGCCGACACCAGGATCCCGCTGCGCGGCACCTTACCATTGACGGCGAGAGGCGCGAGGAGAGGTGGATCGGTGGTGACTTGCGCCCGACCATTGACGCGCAGCGTCTCGTTGAGACCCGGCACGAAAAAGATCAGCCCGATACCAGGCCGCTCCAGCAGGTTGCCGATCGTGTCGACCCGGTTGTTGCCGAGGCGGTCGGGAATCAGCAGGGTCTCGTCGTCGAGCACCTGTACAAAGCCGGGCGCATCGCCCTTTGGCGAGGCGTCGCAGCGGCCCGACGGATCCGAGGAGGCGATAACGAGAAACGGCGAACGCGCGATGAAGGCGCGGCAATGCCTGTCGAAGTGGCTGAGCTGTTTCTTCAAGGACCGTTCGCTAGGTGTTCCGTAAATTTCGCGCAGCCGCTCTGGGTCTTCAATGATGTCCACAATCGCCTCCCGTCAATGTGGCGTCACTATGCACGACCGGCAGCAGAAGCTCCAGCGGAAGCGGCTGCTCTTGTTTGGTTTTAGCTACCGCTGCGAATATCACTCGCCCATGGTCGAACATCTCGCCGATGAAGAGGCCAGCCTTCGATGAGCCTCGTGGTTCGGCACCAGGAGTGCCTCGAAGGCGGCCATCTCGTCCGGCTGACAATCGACAATGCGGCCAAGCTGAACAGCCTCAATCGAGCGCTGATGTCCGAGATTATCGAGACTGTCGGCAGGTTAGCCGCGGATCCGGAGTTACGGCTCGCGATCGTGACCGGTGCCGGCGGGCGGGCCTTTGTCGGCGGCGCCGACATCCGCGAGATTGCGGCTCTCGATCGAGAGAGCGCCCGCGCCTTCATAACGTCCGTGCATCGCTGTTGCGATGCGTTCCGTCGCTTGCCGGTCCCGGTCATCGCCCAGATCGACGGTTACGCACTCGGCGCCGGGCTCGAGCTCGCTTGCGCATGCGATCTGCGTCTCGCCAGCGAACGTTCGATATTTGGTATGCCGGAGGTCAGGATCGGCATTCCGTCGGTCGTAGAGGCGGCACTCTTGCCGAAACTAATCGGACAGGGCCGCGCCCGCCGGCTGTTGTTGACCGGCGAAACCATAAGCGCGGCCGAGGCGCTCAACTGGGGTCTGGTCGATATGGCGGTGCCACATCAGGACCTCGACAACGCGGTCGAGGCCTTGGCTCGTTCAATACTGGCAGCCGGTCCGAAGGCGATCCGCCTGCAGAAATCGCTGATCCTCGATTGGGAGGAACTGCCGACCTCCGCCGCGGTGCAGCGTGGAATTGATTGCTTCGTCAACGCTTTCGACAGCGATGAGCCGAGGCGGATGGCCGGCGCGATGCTTGCCGCATTGCGCGCTCGCAGCCGATCAACCGGCTAATCGCCGCGATGGCCGCGAAGCGCCGCCCTAAGCAGCTACGTCTCGCCGAAGCCTCGGACGACACGCCGCATTATTACGGACACCGCGAACGGCTGCGGCAGCGGCTGATCACGGCTGGCGCGGACAATCTGCCGGATTACGAGCTGATCGAGGTGATCCTCTTCGCCAGTAATCCGCGGACCGATGTCAAGCCGCTGGCCAAAGATCTGCTCGAGCAGTTTGGCGGCTTCGCCGAGCTGTTGAGCGCCGAAGCCGAGGCGCTGGCCAGCGCCGGCCTCGGCCTTGCTGGGATCGCCGCGCTCAAATCGGTACGCGAGGCGGCGTTGCGGCTGATGCGATCCGAATTGCACAAGCGCCCATTGGTCAATTCTTGGGACAAGCTTGTCGACTATTGCAGGGCGCAAATCGCACACGGCAAGGTCGAGGAGTTCCACATCCTTTTCCTCGACCGCAAGAACGCGTTGATCAAGCACGAGAGACAACAGCGCGGGACGGTCGATCACACGCCGGTCTACACCCGCGAAGTGGTCAAACGCGCACTTGAGCTCGGGGCGTCCGCACTGATCCTGGTGCACAATCATCCCTCTGGAGACCCGACCCCCTCCAAGGCCGATATCGCCGTGACCAAGGACATCGTGAAAGCCACCCAACCGCTCGGCGTCGCGGTGCATGATCATCTAATCATCGGTCGCGGCCATCACGCCAGCCTGCGCGACCTCGGGTTGATTTGACCCGCGCCCCGTCAAGGAGGCCGTCAAATGGTGAAGCTAAGCCGGCCCGCGTAATTCCAAATACTTCTTCAAAGTGTTGGCAACACAATATTAAGTACCTGCAAACCGATCATTAGGTACTGTGCTGTAAACAGAGATATTCGTTCACGAATAGAGATAGGCATGGTCCCGAACCTGACGGATGCAAACCAACGCGCCCAGCCCGGAGGCCTCGCCACAGCTGCTCGGGCTATGCCGCCCTCTTACTGCAGTCACCGCGAGCGGTTGCGCCAATGCCTGATCGCAGCCGGGGCGGAAAACCTCCCCGACCACGAACTTCTCGAACTGATGCTGTTCGCTAGCAACCCGAGGGCAAAAGTAGAATCGCTGGTGACAGAACTGCTCGACCGGTTCGGCAGCCTCGCAGAAGTGCTAGGCGCCGACACCGAGGAGCTTGCTGCTGCGGGACTCGGCATTCCCGCTATCGCTGGGGTCAAGTTTGTACGGGAGCTGGCGCTGCGATTCATGCGAGCCGAATTGCGCCAACGCCCGGTGGTTGCATCGTGGGACAAGCTGATCGACTTCTGCACCGCACATCTGGCGTACAGCACTGTGGAGGAGTTTCACATACTCTTTCTCGACCGTAAGAACGCGCTTCTAAGAGACGAGAGGCAGCAACGCGGGACAGTGGATCATACCCCGGTCTATACCCGCGAGGTCATCAAACGTGCTCTTGACCTCGGAGCCTCAGCACTCATTCTTGTGCACAATCATCCTTCCGGTGACCCGACACCGTCTACCGCGGATATCGCGATCACCAAGGATATCATCAAGGCCGCCGCTCCACTTGGCATCACTGTGCACGATCACTTGATCATCGGCCGCGGCCTGCATGCCAGCATGCGGGACCTCGGGTTGATTTGAAAAAGAAGCGGCGCCTTCCGCGGCCAGCGGGGTTCGCCGGTGAGCGTGCGGTGGCCAAGTACCGTCGCATGATAGTTCGTCGTCGCCTCGCGCAGAGAGACGAGACCGGCGGGATTGTTTGAGGCGTTTATGCGACACGGTCAAGTGCATCGCGCGCGGCGCTGGCTAGCTCATCTTTGCGATAGGGTTTACTGAGCAGCGGTGCGCGCGCGTACAGCCGACCGGCATTGCCATTCAACCGTGCCTCCGAAAAACCGGAGGTAAACACCACCTTGATCCCTGGCCAACGCTGGCGGGCACGCTGTGCCAATTCACGTCCGTTGATACCGCCAGGCATCACGATATCGGTCAACAATAGGTCGATGCTCTGCTGCTCCAGCAACTGGAGACCTGCTGTTGCATTTTCAGCCGCCAGGACCCGATAGCCCAGTTCGCCGAGCTGGCGAATGACGACGCGGCGCAAGGCCGTATTGTCTTCAACCACCAAAACCGTCTCGCCTCGTCCGTGCACCAGCGGTACCACCGAACGCTCTTCGACGGTCGAGACCTCTTGCGTCGTGCGCGGTAGAAAGAGGCGAAAGGTCGTGCCGATTCCAGGCTCGCTGTAAACGCTGATGTGGCCGCCGGATTGCTTGATGAACCCAAAGACCATGCTGAGCCCAAGGCCGGTGCCCTTGTCTCGGCTCTTGGTTGTGAAAAACGGCTCGAAAATTCGCTCCCTCACCTCCTGTGTCATACCGATGCCGGTATCGCTTACCTCGATCATGACGTAGCTACCCGGGACGACCTCGGTTTGTTGCGCCGCGTAATCGGCATCGAGGTAGCGATTGCCGGTGACGACCATTAGGCGTCCGCCATCGGGCATTGCATCCCGAGCGTTGGTGGCAAGATTAGTAAAGCTCGCCTCGAGCTGAGCGGGGTCGACGACCACCGGCCACAATTCAGGTGAGAGATTGAGCGCGATTTCGACGTCTTCGCCGAGTGTCCGGCTTAATAGCCGTGTAATCCCCGACACCAGCCCATTGACATCCACGCGTTGCGGCCGGAGCGGCTGTTGCCGCGCAAACGCAAGTAGCCGGCGCGTCAGATCGGCCCCGCGGAACGCGGCATCGAGGGCCTCGCGCGTCAGCTCATCGAGGTCAGAATCGGCTTTTCTTAGATCGCGTAGCAGATCGATGTTGCCGATAATGACACCGAGCAGATTGTTGAAATCGTGCGCCATGCCGCCAGTCAAATTGCCGATCGCCTCCATCTTCTGCGCCTGGTGCAGTTGCGCTTCCAGCTTGGTGCGTTCGAGTTGCTCCTGTTTTTGGTTCGTGAGATCTCGCAAAATGCCGGTGAAATGGCGGCGACCGGCCGCCCACCAGTCGGTGAGCGACAGATGCGCCGGGAAAATAGTGCCGTCCTTGCGGCAGACCTCCAGTTCCCGAACGGTCCACAAGTAGCGTGCGGTATAGCGCTCATGCTCCTGCCGCAGGCTTGGCGGCAAGAGCACCCTCATATTCTGTCCGGTGACCTCCGCCGCGGAATAGCCGGTCATTCTTTCCGCAGCCCTGTTGAATTCTCGGATAATGCGGTGCTGGTCGGCCACAATGATGGCATCGACGGCGGTTTCGAAGATCGCCCGATATCGGCTCTCGCTTTCTCTCAGCTCCTGTTCGGTGGCCGAACGTTTCCTACGCTCGTGGCGGAGGTAGGCGAGAAGGAGCGCAGCCAGCCCAATCCACACGACAGCAGCGACCCAACGTAGGCCGGTTAGTATTTCGGGTGAAAACTCGGGCATTGTGCTCGATCCGATTTTCCCGATGCGTTAGCGGATCACCTTATTAACCTTTTCACCTTGCTCATAGAACGTCAGAAAACCGTCAAAAATCCAGACAAAAGCAGCCCTACCGAAGATCTATCTGTTAAAATTCCGTAAACATTTTATGAATGCCGTATTTCAACCTATTACAAGTAGAGGAGATATTTTGCGATTTACGTCTGATATTGAATAAGAAAAGCCAAATTAGATTTTAAAACGATAGCAACGACATAGTTACTGATGAAACTGAGAGACTATAATGGCGGTGCATCATGCAAAAAAGCGGTTGAGCCCGGACCGGTGATCGCCGCTAATGGCGACATCGTCAGCGTTCGCGTGGGAGCCATCGCATGTTTGTGACCCTGTCCGATGAACAGCGCCGTTTTGTCCAAACAGTCCGCGAGCTCGCGCAACACGAATTCCGGCCCCGCGCGCTCCAATACATGGACGGGAGCTTCCCGTGGGAGAATATGCGCCGGCTTGCCGAATTGGGCGTCCTCGGGATGGCGGTCCCAGAGAAGTATGGCGGTCTCGGGCTGCCGGTCTTCGACACCGCACTCATCCTCGAAGAGATCGCCAAGACCTGCTATGTGACGGGGATGGCGGTGCTCGGCGAGGTCGGGGTGCAGACCCGGATTATCGCGACCTATGCGCCCGAACCAATCAAGGGGCGCGTCCTTCCCGCGGTGTGCAGCGGCGAGTGCATCCTTGCGATCTGCATGACCGAGCCCGATGCCGGCACCGACGTCGCCAATTACAAGACCAACGTCAGTACCGACGGCAACTCGCTCAAGCTCAACGGCGTCAAGACCCTGATCAGCCGGGCCAAGGAGGCCCAAATGTTCGTCGTCTTCACCCGCATCGACCGCAAGCCCGGGCGCGAAGGGATCGGCTGCGTCCTGGTCGAGAAGGACACTCCCGGCTTCTCCGTCACCGGCACTTATCACACGATGGGTGGCGAGAATTTGCACGAGATCCGCTTCGAAGATTGCCTGTTGCCGCCCGAGAATTTGGTCTTGCGCGAGGACGGATTTCGTAAACTGCTCTCGGCCTTCAATACCCAGCGCTGCCTGAACCCCAGCATCTCGCTTGGCCTCGCCGAGGGCGCGCTCGAGGAAGCAGTCCGCTATGTCAAGGAGCGCAAGGCGTTCGGCCGCGCGATCGGCGAGTTTCAGGGCATGCGCTGGAAGATCGCCGAGATGTACAAGGACATCGAGGTGGGGCGCAGCATGCTCTACCGCGCCTGCGCCAGCGCCGACCCGTTCCCCGACCCGCTCCTGGCCGCGGTCGCCAAGGTCTATTGCAACGAGATGGCCTTGCGCGTCACCAGCGAAGCGATCCAGGTGCACGGCGGCTACGGCTTCACCGACGAATTTCCGGTGTCGCGCTTTTACCGCGGCGCCCGCTACGGCACCTTGGGCGGCGGCACGACCGAGACCCTGCGCGACCTGATCGGCAAGCGCGTCCTGGCCGGCCTTGACCCGGTCGACGGGATCTTCGGGTTGGGCATGTTCTGATTCGCCCGGCGCCGCAGCCAAATTCCCGTGAACCGGGAAAATAACCGGGAATTTTTGGATTTCGCGCCTCTCGGGCCCGTGCGGCGGCGAAAAGAGTCAGCTAAATCAAAACCATGCAATCAAATTCCTGTGACCGCAGTAACCGGGAATTTTCGCAGGCTAATCGGGAAAGAAATCGGCCAAATCGGGAATTTCTGGGATGGCTGTGAGCGGTGCTATTCATCAACGTAAACGCGCCAGCAAAACCGACAGCTGCCGTTAACACTCGCTCGAATACCATACCATTACGGCTACTTTCGGATCCGATGCGCTGCAATGCGAGGTAATCCTTTGACGATCTTCCGACGCATGGTTGCCGCCACCGCCGCATTTGCGTTGCTGCAAGCAGCTGCGTTCGCCCAGCCGAGCAAGGTCTATCGCGTCGGTCTAGTCTCGGTCGGCGCACCGGATACCGGCATTCTTGGCGCCGGCATGGCGCGCAACTTCACCCAGCGCGGCTATGCCGTGGACGGCAACATCGTCTTCGAGCGCCGCGCGGCTCAGGGCAAGCCTGACCGGCTTCCCGGGCTTGTCGACGAGCTGGTCACCAAGCGCGTCGACGTGATCATCACGCAAGGCTATCCCGCGGCGATCACCGCCAAGGAGCGGGCCGGCAAAACCCCGATCGTCGTGACCCTTTCGGGTGATCCGGTGGCAACCGGGCTTGCAGCGAGCCTTCCCCATCCGGGCGGCAACATCACCGGGGTCTCGGAAGTCGCTTCCGAGCTTTCGGCCAAGCGTTTGGCGCTCCTCAAGGAGGCCGTCCCGAGCGTGCGCGCCGTGGCGGTGTTGTGGAACGCCGATGATTTCGGCATGTCGCTGCGATATCAAGCCGCCGAAGTCGAGGCTAAACGGGCTGGCATAATGATCATGCCGCTCGGTGTGCATGCTCCCGACGACTTCGATACCGCGTTCGCCGAGATGACCAAGAAGCCGCCGGACGCTATTCTGATGGTTACCGACATCTTGACGGTGCTCAACCGAAAACGGGTGATCGATTTCGCTGCCGAGCACCGTCTGCCGGCGATTTACGAATATGCCAACCTTACCCAGGATGGCGGGCTGATGTCCTACGGACCCGATGTCGCGGCGATCTTCGACCGCGCCGCGGGGCTGGCCGACCGCATCCTCAAAGGCGCCAATCCCGCCGACCTGCCGCTCGAACTGCCGACGCGTTTCGAGCTCGCGGTCAATCTGAAGACCGCAAAGACGCTTGACCTGACGATTCCCGAAGCAATCCTTGTGCGCGCCGACAGCGTGGTTGAATAAGCGGGCCCGGCAGACGAATATCCCGCTGACGAAGATGAACCGCCGCACGTTTCTGGCGACGATCCTCGCCGCCGCCTGCCTCCCGCGAGCAATCGCCGCGCAGGGTGAGACGAAGGGCTACCGCATCGGCTGGCTGACCGCGCAGCGGGCGGCGAGTCTGGTGCCCTATCTCGACGCTTTCCGCAGTGGCCTGGCCGATCTCGGCTATGTCGAAGGCCGCAATCTCGTGATCGAGTATCGCTATGGTGATGACGTGATCGAACGCGTGCCTGAGCTCGCCGCCGAGCTGGTGCGCATCCCGGTCGATCTGATCGTGGCGCAGGGCGCCGCTGCCTTCGAGATCTATCACCTTACGGTTCCCGTCATATACGGCATCAGCGCCGATCCCGTTTCGTCAGGATTCGCCGACGGCCTCGCGCGCCCGCGCGGCAATATGACGGGCCTGACCTTCATGGCTGTCGAGCTCGTCGGCAAACGGCTGGAGCTGCTGCGGGAGATTATCCCGAAGTTGCGCGGGGTCGCGATCGTTGGCAATCCCGAGCATCCCGGTGCCCAGCTCGAACGCGGCTTTTCGGAAGAGACGGGACGACGGCTGGGCCTCGAGATCGCCTATTTCCCGACCCGGAACCGCGACGAGCTCAGTGCCGCCTTCACGACGATGGCGGCAGACCCGCCGCAGGCAATTTCATTGCTCGCGGATGGCTTCGCTATAGAGAATCGTCAGGACATCATCGATTTCGCGACGAGCCATCGTGTGCCCGTGATCTCCGGCTGGCCGGTTTTTGCCGAGAGCGGCGCGATCTGCACCTACGGGCCGCGCCTCACCGAATCCTATCGGCGGCTGGCCTATTATGTCGACCGAGTCCTCAAGGGCGCGAAGCCTGCCGATCTCCCAATCGAGCAACCGACAAAGTTCGAGCTGGTGGTCAATCTCAAAACCGCGAAAGTCCTCGGCATAACCATCCCGCAATCGGTCGAGACGCGGGCCGACCGCGTGATCGAATGAGCGCGCCCGACACCCGGGCGGCGACCCGGCCGCGGCGGCCGCTGTTCCAGAAGTATTTCGCCGCGCTATTCGTCGCGGTCGTCGTGCCGTTGCTCGCCAACGGGGCGAGCGAAGGGTGGTTTGGCTATCGGGATCAGCGCGTTTTTCTGAGCCAGCGGTTGCATTCCGAAGCGACCTCGGCCGCGGGCAAGATCCAGGGGTTTCTCGATGACATCACCGACCAGTTGCAATGGACGGTGCAGTTGCCGTGGCGCGACGGCATGGACGAGCGGCACCGGTTCGACGTGCTGCGGCTGTTGCGCCAAGTGCCGGCGGTTCTCGAGATCACCTTGGTCGACGGCAATGGCACCGAACGGCTGCACGTCTCGCGGGTCGAGACCGATGTCGTGAACAGCGGCGTCGACCGCAACAACGATCCGGCGGTGATCGGCGCCCGAGCGGCGCGCATCTGGTATGGCCCGGTGACGCTGTATGCCGGCTCCGAGCCGCATATGACGGTCGCTGTCGCCGGGGCGCGCGAGGTCAACGGCATCACGATCGCGGTGGTTAATCTCAAGCTTATTTGGGACGTCATCATGGCGATCCATGTCGGGCAATCGGGCGACGCATTCGTGCTCGACCGCTCCGGCCGCCTGGTCGCTCACCC
>Ga0070717_10001794_pt1 | contig 14979 bp, 15 predicted proteins | sample LARL113metaG_FD_71366 | JGI IMG/M metagenome (GOLD analysis project Ga0070717, IMG submission 71366) | Corn, switchgrass and miscanthus rhizosphere microbial communities from Kellogg Biological Station, Michigan, USA - LAR L11-3 metaG | ecosystem: Host-associated > Plants > Roots > Rhizosphere ... | reverse complement strand
TCGGACAATGCTCGTGAATGGTCGCGTGGCCGTACGAGAGGGAGCGCCCTGAATACCTCAGAGGGAGGCATGTCCAACAAAGCGACGTACCTCGTGATCTTCGAAGGCTATGCGGACTGGGAGCCCGCCAACGCACTCGCTGAGCTGAGACGATGGGGAAAGCGCGAGGTCCGGACCGTCGGGTTCACGAGCACGCCTGTGATCTCGATGGCCGGTTTACGAGTGCTGCCGGATACGGATCTCGCCCGTGTGCGCCCGGAGGACATCGAGCTTCTGCTGATTCCTGGGGGAGATCTCTGGCAGTCTGGCGACTATCCGCGCGAGGAACTGGACGCGCTCATCAAGGCGCTGGTCGCGGCCAAGACGCCCGTTGCTGCCATTTGCGCCGGGACGCTTGTCCTCGCGCGCAACGGGTTGCTCGATGATCGTCGGCATACGAGCAATGCGCTCGAGTATCTGACAGAGCATGGCGAGGCCTATCGCGGGGCGAACAATTACGAACGCGCGCCCGCCGTGCGCGACCGCCATGTGATTACCGCCAGCGGCCTTGCCCCAGTCGATTTTGCTCGGGCGATCTTCGCCGAGTTGAGCATCTTCTCGGCGACGAACGAGGCGCAATGGTTCGAGATGTTCAAGTACGGGAGAATCCCCGATGGGATTCCCAGTTCCTGAGCCTTTGGATTGAGTCCACGCAAAAAGTCGATCTCACTCCCATGGCCAACATCGCCGCAGAAAATATCGCCGCCGACGTTCGAGTCGCGTTACGGCAATTTCGTCGCGCGGCAGCATTCGCGCTCGGTACCGTCCTCATTCTTGCGCTTGGCATCGGTCTGTCGATCGCCGTGTTCACGGTCGCGGATGCGCTGCTGCTCCGCCGATTGCCGGTGGCCGAGCAGAGTCGGCTGGTCGCGCTCTGGGGAGAGCTGCGCAATCGCGGGTTCGATCATTATCCGCTCGGACTTGAGGAGTCGCGAGACTTCGCACGTCGAACGCGAAGTCTCGAGCAGGTTGGCTTCGTCGGGTACGAGGGGGCGTGGCCAATCACGCTGCGCTCCGGTGATGCGACCTTTCGTCTGCGCCGGGCCCTCGTGTCTGGATCACTCTTCAACGCGCTCGGCGCGCGGGCAGTGATCGGTCGCGCATTGCGTCCGGCAGACGATGTGGCTGGCGCGGCGCCAGTGTTGGTGTTGAGCTTCGCAGCCTGGCGGCAGCAGTTCGCCGGAGATCCGCACGTGCTCGGCCGCCGCCTGCTCGCGTTCGACAATGCCGTCACGTACACCGTCGTCGGAGTGATGGCGCGCGGCCTCGACTACCCGCGTGGTGTCGAAGTCTGGCTGCCGATCATGACGACGGTGCCACGGGCGAGTCTGGAATACGTTGCCGTGGACATTGTCGGGCGGCTCACGCCCGGTACGTCGCCAGATGCCGCGCGCCGGGAGCTCAGCTCGTTCCTCCTCAGGCAAGGCGGTCCGGCACTCGAGAAAAGCATGGGCGGCGTCGTGCAAAGCCTGCCGCGCCTCGTCCTCGGCGACACGAGGCCAGCGCTGCTCGTGTTTTCGGCGGCCGTCGGCCTCCTCCTTCTCATCACGTGCGCCAACGTTGCAAACTTGCTACTGGTTCGCGGCCTCGGGCGCGCGCGAGAGATCGCGGTTCGATCTGCCCTGGGTGCGGGGCGGCAGCGGCTCGTGAGGCAACTGCTCATTGAAAATGCGCTGCTCGCGCTGACTGGCGGCGGTCTCGGCATCGCCGTCGCGGCTGGCGCGGTACGTCTCTTTCTCGCGTTCGCGCCGGGGGACTTTCCGCGCGTCGATGAGATTGGATGGAGCAGCACCATCGTGGTTGATGCGCTCGCGATCACCGGCATCGCGATGCTCGTGTTTGGCCTGGCGCCCGCTGTCCTGACGTCGCGCACAGAGCTCGGGGAACTGCTGCGGGCGGGCACGAGACAGAGTCGAACGCGACGCTCGCGACGGCTGACGGAGTTGCTCGTCGTCGGGCAAATGGCGCTGGCACTGGTGGTCTTGTCCGCGGCGGCGGTCATTGCAAGAAGTCTCATCAACCTCCAGCGCTCGCGTCTTGCGCTCGAGCCGTCGCATCTTCTGATTGCCGAGTTGGCGCTTCGGTATGATCAGTTCGACACGAGGGCCAAGGGTCTGGCGCTCCTCGATCGGCTGCTTCCGGCGCTGCAAGCGGTGCCGGGCGTCCGCGCCGTGTCGCCAGTCGTCGCGATTCCATTCTCGGGGAATGGCGGGTGGGATGGACGATTCATCGCGGATGGGCAGTCACCCGCGGAAGTTGCCGCCAATCCGATGTTCAACATGGAAGTCGTGACACCGGAATACTTTGCGGCGTTAGGCGTCCCTGTGCTTCGCGGCCGAGCATTCACCGATGCCGACCGCGAGAACAGCTCACCGGTCGTGATGCTCAGCCAGTCGGCGGCGCGACACTACTGGCCTAACGACGACCCGATCGGCAAGCGGTTGAAGCTGGCGGACACCACGTCAGGGCGTCTCACCGTGATCGGTATCGTTCCGGACACGCGCTATCGCGATCTGCGTACCGCGCGCCCGAGCATCTATTTTCCACTCCGACAGCCCTTCTTTCCATTCGTGCCAACGAATCTCGCGATACGCACCGCCGTGCCGCCGGCTGGCCTTATTCCGACGGTTCGCCGAGTCGTGACCGAGACCGAGCCGGGGGTGACGGTGTCGAGCGCGGCGCCATTCGACGAGTATCTCGATAGACCGCTCGCTCAACCGCGGCTCAATGCGCTGCTGTTGGTCGTGTTCGCCGGCTCCGCGCTCCTGCTGGCGGCGGCCGGTCTGTTCGGCGTCATGGCGGCGATGGTCCGCCAACGAACGCGCGAGATCGGCATCCGTATGGCGTTAGGTGCGACGCCCGGCGAGGTGTGGCGACTTGTTCTGCGACGCGGGATGACGCTTGCGTCCGCGGGCACGTTACTCGGCCTGGCCGGTGCGGTTGTCACAAACGACCTGTTGAACAGCTTGCTGTACGAGGTCAGTCCGACCGATGCACCGACGATGAGCATGGTCATCGTAGTCCTGCTTGGAGTCGGAGCTCTGGCGAGCCTCATCCCGGCGCGCTCGAGCAGCGCGATAGATCCGATTGTCGCACTGCGAGCGGACTGAGATGAACTAGCGCCCGTCCTGACGGCGCCGGCGCCGGTGATGCCTTGCTGGCGGTGGTCATTTAACATTATCGTTAAATGATGACTCCATCATCCCTCGATCACGCCGTCGTCCTCATCACCGGCGCCAGCCGCGGCCTGGGGCTCGCGATGGCACGCGCTTTTGCCACGCAAGGCGCCAGACTCGCCCTGGTTGCCCGCTCGCCCGATGTCCTCGCATCGCGATGCGCCGAGCTCTCGCAGTCGGGCGCGCGCATACGAGGGTGGCCCGCCGACGTTACCGACTTAGCCGGCATGGCCCGCGTCGTCAGAGAGGTGGAACGTGAGCTCGGCCCGATCGACGTCCTGATCAACAACGCCGGTGCGATCGGCCCGATCGGCCCGACCGCGGACGTTGCTCATGAGGACTGGTGGCGCTGCGTCGAAATCAATCTGCGCGGTACCGCCATCGGCATGCAGCTCGTGTTGCCGCGCATGTGTTCGCGCGGACGCGGGCGGGTCATCAATATCGTGAGCGGCGGCGCGACGACCGCCAACACCTACTTCTCGGCGTACGTCGCCGCGAAGACCGCGGTCGTACGCTTGACGGAATGCGCCGCGTCAGAGGTCGCGCCATATGGAGTGAAGCTCTTCTCGCTCGAGCCGGGAACGGTCGCCACCGACATGTCCAGTTATTCTGTCGAATCGGTAGACGGGCGCCGCTGGATCCCCTGGTTCAAGCGGATCTTCACCGAGGGGCTGGCCGCCACGGAAGAGCGTGTGGCCGAGCGTGCCGTCGCGGTCGCACACGGAGAGGCGGATGCGCTGAGCGGCCGTTATTTGCCGCTCGCGTCCGACCTCGCCGAGATGTCGGCGAATGTGCGCCGGATCGAGGACGAACGATTGTATTCGCTCCGCCTCGGCCGCCTAACTACGGCGCCGGTTGCGCCGGCGCTCGCGGAATTGCGGGCCCTCGGCGAGGCCCCGTCGGCACACGTGTTACAGCTGCGGCGCATTCTCGACTGTGATGTCGAGCGCGCCAAGGCAGCGTTGACGAACGTGGGCGCAGCTCGAAACCTCGCTCGGCGCGCCGATGGCCAGGCGACGATCACCTTCGCGCCGTGTGAGGAAGGTACGCAGCTCACGATTCTGCACGAGGGGATTGACGGCGCTGCCGCGCGCGACGCGCTCATTCGAGAGTGGATCGAGTGGTTGAATGCGATCGAGCGCGCGGCGATTCAACGAACGTCGTGAATCCGTCGAGGCACCCGGCCCATCCAGCTTCGTGGCTGCGGCGCCGCTGAGCATTCGCGACGCGCTCGTGCAGCACGACGATCTCCGTGGAGTTACCGTGGCGCGGCTCGAAGGTGACCGTGACGCGTTCCGCGAGTCCCTCGTGCGGTTCGCCGTCGAGCCGCCAACTATAGACCAGCCGGTGCGGCGGTTCGATCGCTTCGAACGTGCCGCGAATCCAGATGACGCGACCGTCCGCGAACTGATTGGCGATGCCATACTCGGCGCCGACGCGTAAGTCGATGTGCGCTTCGGGACAGGTGACGCCAGTTGGCCCCCACCACTGCATGACCTGCCTGGGATCGGTCCACGCCGCGAACGCACGCTCGGGCGTCACCCGTACGATGCGGCTGATGCGGAGACTCGAAGTGTCGGCGCGGTCAGGATTCGACATAGCGCGCGAAGGAATCCAGTGTGGTGTCCCAGAAGTGACGATACTGGGCGAGCCATGCGTCGGCACCGCGCAATGCGTCCGGCGCGAGCGTGCAGTGATGCACGCGGCCATCGACCGTGCGATGGATGAGACGCGCCCGCTCGAGCACGCGGATATGCCGCGACACGGCGGGCAGCGATAGTGAGAACGGTTCGGCAAGCTCGGTGACCATCGCGGGTGACTTGGCGAGGCGAGCGAGCAGCTTGCGGCGCGTCTGATCGCCGAGCGCGCGAAAGACGAGATCGAGCTGCCGTGGACCCGGAAGGGGTTGGCGGCGAAGGGTGCGTTTGCGTGTCGCGGTGCGTCGTGGCATGAGTCCGAATGTTAAAGCATATTGTTAAATATACAATCCTAAACAATATTATTAACTATTGTCGCGTAGCCCACGAGCTCACTTCCTTCTGTTGAGGCATCACGATGACTGCCCATGATCCATCCCGGCGCGAGTTCGCGCACGGCCTGACGCTGGCCACGATCGGCGTCGCGCTCGGTGTCGGTCCTTCTCGGCAGCACGACGCGGACGTCAGCCGGGATGCCGAAGCCATCCATCAGGTGATCCATTTCAAGGTGCCGCCGGCGCGCGTGTACAACACGCTCATGGACGCGCGCGAGTTCCTCGCGATCATGAAGTTCAGCACCGTTCCAAACGCTCCGCTGCCTACGATTGAAGCCAACGCCGGCGGCGCCTTCGCGCTGTTCGGCGGCCACATTCTGGGGCGCCAGATCGAGCTCGCTCCGGATACGCGCGTCGTGCAGGCCTGGCGGACGTCGGGGTGGCCCGTTGGACTCTACTCGATCGCCCGCTTCGAGTTAGCCGCCGCCGCTGGCGGAGGAACGAAGCTCACCTTCGACCACACGGGATTCCCGAAGGGCGATGGAGCGCATCTCGCCAGCGGCTGGTACCTGAACTACTGGACGCCGATGGAGAAGCACTTCGCCGGGCGCTGAAGCTATTGCCGGTCGAAGACGAAGCGGCGCGGCTCGGTTCCGGCCACGGAGGGCGGCGTCATCGTCAACGTTCTGAGATCCGGGGACAGCTCGAGCCGCAGAAACTCCGTGAGCTCGCCATCTTTCTTTGTTCGCATCAACTCGAGCGTATGCTCATCGAGCCGGCGTACAGCGGACGCGGCGAAGTTCACGTTTCCAGTGAATTGTGACGCGGAATCGATGATCGCGAGTCCATGCTCCTCGTAGCTCCGGAGTTGAATCGCGATAACGTAATTCACCGCCTGCAGGCTCGTGCTCACCCATGTGCCCGCGAAGCCGGATCCCGGCGCTGTTCGCTTATATGCGTAGTTCAGGATGTACGACGAGCCATCGGCATTGAAGCCCGTGAAGTGATCCGTCAGCGTGAGCCCGTCGCTAGAAAGACGCCAGACCGCCGAGATGATCGTGCGGCCATTCGTCTTGCGAACGACCTTCCAGCTGTCGCTCTCTCTGGTGACGGATAGGGTGCCGCCGGAAGGGAGCGGGCTGGGTTGGTCCGTCCCATCCACGGCGATCGTCTCCGGGCCGCCGCCGAAGTCAAAGGTGTACTTGTCGCCACCGGCGCTCGTCACTTTCATCCGATCGGTGAGTGCGCTCTTGGAGGCGTTGAGCTTCCAATCACCGACGAACGGATCACTCGCCGCCGATGCAGCGGTGAGAACGAAGCAGACACACAACAATGGCCGAAGCGCGCGCTCGATCATGGATCCTCACTGTTGATGATCAAGGCGAAGTTGGACCGTTCCGTTCCGTGGATGGCCGGAAGGATGGCAGTCCTAACAGATTCCCAACACGTCGTGGATCATGACAGAGAACCGTCTGTTCGTGTTCGCATTGCCTCGGGACTAGAGCCATCGGCCACGTGCCTCGGCAGCCTTCGTGGAGGAACCGACTTCCTCGAAGAGGCGAGCGGCCTCGCTTGCTTCTCGCTTCGCCTGCTCACCGTGACCAGCGGCAAACAAAAGCTCGGTATTGAGCCGGCGAATTTCGGCTTCGAGAAGCCGAGCACCGTTGGTGACCGCCAAATGACACGCTCGGTGTAGCGCGTCCTCGGCGGCGCTCAGGTTGTCCTGCGCCAGACACGCCGCGGCGAGCACACGCAGGGCATCGGCTTCCCGCAGCCGATCGTTGGACGCGACGAACTGATTCGCGGCATGTCGCGCCATGGCCTCGGCGAGCCGCGCGTCGTTCCTTGCCAGTGCGATCTCACCCAGGCCAAGCCTCGCGAGGCACTCGAGCGTCGCGTTCCGTGCCTCGCAGGCGTAGCTGATCGCCTGGCGCTCATGGTCCTCGGCGACGTGCAGCTGGCCACGATGACGCAGGCTGATCCCGAGGTTGTGATGGGTTTCAGCCAGCCCTCGCGCGTCACCAAGCCGCTGATACGAAGGGATGGCGCGTTCATATAACGACACGGCGTCGTCGAAGTGATCGCGCATATCGGCGAGGGCGCCCAGATTGTTCAATGCACGAGCGATGAGCAGTTCGTCAGCATCACTGCGTGCCAGCTCGAGCACTCTCGCAAATGTCCGCGCCGCAGCATCGAGCTCGCCCATCTCCAACTCGGCCACACCGCGCAGATTGAGCGCTGTACGAAGGCTGCGCCGGTCGCCCGAGCGCTCGACCGCTGGCAGAACCGTCGCGAGCCAGTCGCGAGCCTCTCGCGGTCTCCCGGTGCGCAGCTCGGACTCCGCATGGAGCAGCTCTGTCGTTAGGCGAGGCATGGCTGATCATCCGCGTGGTCAGTACGCCAACGCGTAGCCGCTGAAGCCAAAGACATCTGCCTCGGCTTCATTGAGATCGGTAAACACGGCGCTCACGACTTTGAGCCAGGGCTGGCCCGGCGCCTCCTGGCGCCAGAAGGAGAGCTGCGTCTCGAGTGAGTCGTCCGCCGCGTTGACCACTCCATCTCCATTCAGATCGGAGTCCGTCTCACCGAGGTCGAAGCGCAATCGCGCAGGGCTTGCCGCAGTGAATTTGAGGCCGGCCGGCTGAAACTCGACGATCAGGCGCGAGGGATCGATCACGCGAACGCTGATCAATACCGAATCGCCGACGGCAATCGCGGAGCCGTCAGGCCGCTGCGCAAGCGCCGCTGCCGGCACCGAGAAGCGTAGAAACTCCTCGCCGACTCCGGACCCGGACGGGGCGTTGTAATAGAGCCGAAGCTCGCGATCTTCGCCGCGCTTCGCCCAGAAGCTCACGGCGGTATCGGGGAGCGACGGTGCCGTCGGCGAGGGCCGTACGAAGTGCAGCTGATCCGCGGAACGGGAGAGAGGCGCCGGCGCGGTGCCATCGTGACACGCGGCGCTGCCTAACGTGCCGGCAAGCGCCAGGATGGCAAATGATCTGGTTGATGTGATGCGTTGCATGGTCAGCCTCATCGCGGTGGGTCACGGCGCCATCCTCAACTGACGTGGCGCCGCCCTGACGCCGGAGGAGCCTAACCGCCTCCTCCGGCGCAGAGCGATATGCGTGTCTTAGTGGCTGTCGGGGGCGCCGTTCCTGTCGTCGTCCTCGAAGACCTTGAAGGACTGCTTGATCTGATTCTCGATCGTCGACGCGTTCTGGCTGTTCGTCGGATCGATGGCATTGCCTGACGAGTCCGTGAACCAAGACGCGACGTCGATGAACAGGGTGAAGTTGGAGCCGCTGCCGCTCGTGAGCGTCATCGGCGTGCTCAGCTCCATCTCGATCTCCGCATCGAGGCTGCTGTTGTACGAGAAGGGCTGGCCGTTGTAGGTGCCTTCGACGTGCACGCTCACATTGCTGAAGCTCGGATTCGCGGCAAGGAACGCTGCGCCGCCCAGATCGCTGCTGTTGACCGGACGGATTTTGAGCTCGATGCCGCGATACGTGCCGGCGGGAACGCTCGCACCGAAATCCGTTTTCGTCGTGCCGTCGAGGGGAAGGTCGACGAGCACCGGATCGACCCTGAGCTCCGGGCAGCCGTCCGCCTCGGTGCCGCTGCAGGTCGCGGTGTTGGTGCCAGGTTCGACTTCGATTCGACCCAGGACGACCTGGGCTTTCGTGATCGTGATGCTGTTCGCGCCGGAGCCAACGACAACGTCGAGCGACGGGCCAAAGAACCCCGTGCGCGAGGCCACGGGCGCGGCTGTCGACTTGCCCGTGACGGACAAGCTCAAGGCGTGCGCATTCGCGCCGACGGCATCGCTGCAAGCGCCGGCCGTCACCGCGAGACCGAGTAAGATGGCCGCGCTCGGAGCGCGCCCGAACATTCGGATGTTGATCATGCTGCTCTCCTGAAGAGGTAGGACGGAGGAGGAATGACGGCAGCCGGGAGGAAGGAACTGCGATCCGCGCTGCCTGTGCCCTGTTCTCTGGCAGGAGGAGCGCCGTCGCCGCTCCATTCCGGCCGCGCCCAAGTGCTCACGCCGCAAGGCGTTGCTCGTCGTGATCGGGCGCACGGATCAATTGCCCGACTCGCCGCGTAGCAGTGCCGTATCGCTGCGTTACGACGCGGACCCATTGACGGCCGAGGGGTGCGGCATAGATTGCCGATACCTCGACTGCTGATGGGTACATGACGCGCCCGGCCGACCTCCTGCAAGGCACGCTCGATCTCCTCATTCTCAAAACGCTCTCCTGGGGACCGGCGCACGGGTATGCCGTCGCGCGATGGATCGAGCAGCTCACGGGCGAAGCCCTGCGCATCGGCGAAGGCTCGCTCTATCCCGCGTTGCACCGCCTCGAGGAGCGCGAGTGGGTCGAGTCCAGCTGGCAACTCTCGAACACCAACCGGCGCACGAAGGTGTATCGCCTCACGGTCAAAGGCCGGAAGCAATTGCGCGCGGAGGCCGGCGCGTGGACACAGTTCGTCGAGGCGGTTTATAAGGTGCTCAAGACCGAGGAGCAGCCGGCATGACCGACCGCCGTCTGCGCTACTTCGAGTTCTGGCGCCGCGATCCGCGCCGCGATGTCGACGACGAGATTCAGTTCCACCTCGAGGCGCGGGTCGCCGATCTCGTCGGCACGGGCATGGCCCCGGACGAGGCCCGTCGACGAGCAACGGCGGAGTTCGGCGACCCGCGCGTCGTACGCGAGCAGACCGTGGCCATCGATCAGCGGATCATGCGGCGGGGCCGGCGCAGCGAATGGTGGCTGGATATCATGCGCGACGCGACCGTCAGCCTCCGTTCCCTCCGCCGTACGCCGACCTTCGCCATTACCGCCGTACTCTGCGCCGCGTTAGGTATCGGCGTCACGGCGGCCATTCTGTCAGCCACATACTCCATCCTCATCCGGCCGCTGCCGTATCCCGACGGGGATCGCCTTGTCGCGGTGTACGGCGAGAACACGGTTCGCGGTTACCACGGCTCGAACATCTCGTGGCCGGATTACAAAGCCTGGCGCGACGGCACGCGCACCTTTTCGTCGATCGGCATCTGGACGTGGACGACCGCGACACTGTCGGACGACGCCAGCGATCCCGAGCGCGCGTACGGCGCGCTGGTGTCGGCGAATCTTTTCCCGACACTCGGCGTGCATCCCATCGTCGGGCGCAATTTCACCGTCGACGAGGAGCCCCCAGGGCGCGATGCTGTCGTCCTCGTGAGCAATCGCTTATGGCAGCGTCGATTCGCCTCGGACAGCGCGATCGTCGGCAAACGCATCATGGTCGACGGGCGTGCGCACACGGTCGTTGGCGTCATGCCGCCGTCGTTCAATTTTCCGGATCGCGGGGACATCTGGCTGCCGTTCGCCGTCACGCCCTCACAAGAGGAACATGGCAATCGCGGCTACGCGGGCGCGATCGGCCGGCTGAAGCCCGGCTATACGATCGAGCAAGCGAAGGCCGACCTGCATGTGATCGACGCCGCGCTGGTGCGGGAATTTCCAGTCGACAATCACGGTTGGCGCGCCGAGCTCACGCCCATGCGCGAGGATCTCGTCGGCGATCTGAAGCAACCGCTCGAGGTGTTCGTCGCCGCGGTCGCGCTCGTCCTACTGCTCGTCTGCGCGAATCTCGCCAACCTGATGCTCGCGCGCGGCACCACGCGGGCCCGCGAGATGGCAATCCGAACCGCGCTCGGCGCGTCGCGTCGATATCTGACGATGCAGTTGATCACGGAGAGTCTGCTCATCGCGGCGCTGGGTGGTGTGCTGGGCGTTGGGATTGCCTGGTGGGGGGTGCGACTCCTGAGGTTTGCATTCCCGAATCAGATGCCGCCCTTCTTCATTTCGCTGACGCTGGACGCGCCGGCGCTCGGCCTTGTCGCGGCCTTGACGATCGCGACGGGTATCCTGTTTGGAACGGTGCCGGCGTTGCGGGCGAGCCGCGCCGACCCCAACGCCGCCTTGCGCGAAGGGGCACGGGGCGCGGGCGGATCGGTGCACCGATCGCGCCTGCGCAGCATTCTCGTCGTCGCCGAGATCGCGCTGTCGGCGGTGCTGCTGGTCGGCGCAATGCTGCTCGTGCGCAGCTACCGCAATCTCGCCGCGACGTCGTTAGGCTTCGACGAACGAGGAATCTTATCGGCTCAACTGGCCTTGCCAGTCGAATCTTACTCTCGCGCGCGCGCCAAGGCCTTCTTTGACGACTTGTTCGCCCGTCTTCGTGCCGAACCAGGCGTGACCGTCGTTGCCTCGGCACAGGGGATTCCGTTCAGCGGCTGGAACATCCAATCGGAGGCACGTATCGAGGGAACGCCGAAGCCGAAGCCTGGGGAGGAGCTCATCACTCATTACCAGTATGTGACCCCGGACTACTTCAAGGCGATCGGCGTACCGCTCCTTCGCGGACGCTGGTTCACCGAGGCGGACCACGACTCGCTGAATCCGGTGGTGCTGGTCAATGAGCAAATGGTAAAGACGGGCTTCGGCGGCTCGGACCCGATCGGCAAGCGCCTGCGTGTCGGTGGCAACACTGATCCCATGGAGACGGTCGTCGGTGTCATCGGTGACTTCCGTCATTATCGACTGCCTCAGCCCATGGGTCCGGCAGTCTACTTCCCGTATGCCGTGTACCCGTCGCATCAGCAAACGGTCGTGATCCGGACGACACGTGCCGATCCGCATACGCTCACTACTCCGTTACGCAACGCGGTGAGGGCACTGGATCCACGACTCGCGCTGTATCAGGTGCAGACGTTCGACGAGGCCGTCTCCACGTCGCTCTGGCGTCAGCGTCTGCAGGGGAACGTGCTCTCGATCTTCGCACTCCTGGCCGTGGTGTTGGCCTGCACCGGCCTTTACGGTGTCATCTCGTACACGGTCGCCGAGCGCACACGCGAGGTTGGCGTGCGCATGGCGCTCGGCGCGACCCGCGGCAACGTGCTGGCGCTCGTGTTCGCGCAGAGCGGGCGCCTCGTTGCGTTGGGTGTTGCCCTTGGCCTCATCGTCGCGTTTTTTGCGACTCGGCTTCTCGGTACTCTCCTCTACGGCATTGGCGCGACGGACCTAACGACTTTCATCAGTGTTCCCGCGGGGCTGGGGGTCGTCGCATTGGTGGCGGCCCTCATACCGGCGCGTCGAGCGAGCCAGGTGGACCCGATCATCGCCATGCGATCGGAGTAGTTGGGCGTTGAGCGTTGGACGAGCTACTCGAGAGTCATTTCGCCGAGCCTTATCGCCAGCCTAGCGCGGGCGCGACGTGGGTGAGAATTGACTCGATCACGTGCGCATTGTATTCGACACCGAGGGTGTTGGGCACAGTGAGAAGGAGGGTATCCGCTTCGGCGATCGCCTCGTCTCCTTTCAGCTCTTCGATCAACACGTCTGGCTCGGCAGCGTAGGAGCGACCAAAAACGGCGCGCATGTTGTCAATGTTTCCAATTTGATCACTACGTTCATCATGACCGAAGTAGGCACGGTCGCGATCGTTCATCAACGCGAAGATCGATCGCGACACGGAGACGCGCGGCACGCGTGCATGTCCGGCCTCGGTCCACGCTTGCCGGAAGGCGCGGATCTGGCGAGCCTGCTGCACGTGAAAGGGCTCGCCCGACTCGTCCGCCTTGAGCGTGGAGCTTTGCAGGTTCATCCCATGCTGCGCGGCCCAGATCGCGGTCGCATTGGACGCCGAGCCCCACCAGATACGATCGCGCAGTCCTGGTGAGTGCGGCTCGAGCCGAAGCAGCCCGGGCGGGTTCGGGAACATCGGTCGTGGATTGGGGCGCGCGAATCCTTCGCCCTTCAGCAGCTCGAGAAAAACCTCGGCATGATGACGGCCGAGGTCCGCATCAGTTCCACCCTCGGGCGGCGTGTAGCCGAAGTGGCGCCACCCTTCGATGACCTGCTCGGGCGAGCCGCGGCTGATCCCGAGCTGGAGGCGGCTGTTGCTGATCACATCGGCCGCTCCCGCGTCTTCTACCATATAGAAGGGATTCTCGTAGCGCATGTCGATGACGGCCGTGCCGATCTCGATGCGGCTCGTCCTGGCGCCGACGGCAGCGAGAAGAGGGAAGGGGGACGCGAGCTGCTGGGCAAAGTGATGGACGCGAAAGTATGCGCCATCCGCGCCGAGCTCCTCGGCCGCCATGGCCAGCTCGATGGACTGCTGCAACACGTCGCGCGCGGAGCGCGCGGCTGACTGGCGCGATGGGCTCCAATGACCAAAGGATAGAAAACCGATCTTCTTCATGCATCCTGGAGTGGATGTAGCCGATACCGCCGAGAGGATGAAGTTTACTGGAGCGGACAACTCCCTCTCTCACACTGGAGGCCGGATGGATCGTCGAACATTTGTCGCTACCACCACAGCGCTCGCTCCGGCTCTCCGGGCGATGTCGGATGGAACGCCCAGAGTGCCGTCCCGCGCGGGCACTCGACTCATCCTGCTCGGCACCGCCGGCGGGCCGAGGCCACGCGCGACGCGCGCAGCATCGGCTCAGGTCATCGTCGCCAACGGCTCGGCTTACATCGTCGACTGCGGCAATGGCGTCGCACGGCAGCTTGTGATGGCGGGTGTGCCGTTGCGGTCGATCCGAAACGTCTTCATCACGCACCACCATTCCGATCACAACGCCGACTATGGTACGTTGTTGTTGCTGGCGTGGAATGCGGGCCTCGCGACACCGGTCGACACGTGGGGGCCGCCGCCCATCGCGCATATCACGGAGACGTTCTTCGACATGAGCGCGACGGACATCGATGCGCGGATGCGCGACGAGGGACGTATGGACCCACGCCCACTCGTGCGCGCTCACGAGCTGCGCGTCGGCGGCCGCTTCGTGGAAGACACCAATCTCAAGGTTACTGCCGCCGTCGTGGATCACCCGCCGATGGCGCTGGCGTTTGCCTATCGCTTTGACGCGCCTGACCGCTCGATTGTGATCTCGGGTGACACGCGGCGCTCCGACGCTCTCGTCGCGCTCGCGCGCGGGGCCGACGTTCTCGTTCACGAGGCGATGCTGACAGCCGCGGTGGACCACCTTGCCGCCGAAGTGCCTAACGCATCCGATCTCAAGCGGAGCATTCTGTCACATCACACGGCGGCGGAAGATGTCGGGCGGGTGGCGCAGGCAGCGGGCGTCGGAACGTTGGTGCTTTCGCACCTGGTGCCGGCAGAGGATCCGAGTGTGACAGATGACATGTGGCTCGAGGCGGCGCGTCGTTATTTCCGCGGCCGTGTGATTCTCGGCCGTGATCTGCTCGAGGTCTGACCTTCGGCTGGAAACGATTGAGATCGTCTGAACATTCTTCTCTTCGACGGCGAGACCCTTCGTAGCGCCGGCACGCTCGGGGCGTCCCTTCTCGCGATCGCGGATGGACATCTCGAGCTTCACGATGCCGGCCTCGAGATCATCGAGGTGCGTCGCCGGCAGGCCGTGTGCGACCAGGGTATCCTTGTGAACCGTCGCGGTGTCGGCCATGCCGCGAGCGCTCGCATGGAATGTCTGCCGCGCGATCACGGCGATCGGCTCCATCTGTTGGCTGCGCAGACTGAATCGGAGCTGTCGCTGCTTCGTGGTCTCTCCTATCGCAGCGCGAGTGTTGACGTCCTGCTTGAGCGCATGTGTGGAAAAGCTCGTCACCCCGTCGTCGAGCCGCTTCCGAGGCGCGGTAAAGTCGGCACCGGAGAGTGCCTCCGCGTTCTCATCGAGAAACGGCCCCGCGCGCTGCAATGCATCCAACACTTCATTCTCTTGATCTTGCATGATGTCCTCTGCGTCTGGAGATG
>Ga0070717_10001793_pt1 | contig 14980 bp, 13 predicted proteins | sample LARL113metaG_FD_71366 | JGI IMG/M metagenome (GOLD analysis project Ga0070717, IMG submission 71366) | Corn, switchgrass and miscanthus rhizosphere microbial communities from Kellogg Biological Station, Michigan, USA - LAR L11-3 metaG | ecosystem: Host-associated > Plants > Roots > Rhizosphere ... | reverse complement strand
CCTCGTCTGGAAACGGAAGTCAAAGACGGCTTCTCATACGCCGAAGGTCGCCGCCCAAACCATCGCCTTGATCAGGCAGATGGCGACGCAGAATCGACTGTGGGGTGCTGAACGGATCCGCGGTGAACTGTTGAAACTGGGCCTTCGGGTCTGCAAGCGCACCATTCAGAAGTACATGAGGGCTGTTCGTACACACCAGCCACGAGGCCAGACGTGGGCGACCTTCCTGCGCAACCACGCCGCTCAGGTCTGGGCCTGCGACTTCTTACAGGTCACTGATCTGTTCTTCCGACCGCTTTTTGCCTTCTTCGTCATCGAATTGCAATCTCGGAAAGTGATCCACGTGGGCGTGACACGATCTCCGACCGACGCTTGGACTGCACAACAACTGCGGGAGGCAACTCCTTATGGACACATGCCGAAGTATCTCATTCGCGATCATGATGGCAAATTCGGACCCAGTTTCGCTCGAGTAGCAGCCACCAGTGGCATAAAAGTACTGAAAACACCGTATCACGCTCCCCGCGCCAATGCGATCTGTGAGCGATTCTTGAGGAGTGTGCGGCAAGAATGCCTGGACCACCTGCTGATCCTTCAGGAGAAGCAACACGAGCCGCGTGCTCAATGCCTATGTGACCTACTTCAACCAAGCACGACCGCATCAAGGCATCCAGCAGCAGATTCCCAACTCCTGTGGATCATCTCGTTCTACTCCGCACGAAGCAACCAAGGTGGTTGCTGTTCCAATCTTGGCAGGGCTGCACCATGACTACCGAAAGGTGGCGTAAAGAGGATCCATCTGAGACGACCATGCTTGAGAGGGTCAAGATGCCTTCGAAAGAAGACCTCTCGCTCAGCATCCAGATGGTTTTCCGCAGCGCATGCTGACAGAAAGGATCCGTTGTTCTTGCCTACTTGAGTTTTCCTCTCTCAGACAGCGAGAAGAACAGGTTTCCCTTGTCCCTCAATCGAGTTCCGTGCCCAGGAATAATAGTGATCGGGCAGGCCAAGTCCGTCTTTTCTTGAACGGATGTGCCAAGTAGCCAATACAGGTTCTGTGGGTACGCGCCGACTCGCCCGAGGTACTGGTTGGCGATCTTCGTGCGCTTGCAACACTCCTCAAACTGCCCGAAAGCAAGCTCAAAGAACAGCAATCCATTCTCAACGGACTCAGGCGCTGGATGCGGGAGCAGAGTACATGGCTCCTTATCATTGACAACGTCGAAAATATGGAGATGCTCAAGAACATCCTTCCACCGGCCAGAAGAGGCCACATTGTGGTGACGACAAGAACGCAAATTACCGGGACATTTCCGAAAATCGCGCTCCAGGATATGTCGCCAGACGAAGGAGCCCTCCTTCTCCTGCGCCGGGCAAATATGCTTGCGCTGGGGGCTGATCCGGGTCAAATACCTGAGGACCTATTCGAAACGGCCAGGCTGCTCTCGCACACACTGGGAGGTCTCCCGCTGGCATTGGATCAGGCGGGAGCTTATATTCAGGAAACGGGGTGCGGCTTTGGAGGGTATCTGGAGCTCTATGAGAGAAAGCGGGCTGAACTGCTCAAGTACCGTGGCGATTTGAGCGGAGACTATCCTGCCTCGGTCGCGACTACCTGGTCCCTCTCTTTTGAAAAAGTAAAGCAAGCAAGCCCAACAGCAGCAGATGTATTATGTGCCAGCGCTTTCCTTCACTCCGATGCTATCCCGGAAGAACTTTTTACTGAAGGAAGCAAATATCTGGGGCCAACCTTCCAGGACCTTTTGCTCGGCAAGGTTTCTCTGGATCAAGTCATGACAGCGCTTCTTCGCTATTCTCTTCTGGAACGCAACTCCCGGCACCGGACGCTCCGCATCCATCGGCTGGTGCAGGCTGTGCTCATCGATGCTATGGATCGGGAGACGCAGCGGCTGTGGGCAGAGCGCGTGGTCAAAGCGGTCAGCAGTTGTCTTCAGCTCGACGTGATGATCGATCAGCCACAACAGCGTTACGCGCTTCAAAGCCAGGAATGCGTAAAGCTGGTCACCACCTGGACTTTTCGTTTTGTGGAGGCAGCGCGCATTGTTTGCGCAGCGGGGAGGTATTTGTATCTCGATGGATATTACGCTCAGGCCGAGACGCTTTGTTCCAGGGCATTAACGATGCTTCACAGTCTGCCAGAGGCAAGCGTAGTGGATACGTATATATGCTTAACTAGTCTGGTCGTGCTAAAAATAGACCATGGCAATCTTCTGGAGGCAGAAGGACTGGGTAAACATCTTCTTGCTGAAAGCGAAAAACATTTTGGCTCTGAACATATCATGACAGCCCACTGCCTCTATCTCCTGGCTAACATTTCTATGCAGCGGGAATTGTTTGATCAAGCTGAAACCCTTATTCTGCACGCCTCGGCTATTTTTCAATCAGTGCCCTCTGCTCAGCATGTTCCGACGACAGAGATGCTGGTAAGCCTGGCAAAAATCTATAACCACCAGGGACGATCAACGGAAGCCGAAAAGCTCTTCCAAGAGGCGCTTTTTTGTAACGAACGGATGTACGGCCCCCAACATCCCAGGGTCGCGAACGTGCTCGATGAACTGGCGATCTATTATGCCTCGCACGAGAAGCTAGAAGAAGCCGAACAGCTTCGCAAAAGAGCCCTGGGGATCTATGCACTTTCCCTGCATGACGAACACCCTGACACGGCCAGGACCCTGGCTGGACTTTCTGGCACCGCTTTTTCCCTGAAACAGTATGATAAAGCGGAACAGTATTATGAACAGGCTCTCGCGATCTGGGAGCGCAAGTTGCGTCCAAAACGTTCCTTTGCAACGCCGGATATGCTTGCAGCATCGTTGGAGCATACCACAGCAGGGACAAAACGGGGTCAAACATGCTTCATTCTGTTCGAAGCACCAGCAGGAACGGATAAAGGAGATGAGATAGCTACCAGACTGGCGGAAACACTTTTCGAGCAGAAAAAATACGACGAGGCCGGTGAACTTCTCTGGGATGCTCGCGATCTGGCGGTAAAAATGCGAGGGGGGCAGCACCAGATCACCATGTACTGCACAGGGAACCTCGCCCGGTTCTATCATCTGCAAAAAGAGTATGAGTTTGCTGGCCTGTTGTATCAGAGGGCTACCCAACTTGCTGGGGAAGTAGACCGCTTCAGGTCTCCAGGCGCGATTCAAATTTTTGAGAACTGTATTCAGTTTTTTAGGGAATCGGGGAGGGAGCGTCAGGCAGAAGAACTTGAGAGGGGCCTTGAGGACATAAAAAAATTCAGAGGCTGAGAGGCCAGTGAAACAAAGAAGATCGGGCAGAAAAGATCCCATCCGTTATCGAAGAAGTTTATCAAAAGTTCTCAAACGTCACATCTTGTGAAACGAAGCATGAGGTGCCCCTATGAAGACAAACATATCGTTGAAGAGTTTTTCCCTGATCATTACCTCTGTTAATCATGTTGCAAAACTGCAAGGAAGCAGGTTCTCTTAAAGCCTTTTCTGAGAGCAAACGACGTAAGAAAATAGGCAGTTTATGCCGAATAGTCGAAGCGAAAATTTGCACAAAGGTGGGAGAGGGTATCGCGTAATATGTGGGAGAGGACCCTGACCCATCTGTGAACCCAGGGACTCCCCCATCCCAGGAGCCAGAGAACGACACGTTCTAATGCGATAGGGTTGCTCGATCAGAAGCGCGCGGCAGAAACAATCTTTTTATACTGTTGTCTGTCTTCCACAAGCAAAGACGAGGCAGCTTTCACCTGCACAGCTCGCTCACGACGATGGTTAGAGGAAGATCAGGGCGCTCACCGTACAGTGCTGTACTTACAGTGACCCGAAAGGTTCAAGTGCCTTAAAATACCGGACAATACGGTATTGAAGTGTTTCTTGAAGGAGAACACAGCAGAATACCGCATTGGGCAGTACATCATACATACTGGGAAGAATATTCTCAACAGAGAACTGGTACTACTTACCCTGTTTTTCACTCCTTCAAACGGCCAACTCAAGAACTTGTAAGTGATCTGGCTGATCAACATTCCAAGAGAAAGCGCGGCTCTTTACGATCTCTATTGGCTAAAAGTATGCTATAACGAGTAAGAGCGAGAGGTTCGGGATCATTCTTGTTGGTACAGCGATTGGACATAGTGGAGCATTCAAAAAACCTCAGCAAAACCCCATTGGGCTGGTTTTTCGTCAGTGGTCAGTCTAGACAGGCCACCTGAGCCCGGAGTGAAGCCTATCCGACATCTGGTGCTGCCCAAGGACATGGTGGATAATTCGTTGAGCCCTTTCCAAACCCCATTCAGGCTGGTTTTTGGTGTTGAGGGAGTCCAGACAGGCCTTCTCTTCCTCGAGCTCGGCTCCCTCCGCATGCTTCTGCGAGCACCTGGTACTCCCATTGGATATGGTGGATAAATCAACCAGCCTCTCCAAGCCCATTTGGAGCTGGTTTTTTGATATTTTGCAGTCCAGAGAAGCCTTCTCTTCCCGGAGCGAGGTCCATCCGAGTTCGTCTGCTGGCACTTCAGCACTCTCGCCGCGACATGACACCGCACCCACCTCTGGCTTCGATACACCTCAAGCGGAAACCATTGGCAAGGGGCAAGAGAGCACCTCGCGCGCCGCCCATCGTCGGGTGGTTCTCCCGTCAGCCATGGCTGGAGTCAGGTGCCGGTAGCATTGTGCCAGAAGATTGCCACCTCGCTCTCGTGGCTGCATGAGCCTCACCCGCAGGGATTGGTGAGGACGCACAAAATGGTAGTACGCGCGCCACCACTCCAGATGAGCCAACAGGTGTGGGGACTGCTGAGAAGTGGCCCAGGTCCATCGTGCGAGAGCTGCCACGCCATGGCAGACGGTTAGATTCACGCGCTCAATGAAAGCGGTGTTGAGTCGTCCAGAGAAGCCGAGGTACTGTAAGGCGGCCTGAAGAGCGACTTCTGTCTCGAGCCGCATCACGTCTGTAACGCGCACGAGTCTGCGCCGCCGGTAGCATTTTTTCACCTGGCCGGGCTCTGTTGCATTTTCCGCGATGGAGCCCCCCTTGATTCCCCCACTGTATTCTCAAGCAGGTCATACGCATTGCAACTAAAAAGAACTCGGCAGCATCACGCTACCGAGTTCCTCGCCACTGAGAGGGAGAAGCCTCCAGATCAAGTGTTAGCTCATCTTCCTGGCTGTGGCTGTGGTCTTGTGCTGAGCAGTTACTCCTGAATACTCACTTCGTAGGTTTCCTTGACTTGCGGTGCGGTCCAGTAGGACGCGAATTTGGCACCCAGCGCCTGATAGTAGGGGCTGGCCTCATCGCTGGCCTGTAAGTCCGCTTCCGTCTCCCAGAAGGTCATCGAGATGCCCTTGCCGCGAGCGCGGTCAATGAGCACCATGGTGCCTTTAGCGCCATGCTGCTTACTCTGCTCAGGCACGACAGCCTGACGATAGAGCTGGATGATCTCGTCGGTCTGTTCAGGCCGAAACTGAGCAAATAGGACGCGTGCATACATAAGTGTTCTGCCTTTCTGAACCTGTGCCAACAGGTTCGATGGTTTCCTAATGAGCGGTACACGAAACAAAGTGAAACAACGGGAGGTGACAGAAAAACACTACGATGCGTGAAAAGAGAGGGTGCCACCAGCTAGTATATCCCCAAAGCAGGACAAGTGCAACAGGTGAGTAGTCCAGGCTCGGGTGTGTTGTTTGCCCATGCAGTACTTTCTCCGTCAGGCGGCATGCAGTGCCCGGCGGCGCAGCAAATCGAACTTGGCTCGGCCGTACATGTGGCGTTTGAGCAGCTTGAGCCGCGTGATCTGCCCTTCGACTTGCCCCTGGGAACGAGCTGTCAACTACACCTGGTGGCATGAATGGTGAGCATGACTTCACCATTACCCATCCCTTTCATCCTCTGTGTGGTCACACCTTTCCTTTGCTGTCCCAGCGTTTTGCCTGGGGAGAAGAGCGCGTGTTCTTTCTCGATCAACAGACCCAGCAGATCCGCTGCCTGCCTCTGGTCTGGACGAATCTGGCCTTGCCTGATCCGTTTGTGGTTGTGGCCCAGCAAAAAGCTGTGCTACGGTGGAGTGACCTGAGCCAACTCGCGCAGTTCCTCAGGCACAAGCCAACTCACAGCCAGCAGGAGGGCCAGTGAGATGCTTCAGCACGTGACCGCTCATCATCTCAGCCGCCTGGCGTGTTTGTATGTGCGCCAAAGTACCTTACAACAAGTCTTTGAAAATACGGAAAGTACTTCCCGCCAATATGCCCTACGCGAACGTGCGCTGGCACTGGGATGGGCAGCAGAGCGCATTGTGGTGATTGATCAAGATCTCGGCCATTCCGCTGCCTCCACGGCTGAGCGCCTCGGGTTTCAGCCGTTCGTGGCCTGGGTCGGACTCGGGCAGGTCGGCCTGGTCTTAGGGCTGGAAGTGTCTCGGCTCGCTCGCAACTCCAGCGACTGGCATCATCTGCTGGAAATTTGTGCCCTCACTCAGACGTTGATTCTGGATGAAGAAGGCCTCTACGATCCCTCGACCTTCAATGACCGTCTGCTCCTGGGCATGAAAGGCGCCATGAGTGAAGCGGAGCTGTTTGTCATGCGCGCCCGATTGCAAGGCGGCATTCTCAACAAAGCCCGGTCTTGACCCGTTCGCCCTCCCTGTGGTAGCGAAACGTGCGGATAATGTTGCCTGCAACACTTGCATCAATGGCAATACATTTCATCCAGGCCCATACCCGTTGCATGAATACGTTTTCGGTTAAGACTGCGCCTTTGGTCAGGACATTTGCCATTGACGAGATCAGACCAAAGGCTAATAGTAAGATGCTCACGCTTGATGCAAGCTCTAGCGCATAGAGGATTGCGGTATCAAGCTTCTCAATGCTGTGAAACTGCTTCATCGAACATTGCTCCTTCTCGTGACTGCACAAACGCTCTCGGTTGTGGTACACTATCCACAAGCGCAAAGTACGAACACTCGTTCTCTCTCAGGAGGCATGACCGTGTATAATGAACCTGATTGGCCGTCTTTCACTCTGCCTGAGCTTTTGGCAAAAGCCCTTGAATTTGGAAACAAAGCCTACTCCGCCTCACTGAGTACCTTTGCTTTTCTTGACCGAGCGCTTGAGAAAAGCCCCAAGCATACGGATATGTCCGATGAAATCCTGAACGTGGCTGACAGGGCAAAACAGGCATACCAGTTGTTAGCAGAAGTGAATAGAGACATCGCAAACCTGCATCAAGAGTTTCCAAAGCCAATTAGTTAGCCTGTTTTGACACTTGTACCAGACGACGGATGGTTTCTCGTGAAACGTGGTAATCTTTCGCTATCGTGCGATAGGACTCATGGTTCGCAACCCGTGCAAGGACAAGTTGCCATTCATCCTCTGGAATGCCATAGGGTATTTCTCGTGGGCCAGGCCGTCGCTGCGTCTCAACAACAGGCGGGACAGCAACTTCTGAAAGGACTTTTTGGAGCTTCAGGTACAGGGTCGATGAGGGTAATTGGAAGAGGTATAAAATTGGCGACAGCGTAGTCGAAACCCGTCGGTTCCGGTCGGTTCCGCGATCCTTCCCAAGGCCCGAGAGGAGTCTTGGGAAGGACTTTTGCATTTTGGGGTTTCTGTAGTAAGTGATGGCCTATTTGGCCCGCTACTGATTTTTACCACGTGAGCAACGACGAATCCAGATGTGGTCAGAGGTTGTCATCATCAACTCTCCCTTTTTGACCAACATCGCACGGTTGATCCCAAGCCGCTTCAATCCTGGTGGAATACTCCTTAGCGTTGTATTTTTTGTGTACGGGCCAAATAGGCCATCAATCTAGTCAAGAGCATCAGCAAGAATGCGCATGAGCCAATATCTATCGTACACACAAAAGATTAGTAAGCTTCTCTGACGCAATAGGATAGGATATGAGTAATTGTTTACTCGTAACAGGTCTTGTTGTTCTTTTCACTTCGTCAATCTCAAATAGCCTAAAGTCGTTTTCTTGCAGTAAAGCCAGGTACTCCTCTGCATTTTTACCACTCTGTTGCAACGCTTTTGGATAAAACTCAGTAATGAGCGTGATATGTTTATTCTTTGCAAGTGTTCTCGTTGATCCTTGAAAGGCTCTTGCTTCTGCTCCCTGTATATCCATTTTAATCAGATCTACTTCGTTATCCTTGTTTGTGAAGAAGTCATCTAATGTCGTCGTCGTAATAGCAACCGACTTTCTTCCATGATCTGATTCAAAGATTCGATGATCGCCGGAATTCTCGCTGTTTAAAAAGAGTCGCGCATTGCCGCTCTTATCGGCCACAGCCTTATTCACAAGCACAACATTGTGATAACCATTTTGTGCAACATTCTTTTCGAGTATCTGAAAATTTTTGGGGTCAGGCTCAAACGCATAGACTTTCCCATTATCCCCCACCAGCCTGGCAGCAATGAGAGTATAATAGCCAATATGGGCACCGATATCAACGACAATATCTCCTGGTTTTATATGCTTTTTGAATAGCTCTGTTTCATATGCTTCCCACTTGCCGCTTACGATAAGCTCCTGGGATACAACTGTATCCCACTTATCTATCTTCATCTTATGACCTTCGATCATTACATGCTCTGGTTTTAAAATATTCACAATGGGTATGAGTATTCTACGCATCGTAGCAATCTTATAGAATCGATAGATGATTGACCAATATAATCCTCTAGATTTTATATGATTTTTATATATTCGTAGACTGCTCTTGATAATATAGTAAATATAGTATATATACCCGATAGTTTTTCGCTCTATCCGCTTCAAAGTGGTTTCCGAATCTTGCGAAGTTTCCGTATTTGAGGGAGTTGCTAGTGGTGCTTGTGCATCCCTCACTTTCCCGCCTTTTTTCTCAACCGCTTTGATGTATGAACGTACAAAGGTTGGAATAAAGATACGCCTGTATTTTTCGGGGTCGTTAGTGTGTGCTATCATGCGCGATGTTTTTTGACTGAGACGTTTTTCACAAATTGAACAGGCTAGTTTTTCAATAGCTTCCCGTTCCAGTAAAACGTCAGGATAGAGGCTGTCTACTCTTTTAAAGGCTTCCATCTCAGCAGATGAACGCAGGGATTTAATTTCAGAGGGGTGCGCCAGGTGATAATCATAATTAAATGGGTAACCCATGCTATAACTTCTCCTTTCCTCTGAACACTCGGAGTTATTTTTCCTCATACTGTACCCGTAAATCTCAGAAAGGGCAAGGCTAGCGGTCACTTGCCAATTCCAATGGCATTGTCCACTTCCCTTCAGAAAAGTGCAAGCATAGAGCCATTAAGATATGCTTTGCAGGGTTGTTTTTTTCTCCAAAATAAACTATGCTTGTGTTGGACCCATTGCTGAGAATAGTCTTTACGGTGATATCTACGGCTGCGAAGCAGAGCCAAGCCCTGCCGAAAGGTGACCCCAAGGAGGCCTGCATGAGTGCAGTGGTGATTGCTCTGGTGCTCATAGCGGTGATGGTGGCCCTGGCCTGCTACATGGGCTACCAGCTGCTCCTGCAGCACGGCCGGCTCTTGCTGCGCCTCGAGGCGCTGGAACACCGGCTCGAGGCTTCCGGCATCGCCCCGGCCCCTGGCGAGCCGCAGGGCCTGCCTGTTGGCTCGATGCCGTTGGATTTTGAGCTGCCCGACCTGCTAGACGGGCGCATAACTCTATCGCAGTGGCGCGGCCAGCATGTCCTGCTGATCTTCTTCGATCCGCGCTGTGGCTTCTGCAGGCAGATGCTGCCCGATCTGGCTGCCCTGCCGGCCAATCCGACGGATGGCGCGCCTGTGCCACTCGTCCTCACGACGGGTGATGCGGAGGAGAACCGCACATTAATGGCCGAATATAACGTCCGTTGTCGAGTGTTGCTCCAGGAATCTAGAGAGGTCGCCTCGGTGTACCAGGTGAGCGGTACCCCAATGGGTTACCTGGTCGACGAGGAAGGCAGGACGGCCAGTAGGCTCGTGATGGGAGCGCAGGCCCTCCTGCACCTGGCCAGTGCAACCTCCTCCGCCACACCGGGGCAGGAAGAAGCCGCACCCACGACGAGTGGGCGTCGCTACACGGTCCACTCGGGCACTCGCTCGCTCGTCGGCAGCCACATCAACCGCGATGGTCTGCCCGTCGGAACACCGGCCCCCGCTTTTCGTCTGCCGAGGGTCAACGGCGGGGAGCTGTCCCTGCAGGACTATCGCGGCTGCCGCGTGCTGCTCGTCTTTTCCGATCCGGCATGCGGCCCCTGCATGGAGCTTGCGCCCGCACTCGAGCGGCTGCACCGCCGTACTCAGAGCCTGCAGGTGCTGATGATCAGCCGGGGCGACCTGGCAGCCAATCAGGCGAAGGTCTTCCAGTATGGGCTGACCTTCCCCGTCGTACTGCAGCCCCATTGGGAAATCTCGCGCGAGTACGGGATGTTTGCCACGCCGATCGGCTACCTCGTCGACGAGCGCGGCATCATCGCGGCCGATGTGGCCGTCGGCACAGAGGCCATTCTGACTCTGGCCTCCGCTGCGCAGACCAGGGCCGGCGAACGCGAGGGGACGCCTACACAGTGATGGTGCGGGTTTGGACGAGCCTTACTTTGATGCTTCTTCGTGGCGGATCCGTCGGCCCACGAAGATCTGAAAGAACGAGAAAAAGAAAGGGAGTACCAAGACATGACCAATCCATGGGATGAACTCTCCAAGGCCCTCGCCAGTGGCGTGTCCCGGCGTAAGGCCCTCTGGATGTTTGGCAGCGCTCTCGTCGGTACTATCGTGATGCGCGGGAAGGCCCTTGCCGATGGAGGCAGCAACAGCGCCTGTGCTCATTTCTGTGCCGCGGTCTTTGGAGCCGATACACCGGCGGCGGCCCAGTGTGCGAGTGATGCTGCCCATATGACAGGCCTGTGCTACTCCTGTGGCCCAGCAGCGGGCAGCAACAGCGTGCCGCCCCAGTACATCTGTTGTAACGGCGAATTCCTGGATAGTAATGGCTTCTGCCCCAGCTACAGCGCCGCCACCTGCCCCATGTCCGTAAGCGGTGTCCTGGTGTGCTCGTAACACTAGAGCTGTAAGCAGGGTTGCAGTCATTTCACTAAAGTGACTACGGGCGATGGATCATCGTGGATGAAGAGTTATGAGATGGATGCTAACACGCCGCTGGTCTCGGTCATCCTGACGACGCGGGATCGGCCGCGCCTGCTATCCATGGCCCTGGCATGCTACCAGCACCAGACGTATGCGCGGCGCGAGTTGGTCGTCGTCGATGACGGGATCGTGTTCCCGGCCGAGGCGGCCCTGGTTGAGGCTGTCGGTGGGCGCCTTATCCGGGTCGATAACGGGACTCCCCTGGGTGCCAAGCTCAATCGGGGCGTGAGCGAGGCGAGGGGAGACCTGTGCCAAAAGATGGACGACGACGACTGGTACGCGCCGCTGTTCCTCGAGACGATGGTGTCGGCGCTGCTGGCCAGGTCGGGGGCGGTCTGCACGCCGGCGCTGGCCTTCCTCATGCCGTTTCTGTTTTTCGATGTGGAGCGGTGGGAAGTGCGCCGGTCTTTTGATAACAACCTGCCTGGCGCGACGCTGCTGTTCGCACGAGAGGACTGGCAGGAGCGACCTTTCCGCGCACTCCAGCAGGGTGAAGACGTCTGGTTCTTGCTGGATCAGGTCAGGTCCGGCCTTTCAGCGTGCCCCGTACACGGGCTGGAGACATATCTTGCCGTGCGCCACGCTGGCCAAGTAGCCGATCGGGGACATGCCTGGACCCGGCAGTGGAACGGTCAACTGCTCGAGGTTCACCTGCTGGAGCGCCCATTGTATACAAAGAATCCAGAGGCACTCCTGCCACCCTGGGCACTCGCCTTCTACCGGGACCTGCAACGCGATCTGCTGACGGCTGTATTGCCACAGAACAATGCGGGCGGTGACGCGATCACGGCACGCCGCTGGGACAGGAAACAGAGTACTTCCGCGCGCATTTTCCAGCCCCTTCAGGCTGTGAAACGCTCCCATGTGCATACTGGGGCTAGAACTGCGGGAGATAAGGTGCTCATTTTGACCCCGGTCAAAGATGCTGCGGACTGTATCGATGGCTATTGCGAGCAGCTCTGTGCATTGACGTATCCGCATGCCCTGATCTCGCTAGGCTTCCTTGAGAGCGATAGCACGGACATGACATTCGAGGTGCTGCAACGCCGTATGCGGGTGCTGCGTCGGACATTCAGGCGCGTGGACGTATGGAAAAAGGATTTCGGCTACAGGATCCCACCGGGCATCCATCGGAGTGCACCGGTACTCCAGAGAGAACGACGGGCTGTGCTGGCCAGAAGCCGTAACCATTTGCTCTTCCATGCCCTCGACGATGAAGCGTGGGTCCTGTGGCTGGATGTGGACGTAATTGAGTATCCCCCCGACATCCTCGAGCGGTTGCTCTCTACAGGACGGGATATCGTCCAGCCGCACTGCGTGCTGGACTATGGTGGCCCGACCTTCGATCGCAATGGATGGCGAGACCAGGGCCACTTGCATCTGGACGATCTTCGCGGCGACGGAGATCTCGTCGAGTTAGATGCTGTCGGCGGGGCTGTGTTGCTGGTGCGCGCGGATCTGCACCGCGACGGGCTCATCTATCCCGCATTCCACTATGGTCAGGGGAATCCGCGCATTAGAGCGGACAATGGGTTTGAGGGCTACGGTGAGATAGAATCGGAAGGCCTGGGCATTATGGCGGCGGATATGGGGTACCAGTGCTGGGGCATGCCGCACCTCGAGGTTATCCACCGTCGGCACTAATAGACCCGTTCAAATGATTGGACTAAAAGTGAGTACGCCATGACGTCGAAACCGCACCTGCTGTATGTCAGCCCTGTTGTTCCCGCTCTCACCGGCAATGGCCTCGCCATGCGTGCCGGTATGGTGCTGCAGGCCCTGGCCGAGCGACACCAGATCTCCCTCCTCGTTATCCCGCTGTACCCGCCACACGGCATCCAGATCCCGAGTGTGATCGCCGCCCTGTGCCGCGCAACTGCCGTCCTGTCTGCCAATCCAGGGTGGCCCAAGTGGTTTAGCCGCTCTGTGCGCGGAGTGGACTTTCTACCGGATGAGCGAGTCACGCAAGCCGGGAAAGCGTTTCGACATGTGCCGTTTGACGTGGTACACGTGTTCCGGCTCTCCATGCTCCCCTTTGCCAGCTCGTATCTCAGCTCTCATCGCAGGCCGAGGCGGCATCTGGATCTGGATGAGATCGAATCGACAACTCGTATGGGCCTGGCGGCGCTCTACCGCTTGCACGGCATCCACTCCATGGCCCAAATCGAAGAGACCGAGGCGCAGCGATCTATCGTGCTGGAGCGCGAGATCCTCCAGCACTTCGACCGCGTCTATGTTTGCTCTGAGCGTGACAAGGACACGCTGCGGGCGTCTGCGAGCGCGCAGGTGTGCATCCTTCCCAACGCGGTCCGCATTCCGGCACCCCTACTGGCACCGGGCATGGGCAACCCCTTTACCTTCCTGTTTGTTGGGACGCTGGGATACTTCCCCAACATCGACGCCGTCAAGTACCTCTCTACCGACGTGGTTCCACTCATCCGCCAATCGGCCCCGCGGGACTTCAAGATGATTGTTGTCGGCGCCGGAGGAGGTGGCCGAAGCAGGCAGCTCGCATCTGCGCCGGAGGTACAGATCATCGGAGAAGTGCCGGACGTGGGGCCCTGGTATCGCGACGCGCATGCGGTCGTGGCACCCCTGCGTGCGGGTGGGGGGACGCGCATCAAAGTGTTGGAGGCCTTCAGCTACCGGCGTCCGCTCGTGAGCACCTCTACTGGAATTGAGGGCATCGACGCGCGTGATGGGGAGCACGTACTGGTGGGCGACACACCGGAGGCATTTGCGGTGCACTGCGTGCGGCTGATGACCGAGACCGAGCTGGCAGGGATGCTGATGCGGAACGCCTTTTCGTTGTTCATGCGCGCCTATACACCCGAGGCCGTGGCCAGGGCCCTCGCCACTTGCGCTGAGCCTGCGCCTCACCGATAATGCTGATCAAACGGCGGCTCGCGTTTTCCCACGTAAAGTCCCGCAGGATGCGGTCCCGCGGCGGCAACTTGCCGCCGTCGCTCCCCTCGATAGCCGATCGAATGAAGGTCATCGCCTCCTCTTCGTCCGGTTCCCACCAGTTCGCGTTCTCGAAGAGCATGCCAAGATCATCTGCGAAATCTTTGGAGACGGCCGGAATCTCTCGACTGGTGATAAGATGGGCGCAAGATGGGTCAAGGTAGGCAGTGTAGGCGCTGTGGTTGGGCGCAATGAGTTTGAGCCCCGCAGCTGCGGCCTCGACCATGGCCTGGTCCCACCCCTCGCCAAAGGACATGCTGATGTAGTGCGTTGCCGCGGCGTACACACGCGGCATGGCGGCGTCTGGAAAGAGATCGTAGATGAAGTGAACAGGGGCGACGTCGTGCCAGGCTTTCCGGAGCTGCTCTTGCAGAAGGTCGAGCTGGCTCCTGAAGCGGGCTAACCGCTGCGGTGAAGAACAACTTAGCTTGATGATCAACAGGGCGTCGTCATGGCGGGAGGTCGCACGTAACCAGGCCCGTAGTAAGCCCAGCAGGTTCTTCCGCGGGCCCAATTCGGAAACGTTCAGGAAGCGCACCTTGTAGGTGCTGAGCGGTTCTCCGCTTTCTCGTGCAAGCGGCAGGGGAGTGATGGGCGCGGAAAAGAGCGTGGTGTTGATGCCCAGCGGACATAGGCGTATCTGCTCCGCTGGCACGCCGCTAGCGATCCAAGCCTGCTGTGAAGACTCAGTGGGCAAGACGATCAGATCAGAGGGGCGATTGTGTGCAACAGCGACCCAGGCAGGGCATATGCGAGTGGCCTCAAACATCGTGTAGTTGATGTTGACGCGGCTCGTCTCCGCGACGATCTGGTGGGGCATACAAAAGTGGAGAACAACGCGGGCATTGGATGGTTTGTCAAGCGAATCAAACCAGGGGTCGCGCATGAACGCGGG